>Ga0306906_1000018_pt1 | contig 179693 bp, 186 predicted proteins | sample AntRauTorcE11897_FD_190405 | JGI IMG/M metagenome (GOLD analysis project Ga0306906, IMG submission 190405) | Saline lake microbial communities from Rauer Islands, Antarctica - Metagenome Torckler E11 #897 (v2) (version 2) | ecosystem: Environmental > Aquatic > Non-marine Saline and Alkaline >...
CATCATCTTTTTCGGCGTCTTTATGTTGATATTTGTCCAAGGTGCCCAGGGCGCTATATCTCCGGGGCAAGCAGTAGCACTTATCCTTTATGCAATGCAAATACGTATACCGATATTTACCATAAGTTTCTTGGTGGAAAATACACAGCGAGCAATCAGTGACAGTAGAGATTATTTCGAGATTATGGACGAAAAGATTGCCGAGGTCGACGCTCCCGGCTCACCTGATCTGCAACTGAGCGATGGGTTGGTTGAGTTTGATAATGTAACATTCGGCTACAAGCAGTCTGAAACCGTTATCAGCGACGTCTCATTTAAGATTAACCAAGGAAAAAAAGCAGCCCTGGTTGGCGAAAGCGGTGAAGGCAAGACAACAATTTCCAATTTGCTGATGCGCTTGTATTCACCTGATGACGGAACTATCTACATTGACGGACAGGATATCTCGACAGTAAACCGGGCGAGCCTTCACCAATCTATCGCGACAGTATTCCAAGAGCCAGCCCTGTTTAGTGGCACGATTTGGGAAAACATTGCTTATGCGAAACCAAACGCAGAAAAAGAAGAGGTCGTGCGAGCCGCAACTCAGGCAAATGCTCATGAATTCATAGACTCGTTTGAAAAGGGTTACGAAACAGAAATTGGTGAGCGCGGACTAAAGTTGTCTGGCGGGCAGAAACAACGTATTGCTATCGCTCGAGCTCTCTTGAAAGACGCACCAATCTTAGTGCTTGATGAAGCTACCAGTAGTCTAGATAGTCGTAGTGAGGCTATGGTCAAAGAGGCACTGGAGCGGCTTATGCATGGTCGTACAACCATAATCATCGCTCACCGACTGAGCACTATTCAGCACGTGGACACAATCATAACCTTGCGTGGTGGCCAAGTTGACGAAATCGGTACGCCGAGAAAGCTCTCAAAAAGCGGTGGGCTTTATCAGCGCTTGCTAGAGTTGCAGCAAGGTACCAATCCAGAAGAAGTAGCTGAAGCGTTAAAGCGGTTCGGCGTTGTTACAACTGCTAACAATACATAAAGAAAATGAAGCTGGTATACTAATAGTCATGAGAAAAGCAGCGCGAGCTATTGTGTTGCATGAGGGCAAACTGCTCATTATGCATCGAAATAAATTCGGGAAGGAATACGACACCTTACCTGGCGGAAACGTAGAGGCTGGCGAGACACCAGAAGCTGCCGCCCGACGCGAAGTAAAGGAAGAAACTGGTATGGATGTTGGCAATGCGGAGCTTGTGTTTATTGAGGAGGCCGGTCATCCGTACGGAACCCAGTATATTTATCTCTGTGAATACATTGGCGGCGAGCCGAAGCTTTCCCCTGATAGTGAGGAAGCGGCTATAAATAAACTTGGCAAAAACTTGTATCGACCGATGTGGATTAGCGTTGCAACCTTGCATGAAAAACCGTTTTTATCGCAAACCTTACGCAACAAGCTGCTCGAAGCAGTGCAAACAGGTTTTCCGCAAACTGCAGAAACTTTTACAACTGAATATTCAGCCTAGATGCGTTATACTAAAGCGCATTGCTAGGACTAAAAGGGAGGCCCACATGGCGAAAGATCCGCAAAGAATGTTCATTATCGTTATCGTTATCGTGTTTCTGCTGTCAACGTTGGCATTTACAGGGGTAATAATTTATTCAATTATCGGTGATAGTGCACAAGACGACACAACACAGCTTGATGAATCACAGCTACAAGAAATAGAGGAGGATACCGTGCAGCCAGAAGATAGTTTACAAGGTACAACGTTACAGGGGTTTGAGCCGATTACAGAACCGGCTTCTGAGGTTGAAGTTGTTGATATCGTTGAAGGTAGTGGAGAAGTGGTAGAGACAGGCGCAACCGTTACTGCGCATTATACCGGTGCTTACGCAGTAAATGGCGAGATTTTTGAAAGCTCAAAAGATAGCGGTCAGCCGTTTAGTTCATCACTCAATGATTTGATCGCTGGTTGGCAAGAGGGTATTCCCGGAATGAAAGAGGGCGGTACTCGTCGGCTAATCATTCCCGGAGAGCTTGCCTATGGGGAAGCGCCTGAGGGGTACACACCCGGTGAAGGGGCACGTCCTTTAGGGACATTGGTGTTTGATATCGAGTTAATTTCGATTGACTAACACAATATATAGCGCTATTGATTTATTCAAAAGCGCTATATATAATAGAGCAGAGGCAAATAATAATAAAAGTAGAGGGTAAAACACATGCCAAAAAACATAACAATATTCACCACCAACACTTGCGCGTATTGCGGAATGGTAAAAAAATGGTTGGGTTCAAAAGGCTTCGAGTACGAAGAGGTTAACCTAGATAGTTCACCAGACCGACAGAAAGAAGCGCTTGAGCTTTCTGGAGCGCTAACGGTGCCAGTTACTGTTGTCACCAAACAAGATGACTCTCGAGAAGTTGTCGTCGGCTATAACCTCGGTAAATTAGCACCAGCTGTTTCCTAGACTTATGTCAGATGTAACTACACCAATTGTATACGGTGCTGCCTGGTGCGGGTATTGCCAAGCATTAAAATCTTATCTTGAGTCACTCGGTGTGCCTTATGATTACCGAGACGTCGACGATAAAGTGATTGAGCGAGAAATGCTTGAGAAAACAAACGGAACCTATCTTATACCAACTTTGATTGCTGGTGATACGGTCGTCCAAAACCCCAACAATGAAAAAGTTAAGGAGTTACTCGGCATGAGCCATACAGTAGACACAGCAGATACATCACCAGATGAAAAAGAAATACATGATGTGATCATGATCGGCGCTGGTCCTGCAGCGCTTTCCGCTGCGATTTATACAACCAGAGAAGATATCGAAACCGTACTCTATGAGAAAGGAGTAATTGGTGGTTTGGCTGCTATCACAGATTGGGTTGATAATTACCCCGGGTTCCCGAAGGGACTAGCAGGACTGGATCTAGCTGAAGATTTGCGGAAGCAAGCGGAGCGATTCGGAGCAGATATTCGGCTTGGTGAGGTGTTATCAATAGCTGATGAAAGCGAGCTAAAAAAATTGGAAACAACTGATGGTGATGTCTACGCCAGGGCGGTCTTGATCGCGACAGGCAGTGATTACAAAAAACTCGGTATTCCCGGCGAGGATACTTTTTATGGTAGAGGAGTGCACTACTGCGCAACCTGCGACGGGGCTTTTTACCGCGATAAGCATTTGGTGGTTGTTGGTGGTGGTAATTCTGCTGCCCAAGAAGCGGTATTTTTGACGCGGTTCGCAACCAAGATCGATGTACTTGTACGATCAGATAAAATGCGTGCCAGTGAAATATTGCAACAAGACCTTGAAAAGCACAAAGACAAGATAACGATTCACTACAACACGACGACTGACGAGATTGTCGGTAGTGATAGCGGAGTCACTGAAGTTGTTGGTACAGATAAAACAACGAATGAAAAAGTAACTTTCAAGACAGACGGGGTGTTTGTGTTTATTGGTCTGAAGCCAAATACAGAATTCTTGCACACCAGTGACATTGAGCTTGATGAAATTGGTATGGTCAAGACATTTACGGGATTAGAGACCTCAATGAAAGGTGTTTTCTGCGCTGGTGACGTACGTAGTGGTGCAACCATGCAAATCGCCAGTGCGACTGGCGAGGGTGCTACAGCAGCGCTTATGATGCGGAAGTACCTTGAAGAGCACGAGCGTGCACACGCTGAGGTGGCAGCACCCAAGTAATATACCCCTATCGGGTCCATTTGGTCAGTAGCCGTGGTAGTAGTCACCAACAATGTGGTGACTGGGTATGCCTGATTTCTGAAGCCACTGGCAGCTTTCCTCTGTGAACTGCTCTGGTCCAGCAACGAAAAACCAGCCGCTGGTTCGCTGGATCGGGCTCATCTGTTTTAGTATGGCATCGACTGATAATCTGCCCTTTGCTCCGCTCCAGCCTGTACTCGGCTGAGAGACCCATATAGTCGCAGCGTCAGACCAGCCTGATAGCATATCTTGGTAGCATATATCCTCTTCATGCCTGACCCCGTAATGGATGCGAATATCTCGATGTTCGCCCTGATCTCCTAGATAGGTTAGTATGCTTCTTACCGGGGCTATGCCAATGCCAGCTGCGATATAGATGAGCGGGGTTTGTTTTGATTTTGGCAAAACGAAATCCCCCATTGGTTGCCCAACCTGCAGGCTATCACCAACTTTCAGCGACTGGAGTCGTCGTTTGAAGCTACTACTTTTCTGACTTAGTTTTGTTGTAAAGCAGAGCAATGGCTCGGTTGGTGATGATGATAACGTAAACCAACGTTTATCGCCACGCTCATCTATAGAGGAATGCGGCAAGTAGATGGTTATGAATTGACCAGCTAGATAGTTAATTGGCTCAGTCGGTTTAAGCCAGAAAGAGGTAGTATTATTGTTGAGCTGTTCTGTCCGCACCAGGGTGGCAGCTTGCATCATGAAGCTTCTTTTCGTTTTAATAATTTATCAGGAAAATCAGTACAAATTCCAACATTAGGATAAAGTGTTGCGAGTAATCCAGCTATGAAGGCATTGTTGACAGTGTAGACATATAGCTTAAGGTTCGCTCGTTTGCACAAATAATAGGTCAATGGATTTAGCAACCAGAAATTTAGGGCGATACCGTCAAGTCGTAGAATTTTCGCCAAGTGGATGATGTCAAAAGGACGAGTACGCTCGGCCCCGTAAAGATCATAACGAGGGTCGAGGTCTTTGTATATCGCTAGCTCACGTAACCTGAAAGAAACTATGGTAACAGTCTGACTCTGGAATTTATTGAGTAGACTCATGAGCACTCGTCCGCAACCTTCATCTTTTACTTCGATGAATATATGGATTCCTTCTAGTATCTCCAAGGCTTCTTGCAGCGTTATGACGTACGAGCCGTCTATCAGGACAATTTTTCTGAGTTCATTTAAATGTAAGTCACGAATCTTTTCTTGACGGTTGGCGATTCGTTGCAGATCAGCATCATGGCAGACGACCAGCTGGTCGTCTTTTGTCTTACGGACGTCCAGCTCAACGGCTTGCAACCCCATGTTGAGGGCGCGCGTAAAACTTGAATGAGTGTTCTCTAGCTCCAGGCCAGCAACACCGCGGTGACCAATGATATTCATATACGTAATAGTGTACAATACTTCGCGTAGACATTAGTATAGTAGCTACAATAGAGTAGCTAGTCTTGTGATAATAAAAGGAGGAGCAATGGCTGATTTTAATAAAGTGCTAACACCCGGAGACATAAAGCAAGGCCTGGTCAATACAGTGATAGAGATACCAGAGGGCTCATCGTTAAAGGTTGAATGGGACCGAGAACGTGCAGTGTTCATGCTTGATAGGGTAGAGCCAGCGATATTTGCCAAGCCCTGTAACTACGGTTTTATTCCACAGACATTAGATGAGGACGGTGACGAGCTTGATACTCTCGTTATTACGAAAGAGCCATTACCTACCGGTATTTGGCTCGAGGGCCGCGTGCTGGGCGTTTTGAATTTTGAGGATGATGGTGAGATGGACCACAAGATAGTGGTTGTGCCAGCAGATGACAGGAATGAGGGCGATGCACTGCAAGCAATTGATGACCTATCTGATCAGTGGAAAAAACAGGTAGAGTATCACTTTAATCACTACAAAGACCTAAAGAAACCAGGCACGACCAACGTTTTAGGTTGGGGTAACATTGCTGATGCAAAAGGTATCATTACTTCTTGTATTGAGCGCTATAACTCTACATCTGAATGAATCACTGTTAAACGCACGAAACTTGCATAGAGCCCTATACCCCAAGTAGAATGGGGTTATAGTAATGCTAATGCTAAAAAGTAGACAAGGAGTATACAAATGAAAACACGGGTAGCAATTAATGGATTTGGCCGAATTGGTCGGTTATCGTTTCGTATTGCGTTTGAGCGAACGGATATAGAGATAGTTGCATTTAATGATCTGACTGACACAAAGACGTTGGCTCACTTGCTTAAATACGACACGAACTACGGTGAATATCATCACGAAATAAGTCACACGGATAGCTCAATCATTGTTGATAGCACTGAGATTCCGGTGTTCGCCGAGAAAGATCCTGCGCAGCTGCCGTGGGCTGATAAGAATGTAGATGTCGTCATAGAATCTACTGGCCGGTTTACGACTGAGGAGCTTGCCAGAGCCCATATCACAGCTGGAGCAAAGAAAGTCGTGCTGTCTGCCCCAGCCAAAGGGGGAGATATTCAAACGGTTGTTATCGGTGCCAATGAAGATACGCTTGAACAAAGTGGAGACATTGTCAGTAATGCGAGTTGTACCACAAACAGCGCTGCAGCCATGATGGATATTATGGAACACAATTTTGGTGTAGAAAAAGCGATGCTTACAACGATTCACAGTTATACTGCCAGTCAGAATTTACAAGATGGTCCACATAAAGATTTACGAGAAGCTCGGGCTGCTGCTCAAAATATTGTACCAACAACCACTGGTGCCGCTATTGCTACTGCATTGACTGTGCCGGAGCTGAAGAATAAGTTCGACGGGTTGAGTATACGGGTACCGACCTCTGTTGTATCACTAAGTGATGTAACAATGGTCTTAAAGCGTGATACAACGAAAGAGCAGATAAATGAAGTCTTCCGAAAAGCTGCCAAGGAGCCATACTATCAAGGAATTCTTGCAGTTAGCGAAGAACCGCTCGTTAGCCATGATTATATTGGCAATAGCCACTCTGGTACGGTTGACCTCCTACTGACAAACGTTGTCGGTGGCAACCTTGCTAAAATAGTCGTCTGGTATGACAACGAATGGGGCTACAGCAACCGTCTGGTTGAGCAAGTTGCTGATACAGGTAGACTGCTAGCAAAAGCTAAGGCCTAGACGGTATACCCTCATGAAAGTTTTTCTCGGGTCTGATCATAACGGATATCATTTGAAGAGCGAGCTAGCAGAATATTTGCAGCGTGCAGGCTATGAAGTTGTTGACGTCGGTGACGCAAAACCTGATCCAGAAGACGATTTCCCGGTGTTTGCCCACAAGGTTGTAACAGAGTTACTGACGGAGGGAGACGAGGTCGCGCGGGGTATTTTATTGTGTGGTAGTGGCCAGGGTATGTGTATGGCGGCTAATCGTTTTCAGCGGATTCGTGCAGCACTCGGTTATGACCGTGAATCTGTTCGCTCAGCCCGAAATGATGACAACGCCAATATATTGTGTTTACCAGCGAATTCGCTACCTGAAGAAAACCTCAATGTTTTAGCGGAGACTTTTCTCAATACGCCATTTGCTGATGCGCCCCGTTTTCGTCGCCGACTGGCGCAATTAGATGAGCTTCCGCACGCTTGATAAATCAGGCGTATTATTACTCCAGCACTGCGTGCTAAACTAATAAACAGATATGAGCAAGCAATACAGAGCACATAATAAGACGGCTGGCTTACGCCGTCACCGTCGCTTACTGCCGGCTATTCTATTAGTAGTTATGTTGCTTTTATCAGCGTTTGGGTATCGTCTATATCAACAAAGAAGTGATATCTCGATGGACACAGAGCCAGTCGAGCAAATTGTCGTTCAGGAGGTTTCACCGCAAGTTGAACCCGAGCCGAAGGTGGTTCCGCTGGCGTCCGTTCAGTCTGAGCTAGATGCTTGGCTGGAATCTGCTGTTAGCCCAACTGCGACCTATAGCGTCCTACTGAGCGACCCACTTGCCGAGGACGTGCTAGCGGAACACAATGCTGACGAGACTTTTTTTGCAGCTAGCATCTATAAGTTGTATGTCGCTTATCTTGGCTTGATGGACATTGATGCTAACTTAGAAAATCCGAACGAACAATATAACCAAGGCCGAACTCGTGAACAATGCATTACCGAGATGATCCGCGACTCAGATAGTCCATGTGCTGAGCAGATGTGGGTTGAGCAAGGAAAACAAGAGTCAACGACGCGATTGAATGACTTATTTGGTTTTACTGGGACGTCAATGGAGGCTGTAACGACCACTGCACGGGATGCGAGCACGATTATGTCTCGCTTACAGCGTGAAGTTGATCTGTCCACAGAGAGTACACAGCTATTGCGTCAAGCGCTCCAAGATCAAATATACGACCAAGCTATACCAGCGGGAGCACCAAGAGCTGAGGTATATAACAAGGTCGGTTTCTACGAGACTGGATGGCTTGATACAGCGATTATAAAACTGCCGAGCGGGCGAGAAGTTATATTGACTATTTACGCTGATGGAGCCGGCTCGAGGCAAATTGCCTCATTAACTCAGGCAATCATTACACCGTTACTTGCTGAAGGAGGCTAGTTAATTGGTTTGACCAAGTTCTTTCAGGGTTTGCTGCCAGTTCATGCGCGCCTCTATTGCTTCTTGGGTCGCCCTATCTGCTTTTTGAGTGATTTCTTGGTAGCCGTTTAAGCTGGCTATAACATCAAACCGATAGTGCAAGTCGATTTTTGATAATCCAGCGCTCCTCGCTTGTGCTACACAGTCATCATTTCTATCAAGGCAAGATTCGCTCATTTCGAGCCACTGCTGGACATTGTCGCTGTAATCAACCGAAACCTCTACGTCTATGTTGGCCGCCCGATTGGTTTCTTCGTCTAATTGATCGAATATAAAGTTACCAGTTGAGTACACAATTAATCTATCCTTGTAGACCTCTGTGTTTTGTACCCAGTGCGGGTTATTGTTTATGACAAATGCAGCTCCTTTGTCTATTATTGAACGGGTTAATGCGACTTCAGCTGGCTGGGCCTCAGCGACATATTCGGCTCCAGCATGGGTAAATGCAAACACTGGCATAACATCGACATATTCGTCTATAACAGCGAGCTCTCCAGGTGCCGGACCTCGCTGAAAGTAGTGCCAGGCGCAAAAAGCAACTGGGAGCCGTTCGTCTTGCTCCGAACCATCAGCTAGCTCGAGCCGGACGGGAAGAGCTATAACTTCGCATGTATCTGTTTTTTCAGATGGGTTATAGTGTCCGAAAATTTGAGCGCCAGCTTCAACCAGCTGTTCTTGTGTTTCAACAAATGCTTGCTGGCCTTGATCACTCGAATGGTTATTAGCCAGATTAATTATTTCGAAATATGATGTAATCGGATCAATAAACCCAGGTCGGCAGTTGAATACAAGCGTATCGACTTGCTGACGAAACGTGAGGTTTGCATCAGTAATTGGGCATTCAAGGTCAGTCATCCAGGCGTCGTATGAGTCGGGTGAAAGCGTGTGCAGCTGGCTAAAAGGCTGTTGGTAGTTAATTTCTCCTGTCGCGTCACGTGCGTACTGCTCGACTCCTCGCGCAGGAACAATCGTTCCTGTTAGTAAATATTTACCTCGAACTGATGATGGCTGATCTTGTTGCCCACCGTTCGGCTGTTGACGGGTTGTATTATTGAGGCTATCGTTGGCCTCATCATTGCTCGATTGATTCAAGGCTAGATACACAACAACCGAGCCGACAGCTAAAGCGCAAAATATAATAACTAACAGTATTTTTCTGCCAGAACGTGATGGAGATGATTTTTGGCTATAGCGCATTATAAAGACGTTGTATTCTTGTGCCCTAGTGTAGCAGACAATTAACCGTTACAATATGCTTATGCCAACGATTTGTCCAACAGTAACAGCGTACGACTTAGAAACCTACAATCAGCAAGTGCGGCTAGTTGCTTCGATTGCACCGCGTATCCACATTGATCTTATGGACGGTGTATTTGCGCCTACTGTCTCACCCGGGTTGGATGAAGTGTGGTGGCCGAAACATGTAGTCGCAGATGTTCACCTTATGTATCAAAGGCCAATGGATTGCTTAGCTGATTTAGTCAAGCTGCAGCCACATATGGTGATTATTCATAATGAAGCCGAAGTGCATCACATGCACTTTGCGGCAGAGTTACACAAAGAAGACATTAAAGTCGGCTTAGCGGTGCTCCACGATACGCCGATAGAGTGGACAGAACAGATCATGCATAGTTTTGACCAGGTGTTAATTTTTAGTGGCAACTTGGGCCATCATGGTGGAGAGGCTGATCTTGACTTACTTCATAAGGTCGCCTATGTTGCCGACAAGCATCCAGAAGTTGAAATAGCGTGGGATGGTGGTATTACCAGGGAAAATGTAGGTAAACTTTCCACGAGCGGTGTGTCGGTTTTGAACGTTGGTGGTGGCATACATAACGACTCAAATCCACAAGGCGCTTATGATAGACTAGTAGAAGAAGCGGAGAACAACAAAACGTGAAGCAAAAACATACAATCCCTGAATTAGAAACCATCGCTGTGCAGATTCGCCAGGATATTATCCGGATGTTAGAAAACGCTGGTAGTGGCCATAGCGCTGGGCCACTTGGGCTCACGGATATATTCACGGCTCTTTATTTTGACGTACTGAAATATGACCCAAAAAAACCAGACTGGGACCAACGTGATATGGTTCTTTTGAGCAATGGACATTGTGTCCCTGTCCAATATGCAGCTATGGCGCACGCTGGATACTTCGATAAAAAAGAGTTAATGACGTTACGCAAGTTTGGTTCACGTCTGCAGGGCCATCCTGAGCGTACCAAGTTACCGGGGCTAGAAACTACCAGTGGCCCGCTCGGCTGTGGCTTGAGTCAAGCCTGCGGCATGGCACTGGCTATGCGTATGAACCGGGATCTGCATCGTTGGGTTTACGTTGTGATGGGTGACGGCGAGATAAATGAAGGAAATGTCTGGGAAGCGGCGATGCTTGCTCATAAGTACAATCTGAACAACATAACAGCAATCATTGACCGCAATAATATTCAGATTGATGGCCAGACTGAAGATGTTATGCCGTTAGAAGATTTACGCCATAAGTGGGAAGCATTTGGTTGGTATGTGATTGATATAGACGGCAATAATATAGAATCTGTGATTGACACTTTGACCATGAGCCGAGCTATTGTCGAGAAACCTGTCATGGTCATCGCTCATACCGTGCCAGGCAAAGGGGTTGATTTTATGGAGTATGATTTCCACTGGCACGGAGCTCCACCGAACAAGAAGCAAGCCAAAGAGGCCCTACATGAGCTACGGACACTACAAGGCAAAATACGGAGCGAGCATGAATAAAGAACATATAGATGTCAGTACATATCATTTACTTGACGTAACAACCGATTTAGACAAAGAACCAATTCGCTCTGGCTTCGGTGCTGGGCTGGTTGAGGCTGGCAAACAGAATGATCAGGTTGTTGCAGCTTGTGCGGACTTGACCGAATCAACTAAGATGCATCTATTCAGAGATGCCTACCCGGACAGGTACATAGAAATCGGTATTGCCGAACAAAATCTAGTAACGGTTGGTTCTGGTTTGGCAGCTATGGGAAAGATACCGTTCGTCAGTAGTTATGCAGCTTTCAGCCCAGGTCGTAACTGGGAACAGATAAGGACAACTATCTGTTTAAACCAGCAGCCGGTTAAAATTGTTGGATCACACGCAGGCGTATCAGTTGGTCCTGATGGAGCGACTCATCAAATGCTGGAAGATATTGCCATCATGCGTGTTTTGCCAAACATGGTGGTTGTATCACCGGCAGATAGCGTTGAGGCAAAAAAGGCAACACTTGCCCTGGCTGAAGATACAAAAAATCCTGGGTACCTTCGTTTAGCACGGGAAAAAACACCAGTTTTCACAACTGATAAAACACCGTTCGCCATCGGGAAGGCTTACGTATATGCACCGGGTAGCGACATCACTATCATTGCAACCGGCACTATGACCTACCAAGCATTGCTAGCGGCTGAGAACTTATTCAAGCAAGGTATTGATGCTGAGGTTGTACACGTGCCGACTATCAAGCCGCTTGATGCAGCGACGATTCTCACTAGTGTCAGAAAAACTAAAAAAGTTATTACAGCCGAAGAGGGGCAGATAGCTGGCGGCCTCGGTAGCGCCGTCGCGGAACTTTTATCCGAGGAGCATCCAGTGCCGATGAAGCGTATTGGTATGCGTGATCGATTCGGCGAGTCTGGTAGTCCTGATGAGCTACTGGAAGCATTTGGCTTGACCGCTAAGCACATTGCTCTAGCTGCTCACCACATGATAAAGCCTTAAGTGGGCACGTCTTAGACAAAAAAAGTGTTCAAGCATAAGCATTGTTTTGCTATACTCAAAGATATGCCACAAACGTTACAACAAATGAGGCAGAACTGTGCGCAAGCACGGCAAGCCATGGAGCGTGCACGAACAGAGAAGTTTGCAATCGGCGCCTTCAATATCGACAATCAAGAAACACTAGTCGCGATCGCAAGAGCGGCTCAAAATAAGAAATCACCAGTAATGGTTGAGGTTAGTAATAGCGAAGTTCAGGCTATGGGTTTGCATAACGTTCGAGATATGGTCGACAACTACAAACAAGAGTTCGGCTTAGAAATGTATATTAACCTCGATCACAGCCCAACCGTAGAAGACGCTCTAGCAGGCATAGAAGCTGGTTTTGAGTTTGTGCATATTGATATATCTCAAGCAAAGAAGAACGCTAGTGATGAGGAGATTATTAACGGCACAAAACGAGTGGTTAAGTACGCTCAGCTAACCGGTGCGATTATTGAGAGCGAACCTCATTACTTTGGTGGGTCGTCAAATCTTCATGAAGAAAAGATTGACTACGATAAGATTAAAGAAACTTTCAGCACACCTGAGGGCGCAGCTGCGTTCGTCGAGGAAACCGGTATTGATACATTTGCTGCAGCAGTGGGAAACCTCCATGGTAAATACCCAGTGCCGAAAAAGTTAGACCTCGAACTATTGCAGCAAATTAGAGACGCAATTGGATGCAACATTAGTCTTCATGGTGGTAGCGGCACTCCTGGGCACTACTTCCTTGATGCGGTCAACATTGGTGTTAGCAAAGTGAATATAAACTCTGATATGCGAGTTGCTTACCGTAAGACGTTAGAGCGGATGCTTGATGAAAATCCAACAGAATACGCCGTCATAAAGCTGATGGATAACGTAGTTGCGGCCGTGCAAGAGGTGGTCGAGTCAAAAATAGACCTGTTCAACAGTGCTGGAAAAGCATTAGAGACATGCTAAACTATAATCATAGATACTAATACATAAGCAGGGGTGGAAATGAAACAGTTACAAGTACTTTGCGTCGGTGATGTCGTAACCGATGCTTTCATTAAATTATTTGATGATCAGGCACATACGTATGAGAATGAACATGGAGCTTGGATCGCCATGCATTATGGAAGTAAGATACCATTTAATTATGTTGATGAGAAGATAGCAGTTGGTAATGCGCCAAACGCATCAGTTAGTTTTGCTCGGCTTGGTATACCAAGCGGGCTTGAGGCAAATGTAGGTGGTGATAAGGCTGGTCGAGATATCATTGAAAAGTTGCACAAAGAAAGTGTCGATACACGATTGGTTCGTATAAACCCAGACAATGCTAGTAACTACCATTATGTACTTTGGTATAAAGAAGAGCGAACTATCCTAATAAAACACGAGGAGTATGATTATCACTGGCCAAAACTTAAGCCAAAAGAAATGCCAGAATGGATTTACTTCAGCTCTATTAGCGAAAGCGCAATTGAATTCCACGATGAGTTAGCTGATTGGCTTGATGAGAATCCAGAAGTAAAACTTGCTTTCCAGCCAGGTACATTTCAGATGAAAGCTGGTGTTGAACGACTTAAGCGAATCTACCAACATACCAATGTATTGATCTTAAACCGTGAAGAAGCGGTTGATGTCTCTGGTGGCAACTATGATGATATGCACGATTTGATGGATAGGTTTCATTCTTATGGTTGCGAAACTGTTGTGATTACTGATGGGCCTGACGGTGCATATGCAAGTGATGGCGAGACACGACTGAAGATGCCACTGTATCCAGACCCCGAACCGCCGAAAGAACGAACTGGTGCTGGTGATGCATTTGCATCAACTTTTGTTGGCGCACTCATAAAGGGAAACAACCTAGAAGGTGCACTGCAGTGGGCGCCGATAAACTCCATGAACGTGGTTCAACATGTGGGTGCTCAAGACGGACTCCTTTCACAAGAAAAATTAGAAGAATATTTACAGAATTCGCCTGATTGGTATCGACCTGAGCCATTTTAGCGTGCTTTTAATACGTATTAAGCTAAGGAGACTTTTCGCGTGTCTCAACTGCTGAAAAATCTACTACAAGCCAATCATAAAATTCTTGATGATAGTATCTCAAAGCTTGAAGATGCAAGTGGGAATATAGGCCGAGACGTCCGCTTGACCGCAGAGGTAGTCGGTAAAACTCATATAGCTACAAAGTCGCTCGGACTGGATCCGCACGATAGTGATGCTCGCGAGGTTTATGCTGCGCTAAACGACTTGGCAAGCAAGCACGACAAGTTTATGCGTCAACAGCTTGGACTAGAAGCTGATACGAGCACCGACGAAGTAATCACTCGGGTACACGCTTTTATTAATAAGCTACATATTCCTCGATCTGTTTGGGTTTTAAAGCATAGCGTTGCCAAGAAATTATTAAAAAAAATCCCGCCCAAGCGTACGAAAAAAGCACTTGGCTATAGATCGCTCGACTCAATGCTCAAGCGAGAACCATTGCCTCATATTCTCGGTGCTGCGCTTCATCTGGAAAGTGACGCTTGGGTGCGAAAGTTTCGAGAGCAATATGAGGATATATCTCAGCATGATTTCGAGCAGCGTCGTATTGACGTACACTTACCGAGTTCGCGGCATTGGCAGGATGCTGGTATAGCGATTGCTTCTCGCTTACAAACAAACGTGATTGACGTCAAAGAGCTTGGCGCAATACTACTCCTGCCACTACCGAAAAAAGATTTGCCGGGTATAAGCCTCGCATTAGTTATCCTGTTGCTTGCACATATTGAAGAGCTGCGAATGTATTCATCGCTTTTTAAGCTACATCAAATGAAAGATGACTTCGGTAGAAACATTTCTACGGTCTTAAGAAACAAATCAAAGCTACAGCATAAAGTAATCGATAGCTCGATAGATTGGAAGATAGTACACGCATACTTTGGCGCGGTTGATGACGCTGATCATCCCGAATTATTTAAGCCACATATAACGGTCGAAGACTTAGCCTGGCGGCGAACCGAAGAAATTCTGCTTTCAATCGAGCCGGCATTTGATTTCTGGAAGGGTAACGAGTATGTCGGAGCATTCTTTAAAGGTTCAGATGCTCCGGTGTCTTTCTCCTTAATGGACGCAGTGCTTAATCTTGCAAATCAAGTTCCGTTTGAAAAAAGATTAATCCATAGTATGCAGGCGGCGCTTTGGGACGAAATCCTGCTTCGATACATGGAAAGTAATTTTGTGCGCTCGCGAGTGTTGTCTCAACTGGGTCACAACAATCAACTGTCGCTTCAAAATGCTATGGATAATGAAGCGTTTACGCTAATATAGGACCATGTTTAAAGAGAGTCGGATCGCTGCTTATATCGTAACCTGTATTCTGCTCTTCGCGCTTATTGCCGGCACTATTTTACTGACGCGAACATATTCGGCTCGTCGTGTGGCCTCGTTTCAAGAATGTAAAGATGCCGGGTACCCAATCATGGAAACATTCCCTGAGCAATGTCTCGCCGAGGGTAAAGTTTTCATCAATAGCCAGTAGCTGTCATACTGAGTGCTGCTATGCAGAAATTTAGACTTCGATCAGACTATCAGCCAGCTGGAGATCAACCAGCGGCTATAGCATCACTGAACCAAGCAATAGAAGCTGAAGAAAAACACCAAACGCTATTAGGTGTTACTGGGTCTGGCAAGACCTACGCTATGGCGAATGTAATCAATACTCAGCAACGCCCGACATTAGTGTTAAGCCACAACAAAACGTTGGCTGCACAGTTGTACAATGAATTTAAACAGTATTTTCCAGATAATGCTGTTCACTATTTTGTTAGTTACTTTGATTATTACCAACCAGAGGCATATGTGCCTCGCTCAGATACCTACATTGAAAAAGATAGCCAAATTAATGAAGAGATAGATCGGCTTCGCCATGCCGCAACTGATGCTTTATTGAGTAGAGAGGACGTTATCATTGTCGCTAGTGTTAGTTGTATTTATGGCATCGGTTCTGTTGAAGACTATGGTGGTATGGCATTAAAAATTAAAACAGGTGAGCGTCGAGTCCGCGACAAGCTACTCCGTCAGTTAACTGATATTCAATACACTCGAAATGATATGGAGTTCCAGCGTGGAATATTCCGAGTTCGTGGCGATGTGGTAGATATATATCCAGCCGGGGAAGAAATCGCCTATCGAGTCGACTTTTTTGGTGATGAAATTGAGCGTATTACGTCAATAAGTCCGCTTACTGGTGAAGTCCTCTCCAAGGAAGAATCCATTACAATTTTTCCAAGCAGTCACTACGTTACGCCTCAACAAAAATTAAAAAAAGCGATAGAACAGATTGAGCATGAACTCACAGCAAGGTTAGCCAACTTCAAAAAAAACAATCAACTCCTTGAAGCGCAGCGATTGGAGCAACGAACACGGTTTGACATAGAGATGCTAGAGGAAACTGGTTTTGTAAAAGGTATCGAAAATTATAGCCGATACTTAACTAATCGAGAGCCGGGTGAGCAGCCAGCAACATTACTGGACTATTTTCCAGATGACTATTTACTCTTTATTGACGAGTCTCATATGACAATTCCGCAACTAAGAGGCATGTATAACGGCGACCGCGCGCGGAAGGAGGTTCTGGTTGACCACGGCTTTCGTCTACCGAGTGCACTCGATAATCGACCGCTCACTTTTCGTGAATTTGAACAACATGTAAACCAGGCAGTATATGTAAGTGCGACTCCAGCAGATTATGAACTACAACTGAGCGGTAAACCAGTTGAGCAGATCATAAGACCAACCGGCTTACTTGATCCAGAAATTGAGGTAAGGCCAGTTGATAGCCAAGTTGATGATCTACTTGAGGAGGTAAAGCGAACGATTGCAAAGGGTGAACGCGTATTAGTGACGACATTAACCAAGCGTATGTCCGAAGACTTAACAGAGTATATGCAGGAAATAGGCATCAAGGTAACGTACCTGCACAGTGACGTCGAGACGTTGGAGCGAACTGATATTCTGCGTGACTTACGCATTGGTACATATGATGTTGTCGTCGGCATCAATTTATTACGAGAAGGTCTTGATTTGCCAGAGGTGAGTCTTGTCACAATCCTTGATGCTGATAAAGAAGGTTTCTTGCGAAGTGAGCAGGCTCTGGTGCAGACAATTGGTCGGGCGGCCCGGCACCAAAACGGTCGCGTCATCATGTATGCTGACCACAAAACAAAAAGCATGAACCGCGCTATAGACGAGACAAATCGACGACGTAAAATCCAGGCCGCCTACAACAAAAAACACGGCATTACTCCGGCAGGAATTAAACGTGCAGTCGAGGCGACGATGCGTACATCGACGGGTAAAGTTGATGATGCAGATAAAATAAACCTGAAGAAAATTCCAAAAGACGAGGTGCCACACCTTATCAAAGAGTTGCAAGCACAGATGGAGCTGGCTGCAGCTAATTTAGAGTTTGAGAAGGCAGCAGAACTACGCGATAACATTAAGCAAATTAGCCAGAAACAATAATTGCAGAGATTTGTTATACTGGACTGAATGGCGAAGTTATCAAATGAAGATGTATTAAAATTGGCTGAACTTGCTCGCATAACTTTGGACGAGCAAGAGGTGGCTTCTTTCCAGGAAGAAATCAACGAGGTGCTTAGTTATGTAGAGCAACTCCAGGAAGTAGACCTTTCTGATCAGGTGCCAACCTCTCAAGTGACTGGTCTTGAGAATGTAACTCGAGACGATGTTATTGAGGATTATGGTTATTCACGAGATGATTTACTCTCTAATACTCCAGAGCTAACCAAGACAGGCTACATTAAGGTAAAACGAGTACTCTCATGAGTAAAAACAAGATGTGGAAGCCGATTGTAGACATTGCTCGTGCTGTTAATGCGGGAAATAATTCAGCAGTAGACTTGGTTGCCGATTCGCTCGCTCGGATTGAAGAGCAGGTGGAGTATAACGCCGTTATTCAGACTTGTGAAGCGCGGGCATTGGCTCGAGCTCGGCAAATAGACGAAGCGGTGAAGCGAGGTGAAAACCAAGGCCGATTAGCTGGTGTACCGTTTATAGCGAAAGATAATTTTTTGACACTTGGCAGTGAAACAACCGCTGCCAGTAATATTTTACGCGGATTTAAGGCGCCGTATCAGGCGACTGCGATTGAGCGACTTGAGGCAGAAGGTGCTATTTGTGTTGCAAAAGCTAACCTTGATGCGTTTGCGCATGGCTCAAGTACCGAGAACAGTGATTTTTTTACCACCAAAAATCCATATGATCCGACGAGAGTACCGGGTGGATCATCGGGTGGCTCAGCTGCGGCTGTCGCCTTATCACTGGTGCCATTCGCCCTCGGTACCGATACAGGCGGCTCAATTCGCTTACCAGCGGCATTTTGTGGTGTGGTTGGCTACAAGCCAACCTACGGGCTCGTATCACGGAGTGGTGTTATTGCTATGGCTAGCAGTACGGATGTTATTGGTCCTATCACGCAAACAGTTGCAGATGCAGGTTTGGTGCTTGATTGTATGGCTGGTGTAGATAGCCGTGACAGTACCACAATAGAACCGGAAGAACACGACTACGGCAATGTCACTGCTATTGACTTATCGGGCAAAAAAATTGCAGTCATAAAAGAACTTATGCCCGATTCCTTGCCAGATAGTATTACCCAAAACGTTCGCAATATTGCCGCAAAGCTTGAAGAAAAGGGCGCAGTTGTTGAGGAAGTATCGGTGCCTTCACTGTCCCTCGCTCTGGCTTGTTATTACATCGTTGTACCAGCTGAAATCAGTAGCAACCTGTCGCGCTATGACGGACAACGATATGGGTATACCGACTCCTCTGCTAAATCATTGCTGGATAGCTATAAAAAATCTCGCTCAGAGGGATTTGGCAAAGAAGCAAAGCGTCGCATAATGATAGGGACCTATGTGCTGTCAAGTGGATATTATGATGCATATTATCGTCAGGCACAGCAAGTCCGCACGAAGCTTATCAGTGAGTTTGCGGACGTATTTAGTAAGTATGATGCGGTTATGAGCCCAACTGCACCATCAACTGCTTTCAAGATTGGAAAGAACACAAAAGATCCATTAGAAATGTACCTAACAGACGTTATGACGGTAGCAGCGAATCTTACCGGTATACCTGCAATCAGCCTACCGTCTGGCTTTGACGCTGAGTTGCCGATTGGGCTCCAGTTGATGGCAAAACAACACGCAGATATTGACTTGCTTTGCCTTGCGAATACTGTCGAAGGAATGCTTGTATGAACTTATCAATAGAAGCACAGGTAGCTATCGGTTTTGGCATTGTTGCGTTTGGCGTATTCCTATTTCTGACTCGATCAGTTTATCGAAGGCTGCCAAAACGAATGAAGCAGCTACGCAATCAGCAAAAGTGGAGCGAATTACAAAAGCTCTGTAAAAACAAGGAAACCTGGCCAGATGCGGTTTCGGCAGCAGATAAACTACTCGATGATATATTGAAACGAAAACTGTTCAAAGGAAAATCAATGGGTGAGCGAATTGTATCAGCACAAAGATCGCTCAGTGATAATGACGCAGTCTGGTTTGCACATAACCTAGCAAAGAAAACCAAGGAAGACGATGCGCCTCAGCTGAAAGAAGCCGAAGTCAAGAAGGCGCTGCTTGGGTTTCGGCAAGCACTACGCGATTTAGGAGCATTACAACATGGCAACAAATAAACCTCAAGCTACAAGTGAATATACGACAACAATCGGCATCGAGTGTCATGTGCAGTTGAAAACCAAGACGAAATTATTTGCGGCCGTAGATAATGATGCCAGAGAATCAGCTCCAAATACTCATATCAGCCACATTTGTTTGGGTATGCCAGGTGCTTTACCAGTCCTGAATAAGGAAGCGGTACGTCTCGCGAGTAAAGCAGCCATCGCACTAAACACTGAGGCGCAAGTAATAAGTTCATTTGACAGAAAGCACTACTTTTATCCGGATCTACCAAAAGGCTATCAGATTACCCAACAAGCACATCCGATTGTCCTTGGAGGATCAGTTTCAATTATTGGCGATAACGGATCGCTTAGAGAGATTAGCCTGGAGCGGGCTCACCTAGAGGAGGATGCCGGCAAGAATACGCATCCTGAGGTTGGCGACTACTCACTGGTGGACTTAAACCGAGCCGGAACCCCGCTACTGGAGATCGTTTCCAAACCCGAGCTTTCATCAGCTCAAGAAGCACGAGCCTATGCCCATGAACTGTATCTTTTGATGCGCTACAGCGGTGTATCTGACGCAGATTTGTATCACGGTAATATGCGATTTGATGTAAATGTTTCGGTAAGCAAGACGGAGGTACTTGGCACACGGACTGAGACAAAAAATTTGAATAGTTTTCGTAGTGTCGAAAAAGCAGTCGAGTACGAAGTGTCGCGGCAGATCGCTGTTTTGGAGGCCGGGGATACAGTTATCCAAGAAACACGAGGCTGGAATGATGCAAAACAAAAAACAATATCTCAACGCAGCAAAGAAGAGGCGCATGATTATCGCTATTTTCCAGAACCAGATATACCACCGATCAGACTAGACGAGGTATTCTTGAAGGAGGTTCGGCAGAATATACCTCAGATGCCGGCAGAGATTCGTATTGCGCTAAGAGATCGTTGCTTAACACAAGAGCATATAGAGATTCTTCTTGAAGCCGAGCTTGATGATGAAATGATTAGCTATCTAGGGACACTGCTCGATAACGAGCTAGATACTGATATGGTCACAGCCATTGCAAATCTAATGGTGCAGACTGAGATACCAAAACGCCGTAGTGAAGAGTTGCCCAACGCGCCCGCACTGGAAGTAGCTCAGCGTACAGCTATTTATACGGAAGTATCTAAACTGGCTCAAGCAGGGAGTGTCAGCTCAACTAATGCGAAGGCTTTATTACAAGATTTGCTATTTTCTGGGGCTCGTCCAAAGAATATTGAAGCTTATGCAGAGCAACAGGGTTATATCCAGGTTTCAGACACCAGTGAATTGGAGCAGATTGTTGATGCGGTAATTTCAGAAAATGCCCAGGCCGCAGAAGACGTCCAGTCGGGCGAGATGAAGGCAATCGGATTTTTGGTTGGACAGGCTATGAAGAAAAGCCACGGTCAAGCGAACCCAGCTCTCATCAAGGAAATACTACAAAAAAAGCTCAGCAGCTAGCAGCAAAAAAGGAGGATACTATGAGTCAATCAGTAAAGCCCGTTCGAAAAGCAGTCATCGCGGCAGCTGGGTTCGGTACTCGTTTTTTGCCGCAAACAAAAGCAATGCCGAAAGAGATGCTTCCGTTAGTCGATAAGCCAATTGTCCAATATATTGTAGAGGAGCTGGTCGGCGCCGGTATCGAAGATATCATCATCGTAACCGGTTACCATAAGCGGTCTATCGAGGATCACTTTGATGAGATGAGCACAGATTTACGCCATAATCTTGATAAGCCGGGCAAAGAAGAGTTGCTTAAGCAAACCGAAGGAATCTCTGATCTCGCTAATTTTATTTATGTGCGGCAAAAAGGACCATATGGTAACGCAACTCCTGTGTTGAACGCAGAGCACCTCGTGAGCGATGAACCGTTTATTTATACGTTTGCTGATGACTTTTTTGTGGCGAAACCATCTCGTTTTCAACAGATGATAACCAAGTATCAACAAACTGGTTCGAGCGTGCTGCCATGTATGCGAATCAAAGACGATGCCAATTACAAAAAATATGGCGTAGTAGCAGGGCATCAGATAGAGCCAGGTGTCATTGATATGAAAACTATTATTGAAAAACCTGGCAAGGAGGACGCGCCAAGCGACCTTGCGAGTGTCACAGGCTATTTACTGACACCAGATATATTCCCCTACCTTCGGGAGGCAAAAGCAGAACTTGAAGCTGGTAAAGAATTCATTATTCAGACCGCGATGCAGAAAATGATACAAGACAATCACCAGATGCTCGCGTTAGAAATAAAAAATGGTCACTATTACGACACTGGCAATAAATTAGACTACGTAAAGACTCTGGTCGACTTTGCTCTCAGGCACGATGACATCAAAGAAGAATTCGCAGAATATCTGAAACAATTGCGAGTGCAGTGATTCGACATAGCTGTTATAATACTTGTATATGGAGAGCACACTAGTATTCCTAACAATAGTTTTAAGTATGTTCTTAGCAATATTTTTATTGTTGGGGATTATTCTATTGGTTAAATCTATCCAAATTGCAAGCAAAGTACAGCACATGGCTGAGACGAGCGACAGCATTCTTCACAAAGTAGAAGAATTTGCAGGATTTCTCCAGAAGACATCTGGCTCACTTGCTGTCGGGAAACTCGTTACAAAAATTGTTGATCATCTCAGTCATAAACAATCTAAGGATAAAGGAGATAAGTAATGGCAAATAATAAATCAGGAAAGTTCGCAGTCGGAGCAGCATTCGCGGCAGCGGCAGGTTATGTAACTGGGATTTTAACCGCCCCAAAAAGTGGAAAAGAAACACGCAAAGACATTCATGATACTGCGGTGAAGGCTCGCGGTGAAGCTGAAAAGAAGCTAAAGTCTCTTCACTCAGATTTACAAGATGTCATAAAAAAAGGTCAGACAAAAGTTGACTCAGCTTCTGCCGCTGGCAAACAGCGCCTTAACGATGCTATTGAAAACGCTAAAACTGCAAAAGACAAAGCTAAGAGCATGTTAAGTGCAATTCACGAGGGCGATAGTGACGACAAAGATCTGCAAAAAGCAATCAAAGATGCTGATCAAGCACTGGCTCACCTAAAAGAATATATAACAAAACCAGAAGCATCTCGTGACACTGGGAAGAAAAAATAATTCAGCAGAGGGTGCCTCGCCGGAACCGGTAGATTACGAGCGACTTGGTCGTATGATGGAAGTTGTCTTTATGACAGGTTATGTTAACCGGGTTCGTTATTTCCGTATGGCTTTCTTGAAAGGTGTTTTCGCTGGTCTCGGTAGTGTTATCGGTGCATCTATTGTGGTGGCTATCGCATTGTGGACGTTATCGTTATTTGAGACACTCCCATTAATTGGGCCTGTTTCTGAAAATATACAAAAAACAGTCGAAACGCAAAATTAGCCCACTGGTTACGAAGTATATTTTGAGTGAAAGGGAAGTCCGTGGATAACGTTGATTCGAAAAAAAGCTCGCACTCGTATCTGACAAGAGAAGATTTTGTACACCTGCACAATCATACAGAGTACAGCTTATTGGATGGGCTGACACACATTGAAGATCTACTCGATTTTGTAAAGGCACAGGGTATGCCCGGCGTTGCTATTACCGATCATGGGACTTTATCTGGAGCAATACAGTTTTATAAAGAAGCAAAAGCTCGTGAGGTCAAGGCAATCATTGGTATTGAGACGTACGTAGCGATGCGTAAACATACCGATAAAGAGCCACAGAAAGATAAGCAGCGCTTTCACCTAATTCTTTTAGCTATGAATAATGTCGGCTATAAAAACTTAATGAAACTCAGTAGCATCGCAAATCTTGAAGGTTTTTATTATCATCCTCGTGTTGATCGTGACCTTCTAGAGCAGTACAGCGAAGGTATTATTGTGTTAAGCGCCTGCATGGGGAGTGAAATAGGCTCTGCGCTTAAAAATAAAGATTATGCTGCTGCAAAAGAGATCGCAGCCTGGTATAAAAAAGTCTTTGGCGATAGGTACTATTTCGAAGTACAAGATCATGGTCATCCGAAAAACCCGATGCATAATCAAGACCAGCAAGATATCAATGAGCAAGTGTTAAAGCTTTCCGAAGAATTATCAATACCAGCTGTCGTTACATCAGATGCACATTACCTGAAGCATGAAGACCAAGAGGCACATGAAGTTTTGCTCTGCGTCGGTACGGGTTCGTATTTATCGGAAACCAAACGTATGAGCTTGAAAGAATTTCCGCTACACGTAACTCCACCGCAAGAAATTATCGAGCGATGGGGTAATGAGCATCCTGAAGTTGTACGCAATACTCGGATCATTGCTGATAGATGTAACCTCGAGCTTGATCTGGGTAGTATATTGATTCCACAATTTGATGTCCCCAAAGGATACAATGAAAAAACATATCTGGATGAATTGGTCTATGCAGGTCTAGCCGAACGCTATAAAACTGGCGGGAAAACTCTTGCAGAGCAAAAAAAACTGCTATCAAGCGAAGTTCAAGATAGGGCAGAATATGAACTTGGAATTATTGATAGCATGGGCTTTAACGCCTACTTTCTTATTATATGGGATTTTATCGCGTGGGGTAAGAGCCGTGGGATTGTATTTGGTCCAGGTAGAGGCTCGGCCGCTGGCTCAATAATCGCTTACTCACTTGGTATCACTGAGCTTGATCCGCTAAAGCACGATTTGCTTTTTGAACGGTTTTTGAATCCTGATCGGATTAGCATGCCAGATATTGATATTGATATTCAAGATACCAGACGCAACGAAGTGATAGAGTATTGTGTGGATAAATACGGCAAAGATAAAGTTGCCAATATCGTAACCTTCGGCAGAATGTTCGCACGTAATGCTGTACGAGACGTCTCGAGAGTGTTAGAGATTCCATATGCAGAAGCTGATCGATTAGCCAAGATGATACCGACTCCAGTTCAAGGACGGCATATACCTCTCAAGCAAAGTATTGTTGACGACGATGACTTGGCGAGAGAGTATGAGACTAATCAGCAGTCAAAAAAGGTGTTTGATCTGGCGATACAGCTTGAAGGCACTGTCCGAAATCACGGGGTGCACGCCGCCGGCGTGGTTATTGCGCCGGATGAAATAACAAACTTTACCCCACTTGAGATGGCGCAAAAAGGCGTTGTCTCGACCCAGTATCCGATGGATCACATTGAAGAACTCGGCTTACTTAAGATGGATTTTCTTGGGCTATCGAACCTGACTATCGTCAAAAATGCTTTGCGTATCATCAAGAAAGTGCAGGGGAAAGATATGCAGGTCGATGAAATTCCGCTCCAGGATAAAAAAACCTTTGAGTTGCTTGGCAAAGGTGATACTACAGGCGTATTTCAACTTGAGTCGGCTGGCATGAAGCGATACTTAAAAGAACTTCGGCCGTCAGTTTTTGAGGATATTGTAGCCATGGTTGCGCTGTACCGACCTGGACCAATGCAGTTTATTGATGATTTTATTGCTCGAAAGCACGGCGAGAAAAAAATTGAATACCCACATCCTAAGATGGAAGACGCCCTGAAGAACACATACGGTGTGCTTGTCTATCAAGAGCAAGTCATGCAGATTAGTAAAGACTTGTGTGGGTTTAGCGGTGGTCAAGCAGATACGCTCCGTAAGGGTATTGCCAAAAAAATTCCTGAAGTATTAAATAAGATGAAGGTCGAGTTCATAGAAGGGGCTGTTTCAGTATCTGGTGCTGATAAAAAGGACATGGAGCAGTTCTGGAAGCAACTAGAAGATTTTGCAGCTTACTGTTTTAACAAATCACACGCTGCTTGTTATGCATTGATCGCATATTGGACTGCGTACCTAAAAGCAAACTACCCGTCGGCTTTTATGGCTGCTTTGATGACCAGTGACTACGATGATACTGACCGTTTAGCTATAGAAATTGCAGAGTGTCAGCATATGGGTATGGAGGTATTACCACCAGACGTTGTCGAGTCATTCGTTGAATTCTCGGTTGTGCCAAATAGCAAACAGATTCGATTCGGTATGAATGCGATCAAAAACGTCGGTACAGCTGCAGTAGAAGAAATTATTGAGGTACGTAAAGAATCCCCATTCAGTTCAATTGAAGATTTCTTTGGAAATGTAAGTACGAAAGTTGCAAACCGCAAAACAATTGAAAGTCTGATCAAAGCTGGTGCCTTTGATCGGTTCGGCAATAGGGCGCAATTACTAGATAACATCGAGATCTTACTAGGCTACACTGCGCGTATCCAGAAGCAGAAACTGAGTGGTCAAACCGATTTATTTGGCGCGAGCCAAGTAGGTGAGTCTACCGCTAAAGCCGCGCTATCATTGAATGCTGATTACGTAGACATATCTACAAGGGAACAATTGCTATGGGAACGTGAGTTACTCGGCATATATATATCGCAGAACCCGTTGGAGTCATTTAAAGATATTCTATCTGAGCAAACTATACCAATCGCTGAGCTTGAGACGGGCCATCACAAAAAATCAATCAAAATTGGTGGTGCGATTCAAGAGTTCCGAGAGATTACAACAAAAAAAGGTCAAAAGATGGCTTTCGCAAAAATAGATGATGGTACTGGCGAGATTGAGGCAGTCATATTTCCTGGAGCATATCAACAGACTGTTGGTATTTGGGATCGTGATCGAATAGTTATTATTACTGGTAAGGTTGATGGTTATGATCGTGAAGGGAATGAGATGCCTGCTGTTAAATGTATTGTTGATGAAGCTCGAGAAGTAACCTACGATCAGGCTCAAGAATATCAATCAACTGGTAAGCGCAAAAAAACTCCTAAAATTGGCAAACCAAGTCAGAAAAAAGAGGCCAAGTTCTCTTCAGAACAACATAATAAACCCGCACGACTTTACATGCGTATATTTGATACAACTGATCAAGAACTATTACTCAACCTAAAAAAAGTTATCGATGCCCATCCAGGTAATACTGAAACGGTGTTTGTGCTAGGTGAGTCTTCCAATAAACAAATTGTCAAACTTCCAATGGATATACAGCCAGACGAATCGGTTGTTGCGCAACTCGCTGATATTGCTGGGAGCGATAACGTAAAGCTACAGTAATAAAGTTAGATGATATAGCCGACTTTATCAGCTAAGAAGGCGGTAAGCAGCAGAAGTGAGACGAGGCAAACGTCCAACATAGGGTGGTGCATAATGAAGTCACCTCCTTTTTGTAAGAATTTCCGTAAACGAATACCATGAGAAAGTAGCATTCCGGATGCCGCTCCACCACTGAGAATACCAAGTCCAAATGTTGCCCAGGCAAAACGTTCGCCAATGATTGATTCTAATCGAGTCACGGCCTGTACATCAGAAGTATTTGCTGGTACCTCCATAGAAATTGTAGGTGCTGTAGCCGGTTCGTTGTTATCAGGCTCATCAGCTTGGGTGATACTAGCATTATCAAGTGGGCTTGCATACATTGCCACGACAATTGTTTCTGCATCAGAATCTTGATAATCAATAGCGTTAGCAAAACCAAACCCCACTTCACTGAAGCTATTATCAAGCATATTGTCTCGGTGCGACGGGCTATTCATCCACCCATTGATTGTCTGTTCACTTGTGAGGAAGCCATAGGCAAGATTTTCACCTGCTTTTATATAGCGATATTCTACTTCATCGACAAACACCCAAGGTTGCTCGCCGTCTGGAGTTGTATGTGACCAATAGTCTCGTTGAGCCATGTCTTGTGCTTTGCGCTGTGCGGCTTCAGTGAGCTTTGAATTTATTTGTAGCGGCTGTCGGTCGCTACTCGCCCGGCGTTGATTGGTCATCGTTAGTAAGTTGTCTGGGCTCATCTCAGTTGCAAAAGCAAGCACATTCGCTGGCGATGACGGGCTGCGCACGAATGCAAGTGCAAACATACTAAAAATGAGTAGGAAAATCGGAATATACGGCCAGTATGATGAGCTGTACCGTTTCGTTATTTTGTGGTGTTTGCCCTGTCTTTTTTTGTGGGCTGATGATTTTTGTTTTGTCATAACATTAGGGTGGTAGTAATGCTTACTATACCATGCTAATTGCCATAACGAAACCAATAGAGGGCCATGGCTGTGGCGATGCTGACATTAAAGGATTCTTTTTTACCCAACATTGGGATTTCCACTAATTCGTCACACTGATTTATGATTTCTTGGTTAAGACCGGTCACTTCGTTACCTACAATTAATACGATAGGTCCATCTGGTGTGTAAGAGTGTAGCTGCTTGGCCTGAGTGGCTTGTTCCAAACCAACGACTATAGCCCCTGCTTGCTTGAGGTAATCAATACAAGCTTTGACTGAAGGTTCATAGCTCCAGCTTATTGAGTCTTCTGCCCCAAGAGCGGTCTTGTGTATGGCGTCATGATTTCTTTGGGCTATGTGCGGAAGTCGTATTTCATCAGAAACTTCCTTAGGGTACGGTGTATATCCACTCATATAGACATGCTGCGCCCCAAGACCTTCTGCTGTTCTGAGTATCGAGCCAACATTATGTGCGCTTCGAATATCATGCATAAGTACTGAAATTTGTATTTTGTTTACTGGCTTCATACTACCTAAGTATAGCGAAAATCATAGCATCACGTAGCATAAGCAGTTATAATGAATCAATATGAGTAAAGATCAACGCTATGATGAAGAGCAGGCAACCCAAAGAAGAGCTTCTATACTCGGACTTCAGTACGCCAACACCATCGACCAGAACAAACACCTTTACTCAGAACTGCTACCGAAGGATGTACTTTATAAGGCACGGGTAATCCCGCTGTATGCCGACCAGCACGCAATAACATTTGGTGTTACGAATACGACCTCCAAGCAGACTATGGAAGCACTGAAGCACGAGTTTCTTGACCAACGCATATCGTTTGCACTTATATCAGACGCTGGTTACAGGGAGTATATGAAGCTCTATGATCCTCCGAAAAAGGTTGAATATCAAGATATAAAAATCAATACAGCTGGCAGTGAAGAGCTAATCCGTGATGTTTCGGCAACGCTGGACACGATCCGTTCGGACGATATGTTAGGGTATTTAGTGCAGCAAGCTCATAAGCTTGGCGCCTCAGATATACACTTAGAAACCAAACGAGATAAGACTGATATCCGTTTTCGGATTGATGGGGTTCTTCAGCCAATTGCTCATATTTCAAGAGAAAAATATCGCCCATTACTGTCTACGATAGCCAGTGCCGGCAATGTCTCTACGGCAGCAGATTATGCTCAGCAAGGTCACATAACGCAAGATGTACGTTTGGCGGATAACTCACAAGTTCAAGTAAATGTTCGACTCGAGACGGTGCAGACTATTCACGGCATGGATGTTGTTATGCGGTTATTCAATATGCGCCCGGATATGTATAACCTCGACAGTCTAAGTTTATCCTCTCAGGAGCGACAGATAGTAGACAGCATAATAAGCCGCCCGAGTGGGTTAGTTTTAGTTGTCGGTCCAACTGGATCGGGTAAAACGACGACGCTCTACTCTATGCTCAATTCACTAAACACCCCACAGCGTAAAATTATTACGCTCGAGGACCCAGTGGAGTATCAGTTAAATGGCATTACGCAAATTCCAATCGCAACAAGGTCATCAAAAGATGTAAACTTTGCAGAAAGTCTTCGGGCTACCCTAAGGCTTGATCCTGACATTATTATGGTTGGAGAAATCCGTGACCTTGATACGGCTCAAACCGCTCTCCAGGCTGCATTGACAGGGCATCTAGTGCTTTCGACGTTCCATGCTTCTAGTGCTGCGGCAGCGCTCACTCGAATGGCGGATGTGATAGGCAAGAACCCATTATTCGTGACATCAATCCGATTGGTCATGGCCCAGCGGCTAGTTCGCCGACTTGATGATTCCACAAAGGTCGCCTATCAGCCTGATGAGGCGACGCGGGACAGCTTGCGTCGCATAGTTGAGTCACTGCCTGCGAACATACAGCGTCCTGACATGAATAACATTACACTGTACCGCGCTGGATCATCAGAAGAAAACCCATATGGCTATCGAGGACAAATTCCATTACGCGAACAGTTTACAATGTCAGACCAACTGCGTCAGACGCTTGAGCAGCATGTCCATGGGGTTACAACTGAAAAACTTGAAACAGCAGCAATTGCGAGCGGTATGCGCACGATGCTTCAAGATGGCGTCTTGAAGGTGCTCGCTGGCGAAACAACTGTGGAGGAAGTCTATCGAGTTATTGGCTAGCCCACATTTGGTTTAGTGAATAACTTCAGCGATTGCGGGCACTAGGCGTTCATCCATGATACTTGGAATAATGCATTCAGGGGTTGGGTTGTCCACTAGTTTTGCAATTACTTCTGCGACTGCTCGCTTGTGTGCATCAGTAATATTTGATACCTGGTTATCAAGAGCACCACGGAATATACCAGGAAAACAAACGGCATTATTGATTTGGTTGGGGAAATCAGATCTCCCCGTTGCCATGATGCGCACCCCGGCCTTTTTTGCTTCGCTTGGCATAATTTCTGGTACTGGGTTTGCCATTGCAAATATAATCGGATCTTTTTCCATAGACTGGACCATATTAGAAGTGAGGAGGCCAGCTTGAGAGACGCCTATAAATATATCAGCCCCTTTCATAATAGTTTCAAGCGAGCCATCGGTACCTGACAGATTCGTATACTGTAGAAGCTGTTGCTTGCTTTCGTTCAGGTCGTTTCGATTTGGGCTAATAACACCCTTACTGTCAACCACAAACATAGCGGGTCCTGCGTACTGGTGCAATAATTTTACAATTGCAGTACCAGCCGCCCCAGCACCTGCTATGACAATTTTTGTATCTTCAAGCTTCCGGCCGGTGATTTTCATTGCATTTATGAGGCCAGCTAATACGACGATTGCTGTGCCATGCTGATCATCGTGAAACACTGGAATCGGCAGGCTTTTCTTCAGACGTTCTTCAACCTCAAAACAAAGTGGTGCTGCAATATCTTCTAGATTGATACCGCCAAAGCTTGGCGCAATTGCTTCAACTGCAGCAACTATCTCATCGGCGCTGTGTACGTTCAGGACAATCGGTACTGCATCAATATCTGCAAAATGCTTAAACAGCATCGCTTTCCCTTCCATGACGGGGAGCGCACCATATGGGCCGATATTGCCGAGTCCGAGTACAGCTGAACCATCACTTATAACTGCAACGTTATTGCGAATCCACGTATAGTTACGGGTTTCGGTTGGATGTTTTGCGGTGTAGCTCGATACTGCTCCAACACCAGGCGTATAGTACAAATTGAGTTTACTGATGTCGTCTATCTTGTCTTTAAGCGATATTTGAATCTTGCCATGAAACTCGGCATGTTTTTCGAGCGCTTGTGTGCCGATGTCTTTTTTATTAGTCATATATCTATACTACACAAATTGTGAGAATAATCGTATCTTTTCATAATAAGACTGAAATCCATACTTGACCCTCGTTCAATTCTCGTATAGTATAATCACGTTATGCAATCAGTTATTGAGAAAATACAAGACAAGTACAAAAAAACGCACATCACAGACATCCGGCCTGGTGACACCGTTAAGGTGCACCAAAAAATTCGTGAGGGTAACAAAGAGCGTATTCAGATATTCCAAGGTCTGGTGATTCGTATCACTCGCAAGCAAAGTCACACCAGCCGTGTTACTGTTCGTCGTGTAAGTGGCGGGGTTGGCGTCGAGAAAAGCTTCTTATTGCACAGCCCGCTGGTTGCCAAAATCGAAGTGGTCAAGCGAAGTAAGGTACGACGTAACTACTTAAGCTATATGCGCCAGAGAACTGGTAAATCAGCGCGCCTCAGCGGTGTTGCTTTTGACAGAGAAGCGATTAACGCAGAACCAGTCGAAGAAGAACCAACCGAAAAATCTGCTACAAGTACTGACGACAAGTCGGCAGATATAAAGAATGCAGCTGAAACTGAGACGAAAGCAGAAAAAGACACGACACCCCAGAGCGACAAATAGAACTGTAGGTCGATAAAAACATGACCCCAAAAAAGTGTCCTGCCATGAAAAAGCGGACACTTTTTTGTTACCATACTGGTATATGATTGTTGGTATTGATGAAGTAGGTCGCGGTTGCTGGGCAGGTCCGCTCGTAGCAGGTGCGGTTGTATTGCACACTGAAATCTCCGGCCTACAAGATTCTAAGAAAATATCTGCGGCAACACGTAAGGTTTTGGACGAACTTATATATCGCTCAGCTAGCGTTGGGCTCGGATGGGTTTCGCCAAAAGAAGTTGATGACATGGGGCTTACTCGATCAGTCCGTGTGGCCATGCAGCGAGCGCTGTATCAGATAGACGAACAGTTGTATGATGAAATCATCATTGATGGCTCATATAACTTCCTGGACGGACTTACGCAGAAAAAAACCAAAGCAATTGTCAGGGCTGATGGATCTATCCCTGCCGTCAGCGCGAGTAGTATTGTCGCCAAAGTCGCTCGTGATACCTACATGCAAACACTCACCGCTAAATATGATTGCTACGGCTTTGCCTCACATGTTGGCTATGGTACCGCTCAGCATCAGCAAGCTTTAGTAGATTACGGTGTTTCAGATATACACCGAATGTCTTACAAGCCAATTAAGCGGCTATTAGAGAGACTGCCGTGAAATCGACTGACTCTGGAGTTTACGGCGAAAATCTTGCTGAGCAATACTTGCGAGAAAAAAAATTTAAGATTCTGCATAGGAATTATCGCACGACACGTTATGAGATAGATATCATCGCCAAACAAAAGCGTTGCCTGTACTTCGTTGAAGTGAAACGACGCTCAACTATGAGCCAGGGAAGCGGCTCTGAATATGTAACTGACACAAAACTCAAACAAATGGTTTATGCAGCCCAGTCCTGGGTCGAGGAACAAAACTATCAGGGGCAATATCGCCTGGCAGTTATTTCAGTTGATGGTTCAAACGTAGATCTTATTGATGATATTTGGATGTAAAGTGGTGCTTGGTTGTTTTTAGGCTTCGCTTCTTCCAGGCTGTTTGCCAGTCGAGCATTTCGAGTGATTGGTTATAGGAGCGATCTAGTCCGCCACTCATTTTCTCAGTAAAGAATGTTTCAAACTCGGGCCGGAATGACTCGTCACTGAATGCTCGAGCAACGTAAATCGGCATTCGGTAAAAACTTAAATCGTTCGAAAAATTATCTTCCAACCACGACCAATTACTTTGTAGCCATTGCCAAGTCTGCTGTTTAGCATGTCGGTTCATAAAACTATAGATAATCCAATACGAAACATCTTGCAGGCGAACTTGAGATGATCGGATCATATCGAGTGACTCAGACACCAGCTCTGGTTGCCGAAAAGAAGTTATCGCTGCTGCCAACGTAATTTTTTCATCGCTTAAGTGGGCCTTATTGTGCAAGCGAACCAACTTGTCAAAGGTTTTTTTATCGCCTCGTTTCGCGACTGTGCCAAAGACTGCGCCTCGCAAATCTGGGTGAATAAAGCCACGTTTAATTTTTTTACTACTTGGCACTGAGCCTAAGTCAGCCCGTAGATCATTAACATCCTCGATACTAGCAAATAGCTCCTGGCATTTCTCCACCACCCAGCTCTCATCAGCAGAAGCCGCCATCCCAATAATAATTGGTCGTAATAATCTATCAAAGTGGCTATCAGAATCTTTTTGCTCCCAACCGAGTCGCTTCAATTGTGAGGCGATCAATGCTCGGACAAATGGTTTTATCGCTTCGCGTAACGTTTCATCATTCATGACGAGGCGTAGCGAGCCAATCCAACTGGTAATAATTTCCCAGACAGCATAATTGTCCTCTTCGAAGAAGCTCTCTAGTAAGGTTATCGTTTCAGTGGTATCTATATAGCCGTATCGTGCTGCTTCAAACGCATCAGCCAAGATGCCTATTCTATCCAATGGTTTTAGCCGCCCTTTTTTTATATAGTCGCCAAGCACGTGTAGATGACTATTGTTGTACACAGTTCGATAAAAACCACTCTGACCACGGTTTAACTTAAATACTTCATCGGTAGTATAGGTTAGTTCGGCGCTCTTGTATTTCAGCGTATCCGCATCTGATAACTCCGGTATAAGTAGTGGAATTGGCCACAATGTTTTGCTAATCTCGCCTTTTGTTTGGTTAGTCATAAAACGGTGCTGACGTAGTGAAACATTCGGTAAATCAACCGTTGCACGAACAACCGGATAGCCTGACTGCGATGTCCAATCATGCATAAATGCACGAACTGGCTTGTGGCTGCTATCCTCGAGAGCTTGCCACAGATCTACTGTGTCAGTATTCGAGTAGGCATGTGTTTTGAGATAGTATTGTAGGCCGGTACGAAAATCGTCTGGCCCGAGGTATTCATGCAGCATATGGATAACGCTTGCGCCCTTGCTATAACTAATGGCATCGAAGATAGTTCGGATTTCATCCGGACTATTAACAGGTACTTCAACCGGATGTGTATGCTCTAAAGTGTCGAGTCGCATAGCTTGTTGTTGCTCGCTGGAGGTAAACTGCGTCCACATATCCCAACTAGGAAACAACTTATCGATTGCTAAGAATTCTACCCAGCTTGCAAAACCCTCGTTAAGCCACAGGTCAGTCCACCAGCGCATCGTAACAAGGTTACCGAACCACTGATGAGCTAACTCATGGGCGACAACCATGGCAACATATTGCTTGGTTGAGAGTGCGGTATGTGCCGGGTCGACCAACAAGGTCTGCTCACGGAACGTTATACAGCCCCAATTCTCCATCGCTCCAGACGAAAAGTCTGGCAAGGCAATCAGATCGCATTTCTCTAATGGGTACGATATTGCAAAGTACTCATCATAAAACTCAATACATTGCTTAGCAACGTCAAGTGCGAATTCAACGTAAGCAACATTATCTGGCGTAGTGTAGCCACGGATCACAACACCTGCGTTGGTTTTTGTTTCTTTATAGTCCATCTCTCCTACTACGAAAGCCAACAAATAGGTACTCATTATTGGCGTTTTCTCAAACTGCGTGATTAGGTTATTTCCCTCAGTTGTCTGGGTCTGAACCGGTGTATTGGACAAGACGATTTCGCCCGTATCGGTGCCTAAAGTAAGACCAAAGGTTGCTTTGGCGGCTGGCTCATCGACGCAAGGGAAAACTTCTCTTGCGTGGTGGCTCTCGAACTGAGTTGCTAGTAGCTGCTTCTTCTTGCCTTCGTGAGTGAAATTGCACGGGTAGACCCCATTCATTTGCTGGGTTATTTTCCCAGAAAACTCAAGCTCTATCGTGTAGTTTCCAGGATACATCTGTTCATCTGTATGAAGGCGAACCTCATCGAATGAGTTCTGGTTTACAATCCGAGTCACTGGTATTGTTTGGGTTGAGCTCTTGTCTGATTTCACTATCGTAGCTTTATGCACTTGGAGGCCACTTTGATGAAGCGTAATGCGTTTGGTTGGACGTCCAACTTTTTTGCCAGTTACCGAGACCTCTCCACCAAATGCCATATCTGTTTTATTCAGATTGAGTCGCAAGTCGTAATGTTTTGGCTGAAAATATGCTAAGAGGTGTTTTACTTGTTTTCCCATATTACTATTATTCTAACAGATAGGATTACATAAAAACAGATTGACTTTTACATATGTGTGAGGTACTATACTAGCGACTGATCCGGCCATTTACTGGTCGGATTTTTTCATAGACAGAAGCTTAAAGAAAGAGAGACAATATGGATTTTGACTTTAAACAAATTGCAACGGCCGTACAAGCAATTGCTGAGGAAAAAAGCCTCGAAGAAGACGCAGTCAAAGAGGTGGTTGAACAAGCCTTGGCAGCAGCCTATCGACGAGATCATGGCGATCGGGAGCAAGAGGTTCGTGCCACCATTAACCTAAATAACGGTGACGTTGACATATACGCAAGCAAAGAAGTCGTTAAGCAGGTCGAGCATGAACGTTCTGAGATTAGCCTATCAGACGCTCAAGTTATGAAAAAAGACGCAAAAGAAGGTGACATAATAGAAGTCCACCAGGACCTAAAGGATTTCGGTAGAGTAGCGGCTCAGACTGCCAAGCAGGTTGTACTGCAGCGGTTGCGCGAAGCAGAGCGTGAAATTATCCTCAACGAATATGAGGACAAAATCGGCACGCTTATTAATGCTATTGTCTCGCGAGTCGAAGGCAACATTGTCCGTGTCGATTTGGGTAAAGCGCAAGGTATTATGCCACGCAGCGAACAAATCCAAGGTGAGCGATATCACCCAGGCCAACGTCTAAAAGTATTCCTAAAAGACGTCGAGCGTGGCTTCCGTGGTCCACAGCTAGTCGTCAGCCGTGGCAATACAGCGTTTGTAGAGTGGTTGTTCCGAAACGAAGTCCCGGAGATGGAAGGTGGCGCCGTTGAAATAAAAGAAATTGCCCGTGAAGCGGGTGTTCGAACTAAGCTGGCGGTCGCCAGTAGTGTGCAGGGTGTTGACCCGGTTGGTACGTTTGTTGGCGGACATGGAACACGCGTCAATGCGGTAATGAGTGAAATTGGCGAACAAGAAAAAATTGATATCGTTGTATGGTCGGATGATCCAAAGACCTATATCATTAACGCACTTAGCCCAACCAAGGTTACCGACGTAGAAATAATAGATAAAAAAGCCAAGGTTATTGTGCCAGAAGATCAGCTGAGTATAGCCATCGGCAGAAGCGGACAGAATGTCCGGCTTGCGTCAAAGCTAACTGGTTATGAGCTGGATATCGCATCAGAAACCGAAGCAGAAGAGAAGGAGGATGCAGTAATGCAACCAGAAAATAACAAGAATAAGCCGCAAGAAGATACGGATAGCCAGAAGAATACGCAGGACAATCAAGCGAAAAATGACAAGAAAACAAGCCAAAGCTCAACTCCAGAGTCTCGGCAAGTCGTGCAAAAACTGAAGAAGAAGTCCGAACTAGAGAGCTCTTTACTGGATGCTATAGAAGAGCACGGTCAATAGGTATTGACTTTACTACAATAAAGTAGTATGCTATAAATGCAGCGATTATATCTTTTGGCATACTTAGCACTCTTGACCTGAGAGTGCTAAGTGCTATTATGTATGTATGCCCAGTAGCACGGTGCATGGCAACGTAATAAGCGAGGGCGACAAAACAATGATGCCTAATTCACCAGATTTTCAAGATTTTTTACACAATCTCACTGACAATGCTCAGGCGAGCTTGCACCATGCCACAACTATTTCGCGAAGCTTCGGCAGCGCTTATATAGGTACTGAGCATCTTCTGCTTGGGGTTCTAGCTCAGCAGTCAAGTATGGGTTCGAAATTACTGGAAGGAGCTGGTATTACTCTTGATCGTGCTCGCATGGCCTTGAACCTTACGCCAAAAACACTAGTTTTAAATATGGGCTCAAAAGGGCTGAGCGAAACAGCTAAGCTAACTCTCAAGATGGCTTATGAAATTGCCCAGGATTATAACCAGGATTATTGCGGCACTGAACATATTCTCTATAGTATTTTGACGCAAAAAAATGCTCGAGCTACCACCTTATTACAAGATATGAGTATTGATGTTGATGGTCTGGTGCAAGACTTGGAGCAATTTCTCAACAAACAGCAATACGATGGTGACGACATAGCCCAAAAACTTAACAGTAAACGTAGCAAGAAGCGAAAAAAGACATTGCTTGATTATTTTGGTACAGACTTAACTGATGAGGCTCGACAAAATTCACTCGACCCAGTGGTTGGAAGAGAAGGCCAAATTCGACGGGTGATAACCATTCTCAATCGTCGCACAAAGAATAATCCAGTCTTGATAGGTGAGCCTGGTGTAGGTAAGACAGCAATCGTTGAAGGACTTGCGCAACGCGTTGTGGCTGAGGATGTACCTGATTCCTTGCTTGATAAACGAATTATCACGCTTGATCTAGCGGCAATGGTTGCTGGCACTAAATACCGGGGTGAGTTTGAGGATAGACTGAAGAAGGTTATGAAAGAGGTTGAAGATGATGAACAAGTCATATTGTTTATTGACGAACTTCACCTTATCGTTGGGGCTGGTTCGGCAGAGGGCTCAATGGATGCCGGCAACATACTAAAGCCAGCCCTCTCTCGCGGCAAAATTCAAGTTATTGGTGCTACTACTACGCAAGAATACACGAAACACATAGAGAAAGATGTTGCGCTTGAGCGTCGTTTCCAGCCAATCCAAGTACCAGAAACGAATGAAGCGGAAACTGTCGCTATACTCAAAGGGCTACGTAAGCATTATGAACAGTACCACAACGTCGAGATTAACGATGAGCTGATTGAAAATACAGTTGCACTGGCGAAACGTTATATAAATGACCGATTCATGCCAGACAAAGCAATAGACTTGCTCGACGAGACGGCTGCTCATGTTCGTGTTGATAAGGGAAAAACCCCATCAAAAGTGCGTGATTTACGCAAAGAAATCCAGCTTGTAAACTTGAAGCGCGAGGAAGCAGCTGAAACAGAAAACTATGAAAAAGCAGCCGTTTATAAGACTAAATCAAGCCGTCTCCAGGAAGAGCTCCGTTCACTTGAGAAGAAAACTAGTGCCGCGAAAAGTCTCAAGCTAAACAGTGAGCACGTCGCAGAGGTGGTATCTCGCATTACTGGTGTACCTGTAAAGAAGGTTATAAAATCCGAGGCCAAATACTTAATAAATCTTGAGAAAAACCTTTCATCGAATATTATTGGGCAGTCTGAAGCAGTTACTGCCGTATCGAAAGCAATCCGGCGTAATCGTACGGGTATAAGTGCTGAGCAACGCCCGATCGGCTCATTTATATTCCTTGGACCAACCGGTGTAGGAAAAACTGAGTTGGCCCGAACGCTGGCCCGTGAATTTTTTGGCGGTGCAGAGTCACTTGTTAAGATTGACATGAGCGAGTTTGCAGAGCGTCACACAACCTCACGGTTAGTAGGGGCTCCGGCAGGGTTCGTCGGTTATGATGACGGCGGACAGTTAACTGACAAGGTTCGTCGGCAACCCTATAGCTTGGTGCTATTCGATGAGATCGAGAAAGCTCACCCAGATTTCTTTCATATGCTGCTTCAGATTCTTGAGGACGGCGTATTAACCGACGCAAAGGGAAGAAAAATAGACTTTACCAATACCATTATTATCATGACAAGTAACGTTGGAGCTGATAAATTGCAAAAGGAGGCTTCGCTCGGCTTCAGCGCTCAATCACCGAAAGATGTGGAAAATCTTGATTCGTTGCATGAATCGAATAAAGAAAAAGCACTAGATGAGCTGAAGAACATACTTCGCCCTGAGCTACTGAATCGTATCGATAAAACGATTGTATTTCGTGCCCTAACCAAGAAGAACATTCAGAAAATACTCGAGCTGCAGCTAAAAGATTTGCGGGAACGTCTACTAAAGCACGGTCTTGGCCTAGAGGTTACAGCTGCCGGTAAGCGGTACTTGCTTGAGAAGGGTTACGATCCACATAATGGCGTGCGCCCAATGCGACGATTATTAGCTGATACTATTGAGGACTACGTTGCTGTTGAGTTGCTTGAGGGTAATGCAGAACGGGGAGATATTATCCAAATGAGTGCTCGCAAAAAAGAGCCAGTCTATAAGGTCAAGACCGAGACAGGCATTAACCGTCGTAAGAAAACTCAACCTGTATCTTAAGCAAATGTATCGTATGATAGAACCATGTTGCGCAGTCTAGGAAAGCTTTCCGCATGGGTCGTCTCAACCGCTGTTATAGGCCTGAGTTTGTTTATTGTCTTTCGCCAAGATCAGGTGATAGATTGGTGGCTTTTGCGTGATTATGAGCCGTCCGCAGGTATTGAGCAGCTGGCTGATAATACATCTATGACTGAGCTGGCGCGTCGATACTTTTATGTTTATGATCCACAATTATTAAGTCGTGATACGTTTCGTCAGCGTTGTACTATCGCAGAGGAGTCGATTGTACTTGGTTGTTATGTCAGCCGAGCTGGCATATATATTTATGATGTAGAAGACGAACAGCTTGCCGGGGTGCGACAAGTCACAGCAGCCCATGAAATGCTTCATATCGCCTACGAAAGACTAACAAGCTCTGAGCGCGAGCGAATTGATACATTAAACCGTGCTGTATTTAATCGTCTTGATAATGAACGAGTTAAAGAGACAATCGAGGCATATCGTCAAAGAGATCCTACTGTTGTTGCGAACGAACTCCACTCGATTTTAGCGACAGAAGTTCGTCAACTAACACCTGAACTGGAAGAGTATTATTCACAATATTTCAGTGACAGGCTACAAGTAGTTGCTCTCAGCGAGCAATACGCTAGCGTATTTGAAGCTGCAAGGGAGCGTGTTGATCAGCTCGATGCCCAACTCAAGCAACAGCTGGCAAACATTGAGTCACTTCAATCTGACCTGGAAGCTCAGGCCGCTCGTCTTGAGCAACAACGAGATCAGCTTAACAAGCTGCTAGATCAAGGCGATATCACCGCCTATAATAACGGCATCACAAGCTTCAACCAAGGAGTCGTTTCTTATAATCAGGAGGTGAGTCGCTTAGGTGGTTTAATAGATGCCTACAACGAACTCGTATCAGAAAGAAACCAAGCGGCACTGGCGCACGAGTCATTGATCGAGTCTATTGATAGTAGCCCGCGTCGGTTTGACGCAAGCGAGGAGTTTTAGTTTATGGCAAAAGATAAGACAGTTTATATTTGTAGCAGCTGTGGCGGCGAGTCACAACGTTGGAGCGGAAAATGCTTTACATGCGGTGAATGGAACACCCTAGAAGAATCAGTTATCGTAGGAGCTAAGTCAGGACCAACAAAAAGCAGTTCTGCTGGCAGCGTTTTAAAACCTGATTCTGTATCTGATGCAGTAGCTCACGATGAACCTCGTTTGCGAACCGCAATTGATGATGTCGATGTATTGCTTGGGGGTGGCTTTGTATCAGGCAGCGTGAATTTGCTTGCCGGACAACCAGGTATTGGCAAGAGCACAATACTGCTGCAAATTGCGAACGCTATAGCCAAACAAAAACGAGTACTTTACATAAGTGGCGAAGAATCGACCCATCAGGTAGGGCTACGCGCCAAACGGCTTGGTATCTCGGCGAAAACACTGCATATCGTTGCCACTAACGCAACCGACAATATTGCAGCAACAATCAATCAAGGTAACTACGACATTGTGGTGGTTGATTCTATACAGACTGTTGCTTGTAATGATATTAGCTCTGCGGCCGGTTCTATGTCGCAAATCACAAACAGTACGAAATTGCTTAGTTACGCTGCCAAGCAGTCAAATACTGCACTTATATTGGTTGGGCATGTTACCAAAGAAGGTTCAATTGCTGGCCCCAAGCTCCTTGAGCATATTGTTGATGTCGTTCTGCAGCTTGAAGGTGATAGGTACGGCGGCTTTAAGATATTGCGGGCAGTCAAGAATCGATATGGTTCGACCGAAGATTCAGCACTTTTCGAGATGAAAGGCAGTGGTTTAGAAGTCGTCAAGAACCCTTCAGCTGCATTGTTAGCTGAACGGCAGCAAACTGATGGATCGGTAGTCCTCGCAACCATGGAAGGGACCCGACCGTTACTTGTTGAGGTTCAAGCACTCGTTAACCCAACAAATTATGGGTACCCTAAGCGTGCTGCTAGCGGCATGGACTTAAATCGATTACAACTGCTTATTGCCATGCTAGAACGGCGCACGAAGCTTAAGCTTGCTGATATGGATGTATACGTAAATATTGTCGGCGGCATACGCTTGCAGGAGCCAGCTGGAGATTTAGCAGTTGCTATGGCGATTGCTTCTGCAGCAAAGTCTATGCAGTTGAGCAAGAATGCAGTTGTGTTCGGTGAGCTTGGCTTATCAGGTGAAGTACGGCACGTGCCGCATATCGATAAGCGAGTTCAAGAGGCGCGTAAGCTCGGTTTTGATGAGGCGGTTGGTCCAGTGTTGCAGGGGAAGGCTCAGCCAAAACAATACCGGGGAGTTTCTAGCGTACGAACAGCGCTGAACACATACCTAAAATCATAGAGTTGGCTGTTTGATTTCTGTAATGAATCACCGCGGACAGAAGTGTGTAATCGGTTCTCTTATTAATCTCCGGCTATAGTTACGGTTTCGGAGGTTTCATTATTATCCACTGCATATACTTGATCGCCCACACCTACAGAATTACCCTCATATGTACAAGAATTACCAGTTCCGTTATTGCCAGTACATAATTCTTGATCCGATGCTGAGTATATTGTCACCGGGCCACTGTTTCCAGTCCAGCTAAATGAGGCCTCTTCGTCATCTGTATTGTAGGTAGCTGCAGTAATAGTAAGACCGTCAGGTTCTTCTTCGTCATCCTCAGCAAGACCAGGAAGTGTAACTTTATCAGTGCCGTCATAGAGCACACTATCGATGACTTCTGCACTCAAGGTGCGCGTGCCAGAAAAATCACCAGAGTAGGTGAAGCGTTGAGTTGGGCCAGGCCCATTTACTTCGTATGACTGTATGACGTTACCACCAACAGAAAAGCTCACCACACCTTGAAAGTCATCGCTTGATATCGGGTGCGTTCCTTGTGTAACGTTTGCTCGGATTGTGTATATACCGTCTCCTTGTTCTACTGATATGTTAACGCCTGGCATGCTATCGTTACAATTATGAACATTATCTTCTTGAGTAGTATCAGCTGACTCGTTGACAAATGTATCACCTGAGAAGAGCGATGGGTCACCACCGGTAACTTCACGGCGAGCTCGGTCTGGCGTACATTCAGTTGCAAGTTTATTTGAAACAATATCAATCTCTTGCCGTTCATTGCTAGCGGTTTGTCTGCCATACCAGCTAGGATACAGATCAGTTGCGCGGCTTGGCTCAACAGACGCTAACCCAACTTTACTGCGTATGACAAAAGCCGGTAGTTCCTGTATACCACTTGGACGCTCGCGCTCAATCGGCTCAAGCTCACGATGCAAGTCCTCCATGAAGCCCTGCCAAATCGGTTGTGTCATAGTTTCCATAAAACCTGACATTTCGACACGTCGGTTATGTGAACCAACCCATACCCCAGCTGAGTATTTAGTGGAGAAGCCAACCAGCCAACCGTCTTTGGAGTCGTTAGTTGTTCCTGTTTTAAGGCTAAAGTCCCATCCGTTAAAGCGATGTGGCTTCCTACTCATATAGCTAGCATTTGGGTCTGCCATCATGTCTGCAACGATAAACGCGGACTCTTCACGCACAACCTGTTCACCTGCAGATGGCTCCCATTCGTCGATAACTCGGCCGGCGGAATCCTCGATTTTTAATATATAGGTTTGTGGAATATTCAGGCCATGTCGCGAAATGGTAGCCATACCGTGAACGTGATCGTCTAGTCTTAGGTATGCACCGTCACCAATCGCTGATGAAGCAAAACACTCAGCTGTTACCGTCAGTTGATCATCTGCATAACAGTTATAAGTGTCATCGATGACTTCTTCAGGATCATCAGGGTTTGCCATTACTTTCTCAGCAGTTGCGATCGTGTTCTCGATACCAGCAATTAGCATAGCTTTTACGGCCGGTACATTTCTTGATCCACCTAAACCATAACGAAGCGTGACTGGTCCTGGGTAGCGGAAGTCAAAGTTACGCAGGCAGTTCCCGGTCCGGCCAGATCCAGTGGTGCAAGGGTAGCCAGGTATTGGTCCTCGGCTATCATAGAGCACCGACCCAGCACCAAAGTCTTCTGTATTGTCAATTAGCGATAAATAGTCATATGGCTTGAAACTAGAACCAGGTGGCAGTCGAAGGCGAGCGTAGTTATTTTGGCCATACTCTTCATTTGTAAAATCAGCACCACCAACCAGTGCTACTACTTGACCCGTCTCGACATCCTCAGCCACGAAACCAGCTGAATTGCCTCCCTGGGACACAATCTGTGGAATGCCATCAGATACATTTTTTTCGGCAATCTCTTGTACGTCTAAATCCAGTGTCGTCGTTATTTTCCAGCCGCCGCGCTGTACCGCTCCTTCAGTGTAAGTGGCCTCGAGTTGGTCTTTTGCGGTGAGTACAAACCATGGAGCGCGAATGCTGCCGTACTTCGGCTGAGGTTCTTTGACGCGATCTAAGATATCAACTTCAAGCGCCTCCTCATACTCTTGGTCAGTAATCATGTCCATACTCAGCATTTGACCTAAGATAAATGTCGTTCGACCGATCAGGGCTTCGGGGTTAAAGTTTGGGCCGTAAGGTGAGTAATACGAGGGTGACTGTGGCATAGCAGCGAGGTAAGCTGATTCAATCGGATCAAGGTCTTTTGCTGATTTACTGAAGTAATCTCGTGCTGCTGATTCTACGCCATATTGTACGTTGCCGTATGGGGCGGTATTAAGGTAGCCAATGAGTATCTCATCCTTAGTGAAGCTACGCTCTAATTCAATCGATAGAATAAGCTCTTTGACCTTACGTGTGTAAGTCTGCTCAACACCAACCTCTGATTGGGTTAACCGGACCAATTGTTGGGTGATAGTTGAGCCACCCTGACGGACCTCTCCTTGCCCAGTTACATTACGAAAAGCGGCGCGTGATATGCCGCGGACATCAAAGCCACTATGCTCGAAGAAGTCTCTATCTTCTACCGCAATAGTTGCATTTTTCATGTACTCTGATATTTGATCACCTGGAACAGGTACACGTTTAACCGCATCGAAGTCTTCCCATAAGAGTGTTTCACCAGTGCGGTCGTAGTAGCGGATACTGCCACCGATGTTATTACCAGAAATATCTCGTAAATCTGGTAGATCCTTCCGGAAGTACGCGAATAGCCCCACAAGCACCAGAAAACCAGTTATTATGGCAATTCCAGTAACCCGGAGGAACATGATAGCTCCCTCGCGGCTAAACCAATACTTATATAATCGTTTTGGGTGGAGTCTATAAAAGAATCGCTTAAATCTGCTTTTTGGCATGCCGGCTAAGCGTCGAGCCCGCTTTTTTGCGTTTTCAGCTTTACGCGCTCGTAATTTGTCCAATATTGTACGATTTACTCGTATATTTTGACCATTTTTGGTGGTGTAGGTGTTCTTAGGCGTTTTTTTGCGCCCACCTTTTTTGCTACCGCGCGTCGCTTCTGACGGCTTCCTACGCTTCTTCGTCGATTTACTCATGTGTAAGTAGTACTCTCCCTCATAATAAGCATAAAAGCTCAGATAGTAGTATAGCAAATTATGGACACTTGCAATCACGAAATTCTCATTGCTACGTTTGGATATTGTATACTGGGACCCGTATGAAGTTATCAGAAGAACTTACATGGCGCGGATTTATCCAAGAGACCACACTTGACACGTTGTCACAGCTTGATGAAAAGAAGTGGACGTTCTATCAAGGATTTGATGCAAGCGCTGACTCGCAAGCAGTTGGTAATCTTGCCAGCATGATGTTTAGCAAGGCATTGCTGAGGCATGGGCACAAAGCAGTTTTATTGGCTGGCGGCGCTACCAGCCTTATCGGTGACCCGGGAGGAAAGGACTCGGAGCGTGACTTGCAAGACGAGGAAACAATTGCTCACAATGTTGAAAAAGCCGGAGAGCAAATCTCTCGTATTTTTCAAGGCAGAGAATTCACCTTGGTGAACAACCTTGATTGGACAAAAGACATGAATGTCTTGACGTTTTTACGCGATATCGGCAAACATTTTAGTATGACGCCACTCGTCCAGCGTGATTATATAGCACAGCGTATGGGTGAGGGTGGTAGCGGTATTAGCTATACAGAGTTTAGCTACACAATATTGCAAGGGATGGACTACCTTCACTTATATGACACATACGGCTGCACGCTGCAACTCGGCGGTTCTGATCAGTGGGGCAATTGCTTGAGCGGTGTCGAACTAATTCGCCGTGCAAGAGGAAGTGAAGTCCATGCAATAACACAACCGCTCGTTATCAATAAAGCTACTGGCAAAAAATTCGGCAAAAGTGAGGCTGGAGCCGTTTGGCTTGACGCGAAAAAGACCAGTCCAACTCAGTTTTATCAGTTTTGGTTGAATATTGATGACGCTGGTGTCGAAGGCTACTTAAAGGTGTATACCGAGCTAAGCAAGGCCGAGATTGATGCAATTATAAAGCAGCATAGCGCCGACCCCAAACAGCGTTATGCCCAGTTACGGCTTGCTCATGAAGTTACGCAAATTGTACACGGAACCGATACTCGGGATTTAGCTGAAGACGTTACCTACTTCATTACTGGTAGTCTCGACATAAAAGAGGCTAGCGAAACACAGCTGAGTGTAATCCGCGATGAACTTGCCTCTGCTGTTGTGTCTGCTGACACATCAGTTGTTGATGCACTATGCGAAAGTGGGCTTGCTAGCTCAAAAACTGAAGCACGCCGCCTTGTCGCTGGAGGTTCCGTATACGTTAATGGGGTGAGTCAGCAAACAGAAACTTTTCATGAAAAAGATTTTCGAAATAACCGGTTACTACTTCGTAAGGGCAAAACCTTAAAAAATACTGCTCTAATTGAGCTCGCATCAAATAAGTAACCTGCTATACTACTCCAGTTATGAAACGCAAACAGACATCAACCAACACGAAATCGCGTAGGAATAAGAAAAAAGCCGATCAATACGACAGTGGTAATTACAACTACCGAAAATATTGGGATGGTCGAGATTATGAACATGCAGCTGAAAAACAGGCAATTAAACGTCTGCTTGGTGGCAGGGAATTCGATACAGCTGTCGATATTGGCGGTGGATATGGCAGGCTTTGTATTTTACTCCAGCGATATGCGGGTACTGTCACACTAGCAGAGCCGTCACAAACACAGCTTGATATCGCCAAAGATTACCTCAAAGATTACCCAGATATAATCCAAAAAAAGATGCAAGCCGATGATTTGCAATTCAAAACTAATACGGTTGACCTTATCACTATGATTCGTGTCATGCATCATTTACCAGACCCTTCAAAAGAATTCTCCGAGATAGCTAGGGCTCTCCGAAAAGATGGATATCTTGTACTTGAGGTTGCAAACTATGCACATGCTCGCAATCGTTTGAGGTATTTTTTCAAGCGGAAGCCATTACCATTGAGGCCTGTCGATATTCGTTCTAAGGAGAATCAACGCGACGATGAAGTTGCTTTTGTGAACCACAATCCCAAAACTGTAATCAAGCAGTTAGCCCACGCTGGTTTGAAGGTCGAGAAAACACTCTCTGTTTCTAATTTACGTAGCCCGAAACTAAAAGCTATTCTCCCGAGGTGGTTTATGTTGACGATTGAATATATATTGCAACCGTTGTTGGCAAAAACGTACTTTGGTCCGAGTACTTTTTTCCTTGTCCGCCGCGTGAAATAGGTATACTACATTACAGATGAAGAGTAGCGATACAGTCCAGACTATACGTGGGGTAGGTGATGTTTTAGCTGACAAACTCCATGCTATAGGCATAGACACATTGGCTGATTTGCTAGAATATTTCCCACGAGGGTACAATGACTACTCGCAGATAACCCCTATTGACGCTGTAGAACCTGGCACGGTCACAATTGAAGCAAAAATATCAGATATCAAGGGTCGCTACGCTCGTCGCGGCCTACACATTACTGAGGCTTCGGCTCGTGATGACACCGGTTCACTTCGCGTTGTATGGTTCAACCAACCATATCGAGCCAAGTCAATTCAAGCTGGCCGGTCCTATTACTTATCGGGCGATTTCCAATTGCGCCGGCAAAGATTTTCGTTGCAAAACCCAATCATCGAGCAGGTGAGCGATACGACCGTCCATACTGCTCGAATCGTACCAGTCTATAAAGAATCTCGCGGTATAACATCGGTTCAAATAAGGAAGTTAATAGACCAGTGTCAGTCATTGATTAAACATAGCTCGGAAACCTTGCCGGAATCAGTACTTCAAACTGCTCAGTTATTGTCTCGCTCAGATGCGTTGCAGCAGGTTCATTTTCCAGATTCATCAGAGCGACTCCAGCAAGCCCGTCATAGATTTGGTTTTGAAGAGGTGTTTCAGCTAACCCTCGCTTCACTCATGAATAAACATGAGCTTATGCAGGACACTGCAGTTTCTGTACCATTTGAACAGTCGATTGCTCAATCTATTGTGCAAAATTTACCGTTTCAACTTACGGAAGATCAGCGGAAAGCTGCTTGGCAAATATATCAAGATATGCAGAAAACTCAGCCAATGAATCGATTGCTGGAAGGTGACGTCGGCTCAGGTAAAACAGTAGTTGCGGCAATGGCTGCAGCTATGGCCATCAAGCATGGTTTTCAAGTAGCTTTTATGGCGCCAACTGAAATTCTAGCCCGGCAGCACGAGGTTACGATGCGATCTTTGCTGGCTCCACTTAGTATGGATAAACAAATTGGGTTACTGACAGGTAGCTTAAGCGCGTCAATTAAAAAACAACGACAGCAGCAAATTGCCAATAACCAGCTGCACTGTATTATCGGAACACATGCATTGATTAGTGATGCGGTAACCATGCACAATTTAGGGCTAGTGATTGTCGACGAGCAGCACCGATTCGGCGTTGAGCAGCGGCACAAGGTACAAAAAACAGTTGGTTACATGCCCCATATCCTTCACATGACCGCAACACCTATCCCGCGCAGTCTCGCTTTAACCCTCTACGGCGAGCTAGATATCTCGGTGTTAGCAGAAAAACCTGCCGGCAGGAAGCCGATCCAAACAACCATCCACTCACCAAATTCTAGAGCGCAACTATATAACGAGGTAGAAAGACAATTACGTGACGGCCGCCAGTTATTTGTGGTTTGCCCGCTGATTGAAGATAGCGAAGTACTAAAAGCCCAATCAGCTACAGAAGTGCATAAACGGCTTAAGCAAAAGGATCTCAAATTGTGGCGGATTGGTCTATTGCACGGCAAACTATCTCATGAGCAAAAAACTGCCGTCATGCAAGATTTTCTTACACACAAACTAGATGTACTGGTGAGTACAACGGTAATTGAAGTCGGTGTTGACGTGCCGAATGCGACGATGATGATTATAGAGAGTGCGGATAGATTCGGTTTGGCCCAAATACACCAACTGCGTGGACGAGTTGGACGGTCTGAGCTGCAAAGCTACTGTTATCTCGTGCTTAGCGATAGTAAACGACCGAGTCGACGCATTAGAGCGGTGGCTGAGATGAACGATGGCTTCAAGCTAGCAGAACTTGACCTAGAGCTCCGTGGGCCAGGTGCTATCTATGGTACCTATCAGCACGGAGCGCTTGATTTGCGAGTTGCTTCGTTGGCGGACACGAAACTGATCGCAGCTGCCCGGAATGCTGCCCAAGAGTTTATTGATTCTGGTCAGGATTTGCTACAATATAAGCATCTGTACTCACGTGTTAAATCGTTAAGATCAGTCACGAATCTACAATAAGAAGTAGCTTTGTTTACTTCCGAGTAACACATAATGATGTAAAGGATTGTGCGGACGTTTGTTCGTATACATACGATAATGTATTCAGGTTCAACTATTACGAAATACTCAGGTAGAGTTGCCGGTGCTCACCAGAAGATAGACCGGGTTGCCCACAAGCATCTGGTGAAGCTTTCGTCCGCTGGCAATGCGTTTCCTTCGACTAAGGATATATTACGTTTTGAAGGAAAGAATGGCCCGGACGGCATTAAGCGGAAAAGCCCAGCTCAAGACGAGCCGTGGCATTACTACAGCCCATTTGATAATGATGATTCAGCACTGATTGACCTCATTGAAGAGCATTATAAGAACTTAATAAAACAGCTGAAGGCAAAAAATAATGAGCGGGCCTCGTTTGAAGCTGCCTGGTTAGCGCATGCGTTAGTTGATGGGCTTACACCAGCCCATCATTACCCATACGAGAAAGAGTTAACAAAACTACGCGGCGGAAAAGCAATCTTGGACCGAACGACAATAAGGGAAAAATTGGTGATGCCAGGAGATACAACCAGAGACAAAGTTAAAAACAACTGGAAAATGTGGGGGCCAAAAGGCCTTATGACGACTCATGGTTTATTCGAGCTAGGCATTGCCACGATTATCGCTCCGCTCGGTTTCGGTGAGGCGGTGCCAAAGCATGAAGATGTAGAGGCGCTTCAAGAGATTGGCTACCTTGAATGGTTTCGGCGCGCTGCCAGAGAAATAGCAGCATTAGAGATGTATGATCGCTATTACAAAACTGGCTGGACGCCTAAGCTAGCCTACCAGGTACGCCATGTGCTCGGCCCGACAATCATAAAGACAGTCGCGCTGACGTGGTACAGCGCTTGTTTGGAGGCGGGGATCGAGCCCTCTGATGATAAGACATGAGGGTTATAGCTGGATCACTTGGGGGACGCCAGTTCAAGGCGCCATCTGGAAATAAGACACACCCGATGAGCGACAAAATCAGGGGTGCATTGTTTAATACTCTGGGTGACATATCAGGAATGAGCCTACTCGATGCGTTTTCAGGGACGGGCGCCGTTGCTATAGAGGCAGTTAGCCGAGATGCTCAGAGTGTCTTAGCGATAGAGCGCGATCCATCGGCATTTCGTTGCATCAAAGAAAATATAGCGACGCTTGCTATTGATAATATTAAGGCAATACACATCTCGGCCAAATCCTGGTCACACGCGCATGAGAGTCAACTATACGATGTAGTTGTATGTGACCCGCCGTTCAATGATACACAGGCTGCAACTATCGAGCAGCTGGCTCGACATGTTGCGGTAACAGGTTTATTGGTTGTATCTTGGCCAACCAAAGTCGAGCTCCCACGGCTTGATAGCTGGAGGTTGATGCGCGAGAAGCTTTATGGTGATGCGCGACTGCTCTTTTATAAACAATGATTTCCATTTGCTCAATCAGTTAGTGAGAGCTACAATAGCTAACGGTCAATATACACGGTGTGCCGCGGTGGCGGAATTGGTAGACGCGCTAGTTTTAGGAACTAGTATCGAGAGGTGTGAGAGTTCGAGTCTCTCCCGCGGCACCATCTTTGATTGTTCATAGCAGTATGGACTGGCAAAGATAGTCTACACAAACATGGTGTTTCAATATTGAACAGCAAAACGAGTCACATATGCGTAACGCCACCCTCCTGCTACAATAGAACCTGATTATGAGCGTATCTACCCAACCTTACAAAGGAGCCCGAGATTTTTACCCTGAGGACAAACGTTTACAGAGGTATATATTTACCACAATGCGCACAGTTGTTGAACGGTTTGGTTATGAAGAGTACGATGCACCAATCCTAGAGCCAACTGATCTCTATCTTCAAAAAGGTAACCAGGAAATAATCGAGCAACAGACCTATACTTTCACCGACAGGGGTAAGCGGAGCGTGACGCTACGAACAGAAATGACCCCAAGCATTGCGCGTATGGTAGCTGGCAAGCAGCAAGAACTCGCCTATCCGTTGCGTTGGTATGCTATTCCGCAATGTTGGCGCTATGAGCGGACTCAGCGTGGGCGGGGAAGAGAATTTTATCAGCTAAATGTTGACTTGTTTGGTGAAGCTGGAGTGACAGCAGAACATGAGATGCTGATGATAATTCGTGATTTGCTCCAAGCTTACGGCGCGACTACTGAGATGTATACAATACGGATTAATAGTAGAACTTTTATGGATTGGGTGTTTTCAAGCCATCTTAAACTTAGCCAACAGCAACAGGCAGATTTGTTCCGATTGATTGACAGGAAACAAAAAATAGATAAGAACAAATTTGATAAACAGTTGGCTGAATTACTGCAAGAAGCCCATGACACAGAGTTAGCTGTCTTGACAATCCAGGGGCTATTACAGGCCGATAGTCTAGACACTATTCCAAAACTATTACGAGAGCACGAATCTCTGCTGGCTTTACGTGAACTTATGAATTTATCTACGTCGAGCAGTGTACAGAATATTGTATTTGATCCAACCATTACTCGGGGCTTTGACTATTATAATGATATCGTTTTTGAAGTTTTTGACACCAACCCAGACAACAACCGTTCAATGTTTGGCGGCGGACGATACGATAATCTGCTGACATCATTTGGTGCGGATCCGATACCAACTATCGGTTTTGGTATGGGAGATATGACATTAATAAATTTTCTTGAATTACACAACCTCCTTCCAGATAACCAGCCAGCAACTCTCGTCTATTTGGTGGTTTATGGCGATGTCTATCAGCAGGCAAGTGTTGTGGCTGAGGAGCTACGTTCAAACGGGGTAAATGTTGCCCTAGATGCAACAAATCGAAAGATGGACAAAATGATAAAGGCTGCTGATAAAAAACAAATCCCCTACATTTTAGTTATCGGTGAACGAGAAATAACCGAAAGACGATTCACCCTAAAGCGATTAGCAGATGGCGAGGAGACACAATATACGCAGCAAGAACTAATCCGAGCGTTAGTCGGCTGATTTGTAATACAGAGCATGTCTGATAGGATAGATACTTATGCACGTAAATTCGAAGAATCAATCACCAACCAAAATAACCCTTACAATAACTGCAGATAATGATGACCTCAAGCAGAGTAAAAAGAAGGTGCTACAAGAGTTCGCCAAAGACGCATCGATTGCTGGATTTCGTAAAGGTAAAGCGCCACTAGATGTAGTTGAGAAGAACGTTGACCAGGATCTCCTGCAACGACAATTCCTCGAGATTGCAGTAAGTGATTTATACCCAAAAGCTGCAAAAGAAGTTAACATTCGTCCAGTCGAGCAACCGCAAATTAGCGTCGAGAAGTTTGTTCCATTTGAGACACTCGAGTTCGCTGCAGAAGTGTCAGTACTTGGTGAGGTAAAGCTTACTGATTATAAAAAAATCAAAAAGTCACGCGAGGAAGTAAAAGTAACAGACAAAGAAGTAGCTGAAGTAGTCGAAAACTTGCGGACTCGCTCAGCTGAAAAAGAAGAAGTAACACGAGCCGCTAAAGACGGTGATCAAGTATTGATAGACTTTACCGGCACCGATAAAAAAGGTGAAAAAATAGCTGGTGCGGACGGTACCGATTATCCATTAGCGCTCGGCAGCAAAACATTTATACCAGGCTTTGAAGAAGAGCTTGTTGGTGCAAAAACTGGCGATAGTCGAGAGTTTACTCTGACTTTCCCGAAAGACTACGGCGTAAAATCGCTAGCAAATCAAGAAGTAACCTTCAAAGTAACTATAAAGAAAATCGAAGCTGTCAAAAAACCGAAAGCCGATGATGTTTTCGCGAAAACAGTCGGTCCAGTTGCGTCATTAGCTGATTTGAAAAAAGACATAAAAAAAGAACTTACCACCGAGAAACAGCGCCAAGCTGATCTATCATTCGAGTCTGAACTTGTCGGTGAAATTACTGAAAAGTCGAAACTGGAAGTTCCCCAAGCATTGATAGACGAACACATAGAGCGCATGATGCAGGAGTTTAAACAGAACCTAAGCTATAGAGGTCAAACACTCCAGGAGTTTCTAGAGACGCAAGGAATGTCAGAGGTTGAGTATAAAGAAAAAGAAATATCTCCAGAGGCAGAAAAGCGCGTCAAGGCTAGCGTAGTGTTATCAGAAGTCGCAGAGCAAGAGAAGATTGAGGTGACACCAGAAGAGCTCGAGATTCGAATGCAAGTACTAAAAGGGCAATATAATGATCCACAAATGCAAGAGCAACTTGATAAACCTGAAGGTCGTCGTGAGATAGCCTCACGTATGTTGAGCGAGAAAACGGTCGCACAATTGGCCGCCTATGCTACACAAAAACGAAAGAACTAAGACGATAAAGTCCCTTGCGTGATGTATATAATTATGATATCGTTATAATCATATGGAATACAAAAAAACACATGTAAAAATAGCGGCTGGGCGGTTTCTTGGTGGCTCGTTACGAATATTCAACAATGCAACATATCCGTTCGCAGAACAGAAAGTCCGTGAGTATAGTGAACGTCATAATCAATTCGCATCACAGCTAAAGTTACTTGGGGTATCTATTGACAGCGTGGAGTCAGTCCAAGCTAATGACTTAGTTGCAGACATCGAGCCGCATATAAACAGAAGCGATACAGATGTTTGAGTTTGATAGTAGGAAAGAAGCAGTCGTCGTAACCGACGAATCAATTACTCATGCAGCGAGACTCGCGGATGAGGCTGTTACTGAAAAAGCATACCCGAGCAGTGAAACTCTACTATCATTAGTTGCATTGATGGGTACTGCAGCGAGAGGAAAGAGGTCTGAGGTAGAATTGTCAATAGATGATGCAAAATTCTTGCATGAATATGCCGATCAAATTATTACAGAACACCAACAGGAAGACCACTCGCTTATGGAGCGTGTATCACACGTCTTCGCTGGAAGAGTCGCTATTGCTCAAAATGTGCTTACAGGCACCGGTTTAGTTATTGATGCTGCTGAAAAACATTCAGACTCCGCAACAGAAGCTTCTGTAGTAACAAAAAGTGGAGCACCTGATACGTCATTCATGGATGAGCTTGAATCACTTGATCCGATATCTATTGGCATAAGTCTTCGCCGAAAACAACTAAATGATACTCGTAACGCAGACGATGACTCCACCGGACGCAGCACAAGAAGCCCTCGACCAATCGGGCGGACTTATTAATAGCTCCTCGCTGTCAATAGCCGGTTAGCACTCTTGACTGCTGAGTGCTAGTTCTATATGATGGGCGTAGGTAATAGAAAGTGAGTCATATCAAATGAGCAATCCTCAATCAGTACTGGTACCAACAGTCATTGAAAAAGACGGCCGTACAGAGCGTGCCTATGATATATATTCGCGTCTTCTCAAGGATCGAATCATTTTTCTGGGTACTGATGTTAATCAACATACTGCAAACTTGATAGTGGCTCAGTTGTTATTTCTAGAGAATGAAGGCGTGAAAGACATCAACTTCTATATAAATAGCCCCGGCGGGAGTGTTTATGATGCATTGGCTATATATGACACAATGCAGTACTTGAAGTCGGATATTCAAACCGTAGGAATTGGCATCCAGGCCAGTGCTGCCGCATTCTTGCTCAGTAGTGGCACAAAGGGCAAGCGATTTTTGTTACCAAATTCTGCTGTTATGGTGCACCAGCCTTCGAGTGGCACTCGTGGACGTGTATCAGACCAAGAGATCGATTTGAAGGAAAGCCTGCGTGTTAAGCGTTTGCTCGAAGAAATTATGGCAAAAAATACCGGCCAAAAAGTAGCCAAAATTCAAAAAGATTCAGATAGAGATTTTTGGATGACAGCAGATGAAGCTAAAAAGTATGGCTTAGTTGATGATGTTATAAATAAGCCCCCCAAGTAGACTTGACATTCATGGGAGTCTCCGCCACAATGGTACTATTGAAGTAGTGGATATCGCACGCCTGTAGATTTATCAAATTATCCGTCAAAAACAGACGGAAATATGCTTGCGCTATCAGTGGTGACTTCGGAGCAAACATACGAAAACGCACAAAAAAGAATGAATAACCTTAATCGTGTCTAACAAGGGAGCGTTACATATATATGTCCAAAGTTACTAAACCTACATCAGCAAAAAGAACATACTTTACCAAATCTGAAAATATCGTTGATATGCCAAACTTGATCGATCACCAGAATCGATCATTCCAATGGCTTATAGAGGAAGGGCTTGGTGAGCTATTCGCTGAAGTCGGTTCAATTGAAGACTATACTGGTACCAAATTATCAATCAAGTTCAAAGACTATCACTTTGAAGATCCAAAAATCGCTGAATCAGAAGCTCGCGAGAACAATGTTAGCTTCGAAGCGCCGCTAAAGGCAACTGTTGAGTTAACCAACAAAGTAACTGGTGAAATTAAAGATCAAGAAATTTACCTCGGTGATTACCCATGGATGACAGACAGGGGTACTTTCGTTATTAACGGCGCCGAGCGTGTAGTTGTATCTCAACTTATTCGTTCTGCCGGCGTGTTCTTCACTGCCGATAACTCAAGCGGTACTGGTCTTTATGGAGCGAAGGTAATTCCAGGTCGCGGCGCTTGGTTAGAGTTTGAGACTGCAAGTAACGGTGCCCTGTATGTGAAAATTGATCGGAAACGTAAAATTCCTGTTACCACATTACTCCGTGCACTAGGTATGAACGACGGGCTTATGAAAAGTACGTTTAAGCATGTAGACCAAGGAAAATCATCCTACCTTGAAGCAACTCTGGAGAAAGACCCAACCAAGACCACTAATGAGGCGTTGATCGAAGTGTATCGTCGGTTGCGTCCTGGCGATTTGGCGACGGTAGATAACGCTCGAAGCCTTATCGAAAATATGTTTTACAACTTCAAGCGTTTTGACTTCAGTCGAGTCGGCCGCTACAAAATTAATAAGCGCTTAGACCTTGATGTTCCAAACACGTCTGAAAATAGAATTATGCGGCTCGAAGACCTTACGGCAATAATTGCTGAGGTGATTCGACTTAACATTACACAAGATCCAGCCGATGACATTGATTCACTTGCGAACCGGCGCATTAAGCTGGTTGGCGAACTTGTCCAGCGACAGTTCCGTATTGGTTTACTCCGGATGGAGCGGAACACGAAAGATCGCATGAGTATGTCAGAAATTGAGACCGTTACTCCAGCACAGCTTATTAATGCTCGACCAATTGTTGCCGCAGTCCGTGAGTTCTTTGCAAGCTCGCAGCTCTCTCAATTTATGGATCAGGTGAACCCGCTATCTGAACTCGCTCATAAAAGACGCTTAAGCTCAATGGGTCCCGGTGGGCTGTCACGTGAACGAGCCGGCTTTGAAGTCCGAGATGCGCATGCAACGCACTATGGCCGTATTTGCACTGTTGAAACACCAGAGGGCGCAAATATTGGTCTCGTGCTAAACCTTGCGACGTATGCAAGAATAAATGAGTATGGCCTTATAGAGACTCCATATCGTAAAGTTATAAACAGCGTTAGCGCGAAAGATGCCGCTGGGCATACTGCCTCAGTTGATCTTGAAGATACCGATGGAAAAGTCATCGTAAAAGCTGGTAAAAAAATCAGCAAAGATGATGCAAATAAACTTGCAAAAATTACTGCCCAGAAAACCTGGCCAGTGAAAGCAAAGATTACTAAAGAAGTTGTCTTCTTAGATGCATTTGAGGAGACGGCAGCTGTAATCGCTAGTACTGGTCAAGAAATTGACGATGAAGGGCATTTTGTTGACGAAAGAATACCAGCTCGTAACAGATTAGTATCAGGTGAAGTTGATGCTGACGAAATTACACACATGGACGCTTCACCGAAACAGATAATTGGTTCCAGTGCAGGCTTGATTCCGTTTATTGAAAAAAACTACGTATACCGTAGTTTGATGGGCAGCAACCAGCAACGACAGTCAGTACCGTTGATTACTCCAAAAGCTCCAGTCGTTGGAACGGGCGTTGAAGAGGTGGTCGCTCAAAATTCCGGACAACTTATTACTGCGCATGCCGATGGTGAGGTTGTGCAGGCAACAGCTGACAAAGTCGTCGTTGCCTATAAAGACGGTAAGGTTACTTATACACCTCGGCACTTCGAACGAAGCAACGACAGTACCGCGATTAATCAGAAAGTTGTCGTAAACTCTGGTGATAAGGTCAAGAGTGGAGATGCCCTGATAGAGGGTATGTCAATTGAGGATGGTGAGCTTGCTCTTGGACGTGATATCTTAACAGCATTTATGTCATGGGACGGATATAACTTCGAAGACTCAGTAATTATTTCTCGTCGATTAGTTGAAAACGATGACTTAACATCGGTGCAAATTAGCGACTACATGGTAGAGGTTCGTGAGACGAAGCTCGGCCCAGAGGTTGTTACACGCGATATACCAAATGTTTCTGAAGAAGCACTTCGTCACCTCGATGAGGACGGTATCGTTCGTATAGGTGCAGAAGTCCATCCAGGCGACATTCTAGTCGGTAAAATTACGCCGAAAGGTGAACAAGAGCTTTCAAGTGAGGAGCGTCTTCTGCGCGCGATATTCGGCGAAAAGGCAAAAGAGGTACGCGATACATCGCAACGCATGGGTAACGGTAAGCATGGTAAGGTCGTTGGCGTAAAGGTGTTCAACCGTGACGAACATGAGCTAAAAGCTGGTGTCATCATGCAAATTCAGGTGTATGTAGCTCAAATGCGCAAAATTGCTGTCGGTGACAAACTTGGTGGGCGTCATGGTAACAAAGGTGTTATCGCGCGTATCTTACCCGAAGAAGATATGCCTCACACTGATGACGGCACACCTATAGATATGATTTTGAGTCCACTTGGTGTTCCGAGCCGTATGAATATCGGGCAGTTATATGAAACCGCACTTGGCGCAGCCGTACAAAAACTTGGCATGAAGGTAGCTACGCCAGCATTCGATGGCGTTCCAATACCGAAAATAAAAGAACTCTTAAAGCAGGCTGGTTTACCAGAAGATGGCAAGCAACAGCTTTATGATGGCAGAACTGGCGAACCGTTTGACGAGACAACGGCTGTCGGCATTATGTATACCATTAAGCTAAACCATATGATTGCAGATAAGATTCATGCACGTGCAACCGGACCATATACGATGGTGACACAGCAACCTCTTGGTGGTAAAGCGCAAAACGGCGGACAGCGTTTTGGAGAAATGGAAGTGTGGGCGCTTGAAGCATACGGTGCAGCTGACACACTCCAGGAAATGCTTACTATTAAGTCTGACGATGTCTACGGTCGCTCAAAAGCCTACGAGTCAATCATTAAACAGACGGAAATTGTTGGACCAAAAATCCCAGAGAGCTTTAATGTGCTCGTCAAAGAGTTGCAAGGACTTGGCTTAAAGGTTGATCTTGTGACATCTGAATCTGTCATAGACGCCGAAACCGTTTTAACCGAACACGTAAAAGAAGAAGGTGATGATCCTGCTGAAGTGGAGGTTCCGCAACCAACCGCATCAGACGTAGATGTGACCGAGAACGCAGCCGATGACGAGTTCGATGTATTAGAGCTCGATGGCAATGCTGCCCCTACAACAGTGAAGAATGAAGATAATGACAAGGCTGCAGGTGAGTCGAACGAAGATGATTCTTCCGACACCTCTGCGACAGGTGAAGAAAAGGAGGTAGCATAACTATGAAACGCTACACACCAGACAACGATATAGCAGAATTTGACGCAGTTCGCCTCGCGGTAGCTAGCCCGCAGGACATTCAAGACTGGAGTCATGGAGAGGTTCTCAAGCCAGAAACCATCAATTACCGCACACAAAAACCTGAACGCGACGGTTTATTCTGCGAACGGATCTTCGGACCCGTCAAAGACATTAATCCACATGATGCAAAATACAAAGGTGTCCGTTCACGCGAGGCTGCGGTTGATAAAAAGGGTGATATCGTCACAAAGTCAATCGTTCGGCGTGAGCGTATGGGTCACATAACTTTGGCTGCACCAGTTGCACACATCTGGTTTTTGCGTGGTACACCGAGCGCAATCGGCTTATTGCTAGGCCTCACTGTGAAAAACTTAGAGCGAGTTGTTTACTTCGCTAGCTACGTCATCACTGAGGTAGATACTGAAAAACGTGACCAAATTCTTAATGATAAAGAAGCAGAATTTACTGCAGCCAAAGAAGCAGTCAAGCAACGCTATGAGAAGCAGGCAGAATCTGAGGATGCAGATGTCAAAGTTCTTGCAGCTATGCAATCAAAAGAGCTAGACGAGCTTAGCGAATCGTATGATGAATTCAAGACCCAAGCAAAATCACTTGAGAAGCGAAACCTTATATCCGAGACTGACTACCGTGGACTTCCTGATGAACTCAGGGAGCTTGTCAAAGTTGGTATGGGTGGTGGTGCTATTCGTAAGCTTCTTGAAGAGGTTGATCTTGATGAGCTTATAGCCTCATTGACAGCAGAGTCCGAAGAGGCCAAAGGTCAACGTAAGAAGAAGATAATGAAGCGGCTCCGTCTTCTTGAGAGTATGAATAAAGCTGGAATTAAGCCGAGTAGTACCATGCTAACTGTACTTCCAGTCATTCCACCCGACCTTCGACCGATGGTCCAGCTTACTGGTGGCCGTTTTGCAACTAGTGACTTAAACGACTTATATCGTCGAGTCATTAATCGAAATAACCGACTCAAGAAACTCATCGACTTAAATGCACCTGAAGTTATCTGCCGCAACGAGCAACGGATGTTACAAGAAGCAGTAGATGCATTAATTGATAACAATAGCGCTCGATCTGGTCGTGCAGTCGCAGCAACTGGTCAACGTCGTCGCCTGAAAAGCCTATCGGATCAGTTGAAAGGTAAGCAAGGGCGCTTTCGCCAGAACCTACTTGGCAAGCGAGTCGATTATTCTGGACGTTCAGTGATTGTCGCTGGTCCGGAGTTGACGATTGATGAATGTGGTCTGCCGAAGATGATGGCACTTGAGCTATTCAAGCCGTTTGTTATCGGCCAACTCATCCATAAAGAACTTGCACATAATATTCGCTCAGCTACACGGATGATTGACGCTGGTGAGATTGAAGTATGGGATGCACTTGACGAGGTGATTAAAGACAAGTTCGTGCTCCTAAACCGGGCTCCAAGTTTACACCGACTCTCTATCCAAGCGTTTCGTCCGCGATTAATTGAAGGTAAAGCTATACAGCTCCACCCATTGGTTTGTAAAGGATTTAACGCAGACTTTGATGGCGACCAGATGGCTGTTCACTTGCCTCTATCAAAAGGTGCCCAGGCTGAAGCTCGCGATATTATGGCAAGCAACAAGAACCTGCTCAAACCTGCTGACGGTTCACCGATTTTGCATATTGAACAAGACATAGTGTTGGGTTGTTACTTCTTGACATACGATCGTCCAGGAATTGCAGAAAAAAAGAATGCTGCATACAGTAGTTTAGGCGAAGCATTAATGGCACTTGACGCTGGTTCAATCAAGCTACAGACTCAAATCAGAATACGTTACCGAGGGCAATCATTGAAGACGACGATTGGACGTGTGTTGTTCAATGAGATATTCCCTGAAGACTTTCCTTTCCAGGACGAGGCTATGACAAAGAAAAAACTTTCTTCCGTGATGGCGCTTTGTTATGAAATGTATGGTCAAGAGAAGACAGCCGAGGTTGCCGACTCACTTAAAGACGTGGGCTTTAAGTTTGCAACCAAATCTGGCTTATCGATTGGTATTGATGATTTTCGAGACATCAAAGGCATAGAGAAGGTTATAGATGCAGGCGAAAACAAGGTTGCCAAGATTAGTGATCAGTATGACGAAGGCTTCATTACAAACGATGAGCGCTATCGTCTGATATTGGATACCTGGAAGAAGGTTGACAAAGAAGTGTTAGCTAAGCTTTCCGATCAGTTCCTAGAAGAGGACAGTTCAATGGCTGTGTCAGTTGTGTCTGGCGCTCGAGGTAATATCGGCCAGGTCAATACAGCTGTTGGAATGTTTGGGCTCGTGCCAGACGCATCCGGTCGTACTATCGAATTACCGATTAAATCAAATTACAAAAAAGGTTTTACGCCACTCGAATCGTTTACCGCTACTCGTGGTGCCCGTAAAGGTATGATTGATACCGCCTTGAAAACGGCTGACTCTGGTTATCTGACTAGACGGTTAGTTGACGTTAGTCAGGACGCGTTCATCATAGACGAAGAGACAGAAGATCCTGGCTTTCCGATTTATCGATCGGATGCAGAAGAAATTGGTGTTGCTTACGCCTATAGACTCGAGGGTCGCTATGCTGCAGAAAACATCGGCAAGCATGTAAAAAAAGGTGAGCGTATCACGAAAGATATCGCTGAGGCAATCCAAGACGACACACCGTTAGACGGTGTGAAGATAATGAGCGCTTTAAGCTGCACATCAGTAAAAGGTATTTCGCAAAAATCCTACGGCGTTGATCCAGCTACTGGACAACTCGTTAAAATTGCTCATCCTGTTGGTGTCATTGCTGCTCAGAGTATTGGAGAACCAGGTACTCAGCTGACACTGAAGACATTCCACTCTGGTGGTGTTGCTGGAGAAGACATAACAACTGGTCTGCCGCGCGTAGAAGAACTGTTTGAAGCTCGTACACCGAAGGGGCAAGCATTCCTTAGTGAAATCGGCGGTACCGTTCGAACATGGGAAGAGGGCAATCAATACATAGTCCAAGTAACAGCTGGTGACGATGAAGTAGTAGAGCTCGAGCTTGGTTCGCGTAAGCCAACTGTTGCTGCAGGTACTGAGGTTGTGAAGGGCGACGTTGTAGCGAGCGCAAAAGGCGGAAAAAATCCTTTGACAGCAGCTGCTGCTGGTATCGTCAACTTTAGCGACAAACAGGTGTTAATCACACCTGCCGGAAAAGGCTCTGCTCGTTACGAGATACCAGGCTTCAAGCAGTTAGTTGTCCAAGACGGTGACGAAGTGATCCCTGGGCAGCGCCTTACCAATGGATCAATCCAGCTGCAACAGCTTATGAAGTTGCAGGGAGTTGAGTCCACCCAACGCTACATCATGAAAGAAATTCTCCGTATCTTTGCAGCGCAAGGTCAAAACATATCCGACAAGCACCTTGAGGTAATTGTTCGACAAATGTTCTCCCGTGTACAGGTGGAAGATCCAGGTGGAAGTGAATTTGTAACAGGCGACATTGCTAGTAAACAGGCAGTCGTTGAGGCAAACGATAAACTGGCTTCGGCTAAGAAAGAATTAATCCAATACAACCAACTATTACTTGGTATTACCAAAGCTAGCTTGGCAACAGATTCATTCTTGAGTGCGGCGAGCTTCCAGGATACTACCCGTGTACTAATTGCAGCTGCAACTAGCGGAAAAGTAGATAACCTCTATGGACTAAAAGAAAACGTCATACTTGGGCGAAAGATCCCAGTCGGTACTGGCTACCGTTACCGCGAGAAGCAGGCTGAAGCGAAGGCTGAAGCAGAGGCGCTTGCACTTGATAGTTAGGCAAAAAACTGCTACTATCATCCAGTCACAAGAGAAATTGCAATATCCGAGCTGGAGGAAGTATGGTTCGTAGCTGGCATCTACGTACCATACCTCTACCGCAGTAGATATTGTGTAACAACAAGGAGAAATACCCTTTCATGCCAACAATTAATCAACTTATTCGAAAGCCACGTAGTAAGTCGACGCCAAAAAGCAAGTCGCCTGCGCTACACCGTGTCGTCAATTCACTGGATACGACAAATTATGAAAAACCAGCACCGTTTAAACGTGGTGTTTGTGTGAAGGTGACTACCAAAACACCGAAGAAACCAAACTCAGCTTTACGTAAGGTTGCTCGAGTGAGACTCGGTAACGGTTACGAAGTATGGGCATATATCGGTGGTGAAGGTCACAACTTGCAAGAACACGCCGTTGTGCTTATTCGCGGCGGACGCGTCAAGGACCTTCCGGGTGTCAGGTATCACATTGTACGAGGATCACTTGACTTACAAGGTGTCCAAGACCGCAAACAAGGTCGCTCGAAGTACGGAACAAAGAAGGGAGATAGCTAATATGCCACGCCGAGTAACGAAGTCCCTCATCCGTCCAATTCAGCCAGACCGCACCTACAATGATGTGATGGTGCAAAAGCTCATCAATCGAGTCATGGTAAACGGTAAGAAGCAAATTGCCGAACGGTTAGTTTATGATGGTATGCAAAAAGCTGCAGATAAGCTGAAGGTCAAGAATCCGCTCGAGGTGTTCGAGCAGGCATTTGCTAATATTCGTCCAAAAGTTGAAACTCGATCTCGACGAGTCGGCGGTGCTAACTATCAGATTCCATTCGAGGTAACTGGGCAGCGCCAAAACCATTTAACACTCATGTGGTTCGTTGCTGCCGCTCGCTCAAAAAAAGGAATGAGCATGGCTGATAGGATCTCGCTCGAGCTAGTCGACGCATATAATAATGCAGGCACAGCTGTTAAGAAAAAAGAAGATACGCACAAGATGGCAGAAGCCAACCGAGCTTTTGCTCACTTTGCCCGGTATTAGTCACTATGGTGTGTCGAGAATGCCCTCTAGAACAGATAACCGAGCTAGAACGAGCTGTGGTTCAAAAAAACTCAGGTTCCTTCCTGTCATCTTCTGAGAGCAGCACTGCTCGCAGAAGATTTGATTTGCGGCTGGCAATCATCAGAGAGCTCACGGCCGATTGTCTCCAAGAATCCGGAGAAACTGACTGCCCATACATAGACAGCATAAAGACTGCAGAGGAAGATATTATTTCAGCTACGAAAACTCTAGCACTCAACGAAGCAGAATAGTGTAATTGATTAAATATAAGGAAGACGATAGGAAAAAGTAAGTTATGGCTAAGAAAAAATTTGAGCAAGGGAAAATCAGGAACATTGGCATCATTGCGCACATTGATGCCGGTAAAACTACCACGACAGAGGGTATACTTTATCGTACTGGCATAAAGCATAAAATTGGAGCTGTTCACGAAGGCGAGACAACGACTGACTGGATGGCGCAGGAGCGTGAGCGAGGCATCACCATTGTTTCAGCTGCTGTCACCTGTTATTGGAAGGATCACCAAATAAACATCATTGATACACCAGGCCACATCGACTTTACGGTTGAAGTTGAGCGTTCATTACGGGTACTCGATGGGGCGGTTGTGGTGTTTGACGGCAAGATGGGCGTCGAGTCACAATCAGAGACGGTTTGGCGGCAGGCCGACAAATATAACGTACCGCGCATTTGTTTGATTAATAAAATTAACCAAACGGGTGGTGACTTTTATATGTCACTAGATTCCATTCACAAACGACTGAACAAGCGAGCATTTCCGATTCATTTGCCAATCGGTTTCGAGCAAGGCGTTCGTGGGGTGGTCGATCTGTTACGCATGAAGGCATACACCTATAAAGATTTTACCGATAAAGAGCTGACCGAGGAAGAGATTCCAGAGGATATGCTTGATGATGCGAAGAAATACCGCAGCTTACTTATAGAAAACGCAGTCGCAGAAGATGAAAAACTACTTGAAAAATACTTCGAAGTCGGCGAAGACGGCTTAAGTGAAGACGACATAAAACATGCTATTCGTGCTGCGACATTGTCAGGCAATTTCTTTATTGTATCAGGCGGCGATGCGCGCGGAGTCATTGTAGAGAAACTTCTAGACATGGTTAACAATTTCCTGCCAAGTCCGACTGAGCGGGGTTCAGCTTGGGGTGTACACCCAAAGACTGGGGAAGAACTAGAGCGGAAGCCAACAGAGGATGAGTCATTTTCTGGCCTTGCCTTTAAGATTGCAACTGACCCATTTGTCGGAAAGTTGGCTTACTTCCGAGTATATTCCGGATCAATAAAATCTGGCTCGTATACATTCAACTCATCGACAAATACCAAAGAACGCGTCGGCCGAATTGTTCGTATGCAAGCTGATAAGCGAGAAGACGTTGATGAAGTGTTCGCTGGAGATATTGCTGCTATTGTTGGGCTAAAGGGCACAACAACTGGTGACACGTTGTGCGAACAAGCAAATCCAATTGAGCTAGAAAACATTAGTTTCCCTGAGCCGCCGGTTTCGATTGCAATTGAGCCAAAGACGAAGTCTGACCAAGAAAAGATGTCAATTGCCTTGCAGCGATTAGCAGAGGAAGATCCAACCTTCCGCGTGAGCGTGGATGATGAGACTGGCCAGACCATTATAAGCGGTATGGGCGAGCTGCACTTAGAGATTTTGGTGGATCGTATGAAACGCGAGTTCAATGTAGAAGCAAATATTGGCGCACCACAGGTTGCTTACCGCGAAACAATCCGTAAAGATGCTGTTGAGGCGCAAGGTAAATTTATACGCCAGTCTGGTGGTCGTGGTCAATATGGTGATGTATGGTTACGACTTTCACAAAACGAGGCTGGTGCAGGATTTGAGTTCATCAATTCCATTAAAGGTGCGTCAGTACCGAACGAGTACATTAAACCAGTTGAAGAAGGTATCAAAGAAGCTATGAACAATGGAATCGTTGCAGGATATCCTGTGGTTGATATCAAAGTTGAGCTATATGACGGTAGCTATCACGATGTTGACTCCTCGGAGATGGCTTTTAAGGCAGCTGGCTCTATTGGCTTCAAAGAAGGCATGAAGAAAGCTTCACCAACACTACTCGAGCCTGTCATGAAGACGGTCATCGTCGTACCGGAAGAGTTTATGGGCGATGTTATAGGTGACTTAAATAGTAAACGCGGCAGTATTGAGTCAATGGAAGATTTGCAGGCTGGGATCAAAGAAATTACTGGTTTTGTGCCGCTTGGTGAAATGTTTGGTTATACGACGAACTTGCGCAGTATGACGCAGGGACGGGCTAGCTCAAGCATGGAATTACATCACTACGCTGACGTGCCACGTAACGTTGCTGAAGCAATCGTTGCACAAGTCGACAAATAGCCAGCAGGCTGATAGTTCATTTGTATAAAATGTAAAAAAATCTTTACAAGAGTCAATATATTCGGTATGATTTCTTGGTAACTCGTGTGAGCGAATAATTGCTCATGCATAGTAATAGGTAACAAGAGGAGTTCAATAACACTATGGCAGATTTTGATCGAAGTAAGCCGCACATTAACGTAGGCACTATGGGTCACGTTGACCACGGCAAGACAACACTAACAGCTGCAATCACAACAGTGCTTGCAGAAAAACTACCAAGCGAAGTCAACCAAGCAGTTGATTACGCCAAAATTGACAAAGCACCCGAAGAGATCGCTCGTGGTATCACCATTGCTACGTCTCACCAAGAATATGAATCAGAAAACAGGCACTATGCTCACGTAGACATGCCAGGCCACGCTGACTATGTTAAGAATATGATTACTGGTGCTGCACAGATCGATGGTGCTGTATTGGTCGTATCAGCTGCCGATGGTCCGATGCCTCAAACTCGAGAACACGTACTGCTTGCACGACAGGTAGGCGTACCGAAGATTCTTGTTTACATGAACAAGATGGACTTGGCTGACCCAGAGCTCGTTGAACTTGTCGAGATGGATATCCGTGAACTACTTGCTAAGTATGATTATGACGAAGACTGCCCGATCGTGAAGGGTTCTGCATTAAAAGCTATTGAAGGTGACAGTGCTAACCAAGATTCAATTATGGAACTAGTGAAAGCAATGGATGATTACATTCCAGAGCCAAAGCGTGATCTAGACCGTGACTTCTTGATGCCTATAGAAGACGTTTTCTCAATTAAAGGACGTGGCACAGTAGCAACTGGCCGTGTTGAAGCTGGAGTTGTCAAGGTAAACGAAGAAGTTGAAATTGTCGGCATCCGTGACACTAAGAAAACAGTTGTAACTGGTGTTGAAATGTTTAAAAAGAACTTGGATCAAGGACAAGCTGGTGACAATGTCGGTATCTTACTGCGTGGTATTGAGCGTGATGATATCGAACGCGGGCAGGTATTATGTAAGCCTGGCTCGATTACGCCGCACACGGAATTTGACGCCGAAGTCTATATCCTGAAAAAAGAAGAAGGCGGCCGGCACACCCCATTTTTCAAAGGGTACAAGCCTCAGTTCTATTTCCGAACAACAGACGTTACCGGTGAAGTAGAACTACCAGCTGATAAGGAAATGGTCATGCCTGGTGACACCATAACTTTCAAGGTGAAGCTACTAGCCCCTATTGCTATGGACCAAGGCCTCCGCTTTGCTATACGTGAAGGTGGCCGAACAGTTGGCGCTGGTGTTGTTACGAAGATTACGAAATAGTATCCGTACATCCAGTGAAAAAATACCTCTGTCAAACCAGCAGAGGTATTTTTTTAGGCTTTGATTTCCCTTGGACTGTAGTATATAATAATTATTGAATATCATCGTGGTGACTAAAAGTCATTATATGCGAGTTAGTTATCAGTCCAATCATTGATAATCGCATGTGAGGATGTTACATCACACCTAAACTGAGGAGTGTTTATAATGGCAGACGCCAAAAAAGCATCAAGCAAAAAAGAAGAATCAATCAACCCGAGCGGCAAGCAACGAATCCGTATTCGCCTAAAGGCATATGATCACAAAGTGATTGACCAGTCCACAAAGCAGATTGTTGATACAGCGATTCGGACTGGAGCCAAGATAGCTGGTCCAATTCCTTTACCGACTCGTAAGACAACCTATACGGTTGTAAAAAGCCCGTTCGTCTACAAAAAGAGCCGAGAGCAATTCGAGATGCGAATCCATAAGAGATTGATCGACGTGCTTGACCCTTCTGCAAAAACGATTGATAGCTTGATGAATCTGTCACTACCCGCTGGTTGTGATGCTGAAATAAAAATGTAATAAGTCCCTATACCCGAGATATACTTATTTATTTTCGAAATGCACTAATCACACGAGCGGATCGCTTCTCGTGCCAGCGCTGTTAAACCCACTGAGAATCTTCGCACCTGCTTGAAGTTTTCAGTAGGCTCGGCTGGCTCTAAAGGATCAATCGTGACGTTGTATGCCAAATTGTCTGCGGATAGATTATTTTGAACTAATGTTGCCCATTCGGTGCTTTCATCGAGCGAATAATTGAGTCTCGATTGGCGGAGTGGTACGCTCAGATCATCCAAATGCCTCACAGAGTAGTGCCAAGAAGTCACGTGATCGGGTCTTGTCTGTACGCGAAAGCTGGTTATAAAATCTGCTTTTCGCGTAGGGATTGTCTGATCTTCAAAAGAATAAAGTTCTCGTAAGTTATCTAGCGTCGTGAGAGTATCGAGCAGATGTAGTCGTCGAACTGCTAAGCTGACCTCTCGTCCTACATTTGCAAGACTTGACAGCATATATCGTAAAGATGGATCTTGTTCCGGCATGTTAAGGTATATTGTATATTAGTACGATACTTTAAACACGAGCAGTTTCGTAACGAAGATTATGGAGTTTTTGCTTTATGAAGCAAAAACGACGGAAATCCTGCTACAGAATAGCGTATAAATATGACTTTGTCAGGCTTTGTTGTGTTCATGTATTATATTGTTTTATCGATGAAATTACTTCTGTTAACCCAGGACGGATAACGCCATTGAAGCGGTCAATAAACCCGACATACTATAGTCTGTCGGGTTTACGAGCAGTCAGAGATACTTGTAGAATTCGCAACATCTTGACAGAAGTAGTCTTTGTCTGCTAATGTATCTTGGTATAGCAATAACTTTGGTACTTGGTTTGTTCAACAGGTCTAATCGGTAAAAACCGATGGAAACCACTGAGCAACCAAGCATTTTTATGCTCATGGAGTTGAGTATTTACACCAGGGAATAAACAGGGAATATAGAGTTAACTATGAAAGCACTTATCACTCGAAAGGTCGGCATGACGAGTATCATCACAGACGATGGTACAGTTTCTGCTGTTACGTTGCTTTCCGCTAGTCCAAGCGTTATTACGCAAATAAAAACTGATGAAACAGACGGTTATACTGCTCTGCAAATTGGCGCGGAAGAAGCAAAACGACAAACAAAACCACAAGCTGGTCACCTAAAGACTGCAAACGCTAACGCAAAAATTATGCGTGAAATACGCGTTGACCAAATTCCGGAAGACCTCAAGGTTGGCTCACAGATAACCTCAGAGGTCTTTTCAGTTGGTGATACCGTTTCCGTTACCGCAACTAGTAAGGGTAAAGGCTGGGCCGGCACCATTAAGCGACACAATTTTAGTCGACAACGCAAAACTCATGGCGCAAAAGGGGCAACTCGTCGGGTCGGTTCTATCGGTTCAATGTACCCGCAGAAAATTTTCAAAGGTAAAAAAATGGCAGGCCAAATGGGTGGTGAACAAGTAACGGTTAAAAACCTTACTGTTGCAATTGTTGACAAAGAACTTGGCATCATTGGCCTTGTCGGTGCCGTACCAGGACCGAAAAAAGGCATCGTTATGATAAAGGGAGATGCGTAGTATGAAAACTCCAACCACATTTACAAAATTAGGGGTTAAAGCAACCTCTCAGGTAAAGCTTAATAAAGCAGTTTTTGACAATATCCCCGAAACGCACAATCTATTACAACAAGCATATACGACCTACTTAGCAAACGGTCGATCAGCTTTAGCAAAGACCAAGCTTCGAGGAGAAGTCAGGGGCGGTGGTCGTAAGCCTTGGAAACAGAAAGGTACTGGACGCGCTCGTGCAGGTTCTATTCGTAGTCCAATTTGGCGCGGTGGCGGTATTACCTTTGGTCCGACTGGCGCAGAGAACCATAGCAAGCGTATGCACGCAAGCGCCAAGCGAACCGCGTTGCGACAATCTCTCAGCCTCGCGCTCGATAGTGGAATTGTTCACGTCATTGAAGAAATCAAATTAAAAGAAGCGAAGACAAAACTATTCCAACAATTATTGGATAAAATGCATCTAACAGGCTCAATCCTAGTCGTCGTTAATAATAAAAATGATGATTTAATCCGAGCGACAAAAAATATCTCCAACCTAGTTTATGTTCAGGCGCAGTATTTAAACGTATACGATGTTCTAAACGCTGATGCTATCTTGATTGAAAAAGAAGCACTCGAAATAATCGACACATGGTTAGGAGAAAAGCGATGAGTATGATCTTGCAGCCACGAGTTAGTGAAAAGGCATATGACCTGAGTAATACAAAGAATGTCTACGTGTTTGACGTGCCCAAAGATGTTAACAAACAACAAATCGCAGCAGCTGTTGAATCTCGTTTTGATGTGAATGTCATTGCAGTAAATGTTAGCGTTGCTAAGGGTAAAAAGAAGCGCATGATACAAAAGCGAGGTCGAGCAACTATAGGGAAACGACGCGATGTCAAGCGGGCATATGTAACTATAACGGCTGGCGAGAGCATTCCTGTGTTTGCAGCGATTGATGAAGCGAGTGAAAAAGCCAACAAGCGCAAGGAGAAGAAGTAATGGCTATAAAGCAGTACAAAGCAACAACACCTGGCGCCCGAGGTATGACATCGCAAGATATGTCTACCATTACGGCAAAAAAACCAATTAAGTCTTTGCTTTCAAAGAAGCGAAAAACTAGTGGTCGTAATAATCAAGGACGGATAACGACACGCCATAAGGGCGGCGGTGTTCGCCAGTTTTACCGCAACATTAACTTTTCGTTACCCGCTGGTACAACTGCTACCGTTGAGGCAATCGAATATGACCCAAACCGTAGCGCCCGTATCGCTCGCATCAAGGATCAGTCAGGCGAGTATCACTATATACTTGCCGGTATCCGTATGAAGGTGGGCATGAAGATCAGTAGCGGTGAAGATGTCGACATAGAACATGGAAACCGTTTGCCGCTCGCTAATATACCAGTTGGTAGCGTTATCCACGCCATTGAATTGCAAGCTGGAAAAGGTGCTCAAATTGTCCGCTCTGCTGGCGCCAGAGCACAATTAGTTGCAAAGGAAGGTAAGCTAGTACAAATTAAGCTTCCGAGTGGTGAAGTCCGCACCGTTCATAATACTTGCCAAGCATCACTTGGTGCAGTTGGCAATGAGCAACACCAGAATATCAAGATTGGAAAAGCTGGTCGTAATCGCAAAAAAGGCATTCGCCCTTCTGTTCGTGGCATTGTAATGAATGCAGTAGATCACCCGCACGGTGGTGGGGATGGCGGTTCGCACGGTGTTGGCCGAGACCCAGTTACACCTTGGGGTCAAAAGACGCTTGGCTACCGTACACGTCGACGTAAGCGCACTAGCAAACAAATCATTCGTAGCCGACATGAAAGAAAGAGAAAGTAGGGAGTATATATGAGTCGTTCACTAAAAAAAGGACCATTCGTTGACCCGAAGCTTGCCAAGAAAGTAGCAGCGCTCGGTTCTGAAGACCGTACCATTATTAAAACCTGGGCTCGTTCAAGCACTATTCCGCCAGAATTTGTCGGCAAAACTATTGCTGTTCACAACGGAAAAGTACATGTACCGGTGTTTATTACCGAAAACATGGTTGGGCACAAGCTTGGTGAATTCGCACCAACTCGTAAGTTCCGTTCACACGGTGGCAAGCTAGCGAAAGGGGCTAAGTAATGTCAGTTAAAGCTTTAGCAAAAAATGTTCGCATAGCTCCGCGCAAAGTCGGTGAAGTTGTTACTCTTGTTCGTGGCCGTACGGTCGCAGACGCTTTGACGATTCTCGATCACACACCGCGTCGCTCAGCAGTTGCCGTTAAGAAGGCTATCCAAAGTGCAGCTGCAAACGCTGATTATAATCATAATTTCAAGCTAGATACACTTTATCTCAAAGAGATTACTGTAACCCCTGGCCCACGCTATAAACGCTATCGTCCAGCAGCTCGGGGTATGGCTCTTCCTTATGAATTGAAGACCTCGCATATTCGAGTTATCGTAGATGGCCCAAAGCGAGAGCCTAAGGCAAAGAAACCAGCCGTAAAGAAGGAGGCAAAATAATGGGACAAAAGGTAAATCCAATCAGCATGCGCCTCCAGCTCAATAAGAACTGGCGCAGTAAATGGTTCGCTGATAAGCGTGACTATTCTAATTTCTTAACCCAAGATCTTAAAGTACGTAAACTTATTGATACAAAGCTTGGCTCACGTGCCTCTATCAATAAAGTAGACATTGAGCGCTCGCCTAATCTTGTGTCTGTCACAATTCAAACAGCAAAAGCTGGGGTTGTTATTGGGCGAGGCGGTGCTGGTGTGCAGGAGCTAAAAGACGCCATCGAGAAAATCTATGATGTTCCAACGCGCGTCAACATTGAAGAAATTAAAAAACCAGAGCTTTATGCCAAACTTGTTGCTGAAAATATTGCCTATCAACTTGAAAAGCGTATAGCGTTCCGGCGAGCAACAAAATCAGCAGCCGCTGCTACGATGCGTGCTGGGGCAAAAGGCATTCGTATTGAAGTAGCCGGCCGACTTGGTGGTGCTGAGATGAGCCGGATGGAACGAACTGTTGAAGGCAGCGTTCCTCTACATACAATGCGCGCAGACGTTGAATATCATGCAGCTCGAGCAAAATATCCAGGTTCTGGCATTATTGGCGTCAAAGTCTGGATTTACAAAGGGGAGACACGATAATGTTAATGCCGAAACGAAGCAAATACCGGAAGACATTCAAAGGTCGTGTTCGCGGTCCAGCAACAGCAGGCCACTTCATAGCCTTCGGTGATTATGCGCTGCAAGCCCAAAGCCATGACCGTATAACTAGCCGTCAGATTGAGTCAGCTCGTCAGGCAATGACGCGTTACATTAAGCGCGGTGGTAAAATCTGGATTCGTATTTTCCCGCATATTTCAGTCTCCTCTAAAGGTGTTGGAACCAAAATGGGTAGTGGCAAGGGTAACCCTGAATTCTATGTTGCTAAGGTTAAGCCGGGCACAATTTTGTTCGAGATGCAGGGAGTCACTGAAGAGGTAGCTCGTGAAGCCATGCGACTAGCATCACACAAGTTACCTGTCAAAACACGTTTTCTTATGAAGGAGGATCTCTAGTATGAAAATTGCTGAAATCCGTAAACTACCAACCAAGGACCTGACAGTTGAAAGCACCAAGCTTCGTGATGAAATTGCTGAGCTAAAGCAACGAGTACGAACTGGTGAGGTTCAAAATGTTCGCGCAATTCGTACGAAGCGAAAAGATCTTGCACGAATGTTGACTGTCCTCGGCGAACAATTAGCAAAGGAGAACCTCAATGGGTAAATCACTAATCGGTGTCGTCTCGTCTGATAAAGCAGATAAAACCATTGTAGTTTCTGTTGAAAGACGCAAGACACATCCTATATATAGAAAACAGTATTCAATTACGCGTCGCTTTAAGGCACACGATGAGAAAAATCAAGCTGCAGTAGGCGATACAGTCGAAGTTACAGAAACGACTCCGATTAGCCGTCATAAGCATTTTACGCTCAAGCAGATTATTACTCGCGCGCCAATTGAACACAAAGAGTCCACAGACAAAGAGGATGTATCATGATACAGCAAGAATCTAGAGTAGCAGTTTGCGACAACTCAGGAGCAAGAGAGTTGCTCTGTATTCGTGTGCTTGGTGGATCGGGTAAGCGTTATGCTCGAGTCGGTGATCAGATTGTGGCGTCTGTTAAGCTTGCCAGTCCAACTGGTGGAGTAAAGAAGAAGACAGTTGTTCGCGCAGTCATAGTTCGCTCAAAGCAGGCAATAAATCGTAAGGATGGGTCAACAATTGCATTTGATGATAATTCAGCAGTTATTATTGGTGAAGATAAATTACCAAAAGCTACGCGTATTTTCGGTCCAGTTCCACGTGAGCTTCGGGACATGGGCTACAACAAGATAATTAGCTTAGCGCCGGAGGTTCTGTAATGAGACAGCGACAAAAAACACCAGTTTATAAAATACGGTTAAAAAAAGGTGACAAAGTCATCGTTCGTTCAGGTAAATACAAGGGGCAGACTGGCGCTGTACTACAAACTCACCCCAAAGAAAACACAGTAACCGTAGAAGGCATAAATATCATCAAGAAACATCTAAAGCCAAACCGTGAGCATCCACAGGGCGGCATTATAGAGTTTACAAAGCCTATCGCTGTGAGCAAGGTTGGCTACTATGACTCAGCCGCAAAGCGACCAGCTCGTATTGGCTATAAGGTCAATGCTAAAGGTGAAAAAGTTCGTGTTCTTCGACCATCAGGAAAGGAGATAGCATAATGCCTACAGCAAAAACTACTACAAAAGCTACTTCTAAGCAGACGTATATTCCACGCCTAAAGCAGGACTATAACCAGGAGCTGAGAAAGCAGCTTCAAGAAGAGCTTAGCCTTGCTAATATTCACGAGGCACCACGCTTAGAGAAGATTGTCATAAACGTCGGTATCGGCCGCGCCAAGGATGATAAAAAGCTGCTAGAGGTTGCAGCTAATACGGTTAGGAAAATAACTGGTCAGCAGCCGATCGAGTTAGCCGCTAAGCAGTCAGTTGCTGGTTTTAAACTACGTGAAGGAAATAAGATCGGTATGAAAGTAACCTTGCGTGGAGATCGCATGTATGAATTCGCCGATCGACTCATATCCCTAATACTTCCACGATTACGCGATTTCCGAGGAGTGAGTAATACATCATTTGATAAGTCAGGTAATTATAGCATTGGGCTAACTGATCAATCTGTTTTTCCAGAATTATCCTATGAAGAAACGACGACGGTTCACGGTCTACAAGCTGTGTTTGTTATAAAGGCACAACAAGCAAGTCATTCTAAATTATTACTGGAGAAATTTGGTATGCCATTCGAAAAGAGTAAGGAGTAACCATTATGGCGAAGAAATCACTAATTGTAAAAGACGAGAAGCGTATGAAAATGATCGCAAAGTACGAAAAGAAACGTGCTGAGCTGAAAGAACTAGGTGACTTTGATGCGCTGCACCAGTTACCACGTAATTCGTCACCAACTCGACGTACAAACCGATGTAGCCAAACTGGTCGAGCACGTAGCTACATGCGACAGTTCGGATTATCAAGAATTGCGTTTCGAGAACATGCCAGTAAGGGTGAAATACCTGGCGTAACAAAGTCGAGCTGGTAAGGAGAATATATATATGTCGAACCCAACAGTACTCAACGATCCAATATCAGATATGCTGACAAGAATCAGGAACGCTATACTTGTACGCAAAAATCAAGTCTCAGTTCCGCATTCTAAGGTAAAAGAGGCGATTGCGAAACAGCTAGCTCAAAATAAATTTATTGATTCTGTCGCTATTGAAAAGGCAACCGTTGGCAAAACAATGAATATTATTATCAACGCACCAGAATCTAACGCACGAATTACTGAGATACAGCGCATGAGCAAACCTGGCCGTCGTTACTATTCGAGCTCTGATGCGATACCAAGCGTCAAGCGCGGTCGAGGCATCGTGCTGGTTTCTACCAGCAAGGGCGTGATCACAGGCACCGAGGCGAAGAAGCTAGGTGTTGGTGGTGAATTAATTTGTAAGGTTTACTAAGTAAGGAATTATATTATGAGTCGTATAGGAAAACTACCGATCGAAATACCAAACGGTGTGACAATCACTGTCGACCCAGATGTTATCACCGTGACGGGGCAGAAGGGTACGCTTCAGCAGGCAACATTCGAGGGCATAAACGTAACAGTTGATGGCGCGACCTGTGTCGTTGAGAGGAAGAATGACGAACCCGAGTATCGATCAAAGCACGGTTTGATGAGGACACTTATCTTCAATATGGTAACTGGCCTCACCCAAGGTTTTGAAAAAAAACTCGAATTAACTGGAGTTGGATTTCGCGTATCGCTATCTGGTTCAGAGCTAAAATTTAGCCTCGGCTACTCTCATGAGGTTACCTATTGTCTTCCGGAAGGGATCGTAGCTTCAGTAGAGAAAAACATCATTACTGTTGGCGGGTTTGACAACCAGCAGGTCGGACAAGTCGCTGCTGAGATTCGAGCTCTTCGTAAGCCGGAGCCGTACAAAGGTAAAGGAATCGCTTATGTAGGCGAGAGAATTATACGTAAAAGCGGCAAGTCCGGGACAGGCAAGGAGTAGAGGATAATATTATGAATAGACTATTTAAAAAACAGCAAAACCTATTGCAGCGGAAGCGGAAAATCCGCCGTAGTATTCGTGGCACTGCAGGGCGTCCTCGTTTGTGCGTATATGTCAGTAACAAGCATATAAGTGCACAAATTATCGATGATGATAAACAGCACACAATCGTGAGCGCGACAACAGTTGGTCGTGATAAAAAGCTGACTGACACCATGACCGACCGAGCAACTGCTATTGGCGGAGAGATTGCCAAACTGGCTAGCAAGAAGAAAATTGGCCAAGTTGTTTTTGATAGAAATGGCCGATTGTATCACGGGCGCATACAGGCACTCGCAGATGCTGCACGTAAAAACGGATTGGAGTTTTAATTATGGCTACACAAAGAAGCAATTCACCACAGCACAACGCAGCCTTTAAAGAAGAAAAGCAGTACGATGAGCGAGTGGTTAATATCGATCGAGTCGCACGTGTTGTAAAGGGCGGCCGTCGGTTCCGGTTCCGTGCTCTTGTAGTAGTGGGTGACCACAAAGGAAAAGTTGGTGTCGGTTCGGCAAAAGGTGCTGATGTAACGACAGCAATATCGAAAGCAGTTGATGTCGCCAAGAAAGATATCAAGCAAATAAGCTTGTATAAGACAACCATCCCCCATGAAGCTGAAACCAAGGTATCAGGCGCGCAAGTTCTTATTAAACCTGCTTCAGCGGGAACTGGAATTATTGCCGGTGGTGCTATTCGTACAATACTTGAAGTTGCCGGCGTGCAAGATGTATTATCTAAGTCGATAGGATCATCGAATAAGTTGAACATTTCTTACGCTGTTCTTAAAGCACTCGAAAGCCTAAAGCCAAAGAGCGAGTGGATTACAACAACTACAGCTTCTACAAAAGATAAAAAAGCCAAGGCGAGCAAAGAGAGCAAGTCATGAAATTTAACGAATTAAAGCTACAATCACATAAAAAAGCTTCACGATCGGGTCGTGGGATTAGCGCAGGTCGTGGTAAGACGGCTGGTCGTGGAACGAAAGGTCAACGTGCTCGAGCTGGTAATGGTCAACGTCCAGGTTTTGAAGGTGGACAAAATCCACTCATCCAACGTATCCCAAAAATACCTGGATTTCGTTCGCATAGAGTAAAAGCACAAAATGTTCATCTTGACCAATTAGAATCTGTTGGATCGAAGGCAATTGACAACAATACTTTAGCTGAAGCAAAACTCATCTCTAGCCAGTATGCACGAGTTAAACTATTGTCGCGTGGTGAGATAACCAAGTCCTACAACGTAAAGTTGCAAGCAGCAAGCCAATCGGCTGTTGATGCGTTGCAAAAAGCTGGTGGTTCATTTACAGCTGTCACCGTTCCGCAACGAGAAAAAACTAGTGAGAAGAAAAGAAAATAGGTATATTCGTTATTGCGTCAAGAACATTTATTTGGCGTACGTGCGTTATACTACCTGCTAAGATATGTCAGCATTAATAATGTGAGGATGAAGCAATCATGAACTGGAAGATTATTTGGAAATCACTTCGAAACTCGGATATGAGTAGCCGACTTTTGGCAGTGCTGGGAATGATATTAGTATTTCGACTTATGGCAGTCATCCCGATTCCTGTTAGCGATCCGCAGTCGTTGCGTGAAATTCTAGATACCGTGCTAACCGCCGGGGGCGGTTCTCAATTTCTCGGCCTTCTAAACTTAGCTTCAGGTGGGGCACTAGCTAACTTCTCGATAATGATTGTTGGTCTCATACCCTACATTAATGCTTCAATTATTATGCAGTTATTAACACGGGCAATTCCGAAGCTAGAAGCGCTCAACAAAGAGGGTGAGTTTGGCCGAAAAAAGATTAACCAGTACACTCGCGTCCTCACCTTTCCGCTCGCTATAATCCAATCCATAGGCGCTATCTTCCTAGTTCGTCAAGCCGTTGCCTCAATTGAAGGTGGCTCAGTCACTGAAATATCAGCTGGTGTGAGTATTTGGCAATGGGTACTTATGGTGAGCGCCTTGACAGCCGGGGCGATGATTCTTATGTGGCTTGGTGAGCTGATAACAGAACAAGGCGTCGGAAACGGTATCTCACTACTTATTACAGCAAGTATCGTTAGCGAACTTCCGACAACTATTCGCGCCCTCGGCGGATCAATCATCGATGATACAAGCTCTCTAAACATACTTGGTTTTTCTTTGCCAATAAATCAGACACAACTAATTGTGGCCTCGATTATACTGTTTTCAGTCATCGTGCTCACTGTTTTAGTAGTAAAGTTAAACGAAGCCTCACGACGGCTTACAATCAACTATGCAAAACGGGTACAGGGGAATCGTGCATATGGTGGGGTAACAACGACTCTACCAGTAAAAATGATTACAGCTGGTGTTATACCAATTATATTCGCTGTCGCTTTTTTAAGTATTCCGAGTTTTGCCGGACAGTTGCTCACAAGCTCTTCCAACGCTGATTGGCAGCGTCTTGGGACTAATCTTTCTGAATGGTTTGCTCCGCCAAGCGCTCAAGGATTTATCGAGGGCGGTCTAACGTTTTATATTTATCCTGTGGTCTACTTTATTTTGGTATTTGCATTCACATTTTTCTACACAAATATTACGTTCAATGCGAAAGAGATCGCTGAAAACCTGCAAAAACAAGGAGGCTTTATTGCCGACATTCGTCCGGGTAAGGAAACTGAGAAATATCTTAGCTTGGTCGTTAATCGTTTGACGTTGTTTGGCGCAACTGCACTTGGTCTTATTGCGACCATACCAATTATTGGCGAGGTGTTTCTTGGTAATAACCTTGCCATTTCAGGAACCAGCATTTTGATTCTCGTGGCGGTTGCACTTGAGTCACTTCGGAAGATCGAGTCTCGTGCATTAATGATTACCTATGACCAGTATGAACAACCTGACTTTTTTGGCGAGATTGGAGATGAAAAATCATCTGATGAACAACCAAAAAAGCGTCGTTTATTACCGAGGCGATCAAAAAAAGCCGATGAAGATGACGAGTAGGAGTCGTATGCTTCCCTATATATTAAAAAAACACTTTACATTATCTGTTAGTTCCTGGTATAATCAAGACTTGTTATATTTTTATGGCCAAAAATAAGGAAGTAATCGAGTTGGACGGTGTAATAACCGAGGCATTACCTGGAACACAATTTCGGGTTGAGCTTGAGAATGGCCATAAAATCATAGCTCACGTAGCCGGAAAAATGCGGAAATACTATATCCGTCTTGTACCCGGAGACACGGTAAAGGTTGAGTTGACGCCTTACGATCTCACGAAGGGTCGGATAACCTACCGTAATAAGTAACTTTATTAAATTAAGCAGTGTGTCATCGCTGAGTATAAAGGAGATGATCCGCATGAAAGTGCGTGCAAGTGTAAAAAAGATTAGTCCAGATGACAAGATTGTCCGCCGCAAAGGCAGACTCTATGTTATTAACAAGTATAAACCGAAGCACAAACAGAGGCAGGGGTAACGTATGGCACGTATATCAGGAGTTGTTATCCCAGATAACAAGCAAGTACAAATATCGTTGACCTATGTTCATGGAATTGGACGGGCTTATAGCTTACAGATTTTAGGAAAGACAAAGATTGAGCCAACTGTCCGGGTTAAAGATCTTACCGATACCGAACTGTCAAAGATCCAAGACTGTATAAACGAAGAATATACAGTTGAAGGTGAGTTGCAACGTTCTGTGTCAACCAACATAAAACGTCTAAAAGACATCAATGCTTATCGAGGGGCGCGACACAAGTCTAATCTACCCAGCAGAGGCCAGAGAACAAAAACGAATGCACGCACAAGACGTGGCAAACGTGTCGCTGTTGGTGGTACACAAAAGAAAGCGGCTACGAAGACGTAGGAAGGAACTGAGTATATAATCATGAGTGAACAAACTACAACTAAACCAACAAGTGCTGCTCCTGCTAAAGCTAGGCGCAAAAAAGTTAAGCGTTCAGTTCCGCACGCGCAGCTACATATCTTGGCTACATTCAACAATACTATCGTTACTTTTACTGATAAAAGCGGTGGAGCCTTGGTCAGCTCAAGCGCCGGCGCTTGCGGATTTCGTGGCAGCAAAAAGTCAACGGCGTATGCAGCTCAAGTCGCTGCGGATAAAGCAGCTGAATCTTTGAAACAGCTTCATGGAACTTCTAAAGTTGACGCCTACATCCGGGGTGTTGGTCTTGGCCGGGAAGCAGTCGTCCGGGCAATGCAGAATCACGACATTGTGGTCGAAACTATTTCCGATGTTACTGGAGTCGCACATGGTGGATGTCGACCCAAGAAAGCACGGAGGGTATAGACTATGGCACGAGATAGACAGTCAATTGTAAAGATGAGTCGTCGTGAGGGCTACGCGCTTCACCCGAAGGCACATAAGGCGCTAGTTAAACGATCCACAGTCCCTGGTGAACAGGGTCGTAACCAACGCGGCAAGCCGAGCCAATACGCAATTCAATTGCGCGAGAAACAGAAAGTCAAACGTCTGTATGGTCTGCTAGAGAGACAATTTAGCAATCTGATGAAAGAAGCTTCGAAGGCAAAAGGGAAATCAGGCGCAACGCTGTTGGAGTTTTTAGAGAGTCGCATGGATAACGCGGTATACCGGGCTGGCTTTGCGCCATCAAGGCGAGCTGCTCGACAGCTTGTTACGCATGGCCACTTTGAGCTTAATGGACGCCGGGTAGATATTCCATCGATTCGCCTGCGAGCAAACGACAAAGTTGTCCTACGCAAGAAAAGCCAGAAGAACGAGTATTTCAAGAAGATTGATGACACCAGTCCAGCGCCCTCAGAGTCACCAGCTTGGATTAAGGTCAATCGTAAAAAGTTCGAAATTGTTGTTTCTGGTTCACCATCACGCGATGACGCCGAGCCAGACATAAATGAGCAATTAATTGTAGAGTATTATTCACGGTAGGGAGGCCGAACAAACATTATGTCAAATCTTATTCACACACCGGGGCTCGTTAGCGTAGACGAACATGGAGCTAACAGCGCAACATTCACTATAGAACCACTACACACAGGTTACGGCATGACGCTTGGTAACTCTATTCGTAGAGTATTACTCTCTAGTATTGCTGGAGCTGCTATTACAGGTTTTAAGGTAGAAGGTGCAACCCATGAGTTTACGACCTTACCAGGGGTAAAAGAAGATATCGTCGATATCATGTTAAACCTGAAGTCTATTCGATTTAAGTTGTACGGCGATGAAGTACAGACACTGCGAATCAATAAAAAAGGCAAAGGGAACGTGACCGCCAAAGACATCGAGCTAAATGCAGACGTCGAAGTAGTCAACCCAGACCAGATTATTGCAACAATTGACGATCCTAAAGCTTCTTTTAGTATGGATATCGTGGTTGAAACGGGTCGTGGTTATCGAACTATCGAAGAAGTTTCTGAGCGAAAACGATCTGATCTTATAGCTCTAGACGCAGCTTTTAGCCCAATCCTACGCGTACGATACAAGGTAGAAGATACTCGCGTTGGACAAATAACTGACCTAGACAAGGTTCTCATTACTGTTGATACGGATGGCACTATTACCCCACGTGACTCTTTTGAAGAAGCTGCAGCAATACTAGTAAATCAGTATACTGCCCTAGCCGGACAAACAGAAGTCGAAGCAGGCGCTCCGTTGACCGCTCAAACGATAGAGGAAGAGCCTGAGTCTGAAGAGCCAGCCGAGTTACTTACGTCTATCGAAGACCTAAATCTGTCAGCTCGTACAACCAATGCTTTAATCAATAACGAGGTACATACGCTGAAAGACCTATTCTCGTTAAGCGATGTCGAACTTCGCGAATTAAAAGGCTTTGGCAATAAAGCTCTCGAAGAAGTAAAAGATAAAATGGCTGAGTTGGAGCTGTAATTATGCATCGACACGGGTATAAAGGGAGAAAATTCCACAGAGAAGCTGATCAGCGTCGCTCAATGATGAAGAGTTTAGCGGATTCTCTCGTAGAGCATGGCGCAGTAGAGACGACACTTCCCAAAGCAAAAGAACTACGCCCATACATGGAAAAGCTCATCACAAAAGCTAAAAAAGCTGATGTACATAACCGTCGTTTGATTATTGCGCGGCTGCACACACTCGGAAGCGCTCACAAACTCGTTGATGAGATTGCCCCACTCTTGAAAGATAGAACCAGTGGTTATTTACGAATTGAGCGAACACGCGTCCGACGTGGCGATAATGCGCAGCTTGCACGCATATCATTTGTTGACGACCTATCGGTTACCAGTAGTAATCAAGCGGTAGCAACTGAAGAAGCGATTCCGGAACAAGCTGCAAAGAAAGCGAAGGCGTAATTATGAAGACTTATAGCGCAAAACCGACAGAAGTAACTCGCACGTGGCATCATTTTGATGCAGCTGAGGTAACATTAGGCCGTTTAGCCACAGTGGTAGCAGGACTGCTGATGGGTAAGGGGAAGCCTCAATATACCGCTCACATTGACTGTGGAGATTTTGTCGTTGTTACGAATGCAGATGAACTACAGGTGACGGGCAACAAGCGACTTGATAAAACATACTATCGACACAGTGGACACCCGGGCGGAATTTATAGCAAATCTCTCGAGCAAGTTATTGAAAAAGACGCCTCCCAAGCAGTTATACGAGCCGTTCGCGGCATGCTGCCAGCCAATAAGTTACGTGACGAGCGCCTAAAGCGGCTCAAGGTATTTAACGGTACTGAGCATACACATGAAGCACAAAAACCGGTGACGGTATCATTGAAGAAAGGCAAGAAATAATGGCTGAATCACATTATCACTACGCGCTTGGACGACGTAAGAGTTCGACAGCACGTGTTCGACTGCAGAATGGAAAAGGCGGATTTGTAATTAATGGCAAGAATGTTAAAGATTTTTTTAATAACAGCAAGCCACTTCTGCACAAGCTTGGTCAGCCATTCAGCGTAGTCGACATAGATCCGATGAAGTATGACCTCAGTGTCGTTGTTAAGGGAGGCGGTTTAACTGGGCAAGTTGAGGCTATTCGATTAGCAATAGCAAAATCACTTGTTATAATGAATCCTGACTTAAAGAGTACATTGAAGCGAGCTGATTTGCTCGGCCGCGATCCACGTGAGAAAGAGCGTAAAAAACCTGGTCTGCGTAGCGCTCGTAAGCAACGACAGTTTACCAAACGTTAAGCACAGCCGTTTCTGGCGCATTTTGACACAAGCTAAAAAGCGAAGTAATATGTCTCCGGTGAGTACATATAAGCTTACATATCTAAATTTCTGGTTTACTGACTCAACAGAGGCGGTTTACAAACGTGGTTAAATAATTAAACTAATATACAGCTAAACCGTCTCGACATAGAGGCGGTTTTTATTTATGGAGATAATAATGGAAAAACATAATAGCGAATATGGCAATCTCTCAACAGAGAAAGAACCAAGAATTGAGTTATGCAACCAAGTACCAGACATTCAATCGGTTGCTCTATACTATGCTGAAGTAGCGCTCGAACAAGGATCCTGCACAAAAATAGGTGATGTTCTACCAGAATGTTTCGAGGAAGCGCGCCGCGAAATAGCGAATGACTACGTAAATATAGTCTCAGCTCAACAACAAGTACGCTATAATGAGGGTAATTAGTTATGAGTAGCAAAACAACAATTCTTACTGGAATCCGCGTTAATAACGATTTACACATCGGTAATTACCTTGGTGCGATTTCACCAATGATAGATTTAGCAACACAGCAGGCTGACGATTATCAAATAAATTTGTTTGTGCCTGATTTGCATAGCTTTACGACGCCAATTGACCATAGCAAGCTACAGGACGCAATAATCAATACGGTATCGACATATGTTGCCCTCGGGTTACCAATTAATCATGAAAATGTACACGTGTATCGCCAAAGCTTCATCCCTGCCCATAGTGAGCTTGCCTTGATTTTGGGTAATTTCACTAGTTTCGGGGAGATGTTCCGAATGACGCAGTTCAAAGATAAAGGCCGGTCAATTGCAGCAGAGCAACTACACCGAGGTACTGAACTAACCGTGGTGCATGATAGCGAGCAGCCGGGCGACGCTTCTGTTCGTAAAGCTGACGAAAATGTGAGCGTTGGCTTATTTAACTACCCGATCTTGATGGCTGCTGACATTTTATTGTATGACGCGCGCTACGTACCAGTTGGCGACGATCAAACGCAGCATTTAGAGTTTACTCGGGACATCGCAGAGCGCATGAATAACAAATTCAATCAAGAATTATTCGTCATACCAGAACCGGTTCAAGCTCAGCACAAGTTTTTTGGGAAAGACCAGGGTTTACGTATTCGAGACCTAGCTTATCCGTCAAAAAAAATGAGCAAAAGTCACGATAGCAGTAAGGGCCTTATTTTCTTAAGTGATAGCCCTGAAATCGCCCGTAAAAAAATAATGTCTGCGACCACTGATAACTTTGAAAGTATTCAATATGACTACAACAATCGACCAGGCGTCAGTAATTTACTCGATTTATATACATTATTTGGCGGAAGCATGGACGAGTTCATAGGTCAGACAAAATACGGACCGCTTAAGTCGGCAGTTTCTGAAAAAATAGCAACATTCTTAGAAGAACATCAGCAGTTACGTTCTCGGGTTGAGAAGGACGAAGTAGAGTCTTTCTTGCGACGCTCTGAACAAGCCATGGAAAAAGTTGCCAATACTCGCTTGCACGACGTTCAGCGAGCTATTGGCATACGGCCTTAGGTATTTTATGTTATTTATTGTGAAGCCTCGTGAAGACAAGAAACGGATTGACCACGTTCTAGCTGCTCGTTTTCCTGAAATCAGCCGTAGTTTTTTGCAAAGTTTATGTAAAGATAACCAGGTGTTGATTAATAATAGCCCTCAAAAATCTGGCTACAAGCTGAGCCGAGGCGATAGTGTTGCTATTCTCTATGATATGGGCGCTATTGGAAAAACGCCAGAGATTGATATCCCTATCGTGTATGAGGACGAGGGTATACTTGTTGTTAATAAGCCTGCAGGTGTCTTGAGTCACGCCCTCAGCAAGTTTAAGCAAGAGCCGAGTGTTGCTAGCTTCTTGCGCCAACATGCTCAGGCAGTGGCTGAGTCCGAAAATATTAGGTATGGGATTGTACATCGGCTTGATCGTGCGACAAGCGGACTCATGATATGTGCCAAGACAGCTGAGGCTACAACACACCTACAGAAACAGTTTGCGGATCGTAACGTTAGTAAAGAATATGTTGCTGTTGTCGGTGGTATGCCAAAGCATACTGAAGCCAATATAGACGTCCCCATTGAACGGAACCCAAAGAAGCCAGCTACCTTTCGTGCTGGCCAAAGGGGTAAAGAAGCGCATACATCATACAAAGTACAAAAATCGAATGATCTGTATAGCCTCGTTGCCTTGCAGCCCAGAACTGGACGGACGCATCAGCTTCGGGTACATATGGCATATATTAATTGTCCAATTGTAGGAGATTTTTTATATGGAGGCGAAGAAGCTGAACGATTATATTTACACGCCCACCAAATAACTCTACATGTACGACCAAATCAAAAGAAGACATTCACAGCGCCTATTCCACGATTTTTTAGTCAGAAAGTAGGCTAGCCGTATGTCAGGGCAAACAATATATAATTCACATACTGAACAGGCAATAAGGTCAGTGCTTGAGCATCCTCCGCACGGGTTGTTATTATATGGAGATGAAGGCGCCGGAAAGCTACATTTGGCAAAGCACATCGCAACTAGCCTGTTCAGTAACACAGAATCTAACAGGTCTTCTGCTAATATCCATTTCATTCAACCGGAACATCAGACGATTAGTATTGATCAGGTTCGTCGCATTAAAGAACTTGTAAAGCTTAGAGTTCCAGGGAATCAGCAAATCAGACGAATCATTATTATCCAGGATGCTCACTTAATGCGCGAAGAGGCGCAAAATGCACTTTTGAAGACACTTGAAGAGCCTCCGAGCGACACCATGTTTATCCTCACAGCGCTCACACAGACCAGCCTGGCATATACTGTTACTTCACGCTTAAGAGCCATTTCAGTGAGGCCCGTCACACTGCTAGCAGCTCTAGATACATTTACTGAACACTCGGAAGCTGAAGTCACTCGTTCATATCATCTAAGCGGGGGAAATATCGGCCTTATGAAAGCAGTTATAGCGGGTGACGACCATCCTCTTACCGCTTACATGGATAACGCAAAGAATATACTCTCAAATAGTGTTTATGCCAGACTTTGTATGGTGGATACGTTAAGAAAGAATAATTCCGATCTGCTCAACTTATTATATTGCATGAAGCGTATTTTAGCATTCATGGTGAGACAAGAAACTTCAAAAAAAAATGTCCAACGTTTGAAGCGGGTAGTAAAGGCTGAATCAGATTTAAGGAGTAATGTTCAATCTCGCTTGGTTCTTACTGATTTATTTATCAATCTATAGTAGAATGTTAGCTGGATGTTAGAGTTAGCACTAGTATTTGGCTTCGGTTTATTGACGCTTCAGAACGCGAAACCGAAAGATAGAGAAAATATCATTATTCCAAAGATGATTGGTGATAGGCTTGGTAAGCTTTGGGATATTGCTCACCAAGGAATGCGAGAAAATCGATTAGCTCGTGCTGAAAAAGCTCTCCTGACCATACTGAAGATAGATAAACGCAATGCCGCTGCGTATAATAGACTGGGTATTTTGTACGCAAAACAAAAGGAATACAAAGATGCTATTGATTGCTTTGAGATTGCCAGTAGTATTGAGCCGACCGCTTCTAGCCTGCACAACCTCGGTCTAATATATTACGAGACCGAAAATTATGAACGTGCCGCAGTTGCATTCGAGCAAGCGCTCCGGCTTGAAGACACACTTGCAGCCCGCCATATTGCTTATGCTAAAGTGCAGGAAAAACTTGGAAACATGAAATTAACCGTAAAAGAACTAGAGGTAGCCGTAGACATAGAGCCGAGCCGAGAGAGTCTACAGCTGCTAATGAAGGCTTATTCTAACATTGGTAGGCAGCCAGAAGCTGATCAAATAGAAGATAGAATACAAAAAATGCGACATTCAAAAAAACAGGCATCTCGACAAAAAGTTAAAAGACCAAGAAAGGTTGTGTAAAGCTACTTTATTTTGATACACTTTTGTGGTGTCAGCCATCGCTTGGTAGAGGTGTAGTTAGATATACTGATATTTTGTGATATATCAACGAGCAACATATACGGTATACTAGCATCGGGCTAAAGCCTCCTGTGTACGCCTAGATAGCTCAGTTGGTAGAGCGCATCCATGGTAAGGATGAGGTCACGGGTTCAAATCCCGTTCTAGGCTCCATGACTATCAAGGTAATGATAGTTCGCACATTTCAATTAAGCAGGGATAGTGAAGCGGTCAAACACGGCTGACTGTAAATCAGCTGGCTCAGCCTTCGGGGGTTCGAATCCCTCTCCCTGCACCAAGACGCCACCTTAGCTCAGCTGGTTAGAGCGACTGTTTTGTAAACAGTAGGTCATCGGTTCGAATCCGATAGGTGGCTCCAAAACATATACATTAATCTGCGTTATGAGATTATTAATCGCGTCAACACACTATTGATAATATGATCATACTCTGGTATTATCTAACGGTTGCATTATGGACTAATCCATAATTATTTATTGAATAAAGGGAAGACCAACATGGCGAAAAAAGGCGATAAACGAAAAATTATTGGTTTGGTATCAGAGGATAGCGGCCATCGTCATTATTACACGACAAAAAATACCATGAATACTCCTGATAAGATAAGTATTCGTAAATATGACCCAGTATTGAAGCGGCATGCACTCTACACAGAGACTAAGAAAAGTCTTGGCCGGAACGAAGTTAAACCAAAAAAATAGCTTATCAATGTTTTTTGTTTTGCTCTGAACGGGTAAAATCTAACACGGTATTTATGTACTCAGCGTGACTCCAAACCAGTGGAGCAACTGACATTGGTTGACTAGTCTCGGGATGAATCTGCTCAGAAAAAACGCCACTCGGTAATGTTTTGGTAAGCGACCAATCTATGATTTGTTTTGCTTTGTCATTATTTTTATTACGAATATAGTACTGAGCCAACCAGAAGCTTGTAATTATCCAGGGGTTACCCATGTAAGGTGGTTCCGATATAAAGTATTGATCGTGTTCGTAGCGCGGCGATCCTCCTGAAGGTGATTTATCGAGGAGATATCGTTCGACTGCACTGACGCTGTCGTGTAGCATTTGTGGATTTTTATAATAATCGAACATCATGGCACCATATATACTGGAAACATCTAGCGTGTCGTCGAATTGCATTGACTTATCTGGGCCAGTACTAAGAAGATACCCTTTTCGGAAGTATTTCCGATCTTGGTGAAAGAAGATTTGGTTGGCATCAAGGAATGATTTCGCAGCTTGCGACCAGCGTGCTTGATCATCTGGGTAGGCGAATAGCTCGGCAAAATCACTCGCAACTAACAACGATTGGTAAACAACAGCTACTGAATAAGTGTTAGTTAAGAATTTTTCTTCCCAGAGGTCGTAACTTGCATGGGGCAGACCTGTCTCAGGATCGATAAATTCACACATAAAGTTTGCCATTGGGCGGATCATCGTCTCGTATAAACTCTGCACGAAGTCACTATCGCCGCTGTAGTGATAGTATTCACCAAGCATATAAACGATGATAGCGGTTTCATCTTCTTGTATAGCCAGTTCTCTATGATCGTGCAGTAGAAGAGGATGCCAGGTGCTGCCGATTGCTTTATCTGGTTGGTACTTGTGCATTAGATAGCCTTCATCAGATATTATGTCTCGGCAAAAACTAAAAAATGCCTTTGCTTCATCACGGTAGCCAAGCCGGATAAGCGGCCACAAAGCATAAGCACCATCACGCGGCCAGACATAGCTATAATAATCTCTTCCGTAATTATATATCGATGAATCACAAGAGGCGATGACGCCACCACGCTTGTCTATATGTGCCTTGATTAGGAGTAATGATTTTTTCGTCAGCGTAATATACTCGGGGTGAATTGAGTGAAGAGTGTTAGCGGCGACACCAAGCCAATCAGACCAGTAAGCTCGGTTATCATGGAATAATGCTGGTAAACCTTGTTTCAGGACTGACTCATGTATTTTTTGGGCTGTATATTGCGAATCTGATGCGACCACCCAATATTCTATTTCTGCCGTTGCGTCTGCTTCGACTTTATCTGTGAATCGTATGACCGAATCTACGCCACCGTGCTCGACTGCGCTCCCAGATAATTCGCCGTCCTCTGCGTCACGATACGTGCCTTCCTTGCCTTCAATGCCAAAGTTACCAACAGCATATTGGTCAAATGAAGCGCCACTGTGAGCATGCTTCCCGCCAATGAGCAAGCTACAACGCCCTTTGTAGTCAAGTATATAATTGTCATCGGGTACGTAGAGGGCCGTATCACCTCTTCCGCTACGAGAAATTTGAAATACTTGATGCATGAACAGCCGGATTTCTCTGCTGTGTTCTGCTTGGTTGTGGATTTGGATCGATCGAGCGAAGACGTTCTTTTGATGGTCTACGACATCATTCATCTGCAGGCTAATTTGTAAATGTTTATTATACATACTGACTATGCTTATCAAGGCATTTTCATCAATATCAACCGATATACTCCAGGATGACCGATCAATCCACGAAAATTGACCATCAACCCATAGGCCAATCTTGTGGCAGCCAAGTCTTGCGTTAGTTAGGTTGTCGAGTCCGACATACGGATAGTAGAAGTCCTGTACTAGTCCGTCTTCGTTGAGGCCAACCGCCATACTACCATTGCTAAGAATGACTGGGCGGCTCATAGGCTAATTCCTTTGTTTGCAAGCCTATACCGAATATCATGATAAGAATTCATAAAGTTCATAAACGCTTCATACGGTGATTCATAAGGGCTGAAGTAGGCGTGAATATCACCATCATTAAACCATTTCGTGCACATATAATAAAAATGATCTGACGTTTGTAAGTTACGCCAATCCTCAATTAATTTCCAATCGTTTGTGCCGATAACGTTATTCTGCAGCTCATATAAGCCTTGAATAGCTTGTTGTTGCATTGGATTACCCAGCCAGGCAGATAAGTCACGTTCTGTATCAGCCCATGTTGTCGTATGCTGGACATCAATTTCGCCAACTGGCTGGTTGCTTTGTGCTGCCTCTGTTACTGTCATGAAAGTGTGGTCTTTATTTTGTAGCCACTTGCTGGGCAAGTGCTCAAGAAAATCAAATATGCCTGTCTCACCCCATTGGTGTTCACCAAAAGTCTCATAGTCCATAAATAGATTGAAATTTGTTGCGTCTGATGATGTGCTCAGCCAATGAGCAAACGTATCTGCTGTCAGTGGCCATTCTGACCAATTTTTATCACCAAAACGAAAAGCAATATCATCACTAAGCTTATAATTTTTCATCAACAGCCGAATATTTTGGGTGTGTATCGGGGTATATACAAAGTTCGGACTACGCCAATCTAAAACAGGGTCCCAACCTTCAGCTAGTATTGTTTCATAACCAGCTCTATCTGCCCAAACAGCTAAATCGTTGTTGTAAGCAAGTTCAGTATTGCGGAATGCAGTTGGTGTTTGAAAAAATAAATCCTGTACTTTCTCTCGGTGCATGTTTACTTGTGATTCGAATTCAGATTGAGAATAAAAGAAAGCTAAGCTATGGTGGTATGTTTCACCAACTATCTCAACACGGCCAGTACTGACAAGCTCTTGGAACGACGCGAGAGTAGCGGGAGACCAGCGCTCTAGCTGATCAAGTAACGTGCCAGTTATCGATAGGCTTAGTTTAAATTCCGGATGAGCGTCTAGTAGTTTTTTGAGTATACGATTAGTCGGAATGTATGACTTCTCAGCTACTTTATGAATAATTCGCTGATTACTTGTTCGATCATCGTAATGTGCGTCAAAGTAGCTATGATTGTTACCAGCATCAAAAATCGTATAATGTCTTATCCTATAAGGCTGATGGACGTGCAGATACAGCACGATTGATTTGCTCATGCTGCAACCTTATCTATATGGTTCGCATAAGTACCAAGCAGCTTGCTGGCTGCGTCCGCCCAGCTTAAGCGCTGATATTCTTTGTAGACGTTGGCATGTAGTTCGTCGCGAAGAGCATCATTCTGCACGACTCCAGTTATCTGATTGGCCATTTCATCGACGTCCCAGTAGTCTACTTTAAGGCAATGTTGCAAAACCTCCGAAACACCAGATTGTTTACTAATGAGCGAAGGGGTGCCGTAGCCAGCAGCTTCGAGGGGGGTAAGCCCAAAAGGTTCAGAAATAGATGGCATGACGAAAATGTCACCAATGGCATAGGCGTCACGCCAGCGCTTTCCACGCTGAAATCCGGTTAGTATAACGTTCTTGCTTATGCCGAGCTGAGCTGCTAACTCTAACAGTTCACGCTCTTGATCGCCACTACCAACTAATAGAAATATAGTTTTTGGATTCTTATCGACTACTGCTTTGGCTGCATACAGTAGGTTGGTTAAACCCTTCTGGATTGTAATTCTCCCAATGTTTACAACTACCCTGTAACCCTGTTGTTTCATCTCGTGTATATAGGTGTAGGCCGTATCTCCCGAAAGCGGCTCTACGCTATCTATGTCCATACTATTGTGAACTACATCTATTTTATTAGCTGGTATTTTATAGTCTTCTACGATAGTTTTTTTTGTGTGATTGCTTACTGCAATAACTCTATCTGCTAATAACATTGATAAACCCTCGATCTCTCGCACGAGAGGATTTCCATCATTGCCACCGGCTCGGTCACGTTCAACTGAATGGACATGCAGTATAAGAGGTTTCCCGGAAACTTGTTTGGCGCGAATGCCAGCCCGGAATGTCAGCCAGTCGTGAGCATGAATAATGTCAAAGTCAGATTTCTTGGCGATACGCCCGACATTCGACTCATATAAGGATTGTTGATCATAAATCGAGATTGTTTCAACCGTACCGTCACGCTTACGGTATGAGAAACTATCGTAAGCGTTAGAGGGTGGAATTACTTCAATGACGTCATCAGGGTGTGCTGCAGATATAGTCATAAAATCTGCTCTATGTTCGGCTACATAAGGGAGTATGAAATCGATGCTTATTTCTTCATTTTTGGCTAGCTCTTTGCATAATTGGTAGCAAGCAACACCGAGACCGCCACTATTGTGAGGGGGGAGCTCCCACCCGAGCATTAATACTTTCATAAATAGACTATTTACTTCTTTTATTTTCTACACTCAGTATAGACTTCATAAAGCAAAAGCACAACCAGTTTAACCAATAATTTACAGTGACAAACGGATTTTATTTAATATGTTTTGTCTGAGTAATATTTATAGCCTAGCAGACGATTTCTTTGAGGGATCTAGCACCAATATCCTGACTAGTATTCTAACAGAATATTTATATAATGAGTTTATGGAGCAAGACATTGTCATGGGTCGCGCTACAATTGATTATGTGAACAATTTTCGCGATGTCTATCCGACTTCGGAAAAATTGTTGCAAAGTCAATCAGTAATCGAAGATGGTCGATACAAGAATGAAACAATTCATCGTTACGAAAGAGTTTTGGGCGCGTTATCGAATAAAGGTTTGTTAGAAAAAATCACTAAACGAGAACCAATACAATTTTACGAAATACGTTTGGACGCTAGAGTAGTAGGACTTGGATCTTTGGTGCTTGGCCAAACAATAGAGCATCCTGCAGAGGGCCAAGTGTCAGGGAATGAAGTTGACTATTTTTTGTCTCCCGAATATATCAATCAAGATAAGTTGCACAAAATGGTTGCGGAGCAGCTTGTCAATAAGGGAAGACACACCAAATGCGACAGACTAGAATCAGGTGGTTGGCAGGTAACGATCAATGAGAACGGGCAGAGGCTTCATTCACGCGGATACCCAGTTTTTTCGAGTGTATTAGTCAATGGCAAAAATCCTGCTATTGGTTTCGGGTTACTGGGCGACATGAGAAGTGCTCAGTGCACAGCAAACCTAGATCTTGTGCCATCCGCTATGTCTGCAAATAGAAACGATATATTAGAGGTGGCAAAAAATAATAAGCCAGTAGAATTCTTTCTGACGAAATAAAAACACCCTTAAATGCTGGCAGAATCAGGCAAAGTTTTTTTTGCTTTTCCTCTGGCTGACTACTTTTTTAATTACGATAACCTTTTGGTTCACGCCGTGACGCTCCACTTTTGGTATATCGGCTTGCGAGAAAGTGTTTCTTTTGCTCGTTTTTGTAGCCATCCATAAACGCTTCCCCACGTATTGGATCCTAGGAGCTCTGCCAGGTTCCTTCTACGCTTCGGTTGCGCAATTCTGCCAACATTTTAAGGTGCTTACTAATCGTTATACACCAAACAAAATATAATGCAAGTGCTTATTATTTATAGTGTCGGAATCGTTTGCATTCACCGAGGGTAAAGAATATTTTCGCATTTAGGTTAGCAATTTTTGCGAGTATTTTGTTTGGTATACATGCATCCGAAATCAAGATTGTTGCGAACTTCAATGCCGATACTAGGCAAGTTACATGCTTTCCGCGACTATAGTACAGTCTTGAGCAGTACAGAGTTGTCTTTACTGGACATTTTTAAGCAAATAAGTCCGTGTCAGCAATTTCATTGGGCAAGAAACCTTTATCATGTTTGAAGTCCGCACGCCACTTGTAGCCTTTGCCATAGCCGAGATCTTTCATGAGGTCGGTTGGAGCATTACGAACATGTAGGGGTACAGCAAGATTATCGTGATTCTGGGCTATTGCCTGAGCTTTTTGCATTGCTTCACTGACCAGCCGGGATTTTTTGCATTTTGCAAGCACTAACGCGCAATGAAACAAATTATACTGGCATTCTGGCATTCCGATTCGCTCAACTGCCTCAAAGGTCGACACTGCTAAATTGAGTGCACTAGAGGCTGCCACGCCAACATCTTCGCTCGCAAATATAACCATGCGTCGGGCGATAAATTTCGGGTCTTCGCCAGCTTGAAGCATACGAGCCAAATAATAGTATGTTGCATTTGAATCACTGCCCCGCATTGATTTAATAAACGCACTTATAACGTTGTAATGATTGTCACCCTTTTTATCATAGGCCGGAACTTGTTTTTGAATTGCGTTTGTAACTTGCTCTGGTGTGATCCGTTTACTACCTGAGAGTGATAGTACAAGCTCAAGATTGCCTAAAGCGACCCGGGCATCCCCTCCTGAAAGTTCAGCTAACAAATCAAGGGCATTTGTTGCTATACGGCTTGTAGCTTGCTCTGCCTTGAGAGCAGATGTAATTATACGAATAATAGCTTTCTTATTGAGCGGCTCGAGGACGAGTACCCGGCTACGGCTAAGTAGTGGGTTAATGACTTCAAAGCTTGGATTTTCAGTAGTGGCGCCGATTAGTATAATCGTACCGTTCTCAACATGCGGCAGGAAAGCGTCCTGTTGGGCTTTATTAAATCGATGAATTTCATCTATAAAAAGTACAGTGTCTTGCGCTAATCGTTTGTTACCTTTAGCATGCTCAATTACTTTAACTACATCAGCTTTCCCCGATGCAACAGCACTCAACTCAATGAACTCAGCTCCAGTTTTATTGGCAATTATACGAGCTAAAGTCGTCTTGCCGCTACCCGGGGGGCCCCAAAAAATAAGACTGGTAAGCTCTTTCTTATCTATTAGCTCACGTAGGATCATACCCCTTGCAAGTAAGTGTTCTTGCCCGACCACATCTTTAATTGTTTGTGGGCGCATTCGATCTGCGAGTGGTTTATTATACATATGTTTTTGCGTGTCCTCGTATACTTGTTAGTTCTCTACGATATTACGCAAGTCTTTAATATAGGTATCGAGCTTGCTATGTAAGCTGAGCTCAGGTCGTCGTTGCTTGGTTACCCCTTGGACAGAACTATACCACCAGAGCTGAGCATGCTTATCAGCGCTAAATCGTCGCCAGATATCGTCTCCGTATATTTCGAAATCTGTTAGCGTAGAAAGTAAATTATGTGTTTTATCAGCCAGGCTAACCAAGATAGCTTCATCTCCTGCACTCGATTTCAGATGCTCTAAGTATGCCTCTGAACGTTCGCGCCAGTCTTTTATTTGGTCATCTTTGCTCACATCAAGAACGGCTTGGGTGACTCTATCGCCAAACTCTTTACGCATATCGCGCTCTGAGTATTCATCTGGTACATCTTCCAAAATATCATGAAACAGACACGCGATTAACGTATCTTCATCATCGGTATCTTCGCTTGCTAGCAACATCACAGAAAATGGATGAATAATATAGGGCATATTGCCAGCTTTCCTGACTTGATTACGATGTGCATAAGCAGCAACACGTACTGCACGCTCAAGCCGCGGGGTAAGCTGCGTCATTATTTACGTATCGCCTTAACTAGCAGTAATAAGATAGCAGCACCGGCTGTAGCAACAATCACGCTTCCAAGAAAAGTTGCTTCAGTTTGTATGCCAAGGATATTAAAAACATAATCACCAATGAACGCGCCAATTACACCGACAATAATATTCAAAACCAAACCTTGTCGTTTACTCGAGCCGACAAGAAGGGAGGCAATCCAACCGGCTAGCCCGCCGATGAATAATGTCATTATAATACTGAAGTTTTCCATGCTCATACCTCCTTATTTGTAGCTTTACTATCATTATAACAATTCAGTATCATTATGCATCGATAAACCCGACATACTACAGCGTGTCGGGTTTAACGTAGATTTGTTATTTTCAATTTCCCAGCGTATATTTAAACATAATAAGTAAGTGAGTAAGCCCTATGGACCAAAAAACACCCAAAGAGAAATCAAACGAGATGGCGCATACAGATGCAGCAGAAAAAACGCCAACAAAGACGTTGCGAGCAAAAAGTGAGTATAGTAGTGCAGATAAACGCAACATAACAATCGGGCTAACTGTTATGGTTATAATTTTTATTAGTGCCTTGGTTTTTTTAATAACAGGCAATGACATCGACTCTATACAAACTAAATCAACCGCAGATATGATTGATGATGAGGTAAGTGAACTTGATAAATTAGTCTTTACAAATATGACAGACGATTATTATAACGAGACAGATAGATTTTTGGTTATGTTCGCAGAGGAGACTGGCCAGTTTGTGCCAGTACAGGCAAGTAGAGATAAGATATACGCGGCAAATTTCGCTCAACAAGAAGCAGACGGGGAGATTGATTATGACAAGCTGAGAGATGAACTTCACATTGAGCTGCTTGGCCCAGAATACAGCAGCTACCAACCAAAGAAGAACGAGATAGCTACAATGGATGGAACTTACGGCATAAGCCATTATCACTTCGGTGATGATTACTGCAAGTTAGAAATTTCAAAATCGGCGATGCTTTTTGCCGGCGATATTCAACCTCACTCCCTGAGCTCAGATGAAAGTAGCGCAGCATATGGCTACGTGGTTAAGACCTGTGTAAGTCGGCAAAATTTACAGTTACAAGCAGCCGAGTTACAGCCGTTTTATTCAATTATTAACACCGCACAGAAAACCCAACATGACAATGAATATAATCAATCAGTACTATATCTTCAAAGTGGCGTCAGATTATCGCAAATCGATGGATACGAGTATAAGGTTGGTTTACTAACAGACACCGAGTCATCTGCTTCAAGCGAAGTACGCTTCGCTCAATATGAACAAAATGAATGGCAATTGTTCACATATAGGTCAGTTCTGCCGGCTTGTGACGATTTCAGTACTGAAACGATCAGGAAAGCACTGGTGGCAGAGCCATGTATTGACCCAGCAGACGAACAAGAGCTACTTGTAGGTGAGTACTATAGTTTAATAGAATAGAGAAGGCGTCGCCACGAATTCATGTTGTTATAAATCGCAAGAATATTTTAGTTGATAACAAAACGAATGATATGAGCTTTATGTACATCGGACGTTCGAGCATGGTATTTGTCTGAAATAAATCTGTCCTGGCTCAACATCCTAGCATCATAAACACTAACCGCTGGACGTCCACCATCTATAAGCGCAGTATCTACAGCATGCTGTAGTGGGCTTGCTGGGCCGAGCTCTTGACCAGACCGGAATTCATCTAGAGTATTTGCAAATATATATTTTCTGCTGATGTTATCGTTTAAGTCATTAACACTATATCCACAAAATAGTAGGATGTCTCTGGGTATACCACGATTGTAAATTGTATCAGTCATGAGATCGAGTATTTCTTCATCATACTCAAAATCAATACCAGTGTAGAGCTCGATTACTTCTGGCATAGTCGTTAAGTCTCTGAATATTTCTGGATGCTGCTCCATTCTAATACTATATAATAATCTATATAAAAAGTAAACTAGTCGAGTGGCATACTTCATTAATACCCGAGATTTACGAAATAATTGCTACTAACTTCTACGGATTCAAACGCTGTACCCACTGCATACTATAATAATTGAATATCATGGAGAGTATATTAATGGCGCAACTTTAGTAAAAACTTTTTGGTATCAGTGCACTAACCTTGGCAGCTTATTATCTGTTGTTGGCTACCGCAAGATAGTTAAACGTTGCTAAAGTTTTAAAAGTAGAACTAAAGAGTCAATCTAGAAAATAAAAATAATATCCAGCCAATGGCTTCAAGCACCAATGAAATTTTCCACACCGGCAGTTTCTTAATTAGATCAGTTACCTTTAAATGTACAAACAGGGGTGATTGTGATAAAATTGTTATAGCGAATAGTAAGAATAATCTCTTCGTCACTATAGTCGGCTAAATTTTCAGGTGAATCTGAACCGCATTTTGGTTAGTTTATGCACCATCTCCTCAAAGCGACTCAAACTATTACATAAAACGTAGTCACAACATGTCTACAGATTGGCTTTTATTGTGAAAAAACTAAAAAAACATATTGAAATAGTTAGTTCTTCAAAGACTTATTTAAGCTCTATGAGTTACCCGTCACGCCAAGCAATTGCTGGGGTGCTTCGCGAACGGTACGAAAATGTAAGCATCGCGCTTGTGGATACGAAATATGATCTCGATGAACTAGTTGCTCGGGGGCCGGATATTGTTTTTCTCGGCTTAAAGTATGTGCCACATGATCTAAGCCAGGATTTACAAAATCCAAACAAAATCTGGGTTAGCCACTATCTCACGCAGAACTCTCTTAATCACACTGGCTCGTCACACGACGCACATAAACTAGATATTGATAAATCGTTGGCAAAGGCAAAACTAAGGCAAGCAGACCTTAAAACAGCAGATTATATGCTTCTTCGTCAAGGCCAAGAGCTGAAATCAAAAGACGTTACTTTGGAATACCCGCTTTTTGTGAAGCCAACAAATCGTGGTGGTGGTCTAGGCATTGATGAAGACTCGATTGTGTACTCGTTTACAGAGCTGGCACGTAAGGTAAATATAATCAGTGAAGAACTTAGGTCGGATGTTCTTGTAGAGCAATACTTATCTGGGCGGGAGTTCAGTGTTGCTATTTTGCGCAGTTCAGGTGCTCAATCTTACCAAGTTGTTCCGGTAGAACTAATAGCTGAAGCTAATGAAAAAGGGCAGAGAGTACTTGGAGAGGAGGCTAAGGCCGCTAACAGGGAGCAAGCAATAGAATTACCTCCTGGTCAGATGCGACGCAGTATCAGCGAGCTAGCGTTACGATCGTTCAAAGAGCTCGGTGGCCGAGATTACGGTCGTATAGACATTCGTCTGAATGAGCACGGTGAACCACACTTTCTAGAGGCAAACTTGTTACCAAGTTTAATATGCGACTATGGTACGTTTCCGAAAGCATGCAAGCTTGGTCTCGGTATGGAATACCCAGAGGTTATTTATAGAATCGTACAGTTAGCCGCAGAGCGATCATCTCAGGCAAATACGGCGCAGGTTCAGCACAAAAACTTGATAATCCCCAGTTTCTTGCACAGCTAATATATTTCCCGAAAAGATGCGCAGCTGGCCTAGCTGTTGTATACGTAAAGAAATATGGTCAAAAGGCTTGGGTCTACCAATGGATACATGAGATACTGCACATCTATGGTTTTATCAGTAGAAATTTCGGAAAAGTCTTTCGGCAGTAATCTGCTCTATAGTGATGTTCGCGTTGAAATTCAAGAAGGGGAGAAAGTCGGTCTTATTGGCCGGAATGGAACTGGCAAAACGACACTGTTTCATATATTGACCGGTGAAGATACTGACTATCAAGGTCAACTGAATGTACGTAGAGGAGTCCAGGTTATTAGTAGTCGACAAGAGCATCATGGGCTCGAAGCCAAAACAGTTATGGAGTACATACTTGGTGAATTGCCAGAGCATGAAGAGCTGACTCATATAATCGACACGTATCCACAAACTATGGGATCCGATCAAGCTAAAATGCAGAAATTTAGCGATGCGCTGGAACGATTCAATGACTTGGCGTATTACGAAATAGAAAGCGAAATAGAACAGGCATTTGATAGGTACCAGATAGATAAGGCGCATATGCACCATAAACTTGGCCAGCTCAGTGGTGGTCAAAAGCGGATGGTCGAACTGATAAAAATGCAGCGCAGCCGCGCTGACTTAACCCTTATTGATGAGCCAACTAACCATATGGATTATGTCGCAAAACAAACCTTCATAAATTGGCTAAGGGCTACCAAAGAAGCTGCATTAGTTATTACACATGACCGGGATGTGCTAAATAGCGTCGAGCGTATTATTGAAATAAGAGATGGGCTAAGCTATAGCTATAAAGGAAATTACAGTGCTTATTTGCGCACGAACAAGTCAAAAGTAACCTCTGAAGTGAGCGCGTATGATCAGACCCAAAAACGTATCACGACACTACAGGATGATGTTCGGCGCTTCCAGCGAATGAAAGAAAAGGCTCGTGACCCTGGAACGATTCGTCGGTTTAAGAGCCAAGAACAACAAGCCCGAGAGGAGCTATCTAAACTGCTCGACGTAGAAAAACCTTCGTTTTGGATAGACCAAGATACTGCTAGCGAAATGAATCAAAAAATGACCAGCCAATATAGTAAATACAAGGCAACGAATATTAAAGTCCAGACTCGAAAAAAGAATCATGAGTCTAATGGCCGGTCGCTTATAAGGGCAGATAAATTATCACTTGGTTACGACGGTGCTCCATTATTTAGCGACATATCATTCATACTAAGCGAAGGTGAACGTATCCGCCTCCATGGTAGAAACGGGGCTGGAAAAACCACAATTGTGCAGGCTGTCATGGCAGCTGCCCAGCAAACTGATATTCAATCGCAACTCTTGAGCGGAGAGTTAGATGCTGAGAAAGAGCTCAAGATTGGGCTGTATGAGCAATCGATTGACCCGGCATTTCTTGATATGAACCTAGAGGATGCAATCGAGCATATATACCGGCAACGAGATCTTCCTATTAATCCCCAAAACACCAAGCGTCTGTTGAGCGACTATTTATTTGAACCGAATTCTGAAGGCAAGACACCGGTCCATCTATTGAGCGGCGGCCAAAAGGCGCGTCTGCAAATAATATCAATGCTGGCGGGTGACCCCCATATACTTATATTGGACGAGCCCACTAACCATTTGGATTTGCCGAGTATCGAAGAGCTTGAAAATGCACTTTTGCAATACCACGGCGCTGTTATGTATGTATCTCACGATAGCTTCTTCGCTGATAAACTTGGCGGAGAAACAATTTACCTAAATGGATAAACTCTAAATACTATTGACAAAAAGCCTACGCAGTAGTATAATATAGTTCATAGCAAATCTTTTTAAGCTGATTATCAGATATAGAGTATTTGGCTAGTGTGGAACGCAAGGAGCGTCATTATTATGAATAATTGTATTTCTATATTAAAGCAAACGAGTGCGCTGTGTTTGCTTATAGTTTTTTGCGCGGGGTATACACTGATTAACCCGAGCGATGTTTATGCAAAAAGCTTTGTTATTGATATTCCTTCAGCGAGAACAATACGTGGTGTGGAAACGCCGTATTTAACTGGTCGTGCAACTATACCTAGTCCTTACGTAGGAGCAAATTGTGAAGTCTCCACGATGGTAAGCAACGACACGTCAATACACGCAGAAAGTAATTTACGTGTCCAAACTGGCAATATTTCATATGAGCTGGTAGACGTCGAGCGAAGAGAAGGCGTCATTACGCAGAACAGTAAGGTAATGAAGCTGTCCGAAACAATAACACTGCATATCGTATCCATTGATAAGCTAGGCTATTCAGCAGATGCTGAGATTGAGATAATCTGTCCGGACGGATCAGCGCAAGAACCGCTTAGTCCAACACCAGCACCAACTCAGAAGCCTGAACAGCCATTTATGGCCGATGGTGATACTCCAGAAGCCTTACAGTTCCCAGCTGCAACTGGTTCACTACCGCGAACAGGCCCTTCATCTATCCTAGGCTTATTTTTTAGTAGCTCGATGATTGGTTCTTATATGCACCGACGGTTTCGCAAATAGCACATATTGCTTTAAAGAGCTGGGTATATTCATTTGTATACTGGCTTCAATTGGTGTCGACACGCGCTCACATAAAGGAGGACATGTGACATTTCACATCCACAAGGATAGATTTGCGCCTTAACCTCTTGCTACGAACGTCTTGTAGCCGATTAGACGCTCGGTTATCAGTGGCCAAAGTACCAGGCAAGCCGTCAATAAGGAGGCTAGTCGAAATTCAGCTTGTGTAGTAATAAAATCGAACGTGAACACTAGAGCCAGTATTGATGTGCCTACAACAATGAATTTATATGAGCGTTGCTTTTTCATCGCTAGAAATATTACTGCAAAGAGCATCAAGGCTGGTAGTGACCACCAATAAGCCAATGGAATTATACTCAAGCGCGCGTGGTTCGCGGTAGCTATAAATACCGTAGTCAGTATAAACTGTACTTTTGTAGCTATCATCAGGAACATCCAATTATATAACTGTTGATGTGGGCTGAGGCGTTCAAGGACTATACCACTCAGTAGAACGAAAGTTCGAATCGCCGTGTCGACGTTTGCAATATTCAAGCCATTAGATACTAACAATGATAATAATGACAATATGCCAATAGCAATAAGTACTTTCCCAGCTAAAGCTGAAAACTTGCTGAAGCCAGTAACTGCTGTTATAGCAAAAAGAATGCTGGTGAGCAGCGCGGTTCCGGTAGTTGTTAACTGGGGTGCATATGGAATCTGTACATACAGTAAATAAGTCGCCACGAACCAGAGTAGTGCGATAATAGCTGTCGTTATTTTTGCTTTATTGCTGTTTCTGTTCATCGTCTGTATACCAGTATCTCATAATACAGTAGACCTTGATACACATACATCAGCAACCGCTTCAACCTATACATTTAGTGCCTCGATAAACAGTGGTAACGCTACGAGCCTGTGGATAAGTCCTTGACTTAGTTTTTAAAACCGCTAAGATTATCTTTGTGTCTTTTTTCCATGTGAGGTGGATGATAGATATACGACCTGAGCGATACAATTTTGCTCAACAACTCTATGAATAGATAACGAACAATTAAAAACTGGTCTAACCGCGCAAATATGCGTCGGGTAGACTGCGTTCGTGCCTATCTCTGGTAGTTGGTGCAGCTATCGACAGGACAAACTTAAGGAGGAATAGAAAATTATGCGAGTCATTACACTCGGGGTGGGTGTACTTATTTTGAGTGCGCTTATAACATTTAATAGTTCGACAGTTTATGCTGACGACGAGCAACAGCAGAGGGATAGCTCTCAAGGCGTTTCGGATGGATTTTCATCTGATATTCTGAGCTTAGAGAAACAGAGTACATTAACGTTCGAACAATGGCTTGAACTGCAAGACTCTGAAGAAAAGGGGCAAGCTACACAAGCAGAAGATGTACCAGAACCAGTCGAGTATACGATTGAGCCGGGCGATTCGCTCATAAAAATCGCGAAGAAATATGAGATTGATTGGATACGAATATGGGATAAGAATACGGAACTAGAGCATCCTGACAAACTGACAATTGACGAAGTGTTGGTCATTCCATTTGTTGAAGAGGATCTTGAGAAGCGAATATTACCTGAATCCTCTGTGGTAGAAGTCGAAGAAACTTATGTAGCGCCTAGAGTTCAGCCTGATTCGCTTACCAATAATACAAGTCCAGAGCCTGTGGCCCCACGTGGCACAAGTGTAGGTAATCTCTACTCTGCAGGGTATTGTACTTGGTACGTAAAAAACCGAAGACCTGATTTGCCAAACAATCTCGGCAACGCCGATACATGGACCGTACGAGCTCGGGCTCAAGGTATACCAACTGGTAGCAAGCCTCGGGTTGGAGCAGTCGGCCAACAAGGAATGCACGTCGTATACATAGAGGCAGTTCACAATGACGGAACAGTGACAGTAAGTGAAATGAACTGGCGAGGTTTGTACATTAAAAGTACTCGTCGAGTGAATGCCACTAGTTTCAACTATATTTATCAGTGAATGTGATAATAATTGAAGCTACAAAAAACCTCGCTTTGGTAATCAAAGCGAGGTAGTTTCATATGTCTAGCTAGATAGATTTTGGCAGGGGTTTAGTGACTTGTTCCAAACTTTTAAAGGACTAGACGATACTAAGTATATTGACGAGGACATTAAAGCTGTCGAAGACTTAATGATGGATGGTGAGGGTGATTCATGAGATTTAGACTGTTTTTACTCAAGCGAGATCATACTGAATTACTGAACTCACAGCTACACGATGAACATAGTTTCTTTGGTTCTTTCAGTAAAGACTTCAAGTCAGCGAAAAACAGTGTAATCATTGAAAGTCCATTCATGACTAAGCGTCGTGCAAACGAACTAGCTCCGCTGTGCCTTAAGTTAGCAAGGAGAGGCGTAAGTGTAACTATTTACACCAGAAACCCGTCTGCCCATGAAGGAGGACTCCAAGAGCAGGCTTTAATAGCAGCCAAGATTCTACGTTCTTCTGGGGCGAAAATAATCTGGTGTCATGATATGCGCCATCGCAAGCTAGCAATAATAGACAATCATATACTCTGGGAGGGAAGCTTAAATATGCTCTCTCACAGTAATAGTTGTGAGGTTATGAGACGGACAAACTCTAGAAGTATGGCTTTAGAGATGCTTAAGTTTATAAAATGATGTTATCTTAATCAAAAAGAGTGCAGTAATTTTGATAATATACCCCCATAGGGTATATAGTGTAGTTATGATTCAAGATATAAAAAAGCGTGCATCGCACCGTTCAAAAATAATAGAAGGCCAATTTAGAGGGTTGGTTAAAGCTATAGACGAAGAAAAATATTGTATCGATATATTGACACAGAGCCTTGCTATTCAGCAATCACTCCGTTCACTTAATAAGTTAGTGCTTGAAAATCACTTAAAGACCCACATCAAAGATGGTATGAGCAAGGGCACTGACATGGATAAGGACAAGCTGGTTGAGGAGATGCTTGGGTTATATGAACTAACAAACGTAAGGGGGTAACATGTTTAATCTTTTAGCAGATACTACTTCAAATGAAGGAGTATTCAATCACATGACGAATAATGGTCACTGGTCGGGTGATGGAGGATTTACTGTATTTTGGATGTTTATAATAATTCTAATTATTGCTTCCGGAGTAGTCTATCTATTAGTACATTTTGGTAATGAAAACAATCAATCAAGAAACGAAGATCCACTTGCGATTGCCAAATTAAGATTTGCAAAAGGCGAGATAGATAAGAAGCAGTTCGATGAAATTAAGAAGCTAGTTAATTGAGATGAAAAATTCGACTGTAGACAAAAACTCTAAATATAAAGCAGGAAGTCTGTCTCTTCTAGGTGCAGTCTCGATGGGTACCGCGGTAATTATTGGAGCTGGTATATTTGCACTGACAGGACAGATTGCAGAATTAGCTGGGCCCCTCTTTCCCTTTGTTTTTCTTGTAGCGGCAGTCGCAACGGCATTTAGTGCATATTCATACATAAAACTGTCAAATGCGTTCCCAAGCTCTGGAGGAATAGCTATGTTTCTGAATAAAGCTTACGGCCCAGGAGTAATAACTGCAGGTGGGGCGTTGTTAATGTACTTTTCTATGGTTATTAATCAAAGCTTAGTCGCAAAAACATTCGGAACCTATACCCTGCAGCTTTTTGATATCAGCAATAGTGGCTGGCTTGTATCTATTTTGGGCGTAGGACTATTGCTACTTGCGTTTATCGTAAACATATCTGGCAATAAAGTAATTGGAACTTTTTCGTTCATCATGTCAGTTATAAAAATCAGTGGTATCGCCCTGCTGGGATTGGCTGGGTTATGGGCTGCAGGTTTTTCGTTTGAAAGTCTATCAGCGACATCAGAGGGTGACTATACCACTACTGGGTTTATTGCTGCAACAGCGTTAGCCATTCTCGCCTACAAAGGATTTACGACAATCACTAATAGCGGTTCAGAGATAAAGAATCCGCATAAAAATGTCGGACGGGCTATTATTATCTCTATCACCGCATGTGTCGCTGTGTACACGCTGGTTGCTTTTGGGGTTGCGGCTAACCTACCGTTGCCAGAAATTGTTGCATCGAAGAATTTTGCTTTAGCTGAGGCAGCTCGTCCTGCGTTTGGTGACCTAGGCCTACTTTTCACCGTGCTGCTCGCAATTGTGGCAACCGTGTCAGGCGTTATCGCCAGTGTATTTGCTGTATCAAGGATGCTGGCAATGTTGACAGACATGAAGCTAGTACCACATAGTCATTTCGGCATGTCTGGAAGCATACAGAGACATACTCTGGTGTATACAATTGTCATAGCTATATTGCTGACCATATTCTTTGACCTGACACGGATAGCTTCTTTGGGGGCGATTTTGTATCTAACTATGGATATACTCGTGCACTGGGGAATATTGCGACATCTTCGAGGTAAAATGCAGTTTAATCCGGTAATTGTCTCTACTGCTATAGCTATAGACGCAGTGGTATTAGTGGCATTTTTAGTGACAAAAGCGAAGTCTGATATGCTCGTTATTTACGCGTCAGTTATCGTCATTGTCTTCGTGTTTTTAGGTGAGAGAATCTTTCTACGTCAGTCAAAAGACAGTAATGACAATATAGCTCAACACAATAACAAATCAAGTAAGGACAAAACCGTATGAAATACGCCGATCACAAACACTCCTCTAAGAATAGCATTGAGGTTTATGTTTGCCAAATGCATCCAAACGTCATCAAAAATGAAAAAGGCAATTGTCCTGAATGTCATATGGCATTAGAGAAAAAAACAGTTGAAGCGAAGAAGGTTATTTACACCTGTCCAATGCACCCAGAAGTCATGAAAGACGAACGGGGCGATTGCCCACACTGTCACATGGCACTAGAAAAGAAAACAGTCGATATCGACCACGCATCCAATAGCAATAATAGTCACGACAAACATGAGGGACACAGTTCTAATATATTCAGAACGAAGTTCTGGGCATCACTCGTAATGACCATACCAGTGTTGTACTTTTCTGAAACAATCCAGATGCTACTAGGCTTTAAGGGCATTACATTTACAGGCAGCAGTTATATCCCGGCATTCTTTGGGGTAATTATATTTCTCTACGGTGGACTCGTCTTCCTTCGTAGCGGACGTGCAGAACTGGCCAACCGCACACCAGGTATGATGACGCTTATATCTATGGCGATTTCTGTGGCTTTTGTCTATAGCTCGCTCATTACGCTCAACATAGTAAACGGTATGAGTTTCTGGTGGGAACTAGCTTCGCTTATCACCATTATGTTACTGGGTCACTGGCTAGAAATGGCATCTATTTCTAATGCGCAAGGTGCTCTAAAAGAGTTAGCGAAACTACTGCCAGATGAAGCTGACTTAATTACAAAAAGTGGTACAAAGACGGTGTCTATTAGCGCATTAAAAGTCGGTGACAAAGTACTCGTCAGACCTGGATCGTCTATTCCAACAGACGGTGAAGTCGTGAAAGGGGAATCTAAAGTCGACGAATCACTACTTACGGGAGAATCAAAAGCTGTTGCAAAGAAGCCTGGTAGCAACGTTATAGCCGGTACAATCAATGCCAGTGGGTCGCTGACAATTAAAGTAACAAAAATTGGCGAGGACACGGCACTATCTGGCATCATGAAAATGGTATCTGACGCCCAATCCAGTAAATCTCGCACCGAACTTCTTGCAGACACTGCATCAAAGTATTTGTTCTATTATGCAATCATTGCCGCAATCATTACCGCAATTGCTTGGACGTTTTTCGGCAACGCTGATTCTAACTACGTATTAGAGCGAATCGTTGCAGTGCTTATTATTGCCTGTCCTCATGCGCTTGGTCTTGCTATCCCGCTTGTGACTGCTATTTCTACCAGCAAAGGCGCCAGTGCTGGACTGCTTGTACGTGAGCGATCGGCCCTAGAATCAGCCCGCAATATAGATGTCGTGCTGTTTGATAAAACTGGCACACTTACCAAAGGTCAGCAAGGAGTCGTCGATATAGTGACTGATGATAAAAAGAAGCTACTATCAATCGCTGCTGCAGTTGAAGCAGAGTCAGAACATCCGATCGCAAAAGCCATACTTCAGAAAGCCAAAGATAGTAAAATAAAAGCCGCAGTTGGAAGTAGTTTCAGTGCTATAGAGGGTAAAGGAGCAAAAGCTACCGTTAATAAAAAGTCCTACTTTGTTGGCGGTCCACAAATGCTAAAAGAAAGAAAAGTAAAGCTTAACGAGAGGTATATGCAAGCAAGTGACCAAGCTCACAGAAACGGTCATAGCATCGTTTATCTTATAGAAGATAAAACTGTTATTGGTGGTTTCATGATTGCCGACGTCATACGTCCAGAATCTAAACAAGCGGTTAAAGAACTACAGAAATCTGGTAAACGCGTCGCTATGCTAACTGGAGATTCCGAAGGAGTTGCCAAGTGGGTGTCCGCGAAGCTTGGTTTAGATGAATATTATGCAGAAGTGCTCCCTGGCGACAAGTCAGACGTGGTTAAAAAGCTACAAGCCGATGGCTCTAAAGTAGCCATGGTCGGCGACGGAGTGAATGATGCACCAGCACTGACCCAAGCAGATATAGGTATTGCGATTGGTGCTGGTACAGATGTAGCAATCGAGTCAGCGGGAATTGTGTTGGCTAGTAGCGATCCACGAGGTGTGAGCAAAATCATCAAGCTATCTAAAAAGACTTACGCTAAAATGGTGCAGAACCTCTTTTGGGCGACCGGCTACAACTTAATAGCAGTGCCACTTGCAGGTGGCGCCCTAGCATTTAGTGGCTTTGTGCTCTCGCCTGCTGTTGGTGCAGCTGTTATGTCCCTCTCTACGATAATTGTTGCTGCCAATGCTCAGCTACTGAGAAAAGTAGAGTTATAGATGTCGAAGAGAGTAATCATAATTGGTTCGGTTGTGTTTGTAGCTATACTTGGAGGACTTCTAATACTTAGTAGCATCTCGTCGAATAGCGAACCTACAATTGAAATCACGAGTGCTGAGCAAGCAGTACCGCCATCAGAGTCAATTCAAACGAATGAAAATATACAAGTCAGCTATAGCTTTGATGAAGTTGCCGATCATGCCACTAAAAATGACTGCTGGACAATCATAGACGGTATCGTTTATGACTTAACGGAGTTCATTGCTAGTCATCCAGGCGGTGAAGTAATTGCAACGCTATGCGGATTAGATGGTACTGATGATTTTAAAAACCAAGGGGTGCCTCAAGAAGAAGCCGACAGGTTCAGAGAAGAAGTAGATCTTGCGCCTGATGCTGAATTTCACTCACCTGATGCACGGAACATATTGAGTTCTTATGAAATAGGGATCTTAGAAAATAAAGCGGAATAAACGTAGTATAATGATGCATATGTTTTGGAAGAACTTATTCGAAAGAACTTCAGCGAGCTTGTTTGCACTGCTCTTCCTATTCTTTTCAATAAGTAGCGGTATTGCGATGGCTAGTCCAGTGCATGCCTCCTCAATGCCTGTACCAGACCTGCAAGATCATTCTATGCATGCCGGGTATAGCGGCAAGGATACTGACCAAAAGCTAGTTCAACAGCGTAACCAAACAGCTACTACTGGACACACCAATAATGCATGTGCGGCGCTCTGCCAGACTAACACGACAAAGCCTGATGTATCACTCCCAGTAGCTGATAAAGACGATGATGATGAAACCTTTGATGACGATACAGTAACCCTGAGCACCTGTCCGCAGGCTACAGATGGCCCAGAACCAATTTATGAAGATAGAGTATTAAAAGTACCCCTATACTTAAAAAACTGCCTACTTAGAATCTGAATTTTCTTATATTTATAGATACAGCGTTATAAACACGCTCGTTTTTACTACTAAAAGTAAGGAAATACAGTGAAGAACAAATTCGCACTCATGATATTACTTTCGGGAATCATTGTCACATCTGGCTTAATGGTCTTCGTCAAAAGAACCAGTGTACCCCGAGAAGTAAGTAATTCTCAACAAAGCACATTCTCACGATCAATTAAGGGGCTTGAACCATCAACAGAAACAGAAATTACTGAGCTCAGTAATGGTGATAGTTTCGATATCACTGCAAGGGCAGTTAAACATACAATCAATAGTCAAGAAGTGAGGATGTTGTCTTATAACGGGTCTATCCCTGGGCCAACAATCGTTGTGACTGAGGGCGACGCAATTACGTTTAACATTAAAAACGAATTAGATGTTGAGACGACAATTCACCCCCACGGCATCAACGGTGATAGTGCGAATGATGGTGTGCCAGAAATATCGCAAGACCCTATAGAAATTGGTGCAAACTATCAGCAAACAATAAGTTTTCCTGAGCCAGGATTATTCTGGTATCACCCGCACGTACGAGAAGACTATGCGCAAGCAAGTGGTATGTACGCAAACTTCATCGTACGACCAAAGGATTCTGCTTCGTGGCCTACTGCTGACAGAGAAGAGATTCTACAGCTAAGTGATATTTCACTAACAGATGACGGACTGTTTGAATTTAAAAAAGACAAAGTGACACACACTCTCATGGGTAGGTTTGGTAATACCCAGCTTGTGAATGGCAGAACCGACTATGTCGTCGACGCTAAACAAAATGAAGTTACACGGCTTTATTTGACCAACACAAGTAGCGTTCGTTCGTTCAGATTCGAAATACCTGGTGTAAAACTGAAGTTAATTGGTGGAGATAACGGTCTTTATGAGAAAGAATCGTTTATAGATACAGTGACTATAGCGCCAAGTGAAAGAGCTATTGTTGACGTACTGTTTGAGGATGCTGGTCAATATACTATCCAGAACAATAACCAAGAAGCTAATACGCAAATTGCAGAGATCAATGTGCAAGCGAGCCAGACTCTCTCTAAACGGGCTAGCTCGTTTAAAGACACAGTTGATCGACCTGAAGTTACAGCAGAGATCGACTCCCTACTTGCTGAGGCACAGTCTAGTGGGTTGGCGAAAAGACTGGCGACGAGAGTAGACATGAACCCACAATTCATGCAGAGTATGATGCAAGAAATGATGCGATCTGATCAGATGATGAGTGACGATGAGGAGCACGATGGTATTGAATGGGAAGATGAGATGCCCGATGCAAATAGTCGATCGGATACCGACAACACCAAGTGGTCATTAGTTGACTTAGATAACCCGAGGGAAAAGTCATTTGATTGGTCATTCAATAAGGCTGATGTCGTGACAATTACTGTAGAAAATAGCGAGCGAACAATGCATCCAATGCAGCATCCTATTCATTTGCACGGTCAAAAATTCATCGTTAAAAGCATCAATGGAGTTGCGACGGAAAACAGAGTGTTCAAAGATGTCGTGCAAATACCTGTAGGCGACACGTACGAGTTAGTTGTTCGGATGGAAAACGTCGGAACGTGGTTACTGCACTGCCACATCTCAGAACACATGGAATCAGGCATGGTAGGAAAATTTACCGTTCAGTAGAAATTTAGTTAAATTACAAAAGGATCAATATGAAAAATATGTATGCAGTAATCGGAATAGTAGGTGTCTTAGTGGTTGGCGGACTGGGAGTTATATTCTTGTCTGGTGGTAGTGATATGAATGACAACCAAAATAGCGAAACAAGCTCGGTTTCCGAGCAGCAAAACAATGCAGCTTCTACTCAACCGTCAATAGAAGACGAAGAGCTTATGCGTTTTGTCGAGAAAGACTCTGTAGAGTACAAAAATGCGATATCTTTCCAAGGCGAAGAATATGATCAGTACTTCATTGCAAATATGATTCATTATTCTGAAGGTATATCACAGCTTGAGTCACTTGCTGTTGGTAGCAGTAACCCTGCTATTGCAGAAGGAGCCTCAGAGCGATCTAAGCAGGCAGAAGAGGATGCAGTGATGTATAGAAAGCTTCAAAAAGATATGGGGCAGCCAATAAGCTACGGAAATGCAATGCAATACCACGCGGCTATGGGCGCCGATGCAGAGGTGTACTTTTCTACAAGCTCACTTGAGGGTCTTGCTGGTGCTGAGTTTGAATCTAAGATAGTTGAGCAATTAAAATATTTCAGACGTGCTGAGACGCTGCTAAGCGGTGCAGGCATAAACAATGCAGTTGACCAGCAGGTCAAAAAGCTAGTTAATGAAACACTTACTATAAACGCCGTGATTTTGGACAGGATGTAACTATGAAAGAATTGAAGAACAGATTTAGCATCTCTAAGCTCAATAAGGTTCAATTTTTGGGAGTTGGTGTGTTGCTCGGACTATTCGTGTTTGCAGGATATAGATTTGTTAGCTACAGCTCAGAGCACACTCACTATCATGCGAACTACGCTTTAGTAATTAACGGTCAACAGGAAAAGTTCGATAACTTTAGTTACTACGAAGAGCTTACAGGATGTTCCATAGACACAGGACAGAAGCCACGCCAAAGAGGACACATGCATGAACCAGAAAATACAGTTGTTCATGTTCATGATGTAGCTGTCACATGGGGTAACTTTTTCGAGAACATTGGTATCTCTGTTGGACCAAATCATGTTTCAACATCAACAGAGCTCTACACGTCAGATAACGACTCCATTACCTACGTACTAAATGGAAAAACGAAACGGAACATCGCTCAGACAGACCTCACTAGTTCAGATAGGCTATTGGTGATTATTGGTGCTGAAAGTGACGAAGAAGCTATAGATGTCTATGACGTCATCGTTCCGTCGAATGCAGAAGAGTTTAATCAAAGTAGCGATCCAGGAACTTGTAGCTCTAACGAAGCTCACGGATTTACTGATCGCCTGAAAGGAATATTCTAATGAAAAATAATAAACTTGGCATCATCATGGTGCTATCGGTATTTTTAATACTTGGAGGAGCGGTTGTTTTTGGTAAAGACACTGTTGAGAGAATCAGACTTGGCAATGAACAAGCCAATAATGGACGAGAGCATGTGTCGCAAGCAGAAGCACCTGAATACGACAACGAAGATCCGCATACATCAGGTGACCATGGCGACCCTGTGCCTCAGCAAGCCTACACAACAGAACTACCCGATTACAATACGATTCATAATCTAGAACACGGCTATATTTACATAACCTACCAGCCAGATTTACCTCAAGAAGAAATAGATAAGTTAACTGATACGTTTTTTAAGCCGTACGATGACGTATCGTTTGCACCGACAAAAGTCATTATGGCGCCGCGGGCATCCAACACGTCTCCGATAGTCTTTTCTTCGTGGGACAGAAGCTTGTCATTTGATACATATGATCAGCAACAGATGATGGATTACTATTTGGGAAATGTTAGTAAAAGTCCAGAACCGACAGCAGGATAAGTCATGAAAATTAACCTATGGTTTATCTGGATACTGATCAAGTCAAAACCATTGAGATTCATACTTCTATGGATCTCAATGTTGTGGCTGTTTACCTACCTCACAAGCTTAGATCTATTCGGCGTAATCTGGTCAAATTCTTTCTTGAGCTTTGGAGATAAAATAAGATTCATGTTTGATTCATTTACAAGCATCATTACAAACGTGACAAATTTGCGAGTCCTATCGTTATTGATATTCTCATTTGTGACTGCGATCAATTTGACGCTTATGTGGCAAACAATCAAGCGCAAACGTAAAGCCAAAGGTTCTAGAGCAAGTACTTTTGGAAGCGTTGGTGCAATCGTAGGATCACATTGCATTGCTTGTGGTGGTTCGTTCATAGCGCCACTCGTTACGACACTAGCTGGTAGTGGTGCTTACTTCAGTGGAGCTAGGGTGAATACGGCAATCGCACTGAGTGTCGGCATAAACTTTATAGCGATCTTATTTGTCGGCTACACAACATTAAAACTTGCGGATCAGGAAAAGAACTTCGTACTTTCTACTTAGAATGAGATTGAAACGTATATTATACTAAAGAAATAACACAGGAGTAACCAATGAGAAATAAATCATTCATCTTAGTCATCATTGGAATAACAGCACTATTCGCTGTATTCACACTATTTAATAACGAAGAGTCTATTTCTAACCCTTCTGCAGATTCTAAGCAGCAACAAACGCTGAGTGATGTACATGGGCTGGAAGTTGCTATTGATAATCCAGATAAGCTCTACCTGCCAAATCACCAAGGTCTCTATTTCCAAGAAGAAGATGGCCGTATCCAGAAAGTAGGATCGATTAATGATGATTTCATGGGGTTTACGGTCAGTCCAAGTGAACCATCTGTATTCTACGCAAGTGGTCATCCTAGAACTGGAGGAAATTTTGGTATTATCAAGACGTCTGACGGCGGAACTTCATGGGAAGATATTTCTGAGGGTCTTGACGGTCCAGTGGACTTTCACACAATGGCAATTGATAATACAGATGATCAGCTACTGTACGGTTATTATCATGGTGCGTTGCAGCGCTCAACTGATGCAGGGACTAGTTGGCAGTATCTCGAAAATGCTCCAGACCAGATCATCCAGCTGAGTGCTGGAGAAAACGAAGGTCAATTGTATGCATCGACAGTTTCTGGGCTATTTGTTAGCCAAGACAAAGGTAGCAGTTGGGATGCAGTAAAGTCTATAAATGAAACGATAACAGCTATAGAGATTAATCCGACCAGTGGTCAGGTGTTTTCTTACGGCGTGAACAGCGGATTACTGACCTCTACGGATAATGGAGTAAATTGGGGTAAAGCAAGCTTCGGCTCTGAGAGCGAACAAGTGCTCTACGTTGCGTCATCTAAGTCCGATCCAGAACAGGTTTACTTAATTACAAAATCACTTAAGGTATACAAGAGCATAGATGGAGGTAGCATATGGAATTTGCGCTAGTAGGAAATCTTATCGATTTCTTTCAATTTGAACGTACTTTTTTATCGTTCAACCAGGAGCGATCCCTGTCCGGTGCATGTTAATGATCACATAGGTTTTAGCTGGAAGAAGTACAATTAAGGAGAAATCAATAAGATATACGCACAAAATGGTTACAGGTATAAGTTTTCATAAAATAGAATCTATATTCACAAACGAAATATGGAAAAAAGGAGATAATTAAAAATATGCTAAATAGGAAAACTACAGGTGCCGTAGTGATGTCGGCAATCATAATGATTGGGTTTTACACCTTGATTCTAAATAATACAAATGGCCTCAAACCAAAGGAAGAGACTGCAGTTACTCCAACTCCTGTCAATGCTGAATCAACTCTCAAAGTAGTCGATCAGAGTCAGCCTCAGCAATCATCTTCAGGATCCGACGAGGCTGAGCCGATGATGCAGCAAATGAATCAGAGGTATAATAATGGCTCATTTTCCACTGATTCAGACTTTTTTACGCCTTCTGGTGAAGAGGGGTTTAATGTGGCGCTTGAGATTGAAGATGACCAGATTGTGTCAGTGAGCACTACTTTCAGTGCTTCACACCCACACTCTGAAGCTATAAATGAGAGGCTATTTAAACCTGGAATCAATGGAGTTGTCGAAGGTAAAGAGGTAGATAAAGCAACACTAAGATTTCCAGTCAATGGGGCCTCTCTCCACTCAGCTGCTTTCAATCAGGCTTTAGAAAATATAAAAAAAGAGGCTTTAATTTCTTCACATAATATCTCGTACAATAACTAATAAGTCGTGAATACTTTCTACGAATTTGAAGGTCTTGGAACTCACTGGAAGGTCGGGGTTACTGAAAAACTACCGAATAGTGCCACCAGCGAAATTTATAAATCAATAGTAGCTATAGTGCGAGAGTTCGAGGGTAATTATTCGCGCTTCTTACCGAACTCATTGGTCAGTCAGCTAAACGCAACAAGAAAAATTAATAATCCACCCAATGAGCTCTTTCGAATGTTGAATTTTGCACAAGACTGCGCAAAAATAACAGACAACTTTTTCAGTATCACTGTAGGTGTGAGACTAGAAGATATTGGATATGATGACAAATATACACTTAAGAAGAAAGATACTTTACGCACAGTACCACACCTTCGAGATGTCCTGAATGTTACCGAAAGGGGAATAACTCTGTCTAAGTACACTTCTATAGATTTTGGTGGCTTTGGTAAAGGCTGGTTAATTGACAAGATTGTGGGCCACTTAAAAGCCAGGGGAATCAGCAGTTACGTTATTGATGGCGGTGGCGACATCTTTGTTAGTGGTCAGCCACCCGACGGCAAGAGTATCCCTTTGGAAGATCCTTGGAATCAAGAAAAGATTATTGGCGAGATACTTCTAGAAAATGGTGCAATTGCTAGCTCATCACCGAAGCACAGAAAATGGCCAGATATTGCAACTGGTCAAACAATGCACCACCTTATTGACCCGAAGTCTGAATTGACTCCCTCTAACGTAGCGGCAGTCTACACGCACGCTAACAATGCCACCGATGCAGACACTGCAAGTACAGCTCTATTCGTTAGTCCAAACGAACTTCATTCGCGTATTGCTAATTATTTCAAAGCTTCGTACTGTATCGTGTACGCCGACGGTAGTTTTTATCAAACGTCGGACTATCCAGGCACCATTTTCTCTAAAAGCTAAACTCCTCTAGGCGTACTTGTTCTTTTGGCACCCCAAGATCATCTAGAATTTTCTTTACCGACTCCATGAAAGCTTTTGGCCCGCAGATAAAGTAGAGATACGATTCGGGGTCGGATTTTAGATACTTTTCTACAATTGTTTTGTCGATACGTCCATGTTCGGTATTTTTACTTTGACGATTATTTTCTGGTTTTGATTTGCTGAACACCTCGATGTAGTCATCCTTCAAATAGTTTTTTAATACGTCGGTGAATAGTGCTGTTTCTGGGGAGCTATTACAGTTAAATAATAAGTTTGTAGCTGATTTACTAGCAGTACGAACGTGTTGAATGTACGGGGTAACGCCAATACCTCCGGCAAACATTACAACTGGGATCTCGTGTTGTGATGTTATCCGGTTGAGTTCGTCGGTGAATACACCGTAAGGCCCGTCGATAAGCAGCGCATCACCTGGCTTGAGGTTTAATGTTTTTTCAGTAAATTTACCATACTTTTTGATAGCTAGTGTCATGATGTGCGTTTGAGGATCGTAGTCAGCTACCGTAAATGGGTGACTTTCAGAAAAGACGCTATTGATCTGTAAGTATACGTACTGGCCCGGCTTTGGTGTTACAAGTGAATCAAGCATCGCAACGTTAGGTTTAAGCTGTAAAAGAGCAACGCCCTCCTTAGACGTAATATCTTTTACCGAGTACGCTTGTTTCCCATAACCAAACTGATACCCGACTCTTACCGCAACAAGCACAAGGTAAACCGCGGTCAAACCATACCAGTAATACAGAAGTAAGCTCGATTGGCCGAGCTGTATTCCGTTAACAACGGCGTGTAAGAAAACAAGCGGCAATAAGACATATGAACTCATGTGGATGTACTTCCATGGCCGATACTTAATCCTCCCTCTGGCAATCGCACTTGTTACCCAGATGGCTATAAATAACAAAAAGGCTATCCGCCCGTAACTAATGTATAGCTCGTACCTATTCGAGAAGTCAGGAATAAAAATATACCAAAATGAAAGGCCTAAAGCATAAATACCCAACAGTGGATGAAGCCATGCGAATAGCGAACCGTACGTCCCTAGCCCTTTGTGTAGCTTCAGAGACCAGACCATGTCGGGAAACACATACCGAGTAAGAATTCGTGTACCTAGAATAAATTGCCAAAGCATCAACACCGTTCCTACTAGTCCAAAAACACTGGTAGCGAATAGAGTGTAGTCCTTGAGAGTTACACCAGAATCAGCTGGTGCTGTCGGCCAGGTAACAAACAGAATAAACGGTAACACAGAGACAATAAGTGCAAGCAACACAAGTCTTTTTCTTAGTGTAAATTGATCTTTAAATAGTTCTTCCATAGGCCCCTTTAATGTAATAGCAATAAACTTATGCCAAGCTTATAGTATACCTCCACAGGGTATTATACCAGAAGCTAAATCTCTTAAAAACGGTAGCGTCTTTTATGAAAAAACAAACAACATTTAAGGCTGATTTGATACTGAAATTGAGCTTCTTAAAAGTACGGAGTTGCTTCCCAGGCAGCATTTGTACAAGTAAATCCCCAGGGGGATGAACTTACAAAGTGGGTAATGTATGAAACTTCTGCTAGGGTCGACGAAATTGTAGTAGATTAAATAGCGGTTTTCCTTATCTTTACCGGTGCAACTCGATATCTCGGGCCTGGCTGATTGACACTGGAATATATAATACTGTTGCAGGCCCAGAAGAAAGTATTAAGAAATGAGAGACTCATGAATCGAGATATACGTAATATTACTCTTAATGTAGAAACAATTGGAGACGGCCCTCCTGTTGTATTCTTGCATGGCCTGGTAGAATCGCATAGCTACTGGAATAGAGTGGCCGGTGAGCTAAGCGGCCGAACGCTTTATCTTATCGATCTACTTGGTTTTGGAGACTCGCCTAAACCAACAGATTCTTCGTATAACATTGACCAGCATGCCAATGCGCTACATCACACATTAGCTAAAGGAAAGATTAAACATCCATTTATGTTGGTTGGTCATTCGATGGGCGCTCTTATTGCTATACGATATGCCGCAAAATATCCTGACAGTGTAAGTAAAGTAATCCTATGTAACACGCCTCTGTTTATGAGAGATACTGGTCTTAGTATAATTGCTGGGTCAGATATCGCTCCAAAATTCATTGTCCAAGGTAGAATTGCAAAGATTATCTGCATAAGCTCGCGTCACATGCCTTTTGTAGAAAAGCTTCTTCGGTATTTCCCTCATAGACTTCCAGCAGACATTAAAGCGGATATGCTGAAGCATACGTGGAATTCGTATTCCAAAAGCTTAGAAAATCTAATAGTAAACTACACTCCTGCAGAAGATCTAGAAACATTATCTATGCCTGTTGTCGCTTTACTCGGTGAAAGGGATTCAGTGACTAGCCCAATGATAGCAAAAGTAATGCTACCGGAGAACGTTAAAACTCATATAGTGAAAAACGCTGATCATCATATACCAATATTCCATACAGATGAGCTGGCGAGTTTCATTAAATAAGGTACGTAACTGTAGACAAAAATAAAAGAAATTACACTAATATAATAAGGAGATATAATGAATAAAGAAGATCAAAATAGCGAAGTAAAGACTGCTAATACCGACAAGAAGATGTATCTTAAATTTGGTGCCATGATAGCGACTTCTATGATTGTCATGTATGTAGTGATGTACACCAATACTTATCAGCTTTCACATATTCAATGGAGTGACACACGGTTCTTTATGACGTTACTCATGGGTGCAACGATGGCGATTATTATGCTCGGGTACATGCTCAATATGTATAAAAACACGAGAATTAATGTAGGTATTATTCTAGCTAGTGTAGGTATGTTTGCGCTTGGAACATTTCTTGTTCGTAGCCAAGTAACAGTTGGAGATGAGTCTTACATGCGTGGCATGATTCCGCACCACTCAATAGCTATATTAACAAGTGAAAATGCAAATTTTGACGACGTGCGTGTGTGTGAACTTGCCAAAGAAATTGTTGAAGCTCAAAAGAGAGAAATAGATGAAATGAAATGGCTTATAAACGATATCAGTGAAAACGGTCCAGCTACTAATTCAGAAGAAGCCGCACGTAGATCAGTTCCTGAATTTGTCGGTGAAGCTATACGTAGATGTGAATAAAAGTAATTACTTATATTTGAAGCATCCGGTGTATGAGGGTGACAGGATTCCAAACTTCTCAACAGATAGAAATTTTACAATAGAAATAACCACTGACTTGCAGTGGTTATTTCAAAACTAGTTTACATCTGTTATGAATCCATAATTTGGCTTGGCAGGGGTACCAGGATTTGAACCCGGCCCTCAGGTTTTGGAGACCTACGTGCTAGCCGCTGACACTATACCCCTGTATCGTTCAGACTATTAGCCTCAAACCAATAGTAGTGAACGGACTACATAGTACGATAAATATTATACTTTGTCACCTTAAGAAACTTTTAAATTAGAAGTAAATCTGTTATACAATACAGTGATGATGAAGCCAGTGCAGACTAAACCTATCTTCGTGCTTCTTTATGGATTTCCGGGCTCCGGAAAGTCTTTTTTTGCCCGTCAACTAGCAGACGAGTTAGGAATGGCCCATATCCATAGCGATCGAATTCGATACGAACTTTTTGAAAATCCACGCTTTGATAATAAAGAAAATGAAGTCGTAAACCAAATCATGGATTATATGACTGAGGAGTTTATGCGTGCCGGTATTAGTGTTATATATGACGCCAATACGCCGAAACTAGCCGAGAGACGCATGCTTCGTGATTACGCTCGTAAGCAAAAATTTGCTCCGCTACTTGTGTGGATACAGATTGATCCAGAGAGCGCATTTTATAGAGTTATGAATCGAGATCGTCGAAAAACCGACGACAAATATTCTTCACCGATTGACCGTACGACATTTGAGCAATTAGCTGGCGCAATGCAAAACCCAAATATGAACGAGGACTACGTTGTCATTAGTGGTAAACACACATTTTCGACCCAAAAACACAATGTGTACAAAACTCTTTTCAACAAAGGCCTATTACAGAGTCCAACCGGGACAAGTGGCAAACAGGTTATTCGTCCAGGAATGGTGAACCTAGTACCAAATCCTAGGGCAGGTCGGGTAGATAATACTCGACGCAATATCTCGATTCGCTAACGCTATATTTTATATTTTCATGGCACATAAACAAATTTACGTAGACGGCATCGGGGAAGTGTTCATATATAAACGCCGGGGTACAAAATCACTGCGCTTACGAATTACACCGTCTGGCCAAATAAGAGTCACTATCCCATATTGGCTGCCGTACTATTCAGCTAACGAATTTGTTAAAAAAAAGCGTAATTGGATTTCCAGCAAAACCCCTGCAATTCAGCCGATAGAACACGGTGATACTATTGGGCGCGAGCATGTCGTCTGCATCGAATATGTATCAGCATCGAACCCTCCTGCAGCTCGTGTACTTAACGACATGATAAAGTTGAAAATACCATTAGGGATGCATCACAAAGGCTCTGCTATGCAAAAACAGTTAGTATCTGCCTGTGAACGGGCCCTTCGCAAAGAAGCTCTGGCATATTTACCCCAGCGGTTAGCTGACTTAGCCCGGCTGCATAATTTTACGTATAAAAAAGTAACGATTAAGAAAATGCAAAGTCGTTGGGGAAGCTGCTCTCATGAAAAAAAGATTTCTTTAAACATGTATCTCATGCAACTGAATGATGAGTTGATTGATTATGTGTTGTTACATGAACTGGCACATACGAAGGTCCTCTCACACAGCAAGGAGTTTTGGGGAGAACTGGCTAGCCATGTAAAAAATGTAAGCGAGCTGCGTAAGGCAATCAAGCAAGAGGAGCCAGTTATACGTAGCAGCTTATATACGCAAAAAGACTGACAACAACATCGATATGTGACACAATATAAGCATATGGTTAAAAAAACCAAATCTAGTAAAACCAAGCTAAAAAATGGCAAGAAGTTACCGATTGGCATCAGAGAAGAAGTCAAACGAGTACCAACAGACAATACAGCTGAGCTGGAGCACGAACGCCTAGTCAGCCTGATTAACAGTATGGCTGATGGCGTAATTGCTACGGATGAATCGGGTCGTATAGTAATCACAAACGGTGCGGCCCTCAATATTCTTGATAGCAATGCGTCATTATCTGGTAAATCTGTATTTGGCGTGCTCAAATTAATAGATGAGCGAAACCAAGAGCTAGACTTAAAAGACATAGTATTCTCCACCAAGGTCTCAACGATTTCGAGGGATTGGCGAATACGATATAGTGATAATAGTATCGTTCGGGTATACATAAGTATCGCGCCAGTTCGTCTCGGGTACGGCAAAGGGGGCATGCAAGGGTATGTGATACTAATTCGCGATATCACGCGTGAAAAATCACTCGAGGAAGAGCGAGACGAATTTATTAGTGTGGTAAGCCATGAGCTACGAACGCCGATTGCTATATCAGAGGGTAACATCGGTAATGCAGTATTTTTGTTCGAGAAATCTGGCGTTAATAATCCGATGGTTGAAAAAGCGCTTCAGCAAGCTCACGAGCAGATAACTTTTCTCTCAGGTATGGTTAATGACTTGGCAACCTTATCACGAGCTGAGCGAGGTAAGTTGACACTTGAAATAGAGAATATTAATGCGCACGAGCTCGTTGAAGAAGTCATTGAGTCATATACGCAGGACGCTGAAGCAAAAGGGTTGGCAATAAAAGCAGAGCTCGACCCACATTTGGAGCTCCTCGAATCAAGTAAGCTCTATACGAAAGAGATTATACAAAACTTCGTTACCAACGCGATAAAATATACTGAAAAAGGATCGGTCACTATTGGTGCCCACCAAGCCAATGACGGCATTGAATTCTTTGTCCGTGATACCGGTATTGGTATTAGCAAATCCGACAGAGAAAAAGTTTTTGATAAATTTTTCCGTAGTGAGGATTATCGTACTCGAGCCAATAGCGGAACTGGTCTTGGACTGTATGTAACAATGAAATTGTCACGCTTACTTCATGCCGATATAAACCTCGAAAGCACTTTAGATGTTGGCTCGACTTTCAAGATTCATATACCGAATATAAAGTCTTAGCCAGAAAGCATAATTAATTTCGAATCTATTTATTGTGCGCTCTGTTTTGCGATCGAGCATGGTCGGGCGCGTTTAGTATCGGCATACATACATTTCTGCCTTTCCATATAACTTGGCCAAACTCATACCGGAGCATTGAGTACAACGTTATTGCAATGTCTGAGAGAACTACTAACGGGAAGTTGATGAGTCCGGTAATGCTGTATACAGGGTTGCTTATAACAAGTATTGAAACGTGAGATAACGTTAAGGCGAAAATACTTAGTCCACTTAATATGTAGATGAGTGATTGGCTAGACCCAAGGTATGCAAAAAAGAAGAAAAATGGAGAAAGAAGCAAGAATTGTAAACCGAGAATGAATAAGAGAATACTTTCAGGCCGATTCCGAAGTTGTGGATAGCGGACCCGGGCAGTGGTATGAATTTGTTCGACCGGACTTTTTGTTGTTCGCAAGTCAAGCTCCTGATTGGCCCGGATAAAACTATAGCTATCATGTCGAACACACTCACGGGCAAAATAACGTTCTGGTAGGATGTTTCGTTTAACCGCAGCAAAACCACCAAGATTCTCTAGGATCTTCCTATCGATAGCCCAGCAAGTGCTTAGCACTGCCGGTTTATTCATAAGTTTTCTCGGAAGGGCTAGCTCCCACCAATAACGCATAGGCTGGATGAAACTGCTACGAAAATCTCCGCCCAGTCTTACTGGCAAGACACTGACCATTCGTTTTTTCTTCTGTTTTATGAGTGTTATTAAAGCGCGGAGAAAGTTTGGAGACATTCGAACATCCACCCCGCAGAAAATGACATATGAGCCGCTTGCTTCTTGGGCAAGATGGGCGTAAGCATAATTTTTGGCTAGCCACGTATCTGGCGGCGTAGATCCTTGTATGAAACGTACTCCAGCATGTGCATACTGCTTGATGATGTCAGGAGTTTTGTCTTGTGAACAATCATCTAGTACTAATATCTCAAGTTTTGGATAATTACTGGCAACTATACTATCGATACAGGCTTCAAGATCGTTGGTTTCATTTCGCGCCGGGATTGCAACAGTAATTGAGGGGAGCTCTTTATCTGTGTAAGCAGTCGAATTATCTTTGTGATAGGTTGTCTGGAGGAGAGAGTTGATAATCCATCCAAAAACACTGAGGGATACGATAAACTGCAACAGGGATAATGTTGTAATCAAAGTAGTCCAGTCGATATATCTTGATAATATAGCTCCTAGCCAAGCTAGTAATTGTAAGCCTACGAGCATAACAACACTGTGGGCAGTAACATTTCTTAAGTGGTTTGTTTGCTTTCTGTTACTGAGCACTCTTCCGGCAACGATTAAACGGAATATAATGATTAGCAAACCCAATAGCCACCATGGATTGACCGGTGGCCTCAACAGGATCAGCCCGATAGCGTAAATGTTCAGTACGCTACTGATTGCAATTATTGTATAGCGATAACTCCAGAACCATTTGAAGGCAAGTAATAACTCCAACGCAATCGCAATCAGTAATAGCAGTTCAAACACAAGCATGTTGTTTAATTATAGTACATAGGGCGTGGCTTCGCGAGACAAATATAATATGTTGACTACCGTATTCCATCTGTAGTATAGTTGACATGTCCAAGAAGCCTACATACGTAGGTTTTTTTAATGTAAGGAGACGTTCTGCGCGGTCGCATGCATCACGCGAACGATGGAGATAACAGTAATGGCTGAAGGCAAAAAAAAGCGTCGAGTTATAAAAAAGCCCGAAACGATTCGTGACAAGACAAATAAACGAGTCGAGGGTCAAAAGAAACCTCGTCAAATAAAAAAAGTAACCCAAAAAGTAGAAAAGGCCAAACAGAAGACTTCGGCTAAAGCCAAGAAAGAGTATTATCTTCCTTTGCCGAACACGCGATATGGAAATTGGCTGAATAAAAAACGCTCGTTCATTCCACAGGTATTACGAAACGCCTGGGTAGAGCTTCGGCAGGTTACCTGGCCGAATCGGTCAGAGACTATCAAGCTGACTATATCCGTTTTATTGTTCGCACTGTTCTTTGGCTCACTTATTGCCGGAGTAGATTATGTATTAGATAATGTATTTAGAAGGGTTATATTAAATCTATGAGTAAACGTTACGACTCAAATAAACAGTGGTATGTCATACATACCTATAGTGGTTATGAAGAAAAAGTTGCTGAAAGTATTCGACAACGTGCTGACAGCTTAGAGATGAAAGACAAAATTTTTCAGATACTCGTACCAAAAGAAAAAATGATCGAAGTTAAAAATGGAAAACGAAAAGTGGTCGAAAAGAAGATTTTTCAAGGTTATGTCATTGTCGAAATGAAAATGAGTGAGGATGCTTGGTATATCGTTAGAAACACGCCTAATGTAACAGGCTTTGTTGGCTCTGGAAGCGACCCTACCCCGATTGAATCTGACGAAGTAGATAAAATTCTTAAACGAATGGGCCGAGAAGAGCCAAAATATAAGATGAACTTTAAGGTTGGCGAAGTTGTTAATATCATAGACGGACCGTTTAAAGATACTGATGGAACCATCAACGAAGTTGATGAGACCAAGGGCAAGCTTAAAGTGCTTGTTAACATGTTTGGTCGTGAAACACCGGTGGAGCTTGACTCACTACAGGTTAAAAAGGTATAATCGCGAAGTTACGCACATTGTGAGCGAATCACAAATTCTTTAAATATTGTATCTAGATTTTTAGTTTTGATACTTAGGAATATATAGTTAAGAATCTATGGAGATTATGTAAATAGTTATGGCAAAGAAAATTACAGCAAACCTGAAGATGAAGTTACGAGGTGGACAAGCCAGCGCAGCTCCACCAGTAGGATCAACATTAGGGCAGTATGGTGTCAATATGATGGACTTCATAAACCCATTTAATGAAGAGACGAAAGATCGCATGGGCCAAGACGTCACGGCGCATATAAGTATCTATGACGATCGGTCAATGTCCTGGCGTATTGTCGGTACACCAACTGATGTTCTTATCCTTTCAGCAATTGGTGAAAAGAAAGGCTCAGGAGTTCCGAACAAAGAGAAAGTGGCTAAAAAGCTTTCTCAAGCTAAACTACAAGAGATTGCTGAAACTAAAGCAATTGATATGAATACTGAAGACCTTGAATCAGTTAAAAAAATGGTTGCGGGTACAGCTCGTTCCATGGGTGTTCAAGTAGAAGCCTAACTTAATTATTGAAATATCATTAATTTGTGGGAGTGACAAGCGTACGTTAGCACCACGAAAGGAGTCATACTATGGCGAAGAAAAAAGCAGAGTTATTACAAGAAGCAAAAGATTTAAAGCTTGAGCTTACAGAAAAGAACACGGTTGCAGAGATTGTCGCGGCATTAGAGGCTACTCAAAAAGAGACTCCAGTTTCATCAGAAGTAGAAAAACCAGTGATTGCAAAAGCTGGTAAACGAAGCGCCAAATCGATTCGCGAACAAACTGAAGAAGAGGAGAAGGAGACTCGCAAGAATTCAACTGATGCTCAAGAACAAAGTAAGCCGAAGCAAACCCAAAATCCAACTCGAACCAAACTAGAGCGACGCAGTAAAGGTTATCGAAAGGCAGTTGAGCTTATACAGAAAGACAAGCAATACCAACTCAAGGAAGCGCTTGAACTAGCAACAAAGACCAGTTATGTTTCTTTTGACGCAACTGTAGAATTGCATGTCCGACTGAACGTAAACCCAAAGCAAGCAGATCAAAACATTCGTGACTCAGTGGTGCTACCAGCTGGTACTGGCAAAACTATTCGTGTCGCTGTGTTCGCAGACGCTGATGATGTCGCTGAAGCTAAAAAGGCTGGCGCCGACATTGCTCAATCGGATGATTTTTTGATACAACTTGATAAAGGAACTATTGACTTTGATGTTCTTATCGCAACGCCTGATATGATGCCAAAGCTTGGCAAGTATGCCCGTGTGCTTGGGCCAAAAGGACTTATGCCGAACCCAAAGAGTGGTACTGTGACCAAGCAAGTTGGTAAAGCTGTCAAAGAGGCGCGGGCAGGTAAACTCGAGTATAGAGTAGATGAGACCGGCATCGTTCACACACCAATAGGCAAAGTTAGCTTCGGAGCAGGTAAGCTTGCAAGCAATGCGAACGTATTACTAGAAAGCATTAAAAGCAATAAACCAGCTAGTATTAAAGGGTCATATGTGCGCTCTATCTACCTAACGACAAGTATGGGGCCAAGCATTCAAGTGCTTGTTTCTGAGCTTTAAATACTCCTACTCTTAACTAGACCAATAGCTATTGCCGATAGATTTTGTTAGAATACGCTTATGATTGTAATTGGCATGACGGGACCTATTAGTCATGGCAAGACGACATTTGCGAATGCCATAATGGATCTCGAGCCTCACACCATACACTTGGAGTCTAGCTTGGTAATTGCTCGCGTTGCCAACGCTATGCATGTAGCAATGCGGCAGATTCCTGATCCGCATGATATTGATTCTTTGAATAAATGGCTACACTCCTTACCGTCTATTCTGCAAGAAACAGTACATACATCTTGTACATTCGATCAAATTAAAATCGAGCCAGAGATTGTTAAACAACATCCTATTGAGTACCAAAAACTCATAATGCATGTAGAGAACCTCCACAGGGATCCTGGACTGACCAAACAGGCAATTACTTTAGAAAACAAAGAAACCTATCGACCTTTTCTGCAGTGGCTCGGTGGGTATTTAGTCAAAAAAGTAGATCCAAACATTTGGTTCCGCGAAGTTATACGAATGATTCATGATGCAGAAACAACGGGCTGCGAAGTTTGCATTGTTGGTGGTCTTCGATTTCCTAGCGACGGTGCTTCAATAAAAGATGCTGGCGGCATTATAATTAAAGTCTATCGACCAGGTCACCTACAGAGTGATATGCTTGATCCTACTGAACGGGAGCGTGACAATATAGAGACAGACTGTACCGTCATGAGTAACGGTTCTATTGAAGACGTTCAAAAAACCGCCGAGCTTATACTTGATGCAATTAAAAATAATCAGCTCGAACCACTCTACCAAACGGCACGAATCTCTAGCCGAGCTTAAAAGCTTATGCTTGCTTCTATAATTTTTCCGAACTACACTTAGTTGGAATAACGGGGATATACGTGGACAAAACTGAAACAACAGGTGTGTACAGTAATCGACAAATTCGAGACGCAATAGCGGAAGGTCGTATTGTATTTCATCCATATATCGACGAGCATATCGCTGGAAGTAGTGTCGATGTAACGCTTGGCTACTGGTATTACCGAACCGAGCGAAAAAGTAACGTTGGGGTATATAATCCATTTGATGAGACTGATGTGCAGCGGTATTTCGATGGACCTTATCACTCTGAGACACATGAGATATGGGCCGAGGAGCATGGTCGGACTTTATTTACTGGTATTCCGCCCGAACACCCCATAATTGTCCTGCAGCCAGGCGAACGTATACTTGCTCACACACACGAGTTTATTGGTATAAAAGCGCCAGGGACTAGTACAATGCAAGCCCGTAGTACCTGGGGGCGCAATGGCGTTGCCGTCTGCTTGGACGCAGGCTGGGGAGACCCAGGTTATATAAATCGTTGGACAATGGAAATCTATAATATGAACCAGCACGAAAGTGTCGTATTGCCTGCTGGTGAACGTGTTGCGCAGCTCGTCTTCTACCATACTGGACCAGTTGACGGCGAGTATACTAGCATTAGCGGAAAATATCAGTCAGATGCTAGTACTGACATAAAACAACTCGTACAAGACTGGCGCCCGCAGCAAATGTTGCCAAGGGCTTTCAAGGACAGTAGGCGTAAACCATTAGGCATAAAGGATATTTAAAACATGGCAGATAACCTAGGGTCATTTTTTGTTATCGAGGGGACTGACGGTTCTGGCAAGGGAACACAGTGCAAACTACTTGCTAAGCGGCTAAAAAATGAAGGCTATGATGTGGAAGTATTCGATTTTCCGCAATATGATCAACCGTCGAGCTATTTTATCCAAAAATATTTAAACGGCGAATATGGCGAGGCGGATGCGGTCGGACCCTACGCAAGTTCATTGTTTTTCGCGCTAGACCGATACGAGTCTGCTCAACAAATAAAAGCAGCCCTTAATGAGGGTAAAATAGTACTGGCTAATCGATATACCGGCTCAAATATGGCACATCAAGGCACTAAGTTTAACAATAGTGCAGAGCGCAAAGGATTTTTCATTTGGCTCGACAATTTAGAGTTTGAAATATTAGCTATTCCACGACCAGATAGCTACATCGTTTTACGTGTGCCGGCTGCTATTGCTCAATCTATGGTTGATAAAAAATCAGAGCGTACTTATACAGATAAAAAACGTGATATTCACGAAGCTGATCTTTCTCACATGGAGCGATCAGTCCAAGTCTATGATGATTTATGCGACTTATTTCCTAAAGATTTTCAGCGTATCGATTGTGTACGTGGCGGAAAGCTAATGGATATTCAAACAGTACATGAGTATATATGGCGTATGCTACAACCACGTCTTCCTAAGAACATAGATTCATCACCAGCGCGTAAAGGAGAAGCCATGCCAACTAAAAATACGGAATCAAATTATGTCAAAAAAACCGACCAAGGCTGGTCAATTACAAATAAAGGACAAGAGTTCCTACGTGATACAGTTACCAATACGACTAGTAGCGTCTATGCGTTCACCAATAAATTGAGTCCGCTAACGGTAGCGGCAGCAATGGCACGGCTAAGTCGTCGCGGTGACGATATGCGTGTAACTCTGCTTGACGAATTTGCTGAATCAGCTGATAAGGATGAAAAACTGCTGCAGCGAGTAATAACAGCGTACGGTGACGATTCAGTCCAGCAATTAGTAGGGAATCATTTCGTAGTTGAAGGTGCGAGCAATTTGCTAACTAAACAGTTAGAGTGGGGCCGGTTAGCTGCTTACCTGGAGCAGTCCACTCGCTATATATATTTCGACCAAAAAGATGAAACTGGAAAATACAAATACTATACACCTGAGGAATTTGATACTAAGACAAAAGAACAATACGAAACCGTAGTAGATAAGATTTTCGAATTATATTCTGCCATGGTGCACAAGCTAACTGATTATGTTCGGGCTAACTCTGATACGCCGAAGAGCGAACAAGACGGCGCCTGGAAGAGCGCAACCCGAGCCCAAGCATGCGACGCAGTTCGTTCGGTGCTTCCTGTAGCCACGAAGTCTACGGTTGGTGTCTTTGCGAGCGGGCAAGCAATAGAGTCGATGATAATGCGACTACGGGCAAGTAAGAGTGCCGAGGCAAGAAGGACTGCAGACGCCATACTAGAAGAAGCGCGAAAAGTTATCCCAACATTCTTAGAACGTGCTGATAAACCAGAACGTGGCGGCGCAACAACTGCCTACATGGCAAATACTCACGAAGCGATGAATCAGTTTGTTCAAAAAAACCTGCAGGAAAACCATGGCAAACCAGCCCCTGATGTTCAACTAGTGAAAGTATGGCCTCGAAACGAACTCGATATAGTTCCGCATATGCTATACGAGCATAGCAACATGTCACTTGAAGACATTAGGAAAGACGTTGATTTATGGCCAATCGCAAAAAAACAACAGGCATTTGCAACCTACATTGGCGAACGACTCAACAGAAGGCACCGACCTGGCCGGGCGCTTGAACAAGCGCACTATACATGGGATATCACCTGTGACTATGGGATATTTCGTGATTTGCAAAGACATCGTATGGTTGATGATTTAGAGTGGCAGTCATTAACGCCACGATATGGCTACGAAGTACCAAAATTAGTTGAAGACGCAGGGCTCGTTGAGCAGTTTGAGGCTTGTTTTGATCTATCAATGAAACTATACAGTCAGCTTGTCGCCTCAAATTATGGATATGAAGCTCAGTACGCCACGCTTCTCGGTCATAAAATGCGTTGGACAGTGACGTATAATGCTCGAGAAGCGTTTCACATACATGAGCTGCGAACAGCGCCACAAGGTCATCCAGGCTATCGCAAACTAGTTAAACAGATGCATGACCAATTGGCTGAGCGGCATCCGCTACTTGGAGAAGCGATGCGATTTGTTGATCAAGATGAAGATCCAGCCTTAACCCGTCTTGCAGCAGAGCGCTATACGCAATTTAAGCTTCAAGGCTTGAGTGGGTAGCTACTGCACCAATTAAAGTTTCGTTATCCTGAGCTCGCTGCACGAATTTTTTGGCTACATGCTCTTGCTCAATATAGTTCTTTTCTAGCATTGCGCTGTACTGAACAGCGAACACGTCACCGACACAACTAGGCTCGTGATTGTCATCATAACGATGCGGTTGAGCTAAGAGCAAAAAATTACCACTACGTGCAACAGCGTGAACGTCAGTGATTGTCTGTGGCAACGTATAAATATCTTTTGGTTTGACGAGCAACTGGTTGGATTTTGGGTCGCTGTTTTGAAAAGTCTCTAAAAATAAGTCATGACCAGAGCGTGTGCGAATATTTCCGACCAGGTTCTTCATATCAAAGACATCCCAGTCAAAAAACTCAGGACATAGCATAAAGTATCTCCGAAAGGATTCTCGATTACCTTCAGTAAACTCATCAAAAGCAGCCCGAATATCGTTACTCATTTTGTATGATTCAGCAGAAACAGAATAAAGAACTTTGTTAGCCAAGACAGTATTTTGTTGGCCCGACTCTCCACTCATTAATCTATTAACAGCAATTGAGTCGGGGCCTATTTCCTCAAGCCGAGGTACGCTAATCCGCTCCAGGCTTAAAAAACCGCCGATACTACTTAAATTTTGCATATGCCTATGAACTCTCCGAATTATATACTATACTAATACTTATATAAAGTCAATACCAAGAATGCTTTTTTAAAAGGTTAGAACCATATCTATCTAACTGTTTGTTATCTTACAATATTCATACGATAAAGAAGAGCACAACCTTAGCCATCGATTATTTCCCCCAGGATCGAGGCGAATTATTGTAAGACTAATATTAGTATGCTAAATTATTATTTAACGATGAATTTTGCAGGCAAAAAAAACAACCAATTCATTATTCTAGTGGCTCTAGGACTATGTTTTACGTGGGTTGAAGCCTGATATAGAAGATATAGTCCAACAACAAAAAGGCTTCAACCAACCAGAAGTCTTTTTTTATTCATGGAAATATCGATACAGGAACCAAACACATGTACGCCGAAAAATTGTTCACTCCTCACCCATTAAAAGCTCAGCCTGAAGAAGGTGCTGGCCTTCTCGTAGAATCTTTAGAGCTACGCTCTGTCAGCAAAGAGCTGGCTGTAATCCGTTATAACAACCCCGCAAAGTACGATAAAGCGTGTATTGATGTTGCTGAGAGCATATCTAGGGAGGTGAATCGAGCACTTTGGTATCCAGTTGATAGGTCTGAGCGAGATGACTACACTACATTCGACATTGAGTACCCGATAACACTTGACAGTATCGAAGAACAGTTTGCGAACTGCTATGGTTATACCTACATTACATCTGAATTGCTTGAAACAGCGGGTATTGAACATTGGGTCGGATATAGTACCGGCTTGATGAATCATGCGTTTGTGCTCCTCCCGCCATCAGATGAACAAAGTGATGGATTATATTTTATTGACGCCTTATTGCCACAGTTAAACCACACGTTGAACCGAAGTGTTGAAAGGGGTAACGTGACACAATTAAAGCAAGATATTAATACATTCGAAAGGAGTGCCTTTATATTAAATGCTGATGAGTTTAGCAATGAACTCAATGCCAACTACGAAGAGTTATCAGCAGATTTTCCTTGGCTGGTCTATGCTGAAGATAGAAACTGTTTTCACCGTGACACCAAAATGTCAAAAAAATATGATCGGAAACACCAGCTCGTTACAACGATATACACCTCGGAAGCAGGAAGAGAGGTGATTGACCTATACGGACGCTATCAACAAGCCAACGAAAAAAAAGATTATTCGCATGTTGCAAATTTTATGACACGGATGCGTGGTAAGTATCCAAGTATTGATGCACGGCAAAACCATGCTGATATGCATCGACTAGTAGATTGGTTATGTGAGCAAAACCAACAAGATACAGCACTTCGCGTGATAGACGATTACTTCTCTAGTTTTGACATATCAAACGACACGAGGATACCCGAAGCCAAAGCTGATATGCATCTACGAGTCGCGAAACGAACCGGGTCACTTGCTGTTGCGGAAGCAGCTGAACTAATATATTTAGACACGGTAGACAAACGGCAATGTTTTCGTGGCAGAATAGAGTCAAAAATAGATAGAGTCAAACATATTAAATCGGAGCTTTCCGGTGCTTAGAGTGTTTATGTTATATATAAATCTTGCACCAGCGTTGATAATCAGGTAATATAAACAAGTTACCAAAGACAGCGACTGTGTGTAAATACATACTTAATTTGTCGCCGAGGTGCTTGTATAATTCGTTTTTGAGCACAATAAACTCCTTGGTAATGCGCTGAGGAGTTTTTTTATACGGTAACGTGTTCGTTGCATTGGTCGATCGCGAACTGAAGAGAACAAGAAAAGAAAGAATGCATATGGCTTTAAGTAAAGACAAGAAACAACAAATTATCGAAGACGTTCAACAAAAGTTGAGCACCTCAAAGCTTACTGTAGTGACTGCCTACCAAGGCACCCCAGTGAAAGCAATGCAAGAGTTGCGAAAGCTCGGCGCAGAAGATGGTACAACACTGAAGGTTTACAAAAACCGACTATTCAAGCAGGCTATCTCGCAAACCGACGGATTCAAAGATGTTGACACATCAGCACTAGAAGGAATGCTTCTCTACGCTTTTAACAGCGATGATGAAGTAGCACCGGCGCAAGTCATAGCAAAGTTCGCAAAGAAGCAACCAAACTTACAATTTGTTGGCGCCTACACCGCGGAAGGTGAATTCCTAGCCGTTGAGGACGTGAAGGCATTGGCAGATTTGCCAAGCAAACAACAGTTACGAGGTATGTTGGTCGGCACAATCGCTGCGCCGCTAACTGGCTTCATGAACGTAATGAACGGTAACTTGCGTGGGGTGCTCAATGTACTTCAGGCACGAGCCGACACAATAACAGAATAAGAAAGGAATAATCATGGCAGATAAAGAAGAAAAAGTCACCGTACCAAAAGAGTTTGAAAAGATCGTAAAAGAGCTTGACGGAATGTCAGCCCTTGAGATTAGTAAATTCGTTAAGTTCTTAGAGGAATACTGGGACGTTAGCGCTGCAGCTCCTGCAGCAGCAGTAGCGGCTGCACCTGCAGATGGTGATGCGCCAGCAGAAGACGAAAAGAGTGAGTTCGACGTTGTATTGAAAGACGCTGGCTCACAGAAAGTAGCTGTAATCAAGGCTGTCAAGGACTTAACTGGACTTGGCTTGGGCGAGGCTAAAGCAATTGTTGACGAGGCTCCAAAACCAGTACTGGAAAAAGCCAATAAAGAAGACGCTGAGAAAGCTAAAAAAGCACTCGAAGAAGCTGGTGCTACAGTAGAGTTAGCTTAAGCTATATCTATTAACCCATTCTTGTTTAGTGGCGGTACGAGAAACGTACGAGCCGAAATTAATCATTTCGGCTCGTATAGCTTAGTTTATCCACAGGATTGTGGTTATTTTTGACATAATTAAGCTACCGTGGTAGATTCTAGATAAGTGTACGTTGAGATAAACACGAGGAAATAAGAGAGAGACAATTCATGGCAGATGTACCTGAGAAACAAATAAAACGATTAAAATCTTTGATTACAGAAGCAGAGACAAATTTAGCTGCCGCAAAAGAACTACTCGTTAGCTTAGTCGGTGACGAAGAAGTAGGAACCACACCAAGCACTTCAGATAGTGAGCAGCTCGGTAAAATTATCGAGGGTGTATTTGACGGTCAAAATATGGTTGGATCAGATGGTAAAACTTATCCAGTACCGGCAAACTACGCCAGCAAATCGAAGTTGGTTCAAGGCGACATCCTAAAACTAACTATCGCAGATGATGGGGCGTTTCTTTATAAACAAATCGGACCGATACCTCGCAAGCAGATAGTTGGCGTACTTAAGCTGGAAAATGGTCATTATTTCGTAGAAGTCGGAGAAAAGATGTACCGAGTGCTACTCGCTAGCGTGACGTACTTTAAGGCAAAGCCAGGCGATCAGGTCAGTGTGAACGTTCCTGAAGACGACTCAAATGCAGAATGGGCAGCGCTTGAAGCTGCACTTTAGTTTCAAATAGTCCCTTTATTACATACTAGACACTGCAACAGTTCTTATTCCGTTTTAGATTTTACCTAGCCATGTAAACTAACTTATTGCTACAATAAAGGTATTATGGGAAACGTCCTCTACCGGAAATATCGGTCTAAAACACTTACGGAAATTGTTGGTCAACCACATATTACTGATACGCTGAGTAATGCTATTAAACAAGGTGATGTTGCTCACGCTTATTTATTTACTGGGCCCCGCGGTGTTGGTAAGACAAGTATTGCGCGCATACTAGCACGAGAGGTTAATAATCTCAGCTATGAAGAAGCAGACAATCATCTCGATATTATCGAGATTGACGCTGCAAGCAATCGACGCATTGATGAAATTCGCGAATTACGAGACAAGGTAAATAATGCTCCTGCACAAGCAAAATACAAAGTATACATTATTGATGAAGTGCATATGCTTACCAAAGAAGCCTTCAACGCGCTGCTTAAAACACTAGAGGAGCCTCCAGAGCATGCGATTTTCATACTTGCTACAACTGAGGTTCATAAACTTCCTGACACAATCGTCAGTCGAACCCAAAAATTCACCTTTAAACCAGTTCGAGAAGATGAAGTTAAGAACCATTTAGCAAGTATTGCAAAACAAGAAAAAATAGCTATATCCGACGATGCTTTATTGTTGATAGCACGTCATGGGCAAGGATCTTTTCGGGATAGTATAAGCCTGCTCGATCAGATGCGTTATGTAGTAAGTGAATCTGGAGAAATCAATATCAAAGATATCCGAGTGGCTATCGGTTCGGTGCCAGACGATAGTATTGCTCGCTTACTAGATTTAGTTTATCGGGGGTCCGTAACTGAAGTATTGAAAACAATTGATGAGATTCATGAGTCAGGTTTTAGCGCTCCGCAAGTAGCTTCAGCCTTAGCAATGAAACTTCGTCGGGATATATTGCGGGAGGGCAAGGTAAGCCTCGATAAAACCGGTCTACTAAAAAAACTTTCTGAGGTTTCTGCCTCGATAGATTCGCGGGTTTCACTTGAAATAGCATTACTTGAGTATGGTTTGGGGCAAGAACTGGTTACTTCGACGAAAGAGAAACAAATAACAGAACCTAGAAAGAAAGGTTCAAGGAATACGAGCACAAACCTGAGTGAAGTAAAAGCATCCGAGCAACCAGCAGTAAAAATCAATCAAAATGACACATTACAAAAACCGTCTAAAGAAAAGATTGAGGCCCCAATCCAGAAAGAATCAAAAACGCCACTGAAACAAGATGATATTTGGTCAAACGTACTAAAATCTCTTAAAGGGAAACACAACACACTATATGGCATGGCTCGCATGGCAATACCACGGATTGATGAGGATACGTTCGTTTTGGAGTGTAAGTATGCATTTCATGAAAAAAGGCTTAGCGATAATCATCACAAGAAAATCATATCTGATGCGGTAGCTTTGGCTAGTGGACAATCGTTTCAAATACGATGTGTACTAGCAGATAAGAAAGAATCTAAAAAAGACTCTGATCGACCAGCAATATCAAATAGTCCTGCGTCAGTTGAAACCATAAACAATATATTTGGTAGCTCAGAAGTGCTAGACTCGTAGCAGAATATTTATGGATAACAACACATCAAAAATACCACCGCATAATAGTGAGGCAGAGGCATCCTTACTTGGTGCAGTGCTGATTGATAGTGATGCAATCGTCAAGATTGCTGATAATGTTACCCCAGCAGATTTTTATGAGGAAAAGCATCAGAGAATTTTTGAAGCAATACAATTACTTTATGAAAAGCATAGTCCGATCGATGTATTGACTCTTGCTGATCAATTACGTTCAAGCGGCTTTATAGAAGTTGCAGGTGGGCCAAAATATTTGACTGAGCTGACAAACTTTGTGCCAACTGCAGCCCACGTTGAACAATACGCTGACATTGTCGCTCAGAAAGCATTGCGCCGAAGACTTATTAAAGCCTCCCAAGATATTACTAGTCTTGGCTATAACGAAGAGAGTGGTCTTCAACAGTTAATTGAAGATGCTGAGACTCGCTTGTTTAATGTCAGCCAGCAACACATTAAGCAAGATATAACTAGCCTGGAGGATATACTCAGTGACAGCTTTGAGCGTCTCGATGACCTCCATAAAGATAAAGGTAAAATACGCGGTATCCCAACTGGATTTAAAGATCTGGACAACATATTAGCTGGTTTACAGCGCTCTGACTTATTCGTGCTAGCTGCACGACCGTCAATGGGAAAAACTGCGCTATCCCTAAACATTGCCCATAATGTAGCAGTGCAATCAGACATGCCAGTGCTTCTTTTCAGCCTGGAAATGAGCAAGGAGCAACTGGTTGACAGAATGCTGGCTGTTGAATCTGGTGTAGATGCATGGGCTTTACGCACCGGCAACTTGAACGATCAAGATTTTGAAAAAATCGGTCATGCCATGGGTAGTCTGAGTGAAGCGCAAATCTATATTGATGATTCACCTGGCATCACAGTAAGTGATTTGCGTACGAAGGCTCGCCGAGAAGCTCACCAACGTCCATTAGGATTAATAATTGTCGACTATTTACAGCTTATGAGCGGGGGGAATCGATTTAATTCAGAAGGGAACCGTGTCCAAGAGATATCTGAAATTTCTCGCGGCTTAAAACAGATTGCTCGAGAATTAAATGTCCCGTTGGTTGCATTATCGCAGCTTAGTCGCTCAGTAGAGAGTAGGAGCCCGCAGATACCTCAGTTAGCAGACTTACGCGAGTCTGGCTCTATCGAGCAAGATGCTGATGTCGTCGCCTTCATTTATCGAGAAGATTACTATAATCCGGAAACTGATCGAAAGCACATAACAGATATACTCATTAAGAAGCACCGAAATGGTCCCACTGGCACTGTCGAGCTGTATTTTGATGATAGAAAGCAGCGATTTCGAAGTCTGGAAAAACGGCAAGCAGATGAGCCGTTTGGTTCATAGCGTATACTAAACGTAACCATGAAGCGGAGACCATTATTACATAAACTACCCTCGACTATCGCCAGCGCTTGGCCGGTGATATTATTCTCAGCTCTAGGGTTAGTATTTGTAATATTTATTTTGTGGTTCCGTCTGGACAGCCTCGTACCTGGTGTTAGCGCTAGCGAAGCAAATTATTTGGAGCAGATTTCTGCTAATGAATTAAACTTTCGCGAAATAATTACAAACCAACCAGTGTTTATGCCGTATTTTCTGGGTCTATATATACTACAAATCTTTAACTTAAACAGTGTTTTAGCATTACGTAGTATCGGAGCTTTTTTTGGATTATTGAGCATTGCTGCTGTTTTTTTTATAGTTCATCGATGGCATACGTTACGCGTATCAGTGATAACAACAATTCTTTATGCTACCAGCGCTGGCTTGTTACATGTGTCTAGACTCGGTGCTGAGTCAACGATATATTTACTGCTCCCGGTAGCTTTTGCTGCTGGACTCTACGTACGAAAACTTGATAACTCCTGGTTGAAGCTTCTATTATATGGATTAATTTTGGCTTCGCTCCTCTATATACCTGGCGGCGTGTGGTTGATAGCGTTGCTAGTTCTGTGGCAAAGGAAGCGATTATTTCAATATATCAGTAGCTTGGGCGTAATGCCTATGGCTGGAATCGCTAGCTTTACTCTTCTCATTACTGGATTATTAGTCTTTGCATTCTTACTAGATCCTAGTCATATATTGCCGTGGCTTGGACTAACTAATAACATTCCAACACCTGGGGTGTATGGTATGAATATTTTGGATTCAGTAAGCAATTTATTAATCCGTGGCCCAGATAACCCACAGATGTGGGTTGGAGTTGCACCAATACTAGACGCGTTCATCGTTGTTTTATTTCTCCTTGGTAGTTATGTAGCGTTTACACAACGGAAACTAGAACGGAATAAGGTACTTTTTACGTCACTACTAGTGTTGTTGTTATTATCTGGTTTTTCTTCAAGCTTATCCAGCTACATCATGCTTCCCCTGATATATATTATTGCAGCAAGCGGGCTCGCACTACTTTTGCAACAATGGTTTACTGTATTCCCGATAAATCCATTTGCACGATTTATTGGACTGGCTGTGATTATTTCTGTTTCAAGCCTAAGCCTGGTATATAACATGCACCACTACTTTGAAGTTTGGCCAAAAACACCAGCCGTACAAGCAGAGTTTCAGCAGCGAGAAGAGTAATCTGATACAATAGTAGTATCCGATAAGGTAATATTAGTAAGTGAGGGATATATGAGTCGTTTTGATCAAGCTAAAATGTTGATGCAAGTTAAGAAGGTTCAAAAAGAACTTAAAAAAATGATTATAACTATTGAAAAAGGTGACGGAGCAGTTCAGGTAGAGATAACTGGTGAACAGAAAATTAAAAAAATTAGTATTGACCCTGAATCGATAGACGTTGAAGACGTAACAGAGCTAGAACGCTGGCTCGAGGACGCTGTTCGTGATGCTATTAGCGAAAGCCAGAAAGTCGCATCAGAGAAAATGCAGCCGATGATGGGTAGCCTCGGAAACCTCGGTCTATAGGAAATACCATGCAACTGGTTCCAAAATCACTTCAGTCTTTAATAGAGGCGCTTGGCGTGTTGCCTGGCGTTGGCCCGAAAAGTGCCGAACGTTATGCATACTATTTGCTACGTAGCGACCCAGCTAATGCAAATATGCTCTCTGCCGCATTGAGTGGATTACACGAAGGTGTAGCCTACTGCTCAAGGACGTATGCGTTAGTAGAAAAAGGCACAGACATAAGTCCGCTATATAGCGATGAGGCTCGTGATAAATCACTGGTCGCAGTAGTCGCTGATCCATTTGACATAATAGCTCTAGAAAAGACCGGTCAATATACCGGAACATACCATGTACTTGGCGGGCTACTCTCACCGATTGATGGACTCGGCCCTGAAGATTTGCACATCCCTGAACTACTTGAAAGGATTACCGAAGATAAGGTAACTGAAGTTATACTTGCTACAAATGCCAGTGTTGAAGGCGAGTCAACCGCACTTTATATTCAGAAGCATCTTGATGCAGACACGGTAAAAATAACTCGGCTGGCGCAAGGGCTACCCGTTGGTACAGACATCGATTATGCTGATCAGATTACTCTTGGACGAGCCCTTTCCGGAAGGACAGCCTTATGACAGAAGATTTAAAAAGAATTGAATCAATTATTCAAGATGCTCAAAACATTGTTGTAGTGCAGGCGGATAATCCTGATGGGGATAGCATCGGTAGCGCATTAGCACTTGAACAATTATTACATCAGATGGGCAAAACGCCACATCTATACTGTGGAGTCTCAATACCAACTTATTTACGATATCTTCATGGCTGGGATAGGATTGAGGATAAATTACCGGATGAATTTGATGCAAGTATCTTTGTTGACGTATCGACGCTGACACTTCTTGAAAAAATCAACACTGATAAACACTATCAAAAACTGCAGGAAGCACCATGTATTGTCATCGATCATCACGGCGAGGTTGAGAAACAGATCGATTTTGCAGACGTTACTATAAATGACGATACAAAATCATCGGCCGGTGAGGTAGTTTATAGCATCGCAAAAGAGCTTAAATGGAATCTTACACCAGACGCTGCAGAACCTATCATGACAGCTATCCTTGGAGACACCCAGGGCTTGAGTAACGAATTAGCCAGACCCAGCACATATAGAGTCATGGCTGAGTTAATCGAGATTGGTGTTGATCGCCCTAGATTAGAATATAAGCGCAGAGAGTATAGCAAAATGCCTGAAATAATCTACAGCTATAAAGCAGATCTTATAAAGCGTACGAAATTCTATCTTGAAAATAAGTTAGCCATTGTAGTAATTCCACAAAGTGAGATAGACACTTACAGCCCCTTATACAATCCCGGTCCACTTATACAAGCTGATATACTACAAGTCGAAGACGTTGCCGTCGTGGTAGTACTAAAGCGATATGATGACGGCAAAACCACTGCTGCTATTCGTTCTAATGCTGGATATAAAGTAGCCGGTGAGCTTGCAGAACATTTTGGCGGCGGCGGTCATCCTTTCGCGGCTGGATTCAAGCTACAAGACAACACCCCCCTTGATGAGTTACTTGTGAACATTGTCAAGACAGCCGATGCATTGCTGAAAGAAATAAATGATTAAACTCTACGATACTCTCACTAAGAACAAACAAAGCCTGAAGCCAATTCAGCCAGGGGAAGTGCGGTTATATTCATGCGGGCCTACCGTATATGATTATTTACAAATCGGCAACTGGCTTGCTTTTATTCGCTGGGATATCCTCTATAGGACGTTACGCTCCTCTGGCCTAAAGACAAAGTGGGTGATGAACATCACCGATGTTGGCCATTTAACCAGTGACGCAGACGACGGTGAAGACAAACTTGAGAAAGGAGCCAAACGAGAAGGCAAATCAGCCTGGGATATAGCAGCGTATTATACAGAGGATTTTATTCGGGGACTTGATGCGCTAGATATACAGATAAAGCGTAAAAATATACCAAAAGCTACTGATGCGATTAATGAGCAAATAGAACTAGTAAAAACACTAGAAAAAAAAGGACATACATATATTATTGACGATGGTGTCTACTTTGATACCACAACCTGTCAAGATTATGGAAAACTTGGAAATATAGATCTAGATAATTTGCAGGCTGGTGCAAGAGTTGCTTACAATGATCAAAAACGAAACATCACAGATTTTGCGTTATGGAAATTTAGCCCAAAAAATGTCAAAAGAGACATGGAATGGGATAGTCCATGGGGAGTCGGCTTTCCTGGATGGCATCTTGAATGTAGCGCTTTAGCTATGAAACATCTTGGTGAAACTATTGATATCCATGCCGGAGGTATTGACCATATCCCAATACATCATACGAACGAAATAGCTCAAAGTGAGTGCGCAACTGGCAAGCAGTTTTCTCAAATCTGGCTACACAGCAACTTCTTAACGGTTGATGGGACAAAACTAAGTAAATCACTCGGCAACAGCTATAGCCTACAAGAAATTGAAGAGCGTGGCTTCAGTCCTTTTGACTTTCGTCTATTCGCACTACAGAGTCACTATAGGACACAGGCAAACTTCACCTGGGAAAGTCTTGAGGCAGCCCGGAGCCGCCGTAAAACGATTCAAGCAGTAGCCGATCTAAGGTTTCAATCTATTGCACGCTATATTGACTCCGCTGTACTTGAAGGTATAAGCCATAATGTCAGTCGTCGTCTCGAAGATGACCTAAATACTCCAAAAGCATTAGCGGAATTGAGTAAACTAGATGCAGTAGTAGATAATGTCGCAGAAACACATAGCAGTGACCAGAACGCGTTAAATGTATTTATCGAAGCAATCGATGGCATGCTTGGACTCGGTCTTCTAAAAAGTAATGACATAACTACAGTTCAGAAAGAAAATATCGAAAAACGTAAACTAGCCAGGGCTGACAAAGACTGGCGAAAATCTGATACTATACGCGACAAACTTTTGCAGCAAGGCGTTGGCATAAAAGATACTGCCGCTGGTCAAGTGTGGTACCGAATCTAATCCTGCTATTGGTTTGTGTACAGTTGTAGAAGTCTCTTGCCAACTACGTTCACATCGTACTGTTTCGCAATTGAGTTCTGCCATACGATACGTGCTTTACGTTTTTCGGGACGCTCAATATACATTTTAAGCAACGAGGCTAGGCTTATAGTATTTTTTGGATTAAAAAGATGTGATTTGCTCTCATTCATTACTACTTTGTAACCAGGATTATCTCCGGCCAGAACAACCGATCGTCCAGTCGCCATAGCTTCCACGAGTATTATGCCAAAGCTTTCCCCGCCCAGGCTCGGGAATACAGCTATATCTGCGTTCGCTAAAAATGTAGGCTTGTCTTTCTCAGGTATAAAGCCAACAAATTCGACTGTATCTTTTATACGGTGTCTTGTTACATAATCCTTTAGCAGTTTGGCTTGCACGCCAGAACCACCTATCTGTACCCTTATCCTATCTTTGACATTCAATTCCTTTTCACTAAGTTCCTTTATCGCTTTGAGGAGCCATATACAACCTTTTCTCTCGACGAGTCGACCAAGAAAAGCAATAGTAATCTTGCCTTCGTTCTTTTTGTATTGTTGCCTCGGCTGTATAAAATGGCTTAGCTTAACCGCATTCGGTATGACGCTTGATTCAATGCCAAAAGTTTGACGAGCAAAAGCTTTTGCAGTGGTTGATACGCTACAGACAGCATCAAATCGTTGCAGTGTCCCTCTGATTGCCATTTTTTGAAGATGAGATAATAATTGCGTAATTTTCCCGAATGGAGCTATATGGAAAGTACCGACAACTTTGACGTTGGCAGGAACATGGGCGATAACCCTGCCAACAAAAAAAGGGCTGTAGGGCATTTGGACATGCAGTACATTAAAATCATACTCTTGAAAAAGGCTTTTTATTTTTTTCTTTTGAACGATAAGTGGCGTACGCACATGATTCCCATTGAAAGGCATACCTATATTTCGGACTAAGACGTGTACATTTTTAATATCAATTCGTTTGGTTGTACTGACAACATAATGAACTTCATGGCCTTGCGACGTATACCATTCTCCTAGCGTCAACATATACTGCTGAACACCGTCTGGATAATCCAAGCTATCATCAAATAAAAAGGCAATCCTCATATATTTACCTGCTACGAACCGTTCTTTTGGTAATTGTATTCAGCATACGAACGTCTATACATATTTTCATATGAGTCAACAACATGCTTATACGCAAATTGCTCAACATATTCTTTCGCCCAACCAATCCAAGCAGAACGTATAGCTTCATCATCCAAGAATAGTTGCAGGCGCCTAATAAATGACTCGGTGTCTTTTGGATTAACTATTGAAAGACTACCACGCTGCTGCATGACCGAACGATAGCCTGGGTTATCTCCTGCTACAATTGGTACACCTAAAGCCATGGCTTCAAGAAGAACAATACCGAAACTTTCCCCATACAAAGCTGGCGAGCATAGGACTGTTGCACTACGCATCAGATCAATCTTTTTTTGCTCACTAATATAACCATGGAACGATATTCGCTTGATGCCATAATCTTGAATGTATGATTTGAGCCTGTGTGCGTCAGGGCCAGCACCAGCTATATGTAGTTCTACTGTTTTGTCTATCTTGGAAAGCTGTTCGAATGCCCGTATGAGATACATCAAGCCTTTTCTGCGTTCGAGTCGGCCAATAAATACAATCGTCTTCACCTCTATATCAGACAGACTTTTCTTCTTTTTTATAGCCGACTCATACTTATTTAAGTCTATGCCGTTGGGTATAATAGCGATATTCCTGTCCGTCAGGCTAGCAATATAATCACTTGCCGCTGAAGAGACTGCAGTTAATTCGTGGAGATACTTAATTATTGATTTTGTATATGGCGTGATAACTTTTTCGATAGTGCGATTCATACGATTTTCTGGTAGTTTTGCATGGAATGTCGCAATATTACAGGTATTCGATCGTGAAAGTATTTGCCGGCTCACAAACGGTACCCAGGGTTCGTGAAAATGCAGGACATCAAAATCATATTCCTGTAATAAGCCGTCAATGACATCATTGTCAGCAGTTGCTGAAATTTGGGCAGTAGTATGAAATGACTTAACTTTGGCCGCATGTCCGACAAATAGCACACCATCTGGTGGATCTATATTTTTGCTACCTCTAGGTTTGGGAGTGATTATATACACAGAGTGCCCACGGCGAACCAATTCTTCTCGAATAGCAAAGACACACTCCTGGACGCCGCCGCCAGCAAATATATTATATGGGCATACTAATCCAATCTTCATTTGTTTTAGTATAACAGTAATACTGTGTGAGAGGACAAGCTTTAGCCCGATTTAAGCAGAGTTCTTAGCTGTTTTGGGATGTAGGGAGCTGCCTCTTTCGCCGTCGCAATCACTGTCGGTGCGTGCCCTATGAGAGTCGTGTCGATGCAAGTAACTTGCTTAAATATTACCCCGAGATGTTGCTCAACCACGTGATTGTCGAAGTAGCGATCTTCAGCTACTTGAATATGAGTTACTTTTGTATCAATTGAACCTTTTTGTTGAAACAGATTTACTCGAAGCATCGTTAGGCCAGTTGCGCAATATGTTCGCACGTCATTACACTGCCAAAGCTTTACTTCAAAACGCACTCTTTTTTTACGTTCGTCAATACTGGTATTCTTCATCTTTATATTCATATCCCCTGCAGCCCAATAAGCGAGTTTTATCATCGGACGGTTGAGTAAACCATATCTGGCGAACAGGGCAGTTGGCTTATATGAGAAGAATTTTGCAACAGCTTTAAAGAATAGCTTTTGCCCAGAACCCATCTTGAAGTCTTCATGATGAACAAAACCTGCAATACTCACAGCTGTATTCGTCTTTTTTGCAATCTCTGGATACCGCTGCAGCATACGTGCGACAACCAAGAAGCCAAAAGACATACCGATAATCGTAATTCGTCTGTTCTTGTAGCGCATCTTTACAAAAGTTGCTAAATAATCAGCCAAACGGTCTAGCGTTGGCTCATCATCAATTCGGTAGAAACTATCCATACCACCAAAACCTGGCAGATCTGGCAGCGTTACGGCTCCGTACCGGTTCAGTTCTTCAGCTAGCCCAAACATCCGCTCGATACTTGCGTGGTGCCCGTACACAAGTAGTATCTGCTGCTTTGATTTTTTTGGTGCCGGTAAATCTAACACACGACCATTTAGGCCATTCATATTCAAAGACCTGATGTAATCGGCTGTATTTTTTTGCTGTTTTTTCGCCATGATGATATTTTTACTTACTATACGTGGTATTACACGTATTTACAATAAATGATTGTTATATGTTTTTCTAAGAGCTATCGGTATTTTTTGAACGCATAATGTCCCAGAGCAGGGCAGCAACAATAAAAAATAGCGCACTATAGAAGCCAACTTCACCATATAGCTCTATACGATAGCCCTCGCTTGGATTAGCCACGTAATACCAAACAGCAGTCAAAGAATATGCAGCTGCTGCAAGAGTAGCACTCATATATACGGCAGCCCGACTTAAGAGTAATGAAGATACTATAATCGGAAGCACGTACAAGAATACGGCCCTGGACGCCATGCCGCGTTGTGTATATACATTAAAACTGGCAAAGATTATATCCAGTATAATAAAACTCCATATGAGGCTTGCATAAAACCTACTATGACTGCTCCGACTTCGCGCTATATACCATAGCGCTGCACTTACTGCTAGTGTAGCGCTTGCCATTATCCAGCGCTGCAACAAGATATCGTCAGTAATTAATCCGAACGCATCATAGAGAATTACGATCGTTACGTATATTAGCACTAATACAAAATGAACTCGCCCAACTCGAACTGCACTTTTTTGTAACCAGTCTTTGTAGGATTGTGTTTTTTTGTCTATTTTTTTCTTCGGTTTACTCATAGTTGTATACCATTCATTAAAGCACAACCATCGTGTTTTTTCACGCTAATAAGAGCTGAAAGTAGTCCGTCCCACCAAACGGTATCTTCTGCTTTACATGCCCGTGCCCCATGAAGGCATCAGCTGAGGCTAATGTGAACATGCCATAACGATTATTCACCTCGTCAACCGCTTGTGTCAACCAGGTCGCTTTATTAACAGTTTCAAGCAAGCTTATTTGATTGCGCGAAGAATGAGTTAGTTGATAACACGTAATACCCATGACAGCAATCGGTGAATGTTGTGGACGCTGGTTGAACAAAAACAAAGCCCGTTGATACAGGTCGCTATTAGTATAAAACGATGTCTTATGCATTTTACGCGTGTACCAGCTTTCTCCAGACTGTAGCTGTACCCATACGAATAGGCCGCGGGCATCAACCCCACGATAACGAAGTTTCTGAGCGGTCGTTTCACATAGATAGTGGAACCGCGGTGTTACCACCTCCGGGTCATGACTACGAACGTCAAGCACAAACTGCCTACCGACACTACCAAGTTTGGTCGGCTGGTCATCTACTTCATACCCGCGTAGACGATGATGCCAGTCTTCACCAACTACGCCCTTAAACACTCGTCGGCGCAATACATCAGCTGAAGTATCTAAAAATTGTAATGGCGTAAAGATGCCAGCTGCCTGTAGCCGAGCTTGATAATGTGAAGCAATGCCAGATATATCGAGTAAACTAATCTGTGCATAATAACTTCGTAAGTTTTGATAGTGTAGCAAATCTAGTCCGTCAGGTTTATGCCAGCTAGCTGCTTGTTTTGCTAAAAACCGATTTGTTGCAATACCGATATTCACTCTCATCCAGCAGCCGATTCTGCGCCGGATACGTTGCTTTATCTCCTGGCCAATGTCAGATAGCTGGCGATTATTGTTGTGTATATCAGTGCCAGTAAAGTCGATGATTCCCTCGTCGATACTTTTCATCTCTACGTTTGGAGAATATGACTTCATTATCTCTGCCAGAGCTTGATATATATGATGGTATTTCGGTGGATCAGTCTCTAGTATGACAAAGTTAGGCGCCAATAGACGCACCTCGTCTAACCGCATACCAACCTTTATACCAAGCGTTTTTGCCTCATAGGAAGCCGCAATAACGCAGCAATGTTTTGATATACGATTAGTAACGCCCATCGGCTTACCGCGCAGGGAAGGGTGAGCCTGCTGCTCAGCAGTCGCAAAAGCACTATTTAAATCAATGTGCATAATATAAGGCTTATCTTGGCACAACTTCCTCGGTAACATATCAGGAATCCCACCTCAGGATAGATACGAGTGTCCAGGTGAGCATCTCTGCATCAAATTCTAAACGATAATCATTACTACCGTCCGACATATCGAACACATGCACCATGCGCTTCCCCTTAACGCTCGGGTGGCGCAAGCCGAGTTCAGTGAAAATAATTTCTTTGTTTCGAAAGCGCATCTTAACCGGATGACAGATAGATATATCGTCGCGTACGCGGTACGTCACCGCCACGGCAACTCGCTCACCAATATAGGTGTTTGGATCCATACAATAACCTCTTAAGTAGTGTTGAACGTATGCTTTATAAGCTAAATAATAATGTAAGCAAACCACAGGCACGTTCAATCATGTAGTAATTGCTAGTAATCGAGTGTTATTGTAGGCGCCCAGTGACCAAGGTATGGTTGCCAAAAAAGTGGATAATAAGCTTATGGACGATGACGAAGCTGTTCGTTCATGAACCATACAACTGGCTTTAGTATACTCCAGCCTTGCAAGCCATGAAAGTCTTCTGGTGCTATCTATTCAATCAACAAGGCAGGGTTAATGCGAATAATTTTATCGTCATTAGAACGCTCAGTGCCTCGACCATCGGTATTTGAGGTAGATACATATATAAATCCATCCGGGCCAGCGGTAACTGCACGTAGCCGACCAAAATCTTGGCGTAGATGCGCAGTAATTGCAACCGTACCATCATCGTTTATACGTGCCTGATACAGCGATTCACCGCGAAGGCCAGCAAAGAATAAGTGCCCGTCCAGGAACGCGATACCAGCTGGCGCCCAGGTTTCATCAGCGCCTGAATGAGCTATCGGCGATTTCATAGTATCGTCAATCTCATCACCTTCAATTAATGGCCATCCATAGTTTTTACTGCGTTCGATACGATTTAGCTCATCCATTCCAGAAAGCCGACCAGACCGCCCATGTTCTGTTTGCCACATATTCCCAGTATTATCCCATGCGATTCCTTGGGCGTTACGATGACCATAAGAATAAACAGGTGAATCGAACGGGCTATCAGCAGGAACTGAACCGTCGTCAGCTACTCGCAGTGTTTTACCAGCTAAAGAGCTCCTATCCTGCGCCAGTGCTTCATTTCCAGCATCACCGGTAGTGATATAGAGATAGCCGTCAGGACCGAATGCAATACGCCCACCATCATGATAGCTTGCACCTGGAATATCAGTAAGTATCGTTGTTCGATTGCTCAAGGTGTCGTTTGTATAGCTGTACCTTTCCACACGATTTACGAGACCTCCATCGGTACGAGATGTGAGATATAGATAAAGCCACGAATTAACTTGGAAATCTGGATGCAGCGTAAGACCCAATAAACCACCTTCGCCGGTATGTGTTACACCATCAATGTTGTATTTCTGGTTATTATCACCGATACGAAGCAGGGAACCGGTTCGTTCGGTTACTAACATGTCACCGCTTGGTAGAAATGCAATCTCCCAAGGAATATTTAATTCTTCTGCAACTACCGCGATATCGTCCATATTATTCGCTAGATTAGATAGTTCTACCCCGGTATCAAGGCTGTTCTTAGTTGCCTGAAAGAAATGAGGGATTATCGCATCCCGAAATAGGTATACGCCAACAACTAGTATGACCAATCCTGCCAAAATACTTACTAATAGATTCTTTTTCGATATTCGAATCATCACAATCTTCCCTGGGTACGTGACTCTAGTACTACTTTTATATTACCAAATGTTTCTCGTATTGTTTGATGCCAGTAATTCCAGCTTGAATCGACCGTTTCAGCACTATAGCCGTATGCCTGTATTCCAAAATGATGACAGCTATAAAGGGCTCTATTCATATGGCTGGACTGGGTTATGAGTATAGCCTCATCGATAGAAAAAACTTGCCGAGCGTTTTGACAGGTCATGAACGTACTGTCGCCGAACGAGTCAACGCTGATGTCTTCACGGGATACCCCACTTGCTACCAAATAATTAACCATGGCTTGGGGCTCATTATAATCATTGTTGATCGTATCGTTATAACCCGAAACATGGATATAGTCTATAACTCTGTTCTGGTACAGCCTATAAGCAGTCTTGAGCCGTTCACGCAAAACTGAACGAGGCTCGCCTTCAGGGGTTATTGCCGCGCCGAATACCAGCCCCACAGAAGGATCATTGTCTATTCTTTGATCAATGTCTTGCATGTCTGCTACTTGATATGACTGAAATGAATGAATTTGAATATATGAAAAACATGCAAGCGCAATAAGCCCAAGCAATGCAATAACCCAGAGTAATACATATCTACGAAATACCTTCCCTGCAATTCCACTGAACATACATTCATAATACAACGTTTACTCGGCTGAGATGCAATTTCTGCTTGCAGGACTGAACTACCGAAACTCAGGGTCAAGTTTTTTAATAAATAGCTTGTGAACCTCACCAGCTAATATTATCGGGATGAACGCTATGATTGATGTAACAACAAAATGCTCGACGCTAATCTCTTTAATTGAAAGAAGTGACTGGAACGGGCCATACATTGTCATAAGGTGTACTGTAACTGCTATAGATAAACCAACATAGAATGCTTTGTTCATGGTTTTAATACGAACAAATATAGATTGCCACAAGCTCCTTCCGTTAAAGGCATCTGCCCACTGCATTACAATTAAAGCGCTGAAAGCAACTGTACGTGCATATTCCTCACTCATGAACTGGTTAAAGTAAGCGAACATACTAAGTGTCACAGTTGCCATGACTATAGCTATTAGTATCATTCTAGTTATGATGACTTTACCGAGAATCGGTTTTGTTGGTCGACGAGGCTTGCGCTTCATAAGATCACTCTCTCCAGGCTCAAGCCCAAGCGGTATCACCATGGCTGTGTCTGTCACGAGGTTAACCCATAGAATCTGAACGGCTAAAATTGGCGGCGGCATGCCAAGTACTAAAGCAGCCATGAATGTCAACGCCTCGCCAGCGCTAGTTGTCAAAAGCAAAAACAGCATACGTCGAATGTTGTCGAATATCTTTCGGCCTTCTTCTAGTGCTGCTGTGATGCTCTTGAAGTTATTGTCAAGCAAAATAATATCACCGGCATCTTTGGCAATTTGAGATCCACTGCCCATTGCAAGACCAATGTGTGCGTTGGTAAGGGCAGGGACATCATTCACACCGTCTCCAGTCATGGCGGTTATATCTAATTCCTTCAGTACAGTAAGGATTCTGTGTTTGTGCTCAGGGATGACGCGCGCAAATACACGAGATTTCGCCACCGCTGCTGATAATTCTTCATCACTCATGCCTTCCATCTGACGACTATCAAAAACTTGATCCCGTGAGTCAACTAAGCCAAGTTGTTTACCTATACTAAATGCTGTCTCAAAGTGATCACCAGTAATCATCCGAACAGTAACTCCAGCTGACTGCGTTGCTTGAATTGAACGCTTAGCTTCTGGTCGTAGCTCGTCCGCTACAGCCAGTAGGCCAATAAAAGTTAGTTTATGTTCTTTGATTTCTTCTAGCTTTTCTGCTTTTTTGTTATCGATTCGCCCGAGACCAACCACTCGCAGACCTTGTGTCGTGAGTTCTTGTAGTTTATCGAGTACTTGTTTATTCTCAGCTTTACCTAACTTTGCGTTGGCAAGGATTTGCTCTGGAGAACCCTTCACATATATAACGTGTTTGCCATTCATCTTCCAGACGTTACCACTCATAGCTATTTCTGCTTCAAACGGAAGTCCTTGAACATATTCATAGCCTTTAGTGTCTGTCTTATGTTTTTTAGCGAAAAGTGTAAAGGCTGTGTCCAGCGGATCATGCGAAACTCCATCTTTTTGGTTTGCGCTCAGCACGAGATCTGTTGCTAGAGTGTCCATATCCTTAACATTGCCTGGTTGCCATACGCTAGATACCTCTAAAAGATTCTTGGTTAACGTCCCGGTCTTATCACTGGCAATAGTTGTAACTAGCCCGATATTTTCAATGGCAGCCATGTTCCGAACTAAGGCTTTCCGCTTGGCCATACGGCGCATACCTAGCACCAGTACGACTGAAATCGCTACAGGTAGTCCTTCTGGAATAACAGAAACCGATAGAGCTATAATGAAGTGGAATGCATCTGCAAGCTCCATATCCCGGTATATGCTCAAAATAAGCAAGAACACAGCCAGTACACCAACTGTACTGACAATTTGAGTAATTAGTTTATCTATTTTCTTCTGAACTGGAGATTCTGTTTCTCGATTGGTTGAAAGCACAGCAATTTTTCCGAACTCGGTCGTATTCCCGGTTTGTGTTACAAGTGCGGTCGCCTCACCGGAAACCAAAAACGATCCTTGAAAAACTGTGTTGGTTCGCTCATAAACTGGCTTTTCGCCACTAATCACGTCAATTATTTTACTGACCGGATTAGATTCACCCGTTAAAAGAGCTTCGTCGCAACGTACATTATCAGCTAGAATAATCCGTGCATCAGCTGGAACTTTTTGTCCTTCGTATAAACGAATAATGTCACCAGGTACCAAGTCTTCGACCGGAATTTCTTTTGAGGCTCCGTCACGCCACACTTCAACATTCGCAGCCTCGAACTTCTTCAATGATCGCAATACACGTTCAGTTGAATACTGCTGTACGTAATATATCAACGCATTGATAACCATAATCGAAATTATGATATTGCCATCTAGGCTCTCGCCGGTTGCGTAGCTAATACTTGCTGCAATAAAAAGAATAAACATGAAAACGCTACGGAAGGGTTCTACGATCTTCTTCCACAATGGTTCGCCTTTTATTTCTAGGGCGTTGGGGCCATATTGTTCTAGGCGTTTTTTTACTTCATCGCTTAATAGACCTTTTTGAGTCGACTGCAGAGCTTGTAGCGCTTCCTCAGCAGTGTCGTTATAATACGTGTGCATATAATTTCTCTTTATTAATAATACTTATGCTTAGTTTAGCATAGTGTATGAGTAACTGCTGCGTATATGTAGACAGTGAATACTAAATAGAGTTAGAATTTATCTCTGACGTGAGCCATGGTGTATTCCCAGTCCGCGTCAGTCTTCTTGTGAGGGTTAAAGACGTTTGTAGGGTCAAATATATTTTTAACGTCTTTGAATAATTCGTAAACTTCTTTGCCATACATCGTCTCAAGCCAAGGCCCGCGTATCATACCGTCGTTATGTTCACCAGACAAGGAGCCGCCATACTTCAATACCAAAGCATTAACCTCTCGCATTGCTGGTTCTAGCTTCGCTTTCTCTTGAGGCTTTTCTATATTCATTAGTGGAATTATATGAAAATTACCATCTCCCATGTGACCTGCGATAGTCGCAAGCAGTTTGTACTTCTTCATGACTTGACGTACTTCTGGCAGAAAGCTCGGCAGATGTTCTGGCGGAACAACTAAATCATCAATAAACGGCGCGGTGTGCTTATCTTTGACCTTTTTCCGGAGCAGGTTGAAGCTCTCTCGTCGCATTATCCAGAATTTTTTGGCTTTTGCTTCAGTCTCATCCTCTTCAAACAGAGCATCGTGCCTATACTCCTGAAGGTCTTGTCGCATCTGGTGTACTTTCTGTGCGACGTCTTCCGGAGACTCTCCATTAAACTCAATCAGTAAGACCATTTTGGGTATACCTCGAAATAGCTTTAATGCATCTGGTATAAGCTGAATACCGAGCTTCATCATGCCAGCCCAACCTAACGTCTTGTGAAAATAGAAGAATAGCTTGAAGCTTAACATCAACGTGTAGTTGTCAAATCCTTCAAACGTTGCAGGTTTATGATTTAGCACAGTGTTTATAATAGCGCCAAGATCATCAATCTTGCGCAAAAAGACTACTAAGGTACCGGAGTGCTTTGGTGCAGGTACTAAGCGGAACTTTATATCAGTTACAAACCCAAGTGTACCTTGGCTACCGACAATAATTTGTGTCAGATCGAATACCCCAATTTCCCGATCCCAGACGTTCCATAAGTGATAACCAGTTGAGTCTTTGCTGACATTTGGCTTGGCTTGCTTGATTTTATCGTAATTAGCCTCGATAAGTTCATAAATCTTTTTATATAGATTGCCCTCATAATCGTTCTGGGCAATTTTTTTATCAAGCTCATCTTTGCTAATTGGCTTCACGGTATACTCATTACCGTCGGCAAAAACTACTTGTAACTCTTGGACAAATTTCTCGGTTTTACCATATTGTAATGATTTTTCGCCACCAGCGTTATTACTAACCATGCCACCGATAGTACATAAATCGCGTGAAGCAGGGTAGCTCGGCATGATGGCATCGTGCTTGAGGGTTTCAGGCTCAAAATCTCTATAGAAAACACCAGGCTGTGCATGGCCAAGTTCAGCTGTCACTTCTCGTATATTTGTAAAATACTTCGAAAAGTCCATGATAATAGACTCACCGATTGCTCCACCGGACATACACGTACCACCGCTGCGGGCAACAAGTGATAAACCAGGGTATTTGTGCTTATTTTCTACAGCAAACTTTACTATTGCTTGCACGTCTTCACTGTCTTTTGGGGCAGTTATAACCTCCGGTTTTACCTCCATCATACTTGCATCATGACTATAGAACTCTAAAGCTTCTGCGTCAGTGGTTACTTCACCTTTAATAATACTTTCAAGTTTTGTTCTTAAATCATCCATACCATAAGCGTAGTATTACACGTACTTTTTTGCAAGTGTAGTAGGGGGTTATTTCGAATTAAGCGGCTACGAGAATATAGATTGCTGCCAAAAAAATAAACAATGCCAAGAGTAAGGCAGACTGTATGATGAATTTCTTACCTGTGTCGACAACGTCACTTTTACCATCTCCGTATAGTTTAATAACACTGTAGGCTCCAACTGCACCGAAACATATTGCTGCTATGTAACCTGCCAACAAGGTGAAGAAGGAATAGTCAATCAATATTCTACCGAAGGCAACCAGTAAGAATGCGCCGTACCACGACACAATGGATACAGCACCAGTAATTGCAAATAGTGGGTAACGACGCTTCATCTTGTTGCTCCTGAACGATTTACCAATTGACCTTCGTACAACTGGGAATACGCCAAAGTGAAAAACCAGTCCATTTACAACGATGAAGAAGAAGGCGAGGACCTTAAGTTGGAACCAGCTCCATTGATATCTTGGCACTTCACCAATCTCATACTGCTGTAGCGCCATTAAGGCAACACCGGACACGACAAGCAACGCAACGCTCGTCCAGACCACGGTCGATAATGTCTTAATGAGGTTGTACTCGTCTCGTGATACACTACCATTCTTGATAGATCTGAGAAAAACGAGATCACTGCTTGTAGCGCCACCAACACCGAATGCGAAACCGATTGCGTGCAGAGTAACTAAAATAATGTGTAAATCCATAATATGTGTATCCTGTTTTGCTTATGCTTATCTTATCAGAATATAACGCCACTAACCAAAATTACTATTGATGTATCGCACGAATTGCCTGTCGAATGCCTCCATAGTGCTGTATGCCTTCATTTGGTATCTGCACACTGGCTCCGCTCGAGGTTGTATAGCTGGAGAGCAGATTCTTACCGTCAAAATCACGCAGTGTGTACGTATCAATTTGTTCAATTGGCACCTGTGATACTCGGCGATACAGCGGTATAGCTTGACTCATAGGAACATTGAGTGAAACATAGTCTGCTATCGCTGAGAGTATCTCACCGTTTGTACGTGGGTTAAGTAGGGTTGACCAAGAAAGCTCTTGCATAATCCCTTTTACGATAGCCTGTTGATTTTGCGTCCGATTAAAGTCAGATTGCGGCAGTCCATAGCCACGACCAGTAGAGTCACGAGCTCGGCTCAAACGAAGTGCTGTCGAGCCGTCAATCGTCTGCTCACCGTTACTCAACTGTAATGGCCCGCCCTCAAATTCCTGGAAGTTGGGATCATATATGCCGCGCTCGTCTGGACTATCAACTGATACGCGTATTCCGTCTAGCGCATCCACGATAGCCTCCACAGCGGTGAAATTTACTTGCACCGTGTAGTGCGTCTCAAGACCAGTTACATCTAATACAACATGCTCTAGCAGGCCAACGCCCCCAGAACTAAACCCAGCCTCTTGAAAAGTAGTTGTTTCACCAGCCACAAATGCTTCATTAATCCGGCCCGCGCCATAATTAGGTATATCTACATAAAAGTCCCGTGGCAAACTAAGCATGTAAGCATCAGCTTCACTCAAGCTGAGAATCAAAATGGTGTCGGTGAGTTCTGGTCCACCATGGTTATCTCTGTCGCTAGCATTACCGATAATCAAAATGTTGGTGCGATTCGACTGGTCAGTATCCAGTGCTTTGGTCGGTACAAAATTTAACAAATTGCCACTACCAAATATTTGCTTGCTGGCAGTAGACACATTTCGAGCGCTCCAGCCAAGGATGACGAGACTTACAACAAAAAAAATAATCATAAACCACACCAAAGTTTTCTTCACTAGGCGAGGCCATATTTTACTCTGACTCGGTGGCGTTGATCCACTATCACCAGGCTGATAACTGGTGTGTTTCAGGCGGTTATATTCTTGGTCTGTCGCCTTGTTATTCTTGTCTGTAGCCATTAAATGTACTCATGTATCCTAAACACTAATCTCTTATGACTGGCATTCGGTTGTCAACTTTTGCAGGCTCCAGCAATTGTAATAAACAATCTGCAACATTCGGACGCGACACGCTAAATGAGAATTTCTCGACATAGGGCGTCAAGACATAGTCAGTAATCTGGTTAGCATTTCGATGTTTTGGCGTACGCAAGACTATCCAATCAGTACTGCTATCTTTTAGCACCTCAACATGCTTTATGCCATCTTGTATCCGTTTGGGCTGCAGGAAGATCAATAGGGTGGTTGTAATACGATCAAGCAGCGTCAGTTTATCCCCGGTGGTAAGAACGCCTACGCCAGTCAAGCTGATGATTCTCGACACATTGTGCTGCTTCATGGAAGCTGTAATGACGCGCATGGCATTCGACTGCATCTCTATGGGCGTTTGTTTACCGTGGCCGAGCGCACTTATAACCGCATCGTGTCCAGGCATGGCTTTATCAACGGCAGAACTGTCAGTGGCGTCACCGCGGAAATAGGTTAGGTTTTTGGTAGAGTCAGCCTTGGGATTTCGATCTCCAAACACAAACGCAGTTACCTCATACCCTCGCCTTAACGCTTGCTGGACGACTATTTTACCTATGCTGCCATCGGCTCCAAATACAAGTAATTTCATACACTTCTACTATAACACCCTGGGATTAAACGCAGTATCATAGCTGGCCGCTTAAGTGTTATCATGTGACTCGTATGGATATATTATTTTATGGCGTTCTATTGGCTGTGGGCATATATCTGCTGGTACGAGCCAGTTACTACGTGATTCGTTCGTTATCAGCAATATCTCGATATATCGGTGTGTCTGAATTCATTTTATCTTTTTTGCTTTTGTCACTTGCTACCTCATTATCTGAACTTACTGTTGGCGTTAATGCTGCTATCAGTGGTGTTCCGCAGCTTTCTCTCGGTGATGTACTGGGCACAAACCTAGTGAATATTACGCTGGTACTTGGCCTCATCACCATATTAGGCAAGGGCGTAAAACTTCGTGATTATAAACAGTTTGAAGGAACCCGGCTCATAAACCTTTTGTTAGTATCCGCACCGTTTCTGTTGTTAATAGACGGTCAACTGTCCCGGATAGATGGCGTATTGCTGTTGACATTGTTCCTGATTCGTATTGCTCTCATCATTCGTGACAAAGATGCTTTTGCAGATAAAAAGACGTTTAAAGAAACCATGGAGCAACATGTTCGGCACACCGCTTCCTCAAAAAAACAGTTCATTACACGTATACTCATATTCGTAGCTTCCAGCCTCGTCTTGATAGCCTCTGCTTATACGATTGTGCACTCAGTGACCCGAATATCCGAGATTATTGGGATATCTGAATTTATTATTGGGCTGTTTGTTGTAGCTATCGGTACAAGCTTGCCAGAACTAACCGTCGGTCTTCGAGCTGCCAAAAGTGGAAAATCAGCCGTATCGGTTGGTAACTTATTTGGCGCAATAACAATAAATGCAACGCTGGTACTTGGCGTCGTATCCCTTATTGAGCCGATTTATGTACAAGAAGTCCAGCAATACGCTGTAACCTTCGCTCTAACTATTGGCGCAATATTCTTAGTCTATTACTTCTTGCGCAACAAACACGTCATGCACGCCAGGGAGGGCTACATACTTCTTTTTGTATACCTCATATTTCTTTTGGCTGAATCGGCGTCCATCTAGCTTATTTCGGCCGTATCAGCCGCCACAATGTTACTTTCATTACCATTAATAACTAGCGCTTGCGCATCAGTTAAATCTATAATCTCACTTACTGGAAACAATGATCGAGTTTGATTATTTGCATCTTGAAAATATTGGTTATCTGCATGAGGAATGATAATTTTTGGAATAAGCGCCATGCCATCATATATAGCCTCCTCGGCAAATGCAGGAATATCTGCGGACTCTATGCCCCGTAGAGACGTTCCAGCGACAACCGCTCCAGCACTGTCGCCAGCATACACAACTCCTTCTTCTAGTAGTCTAGCGATGATAGCGTCAAACCCACTTCGCTTCATTTCTTGCCGTAGGCAAAATGAATTACCGCCAACCGCCCATACTATATGATATTTTTTCAGACGCTCTTTCAACTTTCCTTTGTAAGTAAAGTCCCGCAAATCAATTATCTCCGAGTGGGTAAAGCCTTTGTTTTGCTGGTAGCTGAGTATATCTTGCATTTTGTAGTTCTGTGCTCGCTCAGCATAATAGTCTTTCGCGTTTGGTATAACGGCAATTTTTATTTGATTAATCGGTATTCCGACCAAACTTACCAACGCATCTACTACTGGTATCCGATAAGACGATAAGTACAGCTTCATAGCATTATAATAGCAGCATGAACTAAACCCGACACACTATAGTATGTCGGGTTTATTGGCAAAAAGGCAGACTGATTATTCTTCGACAATGACGAGTCCAGTGACAAAAGATCGTAAATGATCATGATATCCCCATTCGCCAGACTGACTAAAAGTATAACTGTAGGGCTCGCCAGGAGCGTATCCTCGTCCAGCATCGAACTCAGGCAAATCGGTGTGAGACGGGTGAGAATCAGACGCCACCCAGGCATTACGAGAGCTCACGTTCTCAAACGTCACCGTTGTTCCAGGCTCAACGCGTATAATCTCTGGGCTAAAGCCATCATCAGTTATTTGTACCGTTGAAGCTTGAGTGACGTTAGCGTCTCCTGCTACTGAATTGTCCACATTTTCTACTTCGCCGAGGGCTGGTGCAGTCGATTGGTTTGACTGATTAGCGTTTGATGTATCACTGGAGCTATTCGTATCTGTTCGGTTCACGTACAAAGCAATTGCAATGCCGATTGCAAGCGCAGCTATAATAATCATTGCTTTCTTTATAAATTTCATGAGCGATATCCTTTAGCTATTATGTACTACCTTTTTCTGTCAAAGACTTATCCAGCCCAGTAATGATTTTATCAATTGCTTCAAAGTCGTCGTACGTGTGAGTTTCTCCGGGTAGTTGCACAAATACGATCCTCTTATTGAGTTGGTTTATCCAGCTGGTAACCTCATCGTATGAACCGAGTGGATCATCAACATTTTGCACAATAATTATTGGAATATTTTCAGCGTGCTCTATCCACTTCTTTAACGATATGTCGCTGTGTGTCAACGGCTTCAGCGGAAAGCCTAAGCATATGAGGTAATCTGGTTGTAGAATACCTTCATACATCCCTCTTAATGCAAGTACCGCACCAACTGATTTTGCGATAAGACCATAGCTCTCTATATCTGCGATTTGCTCAGTAAGTGTTTCAACCTCTAGATCTAGATCTATCTGGTGCCCTCCATCGTCCCAGTGTTGATAACGATGCGCGTAAGAATAGTGGTACTTATCAGCTAGCGCAGCTTGAATATCTAGAGCCCAATCACGATTGGTGCCTGAACTTGCCCCAGGTAGGTAAACAACGTTTTTATCCTGCATGCACCGCAGTATAACAATCTATTGCAACCAAGGGTACTGCTTGACGATCGGTTGTTTTGACCATTGTTTGGCAAAACCATATCGTTGGCCATCGTTTTGAGCCAGTAGGCCCAATAATACCAGCGCGTAAACAATGTGATCATCAATAATAGGATTATTAGAAGCCGGCAAGACAGCTGTATACATAAGTATCATCATCAAAGCGCCAGAGTAAGTAGCGATTTTCATACCAATACCTAAAATAAGAGCGAGCCCGATGCCAAGTAAACCGATCATGAATGTCCAGTCAACCAATGTATTGCCAGCAAGAGACTGGTAAAATTCTGCGAATGGACCCGTGGTGCCAAAGCTCAGGAATCCTTTAGTAGGTGAGCCACCTGCTAGCCAGGCGGAATCACACATTACGTTCACTGTATTAGTCGCAGCATCGCGACAAGTTGCAAAACCAAGACCGAATAACTTATCGAAGAATGCCCATAGAAAAACAAAACCAAGTGATATACGCGTTAATCCCCAAATTTTCATTGCCTGGGAATTCTTTTGTTGTTTATTAGCTTTTGCCATCGATTTATCTCCTAATTACGCTTATGAATTAATTGTACAGGAAAACATAAGCAAAATGAAGCTATTTACTAATAGTCGGATTTGTTGTATTGTAAAAGTATGGATGAACGTGACTCAAGTGGTGAAAAGCTAAACATATTCAATATTGGCGAAACACACACTGTTGATGTTGAACATATACTCGCAGCAAACAAACTTATCGAGCAAACTGTCGAAATTATTCCAGTACTCAACACAGAACGAGAGCCAGAGGTGGCGAAATACGAGTTTATGTTTTATGGTGACAGACTTCATGATCTAGTGCTGCCACAGCATATCGCCGATTCATTGATCACCCGCGAAGTTACTAGCGTATCAATCCTAACCTCGTCGTCAATATATGACCCGTTATCGCCTACACTAAGCATGGATATATACACCCGAGAAGGTAATGATGAACGAATTTTGTCTATCGAACAAGATACTGAGCTACAGCAACCTACAGCTAGCCTTAGCATTAATCCTGAATCAGGCGAGAGCGCTACTGGGTTGTTTTATGCTGATACGACCAAAAAAGAAACAAGTATAGCAATACCCCAAACTTATCTACGGCAATCAATTGCAAGTTTAATATTCCCGATTTACGATGGTGACTACCAAGATTTCGCGGAGCTTAACCTGCTTGATCCAGAAGTTTTTTCTGCGCTTAATAACGCACTGCGTAAGCACGCCAATGAGTCGACAACAGAAGCTCGTTATGAATTTAAAAACGACACAGAACTAGATGGCTGGATATACTACACCCTTGACGACGCTAAGCTTACAAGTGCGGAGCTCTATGATATTCGCAAACGACAACAAGGTGTTAGTCGCAAACAAGAACTTATTGATGAAGAAGCTGGTATTCAAGTGCAGTTATTATTCGATGAAAACAGCTTAGGTATTGCTTTCTATGAAAGCAAAGGACCAGTCGGGGCTGAAACTCGACCAACACCGTTCTCTCCCGATATACAAGACATGATAGATATGCATGAATTTGTCGCCACCAAAAACAATCGCATCAAGAGCAACCAGCTGCAACAGGTGATACCGCTCCAAGAACATCACGCTACCAGCACAGATAGTCACTTGGATTAGATCATACAGAAGTGATCGTTTGCACTCAACAGTAGTTCTCGTTATACTATTGCTATAACATCAATTATACGAGGAGGAAAGATGGACGATTTAACCGATCTACTATCGGTATCAGCAAACGAATTTTGGGAAGCAGTTGGTAGCTTTTTGCCAAGTCTAGTGGGGGCCATTCTGCTCATACTACTTGGTGCATTGGTTGCTAAATTGGCTGAAAAGCTGGTTCGTAAAGTATTTGAACTAATCAGCGTCGACAAGCTACAGAAAAACAAAGCTGTCAAGAAAACGCTGGATGACAACGAGCTCAACATAGACGTCACAAACCTAGCAGGACGTATTACGTTTTGGGTTGTCATCATTATATTTGCGTTGGCTGCAACAGAAGTATTAGGCCTAAACGCAATGCGCGATACGATTCGTGACTTGTTGGCATACCTTCCTAGTGTATTGGCTGCAGTAGTAGTTATCACCGTAACCATAGCTGGTGCAAGATTGCTACGTGATGCAATTCTAGCTGGTCTTCGTCGCATGAGCGTAGATTACGCAAAGCCAATCGCAAATATTAGCTATTACGTACTACTTGTTTTCGGTGTATTGATGGCGCTTAGCCAGCTCGGCTTTGATACAACCATCATCGCCAACAACGTTACTATCATTGTCGCAGGTGTTGTACTTGCCTTAGCCTTAGCCTTTGGGCTCGGTGGACGTGAGGTAGCTGGACGTATTGTTGAACAGATGTATGACAATACATCAAGCAAGAAACGGAAATAGTTCAGCCAAACAAAAAGTTCTAAGAGCCTCTCAATATACAGAGAGGCTCTTTTTATTGCATGCCTGCATACTCCTCTCCAAGCGTTTCTGCGCCTGCTTCGTTTTAGCTCTTATGCGTTATACAATATGAGTATATGAATTTATCTACCTACACACCAAATAAACAAGCCTTTTACTTCCGTGTTTTATCGATGAGCGTCATTGGTGTGGGGTTACTCCTATTGCTGGGCATTGGATTGATCCTATTTGAGCTATTGTCACTCGGTCTGGCCTTTGTCGGTACTGCAGCATTATCGTTGGCATTAAGTATTGCTAATGTCCAGGCAATGTATAAGAAACGGAAATACACCCTCGCATCAAAGGCAATACACTTTAAGACAGGTAGCCTATTTACTGACAAAGAAACTGAACTGACTTACAAAAATATTACACACGTCCGCTTGGTTAAGCCGTTTCTTGAGTGTCGTTTGTTCGGTGCGGGTCAAATACGAGTTGAAGCAGCTGGTAGTTCTGGCACTGAGGTTCTCATGGAGTCGCTCAAAGAACCGGAACTTGTGTACAAAGAATTGCAACGCGTTATGGCAGCAAACGGCTTTGGCTTAACCTACCAAAACTTGCGGAGGCAAGAACGACCCGCTGCTATAGCTGTCGTCCTCGAAGTATTCGGTGCAGTATTTGGCACACTTTTCTTTCTGTTTTTCTTCTTCGGTTTTGGCGGGGCGTTAGCTTTACTAGTAGACACTGCACCGCTTGGTGCGATTGTAGGATTAGGTTTTGTAGCCGTACTTATTGGTATTGCCTTAGTATATGTCTATTATCAAGATCTCATCCGGCGCAAATATTATATATACGACGACGTTATAAGTTATGAGAGGGGTTTTCTAACCAGGCAAGAGGCCTTTATACCGATTGAGAACTTGTCAGATTCCGAGCTAAATCAGACATTCATTGATAAAGTTCTTGGTCTATACGATGTCGTTGTCAGTTGCCAGGGCAGTGGGAGTCAGATTAGCTTCAAGAATTTACGAAATGGTAAACAGGTAGAAGCAACTATCGATGAACTTATTAATAATAAACCCGCCCAGCAGGCAAGCACGCAAACTCAGTTAGTTGATGCAATTAATGACAACCAGCAGGTCACTCCTATCGCAACAACTCCGACTGTCACCGACGCAACTGTCCGGTCATATTACCGAGATACGAAACGAGTCATACTACCGTACGCACCTCTCCTATTAGTTTTATGGATTTTTCCACCACTTATAGTTTTTCCCATCTGGAGCTTTATTGTAGCCAAACGAACCGAGTACAAGTTAGGTGTAAAAAGTGTTGGTAGCCACTTTAACTTCTTGAGCACCAAGAATATCGAGTTCTCGCGCGACAAAATCACTGGTTTGGTTATTACCCGAGACATCATTGATCGTTGGCTCAATACCTGTAGTGTTTCGTTTTGGTCAATAGGTTCAGGGCAGGCAGTAAAATTTGAACACATTCCATACGATGAAGACCTACCGCAACTGATGCAGGCTAAGGCAGGGATTCCAGCCGATGAAACGCTGTTGGACTATCAGCCTGACTTCACAATGCTGCGCATGATTCGTGCTAACTTGTACTTGTTTATTTCATCGGTATTCTTGAGTATAGTTACGATTGCACTCGCGCTCTTCGTGCACATTAGCTTTATAAGCCTAGTTATCGTTATAGCATTTATTTATGTTATTACCTGGTATATTCTACTGCGACGCTACCGACACGCCCATCTACGAATAGGCCAGTTCACGACAAAACTACGTGTTGGCTGGCTACGTCAGCAAACGAACTATGTACTGCAGGATAACGTCAAAGATATTACAACCATCGCCTACCCATGGGATAGTGCAGGTATTGTCCAGTTCAATGTTGCTGGAGAGCAGATACAACAAAGTACCGGCAACCAGTCTAAACGACGAATACCGAACCATTTTCGAGTTGGATATATTAATTCAGAAAAGGGAATTAAGCATCTGCATGATAATGTGCTTGATGTTGTTCTCGATGAACTACCCGACAAAACACAGTTTAAATCTTTACACAAGCAACCGCAGAATACTGAGCCACTACGAGTTAGTCGACCCATGCTTTCGAATGATGTGTTTGTGATTGTAGCTTTGCATGTGATTGTGTTCCCGCTTATTCTCATCTTGCCTATTTCACTTCTGGTGAGGATTGTATGGCTTCGCGCTATACGCTACCAAGTAGAGTCGAACCGCGTTGTTAGGCAATCAGGTATTGTGTACCGCTCGCAAACAAGCATCATCAACAAGCGAATCGACTACATGAAGCATGGTCAGCGTTTCATTAATAAGTTATTTAACAACGGCGACGTCTATATATACACAACCGGCAGCAGTACTGCTGAGCTGACGCTACGCAATGCATCAGATTATATGCAACTACATACCGATCTCAATAATGCGTACGAAAGCTAGCTAGAGTCTGGGTACAATTGACATCCATCGGAAATTGATACTTTGCAGCTTGGGCGGCCGTATCTTTATACTTAAATAGTCCATGTTCGATATAAGTTCCTAGAGCCTATTACAAGACAAAGTAAAAGTACGTAATGTATAACTTGTAGCCTATCCTAAAAAATTCCAGCAACAATTTCATGGTAACCTCTGTCTAAGTGCGTGCTTTCTCGTGGTAAAATTAGTCTCATGACAGAGTATGACACACCTGAGAAACTGGAGCGGGCAGAAATCAAAGAATCGCTCAGCGTGCTATCACTACGGCGCTTGGGCTACGACTTTCAGAACAAAAATCTGTTATTAGAAGGCGAGAAAACAGATCTTGAGTCGTTGGGCGGCTATAAAACAGGTTTGTACGACCTGCCGACACTCAACGACGTCTCCCAGATCGAGGGAGCGGTGATTGGAGCGGCGGGACATGTGTTTGTTGCTCGATCACTGCTAGAAAAAACTGATGATCTGGCGGCAACTGACGCCAGAAAACTAGAGGCAATCACAAAAGACGTAACCGCCGTAATGAGACGATCTTTTGATACAGTATACCCTGAATTACTCGAAGACAGGGAATATTCTGATGATAAGTTATGGGGATTCCAGATGAGCGTGCGCGATGGCGGTATACCCCCCCACATTTGTGACGTTTGGGCAGTGTGCGTGCTTGGGCTATGATCCATACGGTATGGGTCTGGGGCTACCAACAGAGGAATTATCGTTCCATAATATTGATTCTCAGCAAAACCAGCAACTTGGCAGAGCACAACTTACAAGCCTCTTTGCTGGACTTGCAGCATATTCGGAATTAGTTCAGCTAGAACAGTAGGCGAGCATATGAGAGTAACTTGCTCTCTACCGCCTTGTTCTGTAGGCTGGCTTTTCGAGAAGGTTGACAATAATTTTTCCGTTATTCCTTCGTAATAGGTCGACCTACTTTTGGCTGCAGTTCAAAAGTAGGCAAATAAACCGCTCCCACCAAAAACCTGCCAGCAGAAATACCTGACCAGAAATTATATGTACCTTGCGGAACGCTTTTTAAGCGACCTTCTGACGCAAAACGCATGTGTGTTTCACGTCTTCAGGCTGGCCCTCATGTTCATCTCTTTCAGCTCAAGATTCCTGCAGGTGTTTTTTGGCGATGGAGGAGAGGGCTTCACGAAGAATAAACACGCAAGTCGACTTGCGTATTCATAAACCAGTTCCCAGCTCCCAATTCCTAGCGGCTTATTTCAGGCTTTGGCCGAACTGATTGGATCGACGCACAGACAACAGTCACGTTTCGAGAATGTCTGAGCGAAGCGAGTTTCGCAGAGAACTGATTGTTGGTTGGGCGGTGAGCCAGTCATGTGAGGACAACCGCCTGTGGCGTTTTTGCATACTTTTGCCGCTATTGGTAAAAGTATGTTGTTCTTTTGCATGTCAAAAAACAAAAACTGGTTCCTAGTTTCAAATAGCAAATTCTTTATCATTTGATATTTTTGCCAAAATAATGCTTCAGAAGCTAGCGGCGGAGTTGGGAGGGGCTTTCGAGGATTATTTGTGGGCGGCCTTCGTAGGTTCTGACCTCGCCAGAAATAGTGATGACGCCGCCCTCGTATTGCGTCATAGCGGGGAAGTTAGCCTGGTCAACACTAAATAGCACGGCAGAGAAGGGGCAGGTACGGTAGTCGCTGCAGTAGTTCACGAACGTGGTGTCACTAGCAGAGACAAAGACGTGGTCAACTGGGCCGGTCACGCAGGTTTGTTGGCCAATGCGGCTCTCGGCTTTTCGGTAGCTAATGCAGCCGTCCGGAATGCTACTTTGCCAGTCCTGAGCGCCTGAAGCACTCGATTGATTATCATCTGGCTGGCTCGGTTCTGGTGCAAAGTCATCGCAAACCCCGTCTGCCCAGAGGCCATTGTGTTGCTGCTGGGCTTCTCGTTCAGCAGCTCGAAATTGAGCCTGATTACTGTAGGCATCGCGGTAAGTGTACTCGTAGGCGTAGCCCTCCAGCACCATCTGGCGGTTGATGTTTGTCTCGTCTACATAGACGTAGCGCAGTAGCCGGTCGTAATCGTCACGATTATCCTGGCTGTCATCAGCCTCTAGCTGAACAAGCTGATCGTGGAGCAAGGAACGCGCATACTCACGCGACTCCTGGCCATAACACTCTGCGTCACTGTAGGGGCTTTGAATTTCAGGTGCATCTATACCAATCAACCGAACTGTCTCGGTCTGCCCATCAACATCGACGGCAATCGTATCGCCGTCATACACCCGCGTTACCGCGTACGTCCCCTCAATCCGCTGCTCAGTCTGGCTATCGCCAGTATGTTGTACATCGTCACCGACTAACCAAAAAATCAGCACCAACAAGAAAATAACCAAAAATAATCGAGCCCCATACCGCAACAAAAACCGCTTCATCTACCCAAATTATATCACCTAGTTTCTTTTTTACTTTTGTGCGTTATTGTGGGCTCTTGGGATCGCTTTGAATTTCTTTGTACAGCTCAACTCTTCAGTTTTACTCACTAGGTTAGGCTTCAATGTATCTGTGACTGCTCTTCACTTACTTGCTGCAAGCTAGATACTCGTTCGCTATCCTTGAAAAAAGTCTATAACAAATACGGAAACATTTATGAATGTTGCTAATGTTATTACAATGGTGAAGGCTAGCATCCACTTAGTATATCGGAGCATAGTTTTTGTTTGACGTATCTGGGTTCTTCGATATAGCTCGTCGAGATAGTGTCGGGTCCCTACTACTGTATCTTTAGATAATTTATCGTGCTTATCTATAAGGTCTTTTTCAGAGAGATTCTCTAGCTCTTTGTATGACTCAGATTTCAATTAAATTCTCCAGTTCTCCTCACTTGATACGTCATAGCTGACAGTTCCAACCGTCTCAAAGTGCTTTTTAGCGCAGTCAATTTTCGCCTTTTCTGTTTGGCGTAATTGACTATCGTCTAACGAGCCTTTGGTTTCGCGAATCATGTATACTTGTTCTTCACCATCTTCTACTTTCACAATCGCCCAGTCCGGATTGTATGGACCAACGGGCGTAGATATCTTAAATTCACTCGGTAATTTCATGAATAAACGTATGTCTTCTCGTGAATCAAGAAGCTCTGCGAATTTTCTTTCCATCTCTGAATCGAATTCAATGTAGTCATATATCGTTTTTGATTTGTTTTTCACCTCATAGAGTTTATCCAAGAAACGACTCTTCTCAGACTCTCCATCATCCTCAAGCAGCGTCATTTCAAAAATGCTACCGTCAATTTTTTCGTACTTTATACCTTCGACAACTGTCTGAGCGAGGACTGCCAACAACTGGTTTTTAACTTGGAAAATAAAATCTGTTGGATTATGGATAAACTCCTTCAGTCGATTAGACTTTTGAAGTATTTCTACAAGAGTATGTCTCGTCAAGCTAGTTGCGTCTTGAAGTTCGTTGATAATATCAGGGAAGGTGAACGCATCTTTAATCTGCTGTGTTCGCACGCCAAGCTCAGAGCCACTAACTCCACCTCTCAATAGGCGAACCGAATTCCGTGTAATATCAACCCGCAATGGCTCTATGTAGTCCATGCGCTTTAATTGTTCGACCGCTCCATTAACTAACTCGTCGCGATCAAGGGCAATATTGTAAGTTGTTTTAGTACTTATTCTGTCCCATAATTTACGGAACTCTTCGGTAAAGTAGACTTCTTTGTTAAATTTAACCGCCTTTCGTGATCGCTTCGGCTTAACCATGCTTTCAACACGGCAGTTTCTCACGATTGTAATTACATCTGATTCATAAGCTGTAAATCCATCAGATAGTTCTAATTTAAAGCCTATTTGAGAAGGCTGAAAAGAGTCCAGTACACGCCCTTCGGCATCTATCATGCGAAGATCTTTTAGTTCATCCCATATTTTCTCTGAAGTAGATGATCCCAGCACTCTATTCTCATCTTCTATCTGCGGTATTCTACTAAATGCCTGTTTTCTAACATAGCCGAAGTCAACGCCCGCTTTCTTGTACTCATTCTGTAGATTATCAGCAAATTTTCTGTACGATTCATTCGCTATAACGGTGAGCTGCCTATTCATGCCTTCGCCCATTACTCGTTCGCCATCTTGGTTCACTGGTAAGCGAAGTCCTCGGCCGATAGTTTGTCGCCGCTCTGTCTCGGTTCCCATTTCTCTAAGTGTACATATCTGAAAAACGTTCGGATTATCCCACCCTTCTCGAAGTGCAGAGTGACTAAACACAAACCGAAGCGGCTCCTCAGCGCTTAATAATTGCTCTTTCTTTTTCATAATCTTATCGTATGTAGACACATCATTTTGTGTAACACCAGACGTGTCAGCAGCCCGCTTTCCTACAATAGAAAAATAACCATCATGTAGTTCACTTGGTTGATAGTTCCACAAGTCACGATACATATCTGACCTGTTCATCTCTTCTTCTAGTAATTCTTCAAACCATTTTGCAAACTTTCCTTGCATCTCGTTGCCGTCATCATCGTAGTCTATGTAGTTCGCAACTTTATCTATGAAGAACAGAGAAAGCACTTTTACACCTGAATCATGTAGTATATATTCTTTTTTTAGGTGTTCACGGATCGTTTCTCTAATCATTTCTTTATATATAGAATCTAAATTGCCACCTAGCTCGTGTCCGACCTGCAAAGTCGTACCGTTAAGCAACTCAATGCTCTCGAAGCCGGGCTCTACGCTGAAGTTCGTAACAACATAGTTGTCCTCGTATGCATTGTTCTTTGTAAGTCGAGCAAAGTTGTCGTTTTTCTTCACTGTCAGTGTTTTTCTATGTACACCACTAGCGGTAGTGCAGGCCAGCTCTACCTTTGCACTCCAGCTTGGCTCGTTCCTCACCTCGACTAGCTTCATATACGGATTAGCGTCACCGCCGTGTTCGGCGGCTTCAGCTACCACGATACTCTTTACTAGTCCCATCTCATGCGCTTGTACAGGATCTAAACGGAACATAAGATTAAAATATTCTTTATGAGTTGCAGAATAACGTAGCGTGCATAGGGGATTGAGTTTATCTACGGATACCTTAGATAGATCAGACGTCATGTTTTGAGGCTCATCCATGATAATCATTGGATTCGTAGCCCTTAAGTAATCTCCTGGAGCAATTCCGTTGAGCTTATCTCTTGATTGCCACATTATGCGATTATTTTTGTCGCCCTTGATAGCGTCAATTGTCATGATCATTATTTGAATATTGGTACTAGTAGCAAACTGGTGAACTGTTTCTGGTGATTTGCCATCATAAACTTCGCTATCAAATGGCAATGAGTATAGCTCCTGGAAGTGATCGCTCATCATTCGTATGCTACTTGCGACACCTTCTTTTATGGCTACGCTTGGCACAAGGATTATGAATTTCTTGAAGTTATAATTTTTCGCTAATTCAAAGATAGTTCGCAAGTACACATACGTTTTCCCGGTACCAGTCTCCATTTCTGTACTGAAGTGCATTCCTTGCAACTCTTCTGTAAGCTCAATGCCGTTCTTGTCTTGTATTTTTTTTACATTTTCTAGAATAACCTGCTCATCTAACAGTAACGAATTAGATATAGCGCCTACTTCATTTAGCAGGCCCTGCTGACCTGCTTCTTCTCCTAGCTCAATGCTGGATAATAAATTTCCGGCATCTCTGGGTTGGCCTTCAAAAATATCAACAATTGAGTCGATTGCGTCTATTTGAAATTGCTGGTTTGAGTCGAATTTTATTCTCATTTAATTAGCTCGATTTTGGTATTTGATTAATTATATTTTCAACTAACGTGGCTTCGCTAGAAGATTCGCTCTTTGCGTGCTCTGTATTTATTGCTCCGAATAGTGTTTTTGCAGCGTTTTTATAAACAGCTGAATTTAGCTCTTCATTGTCGAAAGATGTAGCGGTAAAATCAGTCATAGTTTCGGCAATTACAGCTAGATGCTCATATTTCGCTACCATATCTGCATATATGTGATAGTTTCTAGACGCAAAATGATATTGCAAATACAAAGCCGTTATAATAGCTAGCTTAGTTGTTATTAGCATCGGCTCGAATAGTCCAATGATATCTTTGACGGCCAATACGGTATAAATACCAATGAGTATCAACAAAGCAGCCGTTAATGCATAAAACCATTTTGATCTTTTTCCAAGCCATATATCAGGGTTCGTATTTGGTTTCTTTTTTAATTCTTCAAGTCTTTTACTGAAGTGACTAGCGAGTATCCTCTGAGATCCAGTAGCTTGCTTTTCAAGACTCTCCTTGAATGACTTTTCAAACTCAGCTTTTTGCTTTTTTGCATCATCGACAACTTTACGAAGTGCAGCTATGTCTGATGTGTTTTCAGTCGCTGCAGTAATTTTTTGTTTTTGGCCAAGAAGCTTTTCATAGTGCTGCTGCTTAAAGCTATTGAAGCTTGATTGAATATTCGACACCCTAGAAGCATTTTTACCTATATCCAGTCTTTCTATCTCTTTCAAAATATTCTGGTATTCTTGTTTAACTCTAGTGAAATTTTGGGTTTCGTTGGGTATGTCTTCTATATATTTCAGTCCATTTTCTACTTCATCAATCAAACGAGCCCATATCTGAAGCTTGTCTAAGAAGTTCTTTTCAACTGTATCTTTTTCAGCTACGCCTAGTTTTGTAATTAAGGTAGACAATTCGTTTTGCATATCATACAGTCCGGAGTTCGATGTTATTTGATTTACAGATCTGTTCAGCATTTGTCTTTAGCCCATCGTTGCCATTGAAAGACTTGTCGAGGATTACTAGCTTAGTTGGCTCTTGTTCGGCAAATGCTCGAATATGGTCAAGGGAAGGTGAATCATCGCCGAGATAAGAGATTAGCTCGCCATCAGAAACGCTCCAAACGCTGAGACCTTCAATATCTTTCTGCTCAACTTTTGCTGTTAAGCTAAATCCAAGTTTTAGTAGTATTTCTGTAAGTAAGTCTTCTTCTGTTGCGTCTTCGCTTGTATTCTCAGAGACATCTAATAGTCGTGACTGCAACTCTTCTGTATCTTCTGTGTATTCGTTTTTCCATTTTGTAAAGCTTGTATCAGATAGCTTATAGACTTTAAAGCCAGTATCAAGAGGTATTTCGCGATCCTTTAACTTATCCGCGTAATCTGCTTTTATTTTTTCACCGGCACGGCGAATGCGCTCTTTTGCGATATCGGCAATAGTTCTAAACCCAAACTCATATGCATTACTGCCTTTTTCGGTTGGCTCAGGAAGTTGTACTTGTATACTTTTTACTGCCCCCGAGCTGTCGGCATTGAATTCGAATACTGAATGGGCCGCTGTGCCTGAACCCGAAAAAAAGTCAAGGACAGTGTCTTCGGCTTTGTTAATGTTCATTATTTTCATCAGATGCGCAATTAAATTAACCGGTTTTGGATTGTCGAAAAAGTTTCCTCCCAGCATCTCATCAAGATTTGACTGAGCTCCTCTTGTGGTGTCAAAGCTGTCAAGAAGATTAGACGGTATTATATCCGATGAATCATTCGGAAAAATTTTTAAACGTGGGACATTCGAATAATCTGGCGCACCTCCAAAATAAATTTTGTTATCAGAAATATAGTCATCCATCTCATTTTTGGTACATTGCCATTGCCTCAACCATTTAATGCCTGATGGCGATTCAACTGTAAAATAATTTTTATGCTTTGGGTTGCTGCGTTCTTCCGAGAAGGAAATACTACCAGAGAACCATTCACCTCTAGGATCATTGTCCGGATTACTGAAACTACCCGTAGCCATCTGCTTTTCAGCCCACTCAGGTAAAGATTCTTTGCCCCTCGCATAACACAGAATATACTGCTGAAGCGTTCTTGAGTTCTTTGTTTTTTTGCCTTTACCATGAAGCCACATAAAATTATTTACAAAATTCCGCTCCCCATAAATTTCATTAAGTATTTTTTTTAAATTATCATATTCGTGATCATCTATACTGATAAATATGACGCCGTCCTGGGTTAATAAATTTTTTGCTAGCTTCAGTCTGGGGTACATCATATTCAACCAGTTACTATGATATCTTCCTTCGGCATCTGAATTGGTTCGAAGTTTTTTGCCTTGATCATCTAATTGACCCGTGAATTCTAGGTAACTTTGAAGGCCTTCTTTGTAATTATCTGGGTAGACGAAATCATTGCCCGTGTTATATGGAGGATCAATATAAATCATTTTTATTTTGTTGTGATAATGCTTTTGCAAAATTTTTAATACTTCTAGATTGTCTCCTTCGATAAACAGGTTTTCGGTACTGCTCCAGTCTTTGCTCTCGTCAGGAGCGGGCTTTAATGTGGCAGTGGTTGGCTCTTGAGCGGCTTGCATGGCCTGTTTCTTCCCAGGCCAGAACAGACCGAAGCGCTCAGAAGTATCTGTAGCATCATCTTCTAACAGTTCTTGCAGCTTTTTCGTATCTACTTTGCCGTCGGCTATTGCTTCGGGAATTAAGTCTTGAAGTTGTCTTGCGAGATTAGTCTTGAAGTCGGGGGTGGTTGCTGGTATCTCGTTAATTTCGTCTGTATGCTGCTGATCGTCTGTCATGAATATGTATACCTTTCGCTCGTACTTAGATTAACTCCCATTCAACTTCAAAGATTGTCTCTATCTCTTCTTTCGATTGTAAAGTTGTCTCTATTGTATCAAGAAGTTCATCTGTTTTCTCGTCAATCTCTTTTAGCTTTTGCCGGTAGCTGAACTCTTGCTCGTCACGCCTTCGCTCAAGTTTACGTAACTGTTGGCGAATACGAAGCTCTTACTCGACATTATTTGCATGCCTGACCTGCTTCTTTAGCTCACGTATTTCCTTATCTAGTATAGATATTTTCAAATTCTGCTTTTTTAGATCTTAATGTCTAGCGTAAATAACTCTGCAAAGCCTTCAGCCCAAACTCAGAAAAAATCTGTGGTTCTATTTCCTCGAGATAGCGCCACGTCTCCTCGATATGTCCGACCGCAAAACTACGCGGTGATTGTTCTACTAAACTATTGTGAACGATGACACCGGAACCATCCAGGGCAACCGCACCGACGAGATATCCTTCTACCTGATCAATCGGCATGTCCGTCACCTCAGGGCGCATAAACACAGCGAAGTCTCTTGGCTTCAAGCCTTGGCCAATCGTTAATACGGACTGCACGTCCCGATAATTTTCGACAACTTCATCGATATCAAGAGTCACCTCACCAGGACGCATCGTTATGTCATCGTCCTGCTCGATATACCAGACTCTTTCACACTTCATGCCTCCAGTATACACCCGTATACGCTTGAACCATACACAGTCACCTGTGTCTTGAAGTTGAGCCCTGACAAGCTCAGCAAAACTGATGCCACTCATCAGCTGTCTGGCGAATCAAGACGAAAACTTCGTCTTTTTTGATCCGTATAAATAGTGAAAAAAGACCGACCGGAGGGAGTTCTTTCGACGCGTCAGATTGGTGGCCTGAGGGGTAATTACGTTTTTGCTGCTTGGCTGGGGCGGAGGGATATCGGCAAGCCTCTTCCGCTCAGCCATGCTCGAAGCAAGCTTCTGCGCGTGACTTCGCTACACCGAACCCACGTTCGCTTTGCTCACTCACGGGGTTCTCGGTCGCCTGCGCTCCAACAATATAAAAACACCGACGTTTGACGATGTTTTTATATTGGCTGGGGCGGAGGGATTCGAACCCCCGAATGCATGGACCAAAACCATGTGCCTTACCACTTGGCCACGCCCCATCGGATAAGTAAATTGCCACGCAACGATTGTACCAGATTATAACAGGGGAGGCGAGCTTTATTCTTGCTCGCCCATATTTAAGCCTTCGTACGATTTTTTAATAATTTTTCGTAGTACACCCTTATCGACATCAGCAAGCCGTTTGATGTATAAGCACGCTACAGCAGTTTTGTGCTTCCCAAGACTGTCTAGATCAGTCTGGTGTTTATCTGTACCATCCATCAAGTATAAGGTGAGCTTTCCTTTACGTGGCGAGAATGCAATCTTCATCCAGTCTCCTTCGCGACCTGAGGCATATTTGTAATGATATGTGCCGTATCCGACTATACTATCGCCCCACATCTTGGGTTGCTGCTCAGTCACTTGTTTCATTAGGCCGTTTATCGCCCTGGCGTCGTCACGCTGTTGCTCGTCAGCAATAGTATTAAGAAAATCATCAACGTTTTTATTATTTTTTTGCGTCTTTAGGCTAGCCTGTTTATTCATGGTTCTATTCTATCAAATTTATGAATTGTTATAGTATTCTGGCATGGTTGACAAAGTTGTGGGATATGTTGCAATCAATTACCAATGTTGCTATGTTAGATGTATGGAACGAGCCAGAGTGGCAATCATAGAAGATAAAGATGAAATTCGCTCATTAACTCGTCGTGCACTGGAAACCGCAAATCATACAGTAGTAAGCGAAGCCAAGACTCGAGAGGAGGCCATTGAGCTGGTAGACAGAGTAGCAGCAGGCGACATAGAAGTTGATGTATACCTGTTGGATGGAAAGCTGCACAAAGAGTCAGCCATAGGAGAAGATGCGCGCATCATTAGCCAAAGGATGCAAATCCAAAGAATTGGTGGACACGTTATCGGGTTTTCTATTGACGAACTGCCGGAAGATGTTTGCCACTCAAGCGTTGAGAACAAAGACGTCTTAAATGCAATCAAAATAATGGACGATCTAGCAGAGCCAAACTGACTCAGTTCAGGTAGCGAATGCACAAGCGTCTGCTACAATCATTGCTAGTATGCAAGTATCAGACGAAGAGTTTAATGAATTAATAACCCAATCAATGGATGAGTTGCCAGAGGAATACATAACTGGTCTTGATAACGTTGTGATCACGTACGACGACGAGCCAGATCAAGCTCAGCGAAAAAAGCTAAAGTTACGCTGTCATCAATCCTTATACGGATTATTCGAAGGTATACCCAAAACTCAACGCGGAGCAGGCTACGCCATGGTACTACCAGATAAAATAACGTTATTCAAGAAGCCAATGGAGCACTCTTGCCGTAATATGGCTGAGTTAAAGGCTCAGGTTAAAAATACCTTGTGGCATGAGATTGCCCATCATTACGGCCTGAACCATGCTCGCATCCATCAGCTTGAGTCTAAAATGCACAAAAAAACTTAATGTCCTACGGGTCGCGGCTTGAACAGTCGCGTATGATAAACTGTAGATAGATAAATCAGGAGGAATTCGCATGAGTAAATCATTGATAGCTATAATTATTATTATACTTGTTATTGCGGGAGGAGCTTTTACCTATCTTGCTATGAACAACGATGAAGAGCCGTCATCGTCTCAAGAAAACAGCTCCGAACAAGCATCAAATGACGAGACGGCTGCTCCAACCTTCACTCCAGAAAACACCGTTGAAGCGTCTTATCTAGCAACAATTTCTGGGACAAGTGACGGCGATGATATAAATGGCACATTAGAATCTGATGGTGATGGTAGCCTTCGTTTTAATATCACCACGAACGGCGAGACTAGTGAGCTTATCATAACGAATGAAGGTACGTTTTCTTGTACGTCTTCAGAAGGCTGTTTTCGCTTCTCAACTAACGACGGTGAGTCGACTAGCTTGCAGTCAGCCTTTAATCCAGAACGTTTTACATACGATGAGGAGGCCTTTCAGGAGTTACAAGAGCTAGCATCGTACCAAGGACAACAAGTCTGCAACGTAGGTAGATGTGATGTGTGGGTATACAGTGATGGAGGCTCTGATGCTACTATCTTCATCGATCCTTCCAGCAACCGTGTTGCTCGTATAGAAAGCACTGAAGATACATCTACTTTTGTCATAGAATATGATTACCAGGACGTAACTATAACTGCTCCTGAAGACTACGAAGAGATACCAAACATTCAGGGAAACCTATAAAACACTGCAAGCCGGTCACCTCAATAAACTTATTGCGTAGTATATACTGAAGCCATAAACAGGCTTAATATATATGCACGCAAAAGACCACCCGTTTGTCGGAATAATAGTAGTCACATTAGTAGTAATAATTGGTTTTTTGACCTATAGCTATACAAAAAATCGTGAATCAACCGCTGAATCGACCAACCCCAACCCACCGGCAGAAATACAGCGCCAAGAAGCAGCCCTATTTAATCCATTACCTATAAACAATCTGTCGTTTCGTGCAACAGTTATTGGAACTGAGGGTAATAATCCAGTCAGCGCAATCCTGGAATACGACGGCCAAACTAACATACAGATAGAATTCTTAGGAGGGGAGGTTAGTAGCAGATATGTTATTACAGCAACTGATACATACACTTGCGAGGATGATAGTTGCGTCCGAGGAGAGACAAATGAAGTCGCGCTACCTCATTTTGATCCTCAACAATTTATCTATTCTGAGTCTGATTACGATACGTTCAGAGACGATAAGCCAGTTTACCTTGGCCAGCAGGAATGTCCTGCAGGGAGTTGTCACACCTGGGACGTCAACAACACTGCAGTAAGAGATTCATACATACTATTTATAGACACTGACACAACAAGAGTTAATCAAGTCGCCATAAACCAACGAGAAACAAACTTAACTGTTGTATACGATTACCGACCAGTGACTATTATTCCGCCAGAGGATAGCCAAGCTCTGCCAAGTTTCAATTGAAGGAAATTGTGGCTATAGCCGATTACTCTTCGGTACGAGAGAATGGGTTGACGCGGCCATTTCTGTAGAAAACCCAGTAGTAAGCTATGAGTAAAGCTACACCAAGCGCGAGTAGTATGCGTACGGTGTTACTCGTCGCTGCTTCTTCGACTGAATCTTCTACGCCAAGCACGTCTCCATCTTCTCCGGTAGTTGTTGACGCTGCTTCATCGGTTATCTCACCATCGTCTTGCTGTGCGCCTTCGTCATCAGTAGCACCTGCTACATCACCACCGCCCTCAACAGGTTGTCCGTTTGCCCCAACTGCAATTAATCCAGCTTCTTGCTCGGGTGTAAGCTCTGGCTCAATAGTGATGGTTGATTGGTCTTGACCTTCTGGTGTTTCTACGGTAACTGCTCGCGCCTCAGACGACTTAGTGACGCTGTCTAGGCTGCTGTTTGCTTGCAGTTGGTAGACATAGCTACCGTCTTCTTCTACAGTTACTTCAAATGCGCCTGATCCACCACCACCTGGTGTTGTATCAGTATCTACTTGCGTCCCATCCTGGAGAAGGTTGACGGTTATCTGATCACTCGTATCAACCGATAGGGCAGTGTACTCCACATTAAAAGTTCGTAGCTGGTTTGCAGTGGTTGGGTCTGATATTTCAATCTTCCAGAAATGGTTCGAGGCATCAACGGCACCAACAAATAGCAGCGGTAGAGCCAATAGAAGTGAGAGTTGTCGTAGTAGGCGTTTCATTAGAGCGCTCCTTTCATTTCACGTCGGACAAGTGAGATAGCGAGTCCAATCAGTAGTATCGGTATCACAAAGTAGTGCCAGATTACTGGCGTTCCAGTGCGGGCTAGCGTTTGTACGCCAAGCACTTCACCTTGTTCTTGCGCCACGGTCACTTCCGTCCCGACGAATGGTTCATCAGCTTGAGCGAGGTGAACATTAGAGTATACCGTTTCGTTCTGTTCTAGCTCTGGTACCGTACCACCGCGAGCATAGGCAATATCAGGATAGGTGCCCGGACTTACATTTTCTTGAATTTCTGCCTCATAGGTAAGCTCCACCACATCACCCGGGTAAAGTGTCCCGAGGTTCCATGTGCCTGGTGAGGCGTAGGTTGTGCCAGTTCCGACGAATGTCTGACTGCTTGGTCGATTGGGTGAGCTGATGAGTGCTGACGCTGTGGTAGTGTTATCAACCAAGAAGTTTTCTGGTGGCACATCGACAACTGTGGTGTTATATGATATTCCACTCGTTTCTGGAACTCTAACTGTAAGTGTGTACGTTACGATATCGCCAGTTATTGTTGGCTCAGGAGTGTCATTCTCTTTCACGAGCTCGAGCACTACATCTGCCGCATTACCAATTTCACAGGTAATGGAATCTTCTCCGAGATAGGATGTATATACAATCGAAGGGTCAAACACAGAATCAAACAATTGGTCCTCGGCATATATGGTTCTATCTGGCATTTCACAGCGTATACCTGTTTGGGTCCAACCGTCCTGCATCACTTCGCCAACCTGATAGGCAGTAAATGGTCGGAGATTGCTAAACGTTGCTACGCCCGAGTCATCGGTGACATCTTCCGCATCTTCACATGTATCTACACCCTCATCTTGACTCTTGGTATTTCCTTCCTCAAATTCGTTGGGATATCTATCGCTAGCCTCGTTGACCCCAAGAACTCCGTTCACGTACAGGTCGTCTGCACATCCAAGTGTAATTGACCAGTTAGGAAGTGTCTCTTCGCCTTCATCACGGATACCGTTTCGGTTTAGGTCATTATACTTCGTAACATTTATTTCTGGCTGTCGGTCATTTCGGAATGTACAGTTTATATCGTCACCCTCTTGGACATCTACAACGACATACCCTTCGTAATATTCAGCGTCCGCATCACTGTTACAGTAGATATAGTTAATCTTCCATCCGTCAGGCACTATTTCTGAAATCATGTACTTTCCAGGGGCGACATCACCAAAGGTACGATAGTGATTGGCCGTCTCTCCGTCGTCAGTTAGTGAAAAATTCTGTGGCCATGGAGAAGTAACCTCGTCTTCATCATTAATTTGTGACTGTAAATAATCAAGTAAACTTAAGCTGTTGGGCGTATCATACACATCGCCCTCTTCATCTTCGTAATTTTCAATGACGAAATTAAATGCTTGTACCGATTCAGGAAATGCGTATTTGAACACGGTAATCTCAGTTGTGATGGGCGCTGGTGGTTGTGGGCAGCGTTTCGTGTTCTTGGATGCGGTTGCAGTCTTTCCATTCAAGTTCCAGACTTGTACGTCACCATCAACGAAGGTTGTGATGAAGGCATTTGGTTCAGCCTGGTCAAACGCTGTTCGTCCAGGACGACCATCAACAACATTCGGGTACGGGAAGGATGTCGGAAGATCAGCAGTTCCTCCAGTGAATGACTGAGTAATTTCATCAGCGTCAACTTCGTATGGTGAACCATCTAGTGTTGACTTGTTTTCGTAACCCCAGTATGCAGTGAATACGCCTTCTGATTCATCATAAATGACACATTCAACGATGGCGCTGAGGTCGATAACAGGTTCAGGCGCTGGTGGTTGTGGGCAGCGTTTCGTGTTCTTGGATGCGGTTGCAGTCTTTCCATTCAAGTTCCAGACTTGTACGTCACCATCAACGAAGGTTGTGATGAAGGCATTTGGTTCAGCCTGGTCAA
>Ga0306906_1000019_pt1 | contig 177160 bp, 197 predicted proteins | sample AntRauTorcE11897_FD_190405 | JGI IMG/M metagenome (GOLD analysis project Ga0306906, IMG submission 190405) | Saline lake microbial communities from Rauer Islands, Antarctica - Metagenome Torckler E11 #897 (v2) (version 2) | ecosystem: Environmental > Aquatic > Non-marine Saline and Alkaline >...
CAATCCAAAGTATTCCCTACCATTAAAATGGGATAAGTGGTAAGCTCTTTTTGACAAGTTAATAGGATGTTTAAACCTGTGACAAAAAGTCGCAGGGTTTCCTCCCCGCAGGGGAGGATGTTTCCAATGTCGGGTGTGAGAATTATAAAAGCGTCTTGTTTCCTCCCCGCAGGGGAGGATGTTTCCCTCCCACATACGTCGTGATTGGCGCCGCTATTGTTTCCTCCCCGCAGGGGAGGATGTTTCCTTCAACGCCAGGATATCTGGACATAATTCTATGTTTCCTCCCCGCAGGGGAGGATGTTTCCTTCTTTGCCATCTTTGTCTTCCTTCCAGATCTGTTTCCTCCCCGCAGGGGAGGATGTTTCTTAAGAGTAATTCCAGCGCTGATAATGATCCCCGTTTCCTCCCCGCAGGGGAGGATGTTTCTAAGAGGTAGTAGTAATGAAGTTGATGTCTCAGGACCAAAAATATTGGGCTAAATATTGTAAAGAGGATGGATCGTATCATCTAGTACGATATCATCAATTAGATGTTGCAGCCTTTTTCGAGAATCTTCTAGAACAACACCCTAAAACCAAAGAGAAGATCCTAAGACCTTTTCCAAAAAAAGATCGAGAAGAGGCACTTAGGTTTATCATTTTTCAAGCGGCGTTGCATGATCTTGGAAAATTTGGAGCTTTCCAGGGAATGATTCCTGAATTGTGTAAGGAATTTGGCCTTCCTAGTTATGGTCCTGAAAAATACCACCATAGTACCGCAGGTTATATGTACTGGTATGAGAAGTTGGCAGATCAATTTTTTGGTAACAAAAGAGAGCTACAAATATCTGCCCTTTATCTCCAACCCATTTATGCTCATCACGGGTATCCTCCTTTTGCCAGTTGGAAAGACGAAGCCAAAGGAGCCTACACTCACGAATGTTTGGAAGCTTTTAATGATAAAGAAGTAGCTGCTTTTGTGAATGATGTTCATGACCTTTTTGGCAACCCCTCATTTCCTCTTAAAAATGTAGATATCGACCAAATGTATTATAGTGCCTGGATTCTTGCGGGCGCTATGATCTTTTCGGATTGGATGGGTTCAACCAATAAGTATTTTGAGTTTGAACAGAAACCAAAATGTCTTAGAGAATACTATAACGATGCTGCACTTCCGCAGGCACGTTTTGCTCTCAAAGACCTTAATTTCTGCCCTCAAAATATAGAAGTGGGAAGTTCCTTTAAGGATCTGTACCCACAGCATACTGCGAGACCTTCCCAAGAAGTTATCAATACTTTGGAGTTTTCGGGAGGAGGACAACTTCTTATTATTGAAGATGCTACAGGTTCGGGAAAAACAGAAGCTGCATTATTAGCTGCCAGAAAAATGATAATGGAAGGTGCTGCCGAAGGTATCTATTTTGCGCTCCCTACACAGATAAGCGCCACTGAAATGTTAAAAAGAGTGGGGAAACTTTGTACGCAATTCTTTGGGAAGAATTCCCCAGCCCTTACCTCATTCGCTTCAGGTTCCGCTAATATCTGCAATTATTATGACCAATTAAAAAATGGGATCGAAGATGGTGCAATGACGCATGATTGGCTTAATAAGAAATCAGCACTCCTTTCTCAGATGGGAGCGGGTACGGTTGATCAAGCTCTAATGTCCGTCCTCACTAAAAATCATTCGGCCCTTCGCCTTTATGGAATGAGCCGTAATGTGATCATAATTGACGAGGTTCATGCTTACCAGACTTACCAAATGGTTCTAGTAAAGAGATTACTTGAGTATTGTTCAAAAATGGACATTCCTGTTATTCTGCTGTCTGCCACTTTACCTCAAAATACCCGAGAAGAATTGGTCCATGCGTATGGAAATAAAAATATCAAAGTAGATAAAAAGGCTGGATATCCCTTGATTACTTATTTGGACACTACAAAAGGAAAATAAGATGTTGTTGAGAGAAATAAAAGTGAATACCAAGCAAGAGCGGACCTATCAGATTACCACTATTCACGAGGAATCTGAGGTCTATGATATCGCCTGTGATAGAATTCAGAGGGGGGAGTGCGGCGTAGTCTTTGTGAACACCGTAAAAAGGTGCCTCGAAGTATATGAGACGCTTAAAAAAAGGTTGGGGAAAAAGAATGTACATTTAGCTCATTCCCGTTTTACAGTTCTCGATAGAAATAGGATAGAAAAAAACGCGCTTTTTTTATTTGGAAAAAATAGCACCAATAAGGAAAGAGCAGGTCAGATTATGATATGTACCCAGGTATTTCAGGAATCTATCAATTTAGATTTTGATTTCGGAATACTTGATCTGGCTTATATTGACAGTCTTTTCCAACGAATGGGTCGAGTCTGGAGATATAAAAGAAACGGACGAGGAGAGGTAGATGACCTCTTGAAAATAGATACTAGAGGAGCAAAGATACCGATCTATGTTTTTGGGCCGGTCCCCGTAAAAGACCCTGGGGATAATTGGTATAGCTCTGTAATGGGAACAGCCAAATTCATTTATCCTGACACACAAAAAACTTGGGATACTATGAATGTATTGAAAAGACAAACAGACTGGAAATTTCCACAAGATGCCCGTGAGCTATTAGAATCGGTTTTTAGAGATCATAAAATCAGTTGGAAATCACTGGAAGAATCTGATATAAAAATGCTTGGAGCAAAATTAGCGGACAGAGGAATTGCGAAACGAAATGCCTTAACTTTCGATACCACCTATAGGTCCTCCGGTACTCTATGGGATACCGATGAAACCGCAGTCACTAGGCTTGGATATCCTACAACTACTATCAGGTTAGCCCTCTTTGAGAATAACGAAATTGTCTCTTTTGAAAATCGAGCGAAACCCCCAGAATTTAATGAGATCAGTTACTCTCTTAGAGATGCTTGTGGAGAGTTTTTATTATCCAGTGCTATTGAAAAAACTTTCCAAAATGCTATCGAAAATAAAAAATGTAATTTCGTTAGAGATTTTAACTGGTTGACTTATTTAATTCTCAAGGAGATAAGAACGGGTATTTGGCAAGGATATACAAAAAATCAAGTTAAGGATTCCAATTATACTAGATTTTACTATACGAGAGAGTATGGACTCTTAAAAGAAAAGACTGTAAATGATCTTAACCTTGACCTGTAGATAACTTTCTAGTATAGTAATTTTCTTGACAAGTTAATAGTATGTATAAACCTGTGACTTTTTGTCACAGGGTTTCCTCCCTACCCGGGAGGATGATTCTTAAAATGATTCCTGCCATAAATTCCGGTATATGTTTCCTCCCTACCCGGGAGGATGATTCCGGACTGGAACCCGGCGTATAGGAATATAGAGCGTTTCCTCCCTACCCGGGAGGATGATTCCAATTCAGCAAATGTCGGTGATTGTAGGGCAGAGTTTCCTCCCTACCCGGGAGGATGATTCCGAGAAGAGCAGGAGGCAAGATGGACCTGCTTCGTTTCCTCCCTACCCGGGAGGATGATTCCAAGGAGATATATAATGACTAAAACCGCTTTATTAGTAATCGACATGCAGAACGACTTTATGCCTGGGGGAAGTTTGGAAGTTCCTGGGGGTCTCGAAATTGTACCCAATATCAACAGGCTTATGGCCAGTGATAATTTTGATCTGGTAGTGGCCACAAAAGACTGGCATCCCCAGAATCATGGGTCTTTCGCGTCTAATCATGAAGGATCTGAAATCGGAGAGGTTGGTAAACTCGAGGGTTTAGACCAAATCATGTGGCCTGACCATTGCGTACAGGATACCGAAGGCTCTGAGTTCGTAGAAAGTCTGGAAACGGATCGTATCGATCATATCATCTATAAAGGAACGGATCCCAAAGTAGATTCCTATTCTGGATTTTATGACAATTCTCGCCGCAATAGCACAGGACTTACGGATCTTCTACAAGAGAACAACATAGGAACCGTCTGTCTAGTAGGGGTCGCCACAGAGTATTGTGTGAAATTTACAGCTTTGGATGCAGTTAAAGACGGATTTGAAACCTATCTCGTGGAAGACTGCGTAGAGGGGGTTGCTCAAACCAAAGCAAGTGATGAAGAATTAGGAGATGTTTTTAAGGCTCTCATAGAGATGAAAGAGAAGGGCGTTATTATCACCTGGTCCGATGCGGTTCTATACGAATCTTAACTAGTTCCCTCCCCAGAATACCGTCTCTCCTTGCACTACTAGTCTTCTCTTCATATTGGAACTTTGCCATATCCGTTTTGCCATAGGACTTGTGATACCCCCTTGTGAACAATTTTCAGGGATTAATACGGCTTTCTTAGGGGCTATTGCGCGGGCTGCTCGGACATAAAGTTCGGATCCGATTCCCATATTTTGAAGATTTAGGAAGACTAATACACCCTTCATTTGATAATAGTTGAGATCAAAGCCTAACCGCTCTTCCATAATTCTTAAATCTTCTTGGCATTCGTCACTCAGTTTGCTTCGGTCCCGTCCTCGTACTGCCTCGAATTCTGCCACCTGACCGTGATCAAACTCAAGATCTTTGATGGAAAACTCGTAATAGGGATCAAACGGACGGGCTTCACTGTAATTGGCCCGAAGGATATCAAAACCCTCTTCCTTCATAAAAGCCTTTATAAGTAAAGTGTCTCCCCCTCTAAAATCTTTTTCATAATAAACGTATTTCGAGAGATTTTGAGTCGCTAGAACCCTTCGTACGATCGAGGTTATCATTTTTTTGTGCATTAGGTTGCCTGTTAAATCTGGAATTGATATGGTAGACTATTAAGGAAAACTATAATAGAAATACCAACCTAGGCTAGGTACCTAAAAATGAAGGAAGACACTCAGAACATAATCGAATCGCTATTACCAGAGGTAAAGGAACATAGGAAAATTGGAATCTTTGGCGGGTCTTTTAATCCCCCTCATCTGGGACACGCCATGATGGTGTTGACGGTCCTTATGACACAAGACATTGATGAGGTCTGGATTCTTCCGACGGCCAGTCATGCAGAGAAAGAAGGGTTAATGCCTTTTGGGGACAGGATGGAAATGTGTAAGCATACCTTTGGACATATCCAGGGAGTGAAAGTTATTCCTATGGAATCTTTTATGCCATCTCCTAATTACACACTGAACACTGTTAAAACTCTCAAAACTCTGAGGCCGGAAATCGATCTTTATTTTATGATTGGGAGTGACTTAGTAGAGGAAGTTCCACACTGGACTCGCTCAGAAGGACTCACAGACTTTTGTACCTTCCTTATAGTACCAAGGCAAGGCCATCCTCTGGTAGAGCTACCTGAGGAACTGGGGACTCCCGTGGAAGTAGATCTCAGTATATCCTTACCCGAGGTATCTTCTACCCTTATTGGAAAACTGAAAAAGAGGGGTGCCTCAGTAAAAGGGTTTTTAGAGAAAAGAGTTAATGATCTCTTAGAGCAACTTTAATTGAGCTTCCAGAACTTTCTTAATGAGATCTTCTTCTAACTTATCCAGAAGATTTTCTTTTATACTAGGGATACGAATAAATTCCCCCTCAGTATATTCCCCGGAAACTTCATAAGTTTCATTGGTTATCCCACATTCAAAACTTTTAGTAAACTGGTAAAATTTACCATGTCTTGAGTTCGTCGTTTGGATCTTGGGAATTATCATTTCTTTGGGCATAGGAAGGAGTACAGACCCGTCAAAATATTCGAGGTCTACTTCGTCTTCAACTATTTTAATGTGTGGGTCAGGGCGTGGCATAAAAACATCTTCCCTAACCTCGAAAGTTCCCTCTAATGTCCATTTCGTTAGCATATTCATAGGGGTAATTGCTCTCTCTAATAGTTTGTAATAATTTTACTTCTAATTCTCTCTCAACTAGATTTGTATCCCGATTTCGGAAGTGATGGCCACCGTAATCTCAGTTCCTTTCGTTTAGTTTAGTTATTGTCCGGTACTGCCGAACCCGCCTCTATTTTCGATACCAAATTCTTCCAACTTGGCTTCCAATAAAGATGGTTTATAATATGGGAGAAATAAGATCTGACAAAACCTCTCTCCTTTTCCATAGACTACTAGGTCGTCTTCACCCTCTTCATAAATATGGTACTCTCTCTTGTCAGGGTCATAATAAGACTGTAGGAACATTCGGTTTTTGAGATGGGGCTCAAAATCATGCAGGGTACAATAGGCTTGGCAGGCATCTCTATTATTGGGTACATCCTCTTTGGAGACTTTACCTACAAAGGTACTTTTCTTAGGTTCCCTTGTCAGATCTACAATGAGATTGTCATCTTGTCCGCAATAGGAAGGGTCAACTACTCCTATCGTATTTGAGATCCTGATACCTTTCTTTCGAGACGAGGACCGGGGAACAATAAGGACAAGACACTTCATAGGAGGCTTGATGACGATACCCGTATCTATGGTTCTTCTGGAGTTATAGGGCATAACCAAGTTGCCGAAATCAGGAGGCAATGCAATATCATAACCTACGCTTCCCTCTTCCATGCAGACTGGGAGGACTCCGAACTTACCGTGGACTTGTACTTCAAAGGATTCTGGTTTCATTTTTTATCTAGTGTTGGAAGGTTTTTAGTTAAACATTAGTTTAGTAGGGGAACTGATCAACATCAGCCCTTTATACGGAAATAACGACATGGCCATACAAACAATTCCCCCTTTTCCTTTTGAAATAGGAGAAACCTACAAAACAAAAACATCCTCCAAGGGTAAAGTGGAGGATGTTGAAATTTTAGGATTTGAAGCTTTCCCTGACCAATATCAAATGAAAGTTCTTTTGACTACAATGAGATCCGAGTCCAGAAGAGATAAAAGGATCATAGCGACCTTTTATCTCACCGAATGGGGAGAATGGAAATCAGATCTATATGCAGAAGATGAAGAGGAATAGACTTCAGAGCTTGTCAGAGAGCTTCTGTGCTATTTCTTTAGCCTGGCTGTCTGCATACCTTCTCTTAGACATCTGAGACTTGTAGCAGCTATTACCTGCTTTATGATAGGGTGTTGTGGAAACAGGTATAACATTACTTTTGCCCCATAGAGGGATCTCTATATTTTCGCCAGCATTATTAAGAGTAAGGACATTCAAATAGAGATCTGGATTGCATCCCCACCTTTCATTCCTTCTCGAAACTACATATCCCTGTAACTTCCCACTTAAATAGGAAACCAAAGATTTTGCCAGATACTCATCTACTCCAGTATGGAGAACTAATATCTCTCTAGGTTCATCTTTCATTTATCACTCCATTAATATACTACATTCAGTAAAAAGAGTACCAACAGAAAAGCCCTTTTGCAAGGGCTTTTTCTCATTCTCCAAATTCTCTTTTTAAATCCGCAGGTCCTAGAATTGATAGTTTCCTCAGGACTTTCTCAGAGTCTTTGTATCCCCTTAGTAATCTAACTCGGGGGTCCTTACTAGCGTCCATTTCCGAAGTTAGGTCTAAAGCCCTATCATGTAGGGATTTCCAATTAGTGCCTGCTTTTACCTGTTTCTTAGGCTTTCTAAGGTAACGGCGCATCGTCTTCTTAGCCATTTTTATCCTCAGTTTTGGTTTTGACCAATTTTCCATTCTTAATGGTTGAAATTCTCTTTCCTTTAATTTTGGGTAGGATCATATCTTGCACATCTTCACTAATCGAATCCAGTGCTAAATCCCATACCAGATCAATTCGCATTCCTGCGGTGATATAAAGAGGCTGATTATTGTACACCGTAGACTCAATAGTCTCTGCTACTGTTCTACCATTCCTCATCTTCAAACGAAGTCGAAAATGACGGACAGGGATCTCCAGACCTACAGGGCGATTGAATTCCATAGGAAATCTAATCTGTACCCTTTTATCTCCCGCAGTAATTGTGGGAGCAGGATGGTACCCCCAATCAACTATCTGGACGTATAGGTCTTCGTTTTCTAACATTCTCTGAACAACGTCCTGCTCTTTCTCAGAAAGAGGGACATAATGACCATGTTTATGTTTTGCCATAACTTTTTACTCCTTATCTGCATCTACTCTGTGTATTTGATAGGCTCTATCTCTTCCGTCGCGGCCCTCTCGAACCACGAATTTAACTTCCATGTCTTCTTCGATATCAATTGGATCTTCGATATCTTCAAAGTCAGTAAAATGAGCAAAGACATCTGCTTTGCCTTCTCGGCTTATGAAGCCAAATCCCCTTTCAGGATTATAAAATTGAACGCTTCCTACTTCTTTTTCCATAATAGGAGGATTCAATCGTTCTACCTCAATAGCCTGATTACCCTTGTGACCGTTAACAGGTTTGAAGGATACTTCTTCCCCTCCCAATAACATTTCACCTTCCACATCCGTAATGTGGACAAAATAATCAATAGATTCCCCTTCTTCGTTCTCGACTTCAACGAATCCGAATCCTCTTTGGTGATTGAAAAATTTTACACAACCATTCATTCGCATGTTGCTTACCCTTTGATCACTACTTTAGAAAAATAACATTGTCGGTGTTCTAAACTAATTAGAGCATCTATAAGTAAAATAGCGGGTTTGTTTTATTCTAGGTCTTCTAGATGCTTCATTTGGGAGAAAAATGAGACAATAGAAACGCAAGAAAGATAATGATCCTGCATTTTATCCATCTCTGACATGATTGCCACTATGTTTTTTCGTTCTCCATTTTCATCTGGATCGAAAAGCCCCGTTGCCATTGCTTTTGTAATCACGAAAAAATACATCTCTACCAATTCATACAACGCCTTAATATCTTCTTTAGATGAAGCGATATCTTTGTGGTGTTCGGTAAGAAGTGGGGCTACCTGTTTGTTATGGATATCCGTTATAGATGTGATGGCCGACATTACTTTTTTAATTACTGAATCTCTCATTCGTCTTCACCTCCCTCATTCTCTCCATCCGCTTCCCGAAAAACAGTTCCTTGTTGAATCTGCCTGTGCCGGTCGATATACCTACTGGCTATTTTCTGCCACTTATCTGAATAGTACAAAGCATCCTTGACAGAAACATCCCTTTCTGCAAATTCCACAAAAGCAGGTTCGGTCATGGGACAGTGGTTATTATTAGCACACGACAATAAATCTGTGCGGGCCTCAGGAGTTGTTGCCATTATTTCAAAAACCCACTGTTCTGACATACTAAATAAGAAACATTTTCCCTGTCGATACCAAAAACAATCTCTAGGAGCAGGGTTAATGGGTTTGTCGTCATCATTATCTTCACAACTCATTCGGATTTCTCCCCTATTAGGTTAGATGATGATGGTGGTGCTGCTTTTTTTTGTGTAGTAAATGATTTATACTTGCCTAATGTAGCTACTGCTTTATCTGGGGGCTCTCTCAATCCTTTACCACACTCATCTGCAAAACCTTCATAATATTCAAGCTCATCATAGTCGTAATCATCTAATTCCATAAATTCTGCATCTTTTACATAACCTACATTACGATCGGGAAGAGAATCATACTCGTCCCTCTTCGTCCATTCTGGTTTGAAAGTAAGGTCATCTCCCGTAAAATTGACTGCTTCTTCCCATCCCAATACAGATATCCGTCTGACTATTTCTCGAATATGAGCGCCTGGAAGATTTCTATCTGACCCAATAGAGGATAAAATCTCGGACTGCTCGGACGAAAGTTTTACCCCTTCCAATTCTGCGAGATAAGTAATAACTCTCACACGAATTTCATCATTGGGAGCCTCGATTTTCCAAATCTCATCGAACCGACCAGGACGCTTGATAGCGGTAGGAAGCTTGCTGATATGATTGGTAGTTGCAATAAGCAATGGTACCTTAGTTTCAGTCTCTTCAAAGAAAGAAAGAAGCATATCAAGGGAATTCTGATTAAGGCGATCCACATCGTCAATGATGAGAATATCGGGTTGCAATAATTCTACTGCTGAGGTAAAATACTTCTGATTGGAAAGAGCCTGTAAAATGCGAACGGGCACGAAAAGAACTTTACCATCTAATTCTCTAGATGCTTGCCTCGCCAGCGTACTCTTACCTGTTCCGGGAGGACCATGTAGAATAACTGATCGTCGAATCTTTTGGTCGTAGAACTTTTTCCATCTATGGATCAACCTCGGACCTTGTTCTCCTTCATATCTCCAGGGCAAGGGACTCTTTTCATGAAACTCGAATTCTCCAGTTCCATCATGAATATTAATCTCAATATGGTTATCGTACTTGCTCCACACATACTTAATAAGACTGTCTTTAGCCTCTGCTAAGTCATAGTCAGGGGGACAAATTACATTGGTACTTTCTGTATTATCATCAACCCAATATAAAGAAGCTTCAGAGTCTAAGGGATACGTGTACATGGAGTGCGCTCTTTGGTTAGGAGCGCCCACTTCTTCCTGCATCAAAATTTTGATTTTGGATTGGTCTACAAAAGGTAGAAAAAGAACGGATAAATATGAGGGAACTACAGTCTGGTAACCGCCTTCCGTCATCTGTCTCCAACAAGTCCAGACTGGAGATTTTACTTCCTTAATACGAGTCGAATCGTAAAAATCCAAAACTTCGGAAGTTACCCGAAGACCTATTTTGCCCATAGCCAAGGGAGATTTGGTTTTGGTAGCCAATACCAAATTAATAATCTCTTCACTGGAACCCAACACTTTCTGAACAGTATCCTTTTTCCAGAAATTTAATCCCATATTTAGGATTTCACGGATCGACTTTCCTTCTCCATCAAACGGCTGGTCACTACTCATGTACTTCCTCTTCTGCTTATAACGGAAAGAGATACAAAGGTATCCCATTAATTAACAAATGCGAGGGTTAAATTTATCCAAAGGATTTCATTAATTTGTGGGGAAAGCTGTAGCGGGGATCTCTGGTAGTTCAGAGTCATCGTATCCTTTTAAGCTACGAACAAAATCAAACCATTCACGATCATCATTCTTTTGACCAGGACCACTATTGAAAATATAAACATCGCCTTCGACGTTGAATTCATATTCGTGTTCTAGCTCTTGCTCCCAATCCCATTCTAAATTCCCAAAAAGATCATCTTCTGGAGTTTTGGGGTCCATTGTATAATCATGTATTTTTTGGGGTTCTGGAACTGCATACTCTGCGGGAAAACCTATAAACTCTTCTTTAGGTCCCCCTACATACTTTTTCTCTTTAGGTCCCCCTATCGTTCCGACTCCCACCTCTTCGTCTCCACCTCCACCACATCCACAGGAACCTCCACAGGAAGTTCTATCATCAAATAGGGAGGAAGTTAACATCAATTCTGTTGAAATTTTTTCTAATGAATCACTCATTTGTATCTCTCCTTGTAATTGTCTTTTGCATTCTCCCGGCTTGGGAGGTCTGGGGTTTCTCTTACCTGTCCACCACGTAGATATCAATCTTGCCTTTCCTCTATGGGGAGCAGTAAAAATAATGGTTAGTCCTTCATTATTAGCTGAAAATTCTACGGGATCTCCTTGCGCTAGATCCTGCAACATGTTACGATCTTTCGTTTTCATTTTATGAGGGTTTTCTTGTCGATATAAAAACCATCTTTCAAATTCCTGTAACGCCCTCTTCACAGACTCTATGGGAATGGAACGAAAATCCATTCGATACTGAGCATGGTTAGTGATACCCAATTTGCTAAATACTTGACCGTCACTAATAGGAACTACCTCTTTCTCATAAATTTTAGAGGCGTCCGAATTATCTAATCCTTTTCCTTTGTGAATATCTTTTACAAGATCCTTTTTCTTAGGAGCTGGTAGGGGAGCCTCATCAATCTTCTGGACGATTTTACAGGGTCCGCCCGGTTTACCTAGCGAATAAGGATCAGAAACCTTTGTAGAAGCGAATACGGCCCTATCAGATGGAAGATTTTCCTGTTGCCATTTGCAGTCTTCTTTTCTACCAAAGGTTTGATAACTTTGGATTCCTTCAAATTCCTCAGCATCAGGCATTTCATTCCACACAAAACTAGTAGCGGGGTAATTGGCTCTCATGACCTTAACGACGTGAGGACGCATTCGCATCTTATATCTATACAAAATATCCCCAGGAATATAAGCTCTGGAAGTTTTCAGATCATCTCTATATTCAAGGAGAATTGTGGCTCCCACAGATTCCCAGTTAGGATGAAAAATAAAATCAGAATTAAGAGCTTTCAGAAATATATTTGCATCGGGATTTTCCATAGAAGAGGTCCCTAGAAAATAGACTTCTGCGTTTAGCACTAAAAAATGAAGGAAAATGCCTTGTGTAAAATACATGGGAAACTCATTATAGAAAATATAATAACTACTAATAGTTCCTAAAAATGAAATACCGGATCTAAAAAAGGGAAACCCCCTTTTCAGGAGATTTCCCTTTTGTATTATTCACTACTCTTATTATCAGAATCAGCTTTTAATAATCTCTAATCCTGATCTAGTTCCTGTGTCCAGTAGAGATAGTCTCTCCACGCTTCTGGAATGGATCTAGAAGACAAAGCAAACTCTACATTGTTCACCTTCTTGGGCTGGCCAGGTTCATTCATAAGAGACATTCCTGCCTGTCTTGGCGTCTTGTCTGCTTTTTTAGTATTGCAGTTCTGACACGCCGTAACGATGTTAAACCAATTTGTTTTTCCGCCTTTTGATCGTGGCCTAACATGATCAAAAGTAAGATCGGAAATCTTTAGCTTATGACCTGCACCCGCTTTTTTACCACAGAACTGGCACTGGTGATTATCTCGGGCGTAGATATTGGCACGATTAAATTTCACATCCTGCCTAAAAACAATATACTTCAAAAGAACTAGGACAGAAGGAACTTTGATAGTGATAGAAGGGCTTCTTACCTGCCAGTCTTCATATTCAACAACGGTCTCAGCCTTCCCTTGCATCATCATCACGATAGCATCTTTCCAAGTAATGACAGAATGAGGTCTGTAGTCTGCATTCAATAGTAGAACTTGTCTTCCAGCATGTTGAGACATTTTTTTCTCTTATTCAGAGTTTTGGTTTTATAACATATAGGACTGGTGAGCCTTCACCAGATCCATATTACACAAATCATCGGGTTGATTCTTTGGATCTCCGTAGTGCATGATCTTTATCTTCTTCCGTACTTCTAAAGGTAATTCACACAACTCTTCAAAATGGGTATGAACCGTCGAAGGATACTTCGGGAAAAAAGCGCAGTCATGAAAAATCAAATCTGCTACCTCATATAAGGTAGGATCCAATCGTTTTGAATCCGCAGAAAACAAAGACATCTTAGGCTTGTTCTCATCTTTCGTTTCCGTAATATAAAATCCAAAACTGGCCTTACCAGACACATGTTCCGTCTTAAAGAGAATAAAAGAACTTCCTCGTATATGGAACTCATTTGACATAATAACATTAAAATACGTGTCTAAAGTAGCCTTCAAGGGATTGCTTTCAGCATCTTGAATATGTTGCAAACCGCCTTTCAAACAATTTTCCCAAAGGTCTGTTCCATCCCCTACTTCTCCAGATCTCATAGGGAGTAACGCAGGAGAAATAAAAAGGTCGATCTTTCTTTTATCCTCTAGGAAATAATTTCGGAAGGCTAATTCCTCTAAACCTCCTACATGATCCGCGTGAATATGTGTTACCAAGACACCATCTATTTTATGGGGAGCTTCTTTGTACCCTTCTAACTTGGAAAGAGACTCTAAAGCAGTTGTACCACAATCAATAAGAAGACTGTATCCATCCGCCATCTCGATGATGGAATTGTTCTGATAGTTTTCTTTAATGCGCGAGAATGCGCCGCCAGTTCCTAAGAATGTAATTTTCATTTCCTTCCCTCTTCTTATTAAGAACTAAACTTCCTCGTATCACATGAAAAATTTAGGTCAAACCATTACCCCAGCAAATGACTGAGGATCCTCTGAGTGAGAATCTTTTGTGCAGCATGACAGATAGCATTTCGCAACTCTTCTTGATCCGAAGATGAATATAAAAATCCCATAGGGACACGAGCACCACCACTTCCCTGTTTTCCGCCCGCATAATCTTCGCCAAAGATCCGCCGACAGAAATCATGAACATTCAGAGAAGAATTGCGGGATCGCACACTGGCCTCAATAGAGTCCTCTACCAGAGCAAAGACAACCACTGTCTCGATACCTTCCATCCTAATAAACTCATCTGCAATAATAGGAAGAACATCCCTCTTTTTAGAGGTGAGAATCCCTAACCCCGAGACAAGTACCGAATCTTTAACTACCTTATTTTCGATGGCCAAAGATCGTAACTCATAGAGATACGTTGGAAAACTATAATGGATGATTTCTTGCAACTTTTTCCGATCAATCCAAGACATAAGGTCTGCATGAGCTTCGATATCTAACTTTCCGGTATTCTCTGACAGTAGACCGCCTGTATCATTCCGTATGCCAAAGAGAAGAGCCGTTGCTACCTGTGCCCCTTTCTCACTATCGAAATTCATCTCAAAGTGCCTAAGGTAGTCCCAGACAATAGAAGAACAAGAACCTACGGACCTGATATCTACGAAATCAGTTTCGATCTCAAACTGATGATGATCAATAACGATATGGAAAGCATCAAGAACATCGGAAAATCCCGTATTCTGGGGAACTGTATCCACTACGATAACAGTATCATAGGGACTCGCATCGAAATTTTCATCCCGAACAAAATGACGGATATCCAGAACATTTCGGGCAGTCTTATTTTGTGGATGACTTAGATCCCCAATAGAATAAAGATCCGAAGTCATTCCATATTTAACCTCTAACAACCATTGCATACCTATTGCGGCTCCCATCGCATCGGGGTCCGGTGTTGGTTGCATCAAAATAAGTGCCTTGGACTCGGGAGCCTGACTTTTTAAGAAAGAGTCCAGCTTCTTTGCCTGACTCTCTGATTTTCTAACCTCCTCAGTTTTCTGAGGGGTTTTATTTGGAAGCTCTTTCACCGCTAACGACGTATTACTCATTACAAAACTCCGCATTAAAAATGGAAATAGGGACTAAAACAAAGATCCCAGAGAAGTTACTCCCTTTGGAATGGTTGTTTCTCCCTCTTCCCGACCAGTCTCTCGTCGAGATATTTCCTGTTTAAGAGCCCCTATTCTGAGGGTCCTCTTACTCTTATCAGTGATCGATTCATCTTCAGAGGCTGATAGCTCTTCTATCCTATAGAGGATAAGTTTGTCAACCAGATCACCGAGATTAAACATACGCAGTTCCGTTGCAAATTCCTCTAACTCTTCTAATTCACCGCTTTTCTGAGGCATAAAACACCTTTATTACTTTGAAAAATCGTCAATAGCTACCATCAATTGCCCCATAAGAACCCCACAGTGAATTAGATAATCATAGTAGACTTCTGTGGTACTTTCCCCCATCCAATAAAAGACAAACTCTAGTTCACCTTTTTTTGTAATTTCTGCTTGAAGAGGATTCCAGCCATTTACTTCAACCGTGTATTTCTCTTCATCATCCCCTCCTTCATCCTCTTCTTTCTCAAATCCAAAATTAGTAAGAAGAGACTTAATGTCTTCGTCCTCACATTTATACTGGAGTGCCCATTTATAAGAACCCATTTAGGAACCTCATTGGTTAGATTTAGTTTTATCAAAAACTGATAGTGTTCTTTGATACCCAGCTTCAATAGCTTCTTTTTTTGCTTCCTGATCATCGAAATTAAGCCGAGAGTACCCCAACGGATTATCAGGACACACAACTTTGGCATCTATTGTTTTATATTGAGGCAACGAATTGCGTTCCTTCAATAGTTTCAAATCACTGACAACATGATAGGAGGAGGACAGGTTTGCTATTTTCAAAGCAGTCTGTACAATACCCTTCGGCATCTCCTCGCCCCCATTAACATTAAGGTGTACCACTAAAATTTCATCCGCCCCCATTAAGACCGCAGGTTTTAGTGGATTATGCTGTTGAAAAGCTCCATCCCACACGCCATTTATACAAGGAAAAACGCCTGGAATTGCAGAAGAAGACATGATGGATTCATGGTCTAAAGGAAGTACCTTATAATGATTCCTTAGGGGAGATACCATAGTATCCAATTTGGAGGAAAAAAGGCTCTGGCGTCCTGTACGAACGTCAAGTCCTGACACTAATGAAATTTTATTGGACTCATATACTGCATCAAGGTCTAACTTAGCTTCAAGAAATTCCTGAAGAGGAGCTGTGTCTAATAGATAATTCCAAGATAAGAAAGATGGCCAGTCCCTGAGGGGTCGCCTTCGGTACACATCCCTCGTTTGAATATCCATCCATAGGTCACAGATAGATTCTCCCCCAACACCTGAAGCATACGCAACTCCGTTGATAGAACCTACTGAAGCGCCTAATATCACATCAGGTTCCCACCCTATTTCATCCAAGGCTCTAAGTACTCCCGCTTGAAAAGCGCCGTGACTCGATCCACTAGATAAAATTAATGCTCTCATACTACCATCCACCACTGTCGAAACTCATTTCTCTATTATAGGTAATCATAAAGAAATTAGCGGGATTTTACAATGGTGAAACGAAAAAACCCCTAACCAGATAGTTAGAGGTCTTTTTCATTTGCCTAATATTTAACGGGGAGTAAAAGAATCCTTTGCGTTTTCCGCTTCTTCGCGGGAGGTGAAATATCCCGATTCTCGGGAATAGGGAGAGCAGCAAGAGTACCCGAGATAGTAACCCGCTGCGGAACGGTAAACACCGAATCGGGGCTTTCCTCCACAAAACTCACAGTCCTCTACTCCAGTAAGGACATCTTCGGTGGAACCAGTTGTTTCATTTTCAATTGCCATTTTTGCTTCCTTTGTTCAGGGGGTTTAAGTTGTTCGTTCTCTCTTACACCCTATATACCCTGGTTCTAAGAGAATTACAAAAAGATTTTAAATAAATTCCCAATCTTCCCGTGGGATCTCTTTGATGTGTACTTCTTCAATGTCATAATGATGACCGTGAGCAAAATATCCAGACCCCTCTTCTAAATCTTCTTCCTCGATCTTACCTAAAGTTCCCTCATGAGTGAGTAGAAGGACTTCTAAGGTATCCGCCATATCTAGGGGACGTCCGCAGGCATCTTGCGGAATAACGTAATACAAAGGGAAGTAGGACCCTCCAAAGGTAGCGAGGGCGTAAGTATCAGCCTCAGAAGCTACATCATCGGGATCATGAAAATAGCAAGAGTTGTTGGGGAGGTCATGGACATTCACTTTCGGCATTTCGGTATGAGAGGTATTCATTTCATTTCCTTTATTAGGGGTTAAGTATCTCTTACACTCTATATACCCTGGTTCCCTTTTAATTACAATTATTATTTATAATCGAGAGAAGACCAGGGTATATAGAGTGAGAAGGTTAACAATAACCCTAGAAGGAAAGGAGTTAGGATGGCTACCCTACAACAACTCAAAGATCGCAGGGAAAAACTTACCAACATCATGGAAGATCTGATGGAAGCTCAAAAAGAGGCGGGAGATACTGAAGAGGACCGACACGAGCTAAGAGCAGATTTGACTGACGAAGGGATTCAGCTGATCTATCAGGCTATTTTTGATATCAGCCTGCGCATTAGTCAGATAGAAAAAGATAAACTTCCTTCCCAATTTGCTTCTGTACGGAAGGAAATGAGATTACGCTTGGATCGTCTTATTGACCGAGCAGTTGAGAATTCTACATTTCCGAAAGCTAAGATTCTAATTAGCGATGAAATGAATATGGCCTATCGGGAAGTATTTGAAACCAATATGAAAATGGCTATAAAGCACCTCATACGAGCTGAAAAATTCTTTCGCAAGGTAAAGGAAAGCGACATCTAGGAAGAGGAAAATACCGATTAGAAAGGGCAGTTCTCTTCTGAAAGGCGTCGGGTAGCTATTCTTTTAGCTATCCGGCGCTTTCTCTCTGAGGAGGAAACCCTCTGTCCAAAGAACTGTTGGAACCGTTCTTTCTGATCACGGTCCATATTTTTGCCTGTAACATAATGAGCAAATACTTCTGCAAAATCTTCTTCTGGATTAGTTCCACCATAGTCGGTTACAGGGTCAACTTCACCTGTATTAAAATATGCTGCAAAAGCTACTCTATCATGACTGGACATAAATTTGAACCAATGTCGATGCCCCAATTCATGGATCATCGTCTCCAGAGTATGACGATTTGGTCCTCCACTAAATCTTACTACATCTTTGGTTGTAGAATAGTAAGCCCTACCAAACTCTAGGTGGGGTAACTGCTCATTACTGATAATAGTTTCTCCATACCAGAGATGATCTAACCCTTTTCGGGACAACATTGCCCTTGCTTTATCAAGGATTTTTATATATTCCTTCCTGAATTCAGGGGACAGGGGTACTTCCTCATATTGATGTTGAACTTGGTGGGGGTTCCTTTCGGCTTTGTCATCGAATACTACTTTCATCCCCTTTAGGTCTACAGTAGTTGGGGTGGATGAGCCTAGGTCCAGTTTCTCTACCTTTTTAAGTTCCCTTTTGAGAGTAGCGAATATAATACGAGATAGAATTCTATCAACCTCAGACAGGTCTGCGTCAATCATATCTGAAAGGTCTTCCTTAGTTCTTCTACCACGAGCTACCATATCAGAAGCTAGGGCTAGACCTAGAAGAGCTTGTCCCGCTTCATGCAGAGACTTTGTGATTTTATCCCGGAGTTTGATCTGTCCCCTCTCCGAATAAGGGCCTAGTATATACCAGAAACCTTTGTTAATAAGTAAATCTTCTTGCAACCTCATGAAATACTTAGAAGCATCCCTAGTTACTTCCTGGAGCTTTATTGGATCCGAGATCCGTTCGATCTGAGACTTGTGATATTTCCATGCCTTTTTGACATCGGATATCCATTTCTCTGTGATTTTGGAGTCTGCTTTTTTGGGGAACATGGTTGGTTCCTTATGCCAATCGACGATCGATCATTTCAATCATTTTTAAAGAAATAGACATGAAAGAATCGATCTCTCGAAATTCCACTTTCCATCTCATGGTATCACCGTCTATCTCTGAGTGGAAATATAGAACAATTTTACCCTCTACAAAATCGAGAGATACCGATACTCTGTCTACCAAACTATCCTGGTGACTAGCAATAAATTTATTAGTTCTACGATCCCAGCCCCCACCAACATTAGCATTCAGACCTTCTGAAGCATGGAAAAAAATCATAGTTCTAATTCTATGCTGCACCATTTCCAAAGTATTAGTAGGTTTTACTTGAAAATCTCCAGCAGACTTTTTCTCTATTTCTGCGATAACAGGACGAAGGTGATCTCTTAATTCAGGATTAGTTGATCCCAACTTGATGAGTTGATTTTTTAGGTTGGACATTATTATAGCTCCTATAAATTTAGAAGGAATTATCAGCTATAACCCTCTATTTATAAAAACTATATTATCTCTAACAAATATTGATCCTTAGTGAGGTCAAGAATAGCCCCAGATTCATCCTCCAACCACCAGTGTACAATCCCCTTAGGATCCCTAGCCCTTACGGGTCTCCAAGACGTATAAAAGCCCCCGAGAGCATGAAAAAGAGCTTCGGAGGCTATATAACAGTGCCCGAACATAGGGTTGTTTTTATTCTCTTCCCTATATTCAGGCTTTAAAAGATCGGGAGACAGAGCGTTTTGTATGACACTTATTAATTCTTCTGTCTCCTGATCTTCTTAACTCACTGGTTGCTATCGTTATCTTCTTCCAGATCTTCGGTATCGGAATTGACTACCAAACAAGAAGCTGTAGCCAGTGTCGAAGCTACCGACACAGAGTTTCTAAGGACCTGCTCTACCACTAGAGTAGGATCAATTACTCCCGCTTCCAGAGCATCCCTAATCTCTCCAGTCCTTGCATCCATAATCAGGTTTGGCGCGGAACCATTCTTAATGGCTTCTTTATACCGATAGATAGCTCCATTGGGTTCAATGCCTGCATTCTTCATGATCTGATAGAAAGGTTTTTCAAGAGCTTTAATCAGCGTCTCAAAACCTTTTCTTTCATCCATAGACTCCAGACCCAAATCTGTATCATCATCTTCCAGTAGAAAAGACAGGTAGTCTGCCACTTGAAGAAGAATGGAGCCGCCTCCAGGAACAATTCCACCCCTTACCGCAGCCTGAGTAGCGGATAGAGAATCTTCTACTCTAGACTTATACTCTTTCAACTCAAGTTCAGTGGCAGCACCAACTCGAATAACAGCGATTCCTCCACTAAGCTGAGACATCTGCTGCTGATAGAACTCTTTATCATGCTCCGAACCCGCAGTCTGTGCTCGGGATCTAAGCTCCCTAATTTTAGCTTCCACAACATCACTTTCACCTGCACCACCAACGAGGGTAGTAGTGTCCTTAGTGATAGTAATAGAATCCGATCCTCCCAGCATATCAGAAGCTTGACGATTTTGGAGAGTATTACCTGTTTGGGGAGATACAACTTCTGCGCCACAAAGCGTTGCCAAATTCTCTAAAATCTGTGTTCTCTTTTCTCCAATTCTAGGAGCTTTTGCCATACATACAGTGATCTTCCGATTCAGATGATTCATCAAACAGGTTTGAAAAGCTGTATCTTCCAGATCATGTGCGATGATCATAAGAGGGCGGTTAGTATTTACTGCCAACTCAAGGGCAGGCAATATATCCTGATCTGTTTTGAGTCTTTCATCTGCGAGCAACACCAACGGATTATCTAAAGTAATCGAAGTGGCTTCAGGATCAAGAATGAAATCCGGGGATAAATAACCCCTATCTAACTGCATACCCTCGGAAAACTCCAAATATGTTTCTAGTGAGTGATTTTCCTCTACGGAAATAACTCCATCTTTCCCTACCATTTCCATGGCTTCTGCAATAAGTTCACCAAGTGCTTGGTCTCCATTCCCTGCCAAGGCTGCTACTTTGGTGATCTCATCTAGGGAGTCTACGGGAACTGAAAAATCCTGTACAAACCCCAGGGAATGCTTTAGAGCCTCATCTAATCCTCTTTTAAGGAAAACGGGATGAATGCCCCCCGCTATGGCTCTACGGGCTTCGCTAAAAATAGCCTGTGCCATAACCATAGAAGAGGTGGTACCGTCTCCAGCTTCCTCTGCGGTCTTAATAGAGGCGGCTTTCATTGACTCTGCCCCCAGACTTCTCATATCATCAAATTCGACTTCTCGGGCTACCGACACACCGTCTTTGGTGATCTGTGGGGAGCCAAAATGTTTGCTCATTGTAACATTTCGACCTCTAGGTCCCAAAGTTACTTTTACTGCATTTGCGATTGCGTCCACTCCACTTTGAAGACGTTTTAGTGCTTCATCTTTAAAATACATCTTTTTCGACATTATGAATCTCCTCTGTTATTAAATTACTTCAGTAACCCTACCAATGGAAAGGTAATCCCTTTCCTTTTATTCCAATCTTAAGGTCTTCATCTTCACATTCAATCTCAAAATCTTTATCAAGAACAGACTTGGGAGCCGCCCAATAAAATATCTGTGATTCATCCTTGGGAGTCCCCAGAAACTCCATATTTATATTGGGTGAGGTTCCGCGTTTTCCAGACCATGCTTCCTGCAAATCTCGAACTGCTTTACCTACTTTACAGGAATAACGATCTCTAAATTTCTTTAATCGTGAGAAAGTAGAAGTTGGCTGCAACAACGTTAAGGGACCTCCCTCAAAGAGAGCTTTTTCTACTACATCCAGGTCCACTTTTGATCCTATATAAAACTGTTCACCATCATATCCAAATTGACAGATGTCAAGGTCAAAGAATTCAATTAATTCCTGTGGGGTATTAGAATGATTTTTATATAGGAACTGATAGGGTATTCCGTCTTTCTCTATACGGGCATCTAACAATTTGACCGTACAGTGTTGTTTCTCCAGTTCTGGAAACCTACTAAGTTCTTGCTTCGTAATAACATTTTCAGTTATTGGAAATGAATACTCCAGAAGAGAAACCGCCTCATTGACGACTTTCACGACCTCATCTGTAGTGAGATCCTTGTTATTCTCAGGAAGGATATACATATCAAAATCATTAGGGCCTTCAAGGTCAAAAGCTAAATCTCTAATCGCACCTCCCCCTACCACAATAGTCACGTCTAGTGAAAGGGCGGAAAGGATTTCAGTGACTTTTTGATGAGCTTCTTCTACCAGAAAAAATTTGTCGTTATCCATGTAATTTCATTTCGTTAGGTTAGGTTCATTATCAAAACATTTCAGGAATTTGTATTCTTCCTGATTAGTCGGGAAGATCCACAATTACAAAATCATCTTTACCATTACCATTAATCTTATTTACGCACCGCCAATAGGTACCATCTTCATTTCCGCTCATAGACCGATGATAATGTCCAAAGTACCAACGAGAAGGTCTGACATACTGTTTCACGGCTTCCAAGAATTTCCTATTTCCATCGATGATCTCAATGCCGGTGCTAGTACAAGCCACCGATACATCAAAGGATCCAGGGCAATCATGGCTTATGACGGTATGGATATTTTCAGGACCATATTCTTCAATGGCGTTGAAAACTCTTTCCTGATCCATATAGGAAATATTTTCTTCAGGGAACCAATCAATACCCCTCATAGAAGTATTTGGTCCAACACTTTTAGCACCTCCGATATAAAGGATGCCGTCCTCTATGGTGCCTCTCGATTTGTATTCCCATTGTTCAAGACATTCCTGCCATCCCTCCAAATTAGGCATGTTTTTAGATTCCAACCCCCAATTTGGTTCGTCTAATCGAAGCAAAATTTCATGATCTTCATGGTTTCCATCAACCCATACAGTTTTGTGTGGGAATTTACGGGTCCAAGGTTTATTCTTTCGGGCTCTGGGCCAAAATCCAAAGTCTCCGGGAATGATTAAAATATCAAGGGTTAGTCCCGTATGAACCTGCATGATGGAATTATAATGAGCTTCAGCCTTCTCAAACCTGGCGTGGATATCTCCAATAATTAGGGCTTTCATAATTACTCCTGAATTTGGCATTTCCTTTAGGTGATAGGAATTACCAAGTGGAAAAGGTATATCATATACCATAGAAAAGTCAAGTGTTCAAACTGTTATAGATTTTCCAGGCAGAAGACCATGTTTCTTTTCTAATAATTTATCCTGCTCCCACTTCAGTTATAGGAAAATTCTCAGCTAGTTTTCGGTAGGTCAAACCCTCAGTTTCCCGAAGAACTATAACCCAGAGAACTTGGTCTACAGTCATACTAGTTCTAGGGCTATTCTCTCCTCTAGTCTTATACTTTTTCCCCGATTTTTTGTTAAAAATTTCGTGAATACCTGAATTCTTTTTCATACTAAACACCTTAACATAAAACAGACAAAAAGGAAACCCCCTGTGATAATCACAAGGGGCTTTCATTAAACACTCAACTTATATGGAATATTCTTATTGGGTTCCCGAACTAATGGAGAACTGAAGACGGACATAGAGTAATGGGAAGACCGGTGAGTAAAAAGCCTCAACCCTCAACATCGTAGGATCATTTGGATCCGGTTCTGCGGAAACTCCCTGGAAAGTCGCGATAATATTACTCTCTACCAGTGAGTTAAGAAGTCCCGTCATCGCCAACTCAACATTTTGAGCTTCGGAGGCCAAGAATTTCAGACCAATAAAGGAATCCAAAGTAGCTCTAGACTGCTGCTGTACAAAATGCTTAATGGCAATGACAGAAGGAGTCTTAGTAAGGATGGAATCCAGATTGGTGGTTAGACCATGACGAACTTCTAAGAAAGGCACACGGTCCTGAATGACAGTAACACCGGAGGTAGCAAGCAAGTTCTTCTCGGTTTCGTCGATAGACCTATTGAGTCGGTCGAAACCAACGATCTGTCTACGAGTCCAAGGAGTTGCAACATCATTTGCAGGGGATACCATCTTACCTGCCAGGGCTGCTGCGATGAACGTACCATCTACAATGAAAGACTGTTGTTGTCCCACTTCATCCGTCAGACTCATAATAGCAGAGTCAGGATAAAGTAGCATAGCCAATTCAGAGTTTAGGCTTCTTGCCAATTCTCTTGCATCCTGAGGTCGGGTTCCTGATGCCACGCCAAAGATAGCTCTTCTCTCCTTACGGTTACGAGGGGAGCTTTGAATCTCACAGTGCTTAGTAACCGCTGCCATGACCTGTGGGTCTGTAGACAGAGGAACAATAATATCAGGGGAAATACCCGGCTCAATATCGGTTTTAAGACGATCCAGAGTATCAATATATGCCTGAGAAGGTGCTGTTGTAGTTCCTGGAGTTCTGACTACCTGTTGTGTTGCCACAATGGAAGCACCATTAAGAAGGGCCAAATAAGAAGCCAAACTTAATGCGTTTTCAGGGCCAAGTTCTCCATAATTAGCTTGAACTTCTCGGAATCGAGTAAAGAGACGAGGCTCAAAATCCGATTTCTGATAGTCATAAGAGATATAGTAGAAATATCCGATACCAGGCTCAACACCACTCTTATCAAATGTCTCGATAATAGCAGTATCATTTACAGCAACGTCAGTGAGAGATGCAATTCTCATCTCAACACCATCGACAGCTCTATTTGTGAGAGAAGAACCTACAATCATGTCTCTTTCAACACGAAGGGTAAAGGTTTCTCCATTCACATAGCCAGATACTTCTGATTCAAAGACAGTGAATCGGAGTCCTGTAGTTGCGTCCGTATATGTTTGACCAACGATTCCGGTTCCAGTAGAACCTTCGGTTCGGTCAGAAGATACGTCAAAACCATCAAGGCCATCTACACCTTGAGCGCTGTCTCCAATCTCAATTCCAATGCCGGTATCGTTAAAGACCGTATTAGGAGTAGATTCAAAGGCTACAGAAACTCCTTCTCCGGTATTGAATGAGGTGATTTTTACAAAATCCCCAATACCGGGAGTAGTGTCTACTTCAGCATAGAGTGTATTAAGGAACTCTCCAGTAGTTTCAGTGAAGATATTATCTGTAGCAGGAACTCCATTAGTCCAATCATATGCAGTAGAATCATTAAGGACCGCCACTACATCAGAAGAAGTAGGTCGTCTCTGACCTGCTGCATCCCCTGCACTGAAACCAAGGTACTGATTAGCCATTCCATTTCCAATTTCGATAGCAGAGTTAACTGAGGTGTCTAGGGAAGTAATACGAATTTTACCGCTCTCCTCTATGGTAGTAGCTACAGCACTCAGGACATTGTCAATAGCAGTAACAATATCTGCAACATTATTAACTGTGGCAAAATCAGCGCCATCGACGATATAATTAGAACCATCAACCAAAATCTCAAAATCAAGTTCTTGTGCTGCAAGGTTAGAAACCATACCTGCTGTGATAGCCTCAGAAAGTAGGGTAGCGCCTTTATTAACTGCGCTTACTGCTCCAGTAGCACTAGCTAGGTCTGCGAACCCAAGAGTTTCGTTAGCATTTCCAGTAAGAACTCTAACGGAAGACTCATCAGCAGGACCAGAAGGAACCGTGGTGGATCTAAGGAGAAGGTAAGAAGCTCCTGCGCCTTCCCAAAACCATGCAACATCACTACCAACTGCGGTGTTGATATCGGAAATAATATCGATCATAGATTGAGTAGCACCAGCGCTCAACGTAACTTCATAATTAGTTCCGTCTACCCTCAAACCGAGCGTGTCATTTTCGCCAGGTATGACATTAAAAGTAACTCCATCATCATGAGAATCGGAAAATAACATGGCAGCTCCAGACCCAGAAAGGTCTACATCTACCGACGTATTAGTTACCGAAGCTACATCATCGTTAACTAATAGACCAAAAGAGTCAGAAGTTCCCGAGAAAATATCGTAAGGACCTGCTTCCCCGTTTGTGAAAGAAGCTGGAACCGCACCGACTTCGGTAAAAGTAACCGTTACTTCTTCACGGACTCCATTAGAGCCTGTAATGAAAGCATCCGGTCTTGACTCTACACCAGAAGGCCACTGAACCGTCTCAGTGCTATCTGTACCGACCCAACGAACATTAAGCTTGTCTTGCCCAGTTCTTTGAGAAGAAACACGGACACGACCTGACTGAGTACGTCTAACAGTATAGGTATCATCCTGTAGACGATTATAGTAATAGGTAGCAAATACCTGGTGTCCGAAAGGAATCACATCCTTTACTGTGACCTGTCTGGAATCAGAGTTGACTTTAACAACCTCAACCGCACCATTTTGAATCGCCAGTAATACCGAGGGTCCGTGATAAATCTGAACATTGCGAACATCCGACGTTGGATTATCCCGTCCCGAACCATCGGTAGGAATCTGAGACAATACGACGGTACGAGTAGAAGGCTGAGAAGGTGTTAAAGAAGTATCCGTAAGACGGTCTATTTCTTCCAGATAAATTCGATTGTCTGCCAACTGAGCAGTAATCTGATTTTCACCAAAAGCTTCATTTCCAGCAGAAGGAGTAAACTCCCCAGTCTGAACTGTAGCAGCGGATCCCCAGAGGATAGTATCGTTTTTGAGGATATAATCCTGACCTTGAACATAGTCATTACGATCAGGGCTATCTCCTAGACGATCAATTTCAACAAGATCCCTATTAGGAAGATAGTCGAAAGTATTCTGGAAAGTGTTGTGATAGTATTCTACCAGAACAGTAGAACCGACAACGGGAGGCTCGCTCAAAGTGACGGTACGATTAGCACCGTCTACTTCGGAAGGAGTCACTTGTTGCCCGTCAACATAAACCCTTACATTTTGAGGGTCAGTAGTAGTAACACCGCCATTCGTGCCATCAACGATAGGACCATAATAAGTATGGAAATCTCTATTGCGATCTGTTTGCTGTCCTGCGGAAAATCCAAAAAGAGGAAGCGCAGAAGATTCTAGTATCTGCAAGGATCCATCTGCCTGCAATTGCAAACGCATGTTCCCTTGATTGTCAAGGTCAATGCTGGCTGTTAGTCCGGGGATCTGTTCCACGTTAATAAAAGAAGCGATGTCAGAAGCGCTTTGATCTCCAATATTCAATGTGATAAGATGATCTGTGCCATTGACACGGAGTCTCAATTCATTGGTTCCTGAAGTTACATCATAGTTTTCTGCAATAGGAGCTTTCAGGATAGTAGCTTCGTCCGTTACTTGATCAGAAAGATCGTCGGTACGGAAAGTATCAGTTCTATTGAACGAATACGTTACTTTGAGAGTAGAGCCTTCCGCAGGAGGAATTTGGAGAGATATAATCCCTCTTGCCCCGTCAACTGCAGCAACAACTACCTGAACACCATCGAGGGTAACATCTACGTCTTGGGGTCTATTCGTGGTCAAACCACGGCCATCCCCAACAACGATGGGTAAGTTTTCTACCTGAAACCTAGTAGCCATTCCATCGGCTTCTCCTAGAACAGGATTATCAATATTAGTATCATCCAGGATAAATCGAGCAGAAACATCTTCGTTTCTGATTTCCTGGTCAATAGAAGAGGAAGACCCGCGAACTAATTCATAGTCCACCTGACTCAGTGTCTCCTTTCCTACTCCAATGAAGATAGGAATTTGAAGACCACTAGGAGGCCCCGTGACTTGTGTCGCACGGCGGGTTGAAGAATAAGGTGCTGGAGGAGCGTATGAAGTGAAAGGTCCGTTTGCCATTTGTCACATCCGTTCTGAATTAATCTGAAAAGCGGAGGAGATCTCGTCTCGTTAAGAGACGCTATCGAATCATTATTGATTTCCGTTGCTATTTTGCTTCTGTTTTTTCCTGTTCCGATAGCGAGAGTAAGGGTCGTCATCAGAGAATTTTGAAATTCCTTGTTCCTGTCTTTCCTGCTTATGCTCTTTATAAATAGAAGCATACTCAGAATGTAATTGTTGAAAGCTTCCCACTTCCTGATCCTTCATAGCTTCATATTCGCCGGTATGAGGATTTTTTTTCAAAGGAACCTGTCCTTCCTCCCCATGATCCCTTTGAACTTTACGCTTATTGGAATTTCTATCTTTGACAGCTTCCCAACGACGAGCAGCATCTCTGCCAACTCCTTTGTCTACTGAGGAATCCAAAGAATCGACTCCAGTGTTTCCAGGAGTCTTTCCAGAACCGAAAACAAATCCAAAAGAGGAAAGTTCTTTTGAAGAAATAGCTCCACATGAAAGACATTCATGAGTCTTTACGTTCTTCTCATGAATTAATTTCTCGAAGCATAGTCCACATTCAGGACATTTGAATTCATACATCGGCATATTAAGATTCCTTTGTTATTTTATGAGGGATAGTACAGTCCCCCTCTTATGACACTAACCCATCCTAAAAAAAGATTAGCGAATTATGAGTAAGAAACCCGGAACCGAAGTCGAATTAAGCCCGATGGTCACTAAATATTGGAAAGAAAAAGGTTATTGCGTACACGGAGAGGTAGCAATTTTCGGTCGATCCACTTTCGTAGACCATGTTGCCCATACAGGACCCTGCCATGATCCCGACTATATTGTGGGCATTGAAATGAAGAGGGGAGGGGGGAAAGCGCTACGAAAGCAGATGTTTAAACTGGATGTCAAGCACGTAGCAGATGAATTATGGGGTGTCGTTATTTCTAACCCAAGAGAAGCTACCTTAGAAAAATGGAAAGAAAATGGAAGATGGAATATGCCAGGTCTTATGGTATGGACAGAGGAGGGTCTGGAAACTCTGGTAGAACCAAAAGAGAATAGAGAATATAAAAGAGCTATGAAGCGTGATAAACTGTTGCTCATCAAAGAAAATAAAGATATCATCGCAGGCTATCCTTCGGGGCACGAGGATAATGATTATCTAACTCATTTTTCCTATACGAAAGATGAGATCCTTAAACAAATCGAGAAAGGAGGTCTGGTATCCTGTGAGGATCTTTATGATAACCTACCCTATTCTGCGGAACCCTATAAAAGAAAAAAAAGCGCCATGAACAGAATGCTCACGGCGCTTGAAGAGAAAGAGGGTAAAATTATCTTATCAAAGAGAGAAGGTAGGACAAGGTTCTATAAAATAGATGAGTCCGATAGTCTTAGATGGGATATTGATACCAGGTTTGAAGATCTATTTGAGAACGACGAGGACTAATTTTAAATTAATCTTCCCAGCGCTTTAATTAGTGTTTTTCTAAGGTTTTTATTCATAATAAATAAAGCTCCAAATAAGTGGGAAAATGAGGGTCACACCTAGCAATATATAAAAACCTTATTTGATATCTTCGAAGTCTCTGTTTTTCCCTTTAAGGCTGAGACCCCTCATTCGTTTCAGGTTCATAGCATCTGGTCCTAACATTTCCAGAAGATCTGGGGGCAATTCTTCTTCCAACAGACCTGCGGCCTTAGCCTCCTCTTCATAAGAGACAGGGGTAACTCTTTCGATGGTCAACGGCTTTGGAACATGTATCGCCCAGTCGGTTTGAAACGAAAGAGATACTGATGAGTTGAAGTAATAATCCTGCGAAGTATTGTCATAAACTTCTTCGCTCTCCCCACCAAAAGAAATATCAGTCAGTTCAATTCCTTCCTCGGTCAAAGAGCTTTTCCTAATGCCGAAGAAATACATGAGAACCATATCTGAAATCTCTTCTCGGGTAGAAGGGTCTCTAGTAATGATATCTAGGTCTACAGACATATCCCACCTTCCTCCATACTCATCTGCGACCGCAACTCTATTAGGATGAACTACGATAGCACTTTTGTCGCCCTCACTAATCCTTCTACCAAAAGCCATTACAACTCCGGGGATTGCCTCATTGTTGGAGTGATCTTCTCTTATTCCGAAAGGTCCTCTCGATGCCATCGGATATTTATAAGAAGCTGATATCTCAGTTCCGATAGGAAAAAGTTTGATAAGAGTAATCTTTCCCGTCTGAGGATCAAAGGTGAAGTCCCCACCTTCTATGGCTTCGGAAGTAAGACCAGAAGTTTTTTCTTCAATCCTTTCTGCGATCTGGGTAGGAGTATAATCCCCTCTATAAAAAGGAATATCATAGGGGTCCCCATTTACTACAAAAGAGAACTCGGTGTCTTCTACAATATTGGATTGGAAAAGGTGACCTTCCAAAGTGACTGGGACATCTCCTTCCATAACACCTAGTGTGGAATTGGCATAGCCATCATTGCCGGATTCTTCTGCAATATGAAGGGACTTCGTAGTTTCTATTGCCAATTTACCTGTGGGGGTAGTAGTCACTTTAAAATCCTGCGAAGTAACTACGCCGTATAGCGCATTTCGGATATCCGCTGCAACCTCTTCAGCGGACCTAAGACCGCTTTGTAAGGTAATTGGTGCCATCATACCGTTGAGGGTCAACAAAAGGCTGTCGTTCTGTCCTTGGGCTATCTGAAAGGGTTCTTCTTTGGTTCCTGTAACCTTGCACGGAACCTGTCCGGTAGGTAATCCGAAGTTAGGGTGCGAGGATTTAATCTCCAACGAATTCGTAGCTTGAAGACTGAGATAATGTCCAGTCATCAAAGGTTTATCCCCGTTCTCAAAAAGCCTTATAGTACCTTCAAGGGCAGGCGTATTCATTATATAGGCTTCATCATCTTGAGGTCCCGACACTTTTAAGACAGGCTCACGAGTTACAGTAAGAAGAGGATCGACATAGAAATAGAAAGGATGCTTTCCTACATTATCTACCATATCTGAAAAGCTAAGATAATCCGGTCCAAAATAGGAATCTGGTTCTTTTTCTAATTCTTCGGAAGACCTCACCTCGATATAATATATACCAGGATCCGAAGGAAAATATCCATCATTAGACCTTACTCGATTCAGGTCTTCACGAACCCATTCTATAGAATGACCTTTGTGATTATCTACCTGGGCGTGCATAATATGGGATACAACCGTTCCTACAAAGTTATCTGCGGACAGCTTATTAGGAGTTGCCCCTACTCCCGTTACAATGATACCTTTCTGGGGTCTTTCCTTGAAAGAGTACTTGTGATTGATATGGGGAAGAATGTCCTTGTGCTGATCAAAGAAATATCGAAAACAAATTTTCAATTCCCGAATAACTTTTCTTTTTAACGCACCAGTCAAATAATAATACATGGAGTTTTCCTCTCTGTTTTAGCTACTAATGACAGAGAACATAAATAGAAAAACCCTCTGAATTCTTTTAGAAAGCGTCAGAGGGTTTCTGTTTTGCACTACTTTTAATCAAGTAAAAGAAATTGTATCCAGTATAGGACGGAGATGAGGTCTTAGTTCTGGATTAGTGTACCCCAGTCTAATTAATTGGTCTTTTAGCGTACCCACCATAGTAAAGGATCGCATCCTGCGCTCTTGTTGACGACGCTTTATATCTTCAAGGGTCATTTTAGGTTTTTCTGGAGTAGGACTGTAGGCCCTGGGATTATCATAAACTTTTTTGAGAGTATCATGAAGATCCCTCATCATGTCTTTTTCTTTTTGACGTAAAGACATGTCATTCCAGAAGACCTCATTCAAGGTTTCCATAACCATCTTCACAGACTGCAAAGGAATCTCATCATTTGATTGACACCCACGCAAAAAAGCACGAAGGGTCGGGTTGGAGTGAAACTTAACCACGTCTTGGATCTGTCTGATATAACGATCCGTTAAAATGACGTTCTGACCTCTTCGTGCTTTTTTCTTAGACATTTTAATCCTAAGTATTGGAGTCCATTTTCTAAGGACTATTCAATACAAAAAGATTAAATGCATTTCAGTCGTCGTATTCTGCGCGTGCTTGTACCAAAAGACCTTCGGCCACAGAAGTCATTGGGTCTTCTGCATGTCTAATTTCACTAATTTCAATAGGAAATTTAGCCCTGTATTTCGTTTCAAAAACATCTTCAAATAAGGGGAGGAATCCCTTTGCCTTGGAAGTTCCACCACTAATGACAATAGGGATTGCACTTTTCAGTTCGGTATCACTCTGGGATTTACGAAACTGTTCTGCAATTTTCTTGAGAGTTCTAGAAATCAAACTTCGGTAGTAAACAACTAGAGCTTCTTCCTCTCTCGTCTTGGGGTCAAGAAGATTTACTCCCTTCTCTTTAATGGCACACATTCTAGAAGCTGTAGATCCCACAGCCTTAGCACTTTGTTCATCGATCCAATCTCCCGAGTTCTGAACCGAGAACTCCATAATAGGCATTGTCATGTAAGCGAGAGCAATATTTGCCATACCCGCTCCGTATGAGACAGATACCCCTGAGAAACCGTCTCCGGCGCACTCAGCATAGATGATAGCCATTGCTTCATTTCCTGAAATGGCAGTATAACCCAAATCCGTTAAAATACGCTCGAATACCGCTTCGTGATAGGCAACGTCCTGACCTGGATTATCCACGGGGGCAGCAGGAATGGAGTAATAACAAACCTCACCTTCTTCTTGGGGCTTACCCACCACGTTCTCAATGAGAATGGAAAGAATTTCCAAAGCATCAATCTCAGAAGCGGAAATAAGACCCCCAGACAAAGGTCGTCTAGCCTCTCTCTTAAAAAGATTAGCCATCTCTAGGGCAGGGTCCCCTAAAATAATGATCTTGTCCTCATACTCTACATACGAGACACCGCTCATTTTGAGCATTTTCTTAGCTTCTGGTTCTAAGTCCAGGAAAGCATCTCTAATGCGTTTGGTTTGAACAGAATTTCCCTGCTTTCTAGCAGAAATAATATTCATAGTGCCGATATCTAACCCAACTGGAGAGGGCTTTTTTTTTGTTTCTTCTTGTTTCTCTTTTTTTTCATTTTCGGACATATTCATCTCCTATATATGGAACTAATTCCTGTTTACACTCGTCTCTGTTATTTTCTAAATCACTCTCCCAGAAACGGATAACTATATAATCCTTATTCCGCAAATATTTATTACATGCAGAGTCTCGCCACCTATTGGTTTTCTGAAGATCATATAAATCTTTATCCTCGTACTTATCGGGATGGGCGTGCCAAAAATCTCCATCAGCTTGAACCACTACATTTTGGTCTGGTAGAAGAAAATCAACCATATAATACCCGATAATTGCCTGCTCTTTGTATAAAACCTCTAATTCCTCAAGAATTTCTCTCACAGCCCTTTCTGGGGCAGTTTCTGAACGGGGCATTTTAGCTAAACGAGCTGGCATAGTCTCTCGAAGTTTTTGTTTATACTCCTTAGCCTTTTCTTCACCATAGAATTCTTCATAAGTGCTACCTCTTTTTTCCTCAGTATGCGCACGAATGCCCCTAGTAATTCTCTTAACATACTCGGGGTCCTCATACAAATGCATTACATTATGAATAGGATTAGCATCTCCTTTCTGAAGTTCTCCAAAATCGGGGTTCTCTTTATGCCACTGGCGTAGAGGGTGTTTGTCTCCCTCTAACCAAGGACGGTCTTTATCCCCATAGTTAGGATTATTCTTCCCGGATCTTCTCTCAGGTAACGAGGCCAACTGAATATTATATAACTCCAAACGAATACCTATGGTAGTCTCGGAACATTCAAATTTTTTAGATAGTTCTACCACACTTGCTAAAGGATTTTCTTCTAAATGCCTGAGAATATCCTCCTTACTAATATTCACATCTCCCTTGAAGGGTCTTTGCGCACACAGCCCATGTCTAATGAGTTCTCTTGAAATAATGGACCTAGTAGTACCGAACCTCTGTGCCAAAGTTTTTTGAGTAGTGCCAGGATCATCTGACAAAGCCTGTTCTAGATCCTGTTTTTCTATTGTTTTCTTTCCCCGTTTTCCTAATTTAATAACAAATAAAACCTCAAAAATATTCTGTCTCACTAGACTAGTTTTTGACCATCTAGTAGAATGGATCCCATTTTAATCTGGAGGCGACCGCTATTTACCAAATCTTCAATAAGGGAAGATATGATGTCTCCATTTGAAATAACCGCAGATACAATATCATCATACCGATGAATAAAAATCTCTTCTGCCTCTACTACGGATGCAGTTCTATTGGATGCAAAAGATTTCTTTGCTATCCGAAACAGAACTTTTCTGGCGATCTTAATATTCCTAGTAGGATCTTTCATTGTGGTCGTTCCGTGTTCAATAATTCCAGATAAGAAGTATAAAAACCTACACCTCCATCGGGAACCATCTTTTCCAGTGCTTCAAGTCTCTCTGCAAAGAGAGTAAGAATCCTTTCCACTTCTTGTGGAGTATATCCCTCTTCTAGCATAAATCTCTTGCCGAATGCCTTTCTCAACATCCTTCTAGCTGAAACAGAAAACAAACGTCTTCTCTTTTTCTGTTTAACGTCCAAACTACGACGGGCGATTTTTCGGGCCATTTGATCTGGATTCTTACTCATTAGAGCTTCCCTTCTTGTTGGCTTTCCTCATAGCAGATAGTGCTTTAGTAGCATCATCTACGCCGGACCTAGTAGATGTTTCTTCTTCGACCTTCATATCCGCAGATACTTTGGCATTATCGGATCGAATTTGAGAAGGGATGAAAACAAAAGAATCTTCATCATCTTCTTGTATTGAAGACCCTACTCGGGTTCCGCCCCCCGAGTTCGTAAGTGCCATTTCCTTTAAAAGAGCTTTCATATCCTCTGCGGAGATCCCACCACTAGGGGCTGGAGGATTAGTCAACATCTCTGCCATTTTAGAAATCAATTCCTTTTGGGACTCTACTACTTGATTCTGACCCTCAACGACCTGTTCCAGCTTCCGAAGCAGAGACTGTGTATCCTGCGATGGGGTGGAAGAGGATGCAGGAACTTTTGGAGGAGTAGTAGATTTTGGACTTGACTTTGGAACCGGCTCTTTAAGTTTCTTTTGAGAAGGGGGTTTGTTTTGAGTAGCGTTAATAATTTTCACTTTAGTAACCAAACCCTTCTGCAAAGCATAAGATAGATCGGAAGACCATGAGGCTCTATCGAAATGAATACGAACACTTCTCTGATAAGGGACAGTAAGACCTAAATCCTCAATTCTATGACTCCCAATAACGTTACCTTTAATTACCATCATCTTCATGTTATTCTCCTTCTAATGCTTTTCTAATTAAATCCTGATATCCCTTAGCCAATTCTTTCTTAACTCGCTCTCTAGCCTTTTCAACGCCTCGGTCCAAAAAATGCTTTCCTTTAATTCCAGGATGTTGCCAGGAACCGTCTGCCATCGTCTTAGAAGATGGCATCCTATAAATAACTTCTCCCGAATCCGTAATAATAGGAATGGGTCGTTTTGCCCGTTCTAAATAAATCATCTGATGAGGCTCCACACCTTTATTTAAGTACTGTGCGGCGGGATGGTCAGATTTGATCACCATCGTTGAATTTTTTACTTCATATTCAAAAGATTTTAAAAGATTAGTAGGAGGATTATTCCAGGAAGATCTTTTGATTTCTCTCTGAATTTCCCTGACTGCATATTTACCAGCGCGCTCCAGAGCTTCTTGTCTTGCTCTTTCAAAATCAGCATCATCTGGAAGATCTTTCACCAGAGGTTTTCCATAGACACCCTTTACACGTTTTTTAGACATAGAAACCTCGAAAATGAGAGAAAAGCTTGACCTCACTTAGCAGATATATAGAAGAATTATATTTCGTTAGGAAGTCTTGGTAATATTATCGTAGGTAGGAGTCCTTCCCCTTTCTTCTACCTCATTAGGAACATCTTCATGGTCTGTAATTTGGTCATTGGTTTTATTAGGAATAGGTTCACCATCTTTATGTACTTGTGACCTATCCAGAGTAGGTGCTCGTGTCTCGGGATAGTCAAAGTCCCCTAAGTTAAGAGGAACCTCCTGACGAATATCCTCCAGAGAATCAATCATGTCGATCGAAAAATGTTGCTGCAAAATATTGCCCCTGTTTGTGGGCATTCTAACAGGACCTATAGAATAACGGTCATTATTTTTCTTGACAATGAAATCTCTCTGTGATAACATAGGAGTAGGACCTGTCCAAACCTCATAGATATGTTCCAAATGGAAACCAGTCTGATCGAATACCACGTTCTTATCCGCATCCTGAGGAGCTATCTTAAGTTCATAAGGACCTTCGTAGCCTCCCACATATCCAGTGGCAAAACACTCCAGGCAGGATGAGTCAGGGTGTAAATAATCATGATCCCAACAATCGCATAGCTCACCTGTCCATTTTCTAATAAAAGCCCATACTCGTTCTCCCCCTTGGTCAAGGATCCAGGCGTTACGACGAATACCTTCCCTCCAGATATAATCCATGTTTTCCATGTGCTGAATGGTCTTAGCCTCAGTCCATGCCAGCGGAGTTTCCAATAACTCTTCCTCTATCGGGTCTCCATTCTCGTCCACACCATCCCAATGACGATACCCTACCGTAGTTACCCGATAAAAAACTTTCCTATCCAACATATTTGTTACTAGGTTCAGATTGTAGTGGTAGGTACAAGTAACTGTGCTTTCGGGATTAGGGAGAACTGGAGACACCAATTTATTAGTAGCAGTATCATAGATAGGATCTGCTCTCAGTTGTACTTCGCCGGTCGCACCATTTATAGCTTCCACAGGGACTTCGTTACCGTCTATTTTAACGATGACCTGAGAGGGATGGTTCGCAGGATAATTTTCAGAATCAGGTTTAACAATGGGATAGTTGTCTACTTGAAAAATCCATTTTCCTCCCTCATCTTCTTGACCCTTTGCTAGAAAACTAGAACTAACATTTTCATCAATGACTTCCTTATGGAGAGTAGCATCTCTATAGAAAGGTGCTCCCAAAGGTTCATCATTAAGACGGTAATAGGGACCTAGTTCAGAGTTGTTAGATCTATATACATTGACCCCTAAGATATCCCAGTTCTTATTGCCACCTAACGAGGTAGGATCGTCCCATCTCAAATCAAAGGCGTTCAAACCTTGATCAAAAGCAAAAAGAACCTCTAAGTTAGCAGGAGGAAGGGGATGTGTAGGATTCTGGCGTTCCCTATTTTGTGTTTTTCGGTCTTTTTGTGTCATAGCCTTAGTACCTGCAATTCTCCCAAGATCCTGTTGACGAATTTTTTTGGAGTTTCATCGCGAGTTCTTTTCCATCCTAAGATAGAAGCCCCTACTTCAATCACGACGGATTTTGGAATGTTTTCTAATAACGCTTCTTGTGAGGGGGGATTATATGGCCAAGAGAAAAAAGAGTCTTCCTCTTCAAGATCATCATTGACCTTAAATAAAAACAGGCGTTCACAGAAAGCGTACTTCATAAGTTCGTAAATAAACTCAAACTCTGGGTATTGCTTTCGGAGTAACACCTGCTGATTACCTGTAAGAGGTATATAGAAAAACGTCAGTTCTGGAGTAGAAATAGGGGTATAGCAGTGGAGAGTACGCTGATTCCAGAATGATGACATAGGTTCTCCGAATCAAGGGGGAAGGGAAATCTCAATGAGACGGAAAATAAATAGATTCTGGTCTTTTAGGAAGAAGGCCAATCCACTTTATAGGTCTGAAATTTATCTTTAAGGACATTAATCTGACGAGTAGACAGGGATCGTTTGGATCCGATCTGGTCTGCAACACTTTTCACAAACTCCATCGTCCAAGTATCCCCCTTTCTTTGTCCCCCTTTCTTTGTGCCCCTTTCCAAACTTTCCTCATAGGACTAATTAGACGATGCTCTTCTTGATTTTGAACATCTTCGGTGTCTTGTCCTTCATCCTGCGCTTCGTCCAGAACATCTAGGAGAGCGCTTTCCTGTTTGAAAGACAGAATACCACCTCCTTCCAACTTATCGTGGAGAGATCTCAAAAAGGAATTGTCCGCCCATCCCTGATACGCTTCTATCTTTTTTAACCATTCATGCTTATACTTCTCTCTATCTTCGATTTGGGAAAGACGGTCGTAAAAACTTTGAGACGAGACATAAGCTCTTTTCATACGCTTAACGCCCTTCTCCCAAGTATCTTTCCAATTATTAGTTCTCTTAAAATGGTTTTGACCCATCGCTTTTCTATTAAGGGTATATCCGTTGTGAAGGCTCTCAAGGCGTAGTTTCATCGAAGCCTTGCCCTTACCCATAGCATCGTCTCGGGAGCCAATAGTGGACGATAGGACAACCCCTACATGCTTGCTTAGGGGAAGAACATAGACACCTGCCCTATTTTCTTTGAGATACCATTTGCCTCGAAATCCGATCTCATCTAGCCAAAATTCTAATTCATCACGACTAATCTGAACATAAGCTGCTTCTACAAACATTATTCGCCTCCTTCGGCTTCTTGTTCTAGCATTTCAAGTTCTTCGGAAAATTCGTCATAATCCTCATTAATGAAATGTTCTAGAACATCATCGGGGATTCTTCGTTTAGATCTTTTGGAAACAGAAGAAGTCTTTGAGTTTTCACCCTTAATTGGAATGCAAGCCTCATCAACGAACCTGCTTCTTGTAACTGGAAACTTTTCCGAAAGAGGATTGATTTGAGGTCTAAGAATTGTAACCTCATCTTCTCCCCTAGTAATGGCAACATAAGCCAGTCTTCTTTCCGAAGCTAATAGATCTTCATCCTGTGCGCTTCTATTATGAGGAAATCCTCCTGCACCCGATTCATACATAGGAACAAAAACTTGTTTGGCTTCTAGACCTTTCCAACCGTGAACCGTATCCAAAGATACTGCGGGTTCGTTATAAGAAGGATCGCTAGGATTTGTGGATTTAGACAGGGCTTCTGATTTTTTAATAACTGTCTGTACATAGTTAAAAGCTTCATCAACACTATCAAAATGTTCAAGAACACTTCGGAAAGGATCTAAGGGTTGTAGAGCGTAATCCCTGATTATAGAATCGCTGGCAACATCTGCATCTAAATTCTCATCAAGGATGGTCTCGATAGCTTGAGGATCATTTTTAACGGACTCGATCATGGACTCGACCATAGATCCGAAAGGACCTTCATAGTTGAGTAAAATTTCCAGTGAGCCTTCTGGTCCCAAATCTTCTGCTTGACCGTAAATACTTTCGAGAAATTTAGCATAGGCTTTTGCCCTGTCTCCCCATTTGCCGCCACTGTATACTTTTCTATACCCCTTCTTCTCTACGAAGAACTCATAATAATTCATGCCGGTAGCAAGTTTATCCAATTTATCCCGCATGGTATAAGGGCTAAGACCAAAATCAGGACTCTTAACCCCTTGAATAACCGCCTCATTGATTTCTTCGTCTGTCCTTTCCTCCGGGCTCATAATTCCCAACAAAGGAATTAGACCTCTCATTACAGGACCCTTGAAAGGATGCTTTTTACTTCGGAAAGGAATTCCTTTTTCGATAAGTGCAGATGTGAAATACAAAAGTTCTCGGGTAGTTCTGCAGGCAACTCCAAAATCATCATACGTCATTCCTAATTCTTCGTTATCAATCTGGTCCTTAATAACTGTAGCTGTATATTCAGAACAATCTTGCATGGTAGGCAATACCATTTCAGAAATTCTCCCTTCCCCTTTCTGATCTACGTTGGCTTTACACGTCTTCGAGACTCTAGGGTAACAGCGTCTTTAGAGGTAGGATCGAGAGAAGACAAACGGTTTTTGATCTTCTGTAGTTCCGTTGCCAGATCCTTTGCGTCTCCCGCCATCGAAGCTACCACTTCAACTTCGGAAATTCCTACATCAAATATAGAAGCTGCTTTTACGATCCACTGGTGTTCTTTTGCCAATCCAGGGGCAGGGGACATAGCAGCTAATTTATGCAGTCGAGCTAACGATCCCTCTTCTACCAGTGCTTTGTCTATTTGACGGATAGTAATAAGAGATCTGCCCGAAAAGATTTCTCTGACGGTAGACATATCTCGCATCAAACGAGGGAGAAGTGCCTCCATCAAATCTGTTAGTCTAATAATAAAGGTCGACACCTTTTTACCGCGAAGCAATTTACGATAAAGAGTCCGGAACCGCATTTTACCTGCATAGTCCCCAAAATACGCTTTGGTTGCTTCTGCTATTTGGGCACGTTCTCGTTTAGCAAAATTTACTCCCCGCTGAACATGTGATTTAACTTCACTCTCCCTTCCTTGAGGAACCTGTTCTTCCTCTATAAGACGAAAAACCGTTCCTAAGGCCAGAAAGAAAGCCAGAAATCCTGCGAACCTCTCAACGGAGATAACATCTTTGTTGGTGGTTGCTTTTTTGATAGCAGAAACTACCAGCTTCTTATGGTCGATGGAATCACTCATAATTATTATTACCCTCTATTTATATGTAGGCTTCTAATGCCCAATCCAGTTATTACTTAGTGACCATAAAAAGATTCTTGAGATCTACCTATCTAAATTTTCTTCTTGACAAGTGATTTAGTGTGATTATATTATAAATGTGGGCGAAACAGATCGTCCGCATCGAAAGTGTTGCTTTCCCATAAGGGGAAGGGCGCTTACATAACCAAGAAGTACCAACCTCACCGGGAGAATACCCATGAGCGACGTATTTGAAACGATGAAAGAAGGCATTATCGGAATGATCAAGAAAGAAGTGGAGAAGCAGGTGGAAGCTCGCCTGTCCGCGTGGGAGCAGAAGATGGAACAGGCTTTTGCAACCACTACCACTACCACCACTTCACCTTCTGATGAGAAAACTTCGGAATCCCCTCTTCCCAATGTGAATGATCGTACCGAGAAAGTGAGTCCCGATGCTCAGAAGCTCTATCAGTACCTTCGCCAGTATCGGAAGGAACACAAGGATGAGGATCCGGATGCTACTCCTTCGTATAAAGTGATCCGTGAGAAAACGGAGCTGACCTCCAACAAGGTTAGCGATGCCTATAACGAGCTGGAGTCTCAGAACATCATTGCCCGTAAGCCGAAAGGTCGGGCCAAGATCGTGGAGTTCGCTCCCATGTCCTAAGAAGTTAGGAACCAAAAAGAAAACCCCGCAACCTTTAAGTAGGAAGCGGGGTTTTCTTTTGGAAAAAACAGGTGTTACCTTACGTTATAATTACCAAGGTGATAAGGAATAGCATCCTTAGCTCTTATTACGAATGATCTCGAAGGTTTAGTGAACTTTGGAGAACGCGGTTAGAGATTCTCTTATTTTTCTTGACGGCTTGTACCCACGAAAGGGCTATATAACCTCTCAGGTTTGAACCATCCTCGAACTGTATATATGAGGTGCCAGGTTCGCCGTGACCACAGCAAGCATTCTGAATAGGTCCGGGGAGAGTCCCAAAACAAGCGTCATGACCTTCGGGAGTGTTGTGCTGCCCGCAGTGACCACAAGGTCTATCTTTCCATGTCTCGACCGTAGGCTCCCCCGTATCACAATAAACAAAGGTATCCTTGCCTATTTGCTGAATAGGATGCCCTCTTAAAAGAGATACCTCAGAGGATAGAGAATCAAGAATAGGACGAAGATGATCCCTTAGTTCGGGATTCGTTAATCCCAAGCTAATAAGTTGTTCTTTTAATGTTGGCATAGGTATCAGATCCCTTAATGATTTGAATAGTTATTATTATTTTTAGGAAAAACTTAGTAGTATCAGAATCCTATTACGAAGATCTATGCTATCTTTGCAAGAGCATCTATCTGTTCCTTTATCTCATTATGGTCTAATTTTCTAATTTCACTTCCCCAAAGAGTAAGACAGTCAAATCCTCTACTTTGGAAAAACTCTTCGCGCTCTTTCTGGTGGGCGTACCCTTCCTGACCAGTAAATTTTTTAGAATGCCAATGATCCCCGAAAGCTTCGACTACCGCATAGGGATTTAGATCTTGAACTTCGGCACCTTCCCGGTACCTTAATAAATCTGCTTCGTCAAGGACAACAAAATCAGGATTCTTTCCATCAATCCAGTAGGTAAACTCCCCTGTATAAAGAACATGATCTGAAGTAGCCTCGTCTATCTTTATCTCAATAGAAGTAGGTAATGCGATATTTTGACTTTGCGGCGGAAAAGGAACTCCGTAGTTCTCGATCCAAATAGTACGGATCTTCTCTTTTATTTTAGGAGACTTAGATACATTGTAATAGCCATATTTATCATCACAAGTCTTTCTTCTTTTCTCAATAAATTTGGGTAATTGCAAAGGGTGTTCTACACCAAATTTCTCTACGAACCCTTCTACTAACCTTTCCCAGGCTCCTTCTATCTTCATAGGACTATCAATGCCTTCTCCATGTGTCGACTCAAAATTTTGACGGAAAAGCTCATAAAATTCTTCGTTTTGCATATGATGGTCAGTACCCCATTTTTCCTGACACGCTTGAATAAATTTTTCTCGAAATTCTTCAGTTCTGAAAAAATATTTATCGCCATATCTTTTTTCGGTAGTTTTCAACGTCCTTTTTCTAATTTCAGGATCTTGTTGAGGATTCCGAACCCCATGGTTAGCAAGCATTCCTTTCTGCGCCCTCTCAGAGCCTTCCTTACCGCCTAGAGGGTTCTCATGACCGTACTTATCAAAGTTGGTCTTAGAACGCTTCTCACGGGCTTCTGGAGACCACGCGGTTTCGGTCACATCGAATTTATCTTTGATTTCTTCTGCTTGAAAAACATTGTCGACACCATACTTGTCTCTGACGGTAGCTACTCTTTTTTTCTGGATGCCAGAACAATTAGTAGGGGCATCAGGATAAAGAGAAAGGTATTGGTCCTTAGATAGACCATGTTCGCTTTTTACATGGTGGTTAATGATCCTTTTCCGAACAGAAATTCCATTCTCTTCACAGATTCGACAATACACATAATCTATTCCTTCTTCTGCTTGGGGAGAATACCTACCAATTTTTAGGTAGGCATCAAAATTATAATCCTTTGAAGTTACTCTGATCTTGGCGTTCCATTCAGGACACCTAGAACAATGAGAACCAAAAGATTTTCTGGATTTGAATTGGGTCTTGTTACATGCGGGGCACTTTACTTCATCTAAGTCTTCATACGTTCGTAACATTGGGCATACTCCAAAAGGAAAACTGTTATTGATTATTCTACTATAGTAACGAATAGAAATCCACAGCAATTCCGACACGGAGTGAAATAACTAGATTTGAAGCAAAATTTCAAAAACTGTCCGAAGAAAGGTTTTGTTTCGTAAACAAAACCCCCGTAAGTGCTTTATAAACCTAGGTATTTTGCGGGTGTAAGCACTCCCGAACCCGTGGCGGGTCCCCAGGCCGACCTCACTCCTATACCGTACCTACTCTGCTGTAGACCCCGTATGATTTTTACAGTTCGAGTCTTTGCTTCCAGCATTTTATCTAGCTGGCTCTCCGCATTGTTTTTAATGCCTTCATATTTGGAACTCTTTTCAATACTGAGAGAAATACCTCCAATTGAGTAGTCGAATTCGTCAGCGATCCAATTCAAAGCCAAAGCCATTGTAGCGTGTGCGATTCCTGCCATTAATATCATCTGTCTCCATGCAGGTTTTGCTTTAACCATATAGTCGATAGAATTCCAATGCGTCTCAGGTGGCCAGAGGTTAATAAAGTCAACTCCCCTTTCCATGTATTCGATTAATTCTTCGTCAGTCCAGATAAAAGAGAAAACTCGATTCTTCTCGCTCATCGTGCCTTCACTGGTAGGAGGCCTAAAATGGTAATTTCTGTCAGGAGCGTTGTCTCTCAAAAGTATCCTCAATCTTCGGATCATATCCGCCTGTATGGGGGTCCACAGGGAACTCTGAAAGGTTTCTTCCTCAACGATGTGGAACTCTTCCATAACTGTGTTCTGAGGGGATGTGGTGCTCTGCTGGAAGGTCCATCGTATTCGGTACTTACCTAGATCAGCGTTCTCGGGGATCTGAAAAGAAGCATAGTACATTCCCAGTTCGGGATGAACTGGTTGCCGGACCGTAGTACCAACAGGGACTTCCCCAAAAGATGTTACCTGATAGATAGCATAGGAAATCTCATAAGCGTCTGTAGGATTATCATTTCCATCTACTAGGGCAAGAGCCAGATCTTCTGACCCCATGATTTTGCCTCTGGGATATTGCATAATTAAAGATCTCTATAAAGGAAGTAGGAAGTATCTACCACCTACTCGAAAATATAAATAGAATTTAGGTTTCAGTCGAAATACCTTAACTCGCTAAGAAGGCTTCTAAGGCTTTTGTTTTAATATCAAGGTTGAAGACCCGTATCTCAATAAGAAGTAGGTTCCTGTCCTTTCTGAAAACTCTGAGAATATAATGTAGCCTTCATTTGGTTCTTGTAAGTGAGAAACATCCTTCCCTGAACAGTGAAGGTAATTAGGTTTATCGGCTTCCTTTTACAAAAAGCTCCTGATAAGAAGTAGGAACTGTTCTAGTATCATCATTTACATCCTACTAACGTGTTTATCTATACGAACTCCAAGCTAAGTAAGACTGCATGGATCTCTACTAAGAGAAGACCGGTGATCCTTTAAGGATCGAATTCGTATAAAGGAAGTTCTGCATGGATCTAAGAAGAGAAGAGTTACTTTTCTTAGGAGACCGGTTCTTCTTATAGATATAACACTTAAGTATTACCTATAAGGGATCAATTATATATATCTTACTCTTAGATATGATCATTATAGTAAGAAGTCTTATAACTACTAATGCTAAAAATAATATAGAAGCTATAGAAAAAAATACAGTAAAAACAGAAGTAGAAGTAGAACAAGCAGGATAAGTAGTATCAGAAGTACGTGTTATAGTAGGATAAGCAGGATAAGTAGTAGGATAAGTAGTAGGATAAGCAGGATAAGTAGTAGGATAAGTAGTAGGATAAGTAGTAGGATAAGTAGCAGGATAAGCAGGATAAGTAGCAGGATAAGTAGCAGGATAAGTAGGATAAGTAGTAGTATCAAAAAGAAAAGACCCACACTCTTATTAGGAGTATGAGCCTTTCTTAGTAAGGGAGGAAACTCTAAAGTTTAGGGATTATTATGAGCTTTGTCCATAAGATCTTGTAGCTTTTTACCATTGTCTAACATATTGTCGAGTCTTTTTTTGGTATCTCTCTAGGTTATAGTTTAGTTTTTTCCATAAAATGAAGAACTTGGTTAAGGGACTTCGCTGCGTCTTCTTGCTCCCTAGTCCAGAATCCCTTGTCATCTAGCATTTCATTATATTCTTCCAGACGGGCTTGCAAGGGTTTCTTAGCTTCTTTGAAAGTTGACTTGATATGGTCTGCTATCTTCTCAACTCTTGCTAAACCCTTTTTAAAACGGTTCTCTAGTTCCATAGCTTCTTGTTCAAGATCATGACTGATATGAACCATCTCTACAAAATGGTGTGTTGCCTCTTCGATAGTATTACCAAGAAGTCTTAGTTCCCGATCTTCCTCAGTTTCCGCAAATTTCTCAGCATGACTTCGCAAATTAGTGAATGCCTGTTGACTTCCGGTGTCCACATCTTTAAGCTTATCAAGAACTTTATAGTTAATAATTTTCTCAGAAGAAATACGATCTAGTACGGGTCTTAGGTGGGGTCTAAGCTCAGGATTAGTAGATCCTAAACGAATAAGTTGATCTTTTAGGTTTTTCATGAAGTAGATCTCTCTTAGTAAAAGGGGTTACTTGATTAATTTGGCAATGTTTTGAACGGGACCTAATCTCATAAGTCCTTTTACCAGGTCTTCTCGACGACCTAGTGGTTTAGCCCCTGGGCTAATATCCAATTCATCTTCCCAATAGATAAAAGTTTCTCTCCCAGGCTTCCATTCTTTGAGTCCACCTCTGAAAAGGGGGTCATTCAGAAGGAAATCTAGGATCTGATTGGCCACAGCTTCGGGAGTTCCTTGAACATCCATCCAACCTAACTCTTCAGCTAGATCCTGAATAGAGGAACCCTCAGACCAAACTTGCCACACCTTAATTGTATCTCTCTGGTCAACATAACCAGAAGTTTTAATGGAGGAAAGGATTGGTCTTAGATGTTCTCTCAGTTCTGGGTTCAGAGAACCCAATCGAATAAGTTGGTTTTTCAAATTTTTCATGGTAAATCTCACTGTAGTTAAGCGAAGCAAAGGCTTTTCAATGCTCTTAATTCATCTGCATAGTCGAGAGCAGATACTTTGCCTTCTCGGGAGAAATAAGAGTTCTTTAGATCCCTTACATCATGGTTGTTCTCGAAAATGAAATAGGTCCTCCCACTCACTTTCGTAGTTCCCTCAAAAGCTAGACCGGCTGCTTTCAAGTAAGCTGCTAAATAAAGGTCGGTCGTTCGATAATCTTGTCTTACGCTCATTCTAGGGTACTCCTTCTTTTCAAACTATTTAGTAACGAAAATCTTCTAGCCATTCCAAAAAAGCCTCTGCGTACTGAGCAACAGGACCCGTGAGGGTGTCCTCAAAGATATAACGATCTAAAGAAGCTATGTCAGGGTCTGCGTAATTTATATCAGATTGTAATGGGGTATCTCCCACAGCGTAATTTTCCAGTAGTTTCGCTAACGTTGGGGAGTTCAGATCCTTCTCGATAAATTCTTTGAGTTTGCTAAAACTGTCATAGGAGGCTATCCTATCTAAAATAGGTCTTAGGTGCTGTCTCAATTCAGGGTTATCAGATCCTAACCGGATAAGTTCTTTTTTCAAATTCGACATTTTTTCTCTCTCTGAAGGGTCATCATCTCCCCTAGGAACTCGGGCGCACCAGGGAGGTTGGTCTTCAACAGGTCCTCGACATTCGTTATAGTCAGGCACCGATCTAAGAGGTTTGTTACTCATTTTTGAATTTTCTCCAAAAGATCTTTTTCACCACATAAGTGGGGGATTTTTTATGACAATTCTCACAAAGAGTTCGTCCCTTATTGATGTCCCATATATTTTCATCCAAGGTTTCATAGGTATTCTAACTCAATATAAAAAGAAAACCCCGATTCCCCTAAAAGGAGAACCGGGGTTTACGTTGACAGTGACTCTTATATCTTAAAGGCTATACAGCGCATCACCATCATCTGTGAAGACCTTAATCCAACCAAGCTCAAGAGCTTTAGCTAGAACTCCCCCATTGAAAGAGAGCTTGAAGTTTCCAGTCTCAATCAATTTAACGGAAAGGATGTCTTGAACTGCTTGCTGTTCTTCCACATCCATCGGCTCTGTGGTTGCATCATCGATAGTATCTAACGAAATATCGTCTGCACCTATGGTAGCATCAACGACATCTTGAGCATCTTCCGTAGTTACACCAGCAGCATCAAGAGCTTTTTGAAGAGCCACCAAGTCTACAGATCTGATATTTTGCTCTTGTCCAGGTGGGTTAATTGTATGTTCTCTGAGAGACTGAACTCGATCCAGGTCCCAGACTAAAAGAGAAACGAAAGGTGTGCCAACTACTGAAATTCTTGCCATAATAAATCCTCCGAAGGATATTGGTTTATGAAATAAGGGTTTAGCTTGCGCGCTATACTACTTCTAATATCAAAGGATTACTTAAGCGGTATGGTCAACTGCAACTGCATTAGATGCATTTCCATTAGCGGTAACTACTACTTCTTCTCCCGCATCATAAGCTATTCCAGTAGAAACTGTAATTTGGGCACTATCTACAGTAATATCTCCCGCATCAATAACGGTTTCATCAATAGAAACACTGGTTACGTCAGGATCAAAGGATTCAAAATTGGTACCTGTAATAGTAACGTCTCCTGCAGCAGTCTGAGTAACCGTAGCAATCGTAGGGGCATCTAAAACACCTGCGGGAATCTCAATAACGTCTACAAGTCCTTTTGCTGCAAGACCTGCAATATCACCGTGTGCTCGGGAGAGCATTACTTTGTCGCTTTCAACAAGATCAGTAAATCCGGGAACATCCGTGTCTGTTACAACAGCAAGGACGCCGGTTCCTGATTTCGTAAAGCTTTTCTTGTTATAGGTAACGTAGCAGTTTTGCTTACGTTCTGTGTCTAAAAATTCACGATCGACACCTTCGTCGATATCCGTGATAAGGATTGCTCCTTTCTCTGCTTGCGTATGTACCAAACGAATCTTCATGATATGATCTCCTTAGGAAGATGGAAGTGTCACTGTCATCATTATGCGTGACATATTAAAAGAATAGTATTATTTGAGATTAGGATGTGTGGCAAGCGCTACGAAAATAAATACTTCTGCGGGATTAGCTGCACCTTCTGCTGTCCGAATTAAAATATCACTAGAACCAAAACTATTATTAGAGAAAGTTTCTCCGGGGGCCAATGGAATTTCTCCTCCACCAGCTCCAAAAGAAAAATAAGCAGTTTCCGTATCATCAACGTTTCGGATAACAGTAGACGTTGTTTGCCTTGGAAATACCAATTCCATAGCATCTTCGATAGGTCCTATGGGTGCTTCCCCTTGTAGAACTAGAGAAGACTGGTTTTCCAGATAATAATCGGTGGAAAGAAGAATAATAATTCTTCGATCTGCGCCGGGAACTCCCCCAAAAACAGGGGCAATCCTCAGGAAAAGAACATGGGTATCATCAAGGCCATAATCAGCGGGACTAAACCGAAACCGGACCCACTTATTACCAATAAAATATCCAACGTCCGCAGTTCCTACTGTAGCAGAGTTCTTTCCGGTGCTTGCCCTTACGGTTTCCATGAGGGTGAAAGTTCCATCCCAGTTGTCTGCTTGCTTGACTTGATATTCAGTAGGTTCAGCGGACAACTGAATGATAGCGCCCCCTTCGTCCGTAGTATGAACGTCAAGAGAGAAATCAAGGGTTCCCTCCTCAGGTACCAAAAGAATGGAAGAACCGTCTGCTGTGGCCTCTATGGGGACCGTAGCACCATTAATAGCATTAGCTAGGGTAGTAGCCATAGCACCAGAAGAATTAGCAGCAGGATTAGGATCTTCTGCACGAAAAGCAAAGCCATTGATGACGACTACATACTCACCACCCTCACCATCATCTCGGTCACGGATCGCAACTCTTTTAGCTTTTATTCGGTCAATCATAAGATCAACCAATTCCGTTTTTCGTCGGTAAATATGTGGCATTGGTATATCCTTGGCTTAATTATTGTTTTCTTTTTGAACCTTGATATCTACAGCTTGATAAATAATAGAAAGATTAAAGTAGAAATTACTTTATAGGGAAATTTTCTACTAATTCTTCTGTTATATGTAAATAAGAATTTCCTAAATTTATTTGACATACGGTGGAGGCAGATACTCCAACCTTTTTTCCGATATCATGTTGACTCAAATCTGAATTGTTCAAAAGGTGTACCACTTTGAACACACCTTCTTCGCTTAAGCTGCGGTTGCCATATGTGTCAGTCTTTTTATGACAAGGAACACAAAGCACTCTACCATTAGAAATATCCCACAACTCATCGCAGTTAGCAGCCTCATCTTTGGTATCAATTTCATAATCATCTAGTAGACTTGAAAATGGGTAAATATGATCAACATGAAGTGAAGAACCGATTTGACCACATTCTTGACAAGTGTAATCATCCCTATCAAAAACCGAAGTTCTCCAAACTTTATACGTTGTGCTGGTTCTAATTTTGGACTTCAAAGATGACTTACCCCCTTTCCATTGCGGATGGTTTTTACCTTTATATTCTCTAGTTTCAACCTTAAATTTTCGTAACCAACGTCCGATGGTGCCTGTAGAAGCATTACACATTTCGGAAATCTCTGTAGTAGTTAAACCTTCTTTAACATATTTATGTCGTAACCATTTCTCATCTCGGTATTTACATTTCCCTTTAGTTTTTAATCTCCCCATTGAAATCGACTTGGATAATTCTCTAGTCATACCAAATTTAGATAACCAACGCGACACTGTGGCGGCCCTACAACCACAGATCAATGCAATCTCAGTTGAAGATTTTCTATTAGTACAATACAAATTTCGTAGCCAATTTGCATCCCTATGTTTTAAATTACACACATTTTTAATCTCTATGCCATGTTTTTTAATCCAATTCTGGATTGTAACTCGACTGCAATCACAAATTTTAGCAATATCCTTAATGGAAACTTCCTCTACAACGTATTTCTTACTTAACCATTCAAAATCAAAGTAGAAGGGAACTTCCCTTTTAATTTCATATCTATTTAACCACCTACAAATAGTAGCATCTCCACAGCCGTATTCGTCTGCGATCTCCTGACAGGTTAAACCTTCTTTAACATATTTCTGGAACAGCCATTCTTTATTTTGATATTTTTTCATTTTTTAAAGGTCACCATTTTCTTCTGCCTTAACGTATGGGATATAAGACTCGGACCATTTACAATCCTTATCAGATTTAGCGGCTTCATGGGCTTCTTTCCAGTTCTTTGTTACGTCCCCTCTAAAATTAGGAGCTAATTTTGGAATTTTATTATTCTTTTTCTGCCTGTAGTCCATCTTTTTAGATCTGTCCTTACGATACTTTTTCTCTTTGTAGTTTTTATCAGACCATTGCAGACCTTTATAAGATATCTGTATATTACCTGGATTAAATTTATAATAAGCTATTGAATCACACTCACTACAAGGGATACCACTTTTTTTCATCTTACTAAATTTTTTAAAATTCAATTTTTTTTCTTGAATTGTAGAGCAGTCTTTACATCGAAAATCGTACTTCATACAAAACTCCTTATATTAGATTAAAATATACTACAGATAACACGTCTTAGGTTCTTATTGCTATTCACGTTCGTAAATTAAAAAGGATAAAATTAACGTAAATTCCGCTTCAAATAGTCATAGAAAGCGTCTTCTGCTGCGTAACCAACTCCAGCATCTTCCGCAGCTTCCATAGCATCTCCCAAAATATCTCGGACATAAACCCAATCCATAGCGGTAGGCTTTTTAGACTCAAATAAAGTCGTTGCGTTTGGGCCATTAATAAAGAACCTCAGTCCGGATAGGTCCTCTGTTTTGTGATAGTTATAAGCTTGCAGACCTATACTGAGAAGTCCAGGTAATGTGACGTTGTACATCCAAGACATTCCGTAGGGTCCGGTATGAGGTCCTTCTACTGCGCTTGAACCAAAAATATCTTTTAGGTCCCTTTCTACATTACCCATACCTTCCATAAGGTCCATAAGTAGGTACTTTGGAGTATCTACAGCAATCTTAGTAAGGACAGGACGGATATGTTCCCGAAGTTTGGGATTCGTAGATCCCAAACGAATGAGTTGATCCTCTAAAGAAGGGATACTATCATCTTGAGCAAATTTGAGGGCGATTTTCTTAGCTAATTTTGAACTTGACATAGAGCTTTCCTTGTAAGTAAAAATTGGGTCATAGGGGTTAACAACTTTACGTTCCATAAAAGGCTCAAGCCCTTCGGAACCAAATAATTCAACGATACATTCTCTTACTTCTTTATCTGATAAGGTCATCTGTGTATGAATTTCTTGAACTTTCTCCATACCATCCTGAACAATCTCTGCTATATGTTCGATTTCACCTTCTTCCAGATCCAATTCATCTGCTAAAATGATGAGATCTGTCATAATGCTATTTAATTGAGATAGAACCTGAGAATTCGAGATCAAGGCATCGGAAATAAGCGCGAAGTTCCTAGCAATTTCATTTGCCTTAGAAGTAAAAGGAGTTAGTTTTTCTGGAGCATCATTACTCATCATTTATCCTAATCTGAAATAACGTAAGAACGGATTGTTTCCAGAACTTTGGCCGCGTGCTTACAAACATACTGTGTGCCTCTAGGGTCTTTCTCTTTCGGATTTGCTGCGGTACCTCTAGGCTTTCCAAAAAGATAGTTACCTTTCTGTGCATGATGCTCGGGGCCTTGCCATCTCCAAAAAGGACAGGAACAAGCTATTAAGATATCTGCATCCGAAACAAAAGGTGTCTGACTTTCATCACTTAGCGCCCTTACAGACACCTCATATTTGTCACCACCACTGGTTGCCTCAAAGTCCCAATCCATAGGGATAGGATGTTTTTTAAGGCGAACTTTGACTTCATTAGAACGAGATGCTACTTCATTAGAGAGTCCAGAAAGAATATCATCTACGGTCGCCGCAGTCTTATAATTTAGGTCTGCGAATCGTATTACTAAAGGATCTGTAACCAGCCTCCATTTAGAAATGACTCTATGTACTATAGCTCTCTTATCGATCATTATTATCTTCGCACGTCATCAGGAACAGAAGGTTGATTTATTCTGAATTTTTTGTCGCTATGATCGATTTCATCTCGCCTTCGAGTTTGGATCTTTGGGAGGTCGTCCGCAAACTCGACATCATGAATGGAACCATCTTCAAACTCTTTGTCATTTGGGTGGGGCTTTCTGGGAAGACCTCCTCCAGCTTCGCCCTCTTCTCGAAGGGTACTGAACCCATAGACCTCCGGGGTTCTACCACTCGCACCATCAGGCTGTGAGGGTAATTGAGAAGATCCCTTTTTTAGAAAACGAAAGGCTACTCTTTTAGCTATTTTATTAAAAGAAGTCATATCAGGTATCTCTCTTTACAGCATCGTCAATTCCATCACGGATATGAGCGGGAAATTTATTTTTAAGCTTCCTTTGATCAATACGAGCTGCTGCGTAAGAGACGATAGCCAAGCCTTCATCCATTCTCTCTATTAACTCTCGCATATTCGTGATCATATCTCCGGCTTCGGAATAAATATGTTCTTTTTGTTCAGAATCATCTATCAAGGATACAGCCTTGTTATAGATTCCTTCGATTTGTTCCATGGCAAGACGAGCCTGTGAAGACCCCAGTTGCAAAACCGATGACAGTGAGGTACCCTGTGAAGATACAAGGGTCTTAGCTGCTATTTTTCTAGCCATACGTTTTTGGGTATCGTCTTTCATAATAAAGGGTACGCCATGTTAGTGGTCTGGAAATACTCACTTGACCTCAGTTAGTAAAAGAATATCGAAAAACAAAAAAGCCAGACCCTTTTATATAAGAGATCCGGCTTTCTTATTGAATAAATTTAGTCTTTACAGACCTAGACCAAATTCTTTCTTGATTCTTTTCTTAATAGCTTCAGACTCCGAAGCATAAAGAGCACGAAGAACAATAGTATCTTCGGAAAATTCATCCTTAATACGCTGAATCTTCTTGGTCCAATGTGCCTCGAAATCCCATTCAGGAAGTTCGGGATGAATAATCTTGGCAATTCGGTATCGAGCTTCTTTTACCGAAGGATCTAACTGGTCATCCAATTCATCTTCCGATAGTTCTTCCTCTTCCACAACCTCTTCATAGACATCTTCAACAGGTCGTCTATCATTTCGACCTTTAGTTGGAACGGGCCTTGGTTTCTGACCTACTGCACCAACTACCTGATGATCACCATCATAAGGGTTAGACGAGATAGCTCTTTCGGGCGAATCTCCAGGTTCAGTACCTGCGGCAGACCTTTGACCTACATTATGGTTATCAAAAGCAATTCCTTCCGCAACCCTTCGATTAGGATTAGCTTCGGGCTGTGACTCTCGTGCTTCTTGCGCTTCCTGTACCGTCATTGTAGGCTTTTCCAAATCATTCACAGTCTGACGAAAAGACTGATCATTCATTTTGGAAATATCAGTTTTGGAATCTGCACTAGTTTTGAACCTAACACCAATATCTTTACCGTCCTGCTGGTCTCCAATAATGGTAGGATGTCTTGGGCTTCGATCCTGAGGGCCTTGACCATCTCCCCTAACCGCGACAGCGGTGTTGGTAGAGGTTTTTGAAGCCCTTGTGGCATTGATCTGATCTTGACTCTTTCGATTGCCTTCATTCAAAAAAGTATCTCTTTGATTGACTGTAGATACTACTCTCTCTTCATCCGAGATTTCAGTAGTTCCATCCGAAACAGTGTCTTCTTGTTGTGGGGTAGCTCCACTAAGAGGAATCTCAGCAGAAGATGGTCGATACGAAGCATGATTTCCTGCTTCTGATTTTTCAACCAACCATGGAGGCGTTGCTTTAATAGCTGCCCTTAATTTGGGCATCTTAAACTTCTCGCCTGCGATGATAGCAATCTGACCGTTGAACTCTACTTCGTCTCCTTGGTAGATGGTCTCTGATGTACTTTCATCAAGACTTACAGTAAATTTTGTAGTTGAAACGTATCTCTTAAACTCTCTAGGCATAAAATACTCCCGCTCTTTTTCCAGTTATAGGGACATACCCTTTTCAGGGTTGTGAGAGAACTCGACTCTCTCTACCTCTATATAGAGGATAAATAGAATACCGGAAAATAACGGAAATATAAGGTTTTTTGGCGGAAATACTTTAGATATCTTTGTATTTTTCTATGAGTTCTTCTCGGGTCAACTCGGTTTCGTTTTCGCCTGCCCTATTAAAAGAAATCAAATCCTCAAAAGTAATATGAGGCGGAATAGCAGAAGTGCCTGTCCTTTCTACCCTCTCCATCCTCTCAAGGAAGTCTTTAGCCTTGTCTTGATAACGCCACTCATACCATTCCCGGAAATCCTCTAAAGGCATCAGCGGAGACGTGGGACAGTCTACGACGGAGGACCACTCCATATAAAGGTCTTCGGGAGTATTGGTTTCTTCTTTGTCTACTTTTAAGATATATCTAGGCATCTTTTCTACCTCTATTTATTATGCAGCTATTTTTTGCAGGTACAGTCTTACTGCTTTCGTTAAAGATCTTCCATTATTGCGAAGATCGGGGTTCTTCAATAGAACTGTTCGGGCACTTTCCATTAGCAGACGGATATCAGGACCTTGAATACCAAACTCTTTGATAAGAGCTTTCGTATCCATTACTTTGCCCGGCTGTTTGAGGATATTGACAAAATTGCCAGCTTCTGGTGAACCTAGCTGGATGGTGACCGTTCTTAGAAGATCCATTTGGTACTGGTCCAAGAATCGAATTCGGGCAGCTAAGGGCAATCCAATATCCATCATATCAAAAAGAAAGAAAACCTTAGCATCTCGTTGTGCCCAATTAAGAAGGGTGGAACGAAAAGCCTTATCTTTTTCTAACATAGACGCTACCACATCGAGAAGCCCCAGTTCTTTGAGGACTTTCAGCGTTTCCTTAGACTGACTCATATTCAGAATGTCATCAATCAAAATACTACTAATTGCATTCTGTGGCGCTTTTTTGAGCTTTCCTGCGTTTCTGCGAATAGCGTCAGCAACTAGTGGATCGATAGTGAAGCCATATTTGACTAGGAACTTTACAGCCCTAAGCATTCGGGTGGGATCGTCAGAGAAGGTTTTGTCTGGGTCACTAGGACACCTCATAACGCCTTCTTCAAGGTCGTCAAGTCCACAACCAGTGAGATCGATGATCTCTGCTTTGTCGGGTCCCTGAGCGAGATGAGATAGCTGCCACATAAGAGTGTTAAAAGTAAACTCTCTTCTCTCGATATCTTTCTCGATGGGAGCAAGGCCGACCTCTGAGGGTTTATACCCCTTTCCTTCTTCCCCACCATAGGACTCTTCTAGGGCATTAGCGATTTCAATTACTTCACCTTGAAGATCACGTCCGTCAACTTCCCATGGACCGCTAACAGTAAGGATAGCAACTCCATATTGATTGGTCTGCAAGGATGTCTGTGCTGGAATTGAGGAAGCTAATTCCTTAGCGAACCATTCGGAATCTTTATTGCCTTCGGGATCAATAGATAGGGAGTCTATCATTACATCAATGTCTTTGATCGGTCTTTCGATCACAAAGTTTCTGACGGCTCCTCCTACAACATAAACATGATCTCCAATACCAAGACCTGTTGCAACGGAGGACAAGAACTTCATGAGGGCTACGGACTTCTCATGGGATTCCGAAGTCATGGTGCGTGTGGCAATTCGTTGTGTTATCTGAGGACGTTCCATTTTAGACTCTGCCTTTTTAGACTCTGCCTTTTTTATTCTTCTTCCCAATAAGTAAAGATGTTCCTCATGCTGACTTACCATACTTGATAGAAGATCGTCAAGTCCGGGCGTCATTAGGTTATCATTTTCTAATATAGTAATAGCATATTTCAAAGAACTGACCAGGATAGTCTCTGCTCTCATAGAGCACGATACGGGACAATCTTCTTTGGCAAACTCATCTACCATCCAACTTAAATCCTCTACCATTTTAAGAAGGTCTATTTCATACCCGTCCAGACCGATAATACGTTCTGCTAATGCGTCTACTTCTACTGCAATAGCATCATATAGACGCTCCAACAATAGGTGGTCAGAGTAGGAAGAAGGTCCTGTAATAACCCAATGGGTATGCTGGTGCTGGATAGCTACCGCTTTGAGACAGGATAATAGAATGGTAAGTAGTTTGGGCCGTAGGAGGATGGAGGTCATAGGAAAAACTCGATATTAGAGAAGTTTTTGTTGTCCGTAAAATTCGGGGATGAATTGCATTTCTAATACCTCTATTCCACAATCTCTTTTATATACAGATGCACTAAACTTATCTTCATCAGAACACCAATCCTCCTCATAAGGAATGGTGAAATTTAGAAGATCAGAATCAAGGTCATCTTCTACTTCCGCTTCAATAAGTTTCTTTAAGGCATTGAATGTATAAACAGGAAGTGATTCCTTGAATTGACTGGCGCTTTCTTTAGGGTCTTCATGAAAAATAATTCTAGCTTCTACACGGCCATCTAAATATTTCAAAGAAATAATAGTAACAGGGATATCGTATTGTTTCTCGAAGTGATATTTGAGGTGGGAGGAAATATCCTCTGAGATGTCTTTTCTTATAGCAAGGGTGCGATGACCGTTATTTGCTTCCCATTTCAACTTCACTCTTACAGCATCTTCCTTTTGCATAATAGTAATCTCATTTCGTTATTTTATCTAAAATTGGTCGAATATCGTCTCTAAGCTCGGGGGCTTCCTCACCTAACGAGATAAGAGACTGTTTAAGTCCTGCTTTTTCATTACTTGATAATTTAGCAAAGAGCCGTTGCTGTCCATAATACTCAGGAATATACTCAATAGGATCAACCCAAATTTCTGCATATTCAAATCCATCAAAAGTATCTTCATCATGATGAATGGCAAAATTGAGCAATTCAAGATTACCTTTTGGACCCTCTTCTCTAACCATCTCTGCCAACGAGTCTTTCACTACATCCTTAACAATGTTGGAAATTTTCTGTGCAGAATGTTGAGGGTCTTCCCTGAGAATAATAGTAGCACTCATCATATCAACTTTCAACCTTTCTACGATAGGAACCGTAACCGGAGTATCGAATTCCTTTTTAAATCCTCTACCCAAATAGCGTTTTATTTTGGTAATATGATCACTTTCTAATTTCTCTCCATCCCAGTATCTGGGGGGAAGGTGAGTTTCCCATCGAACTTCAATTTTTACCGCTTTGCTTTTCTTGGGCATATAAGATCTCGCTATTAGATTTAAGTAAAAAAAATAGCCCCGCCCACACCGGGGAATGTGAACGGGGCTGGACGGTGTGACGACAGAGGGGGTGAAATGGAGGTCTCTGCGCCTATCCGACACTATCAGTAAAAGACAAAAACTTTATTGGGGAAACAACTCATAAAATCGTGCTAAAAATTTAGCGCTTGCTTCTTGGTGTGTCCAACCCTGGATATCAGGTTTCATTGAAATAGGAGGATCAAGTCCTTTTAAATCTTCCCATTCCTCTTTGGAAGGTCCCATTACTTCATGACGTTCCCAATAGAGCATTTGAAGGTCTGCTAATTTAACTGCATTAGAAAGGGGATAAGTAAGGCCGTACTTGTTATAAATAACTTCAAGGACATGATCTTCTATAGGATCAATAAGGGGGGAAAGGATTCGCTTCAAAGGCTTAGGAATATCTCCTACATAAGCCTCACTAGCATCGTGCATGAAGGCTTCCTTTACATGGTGAGGAGGAACCATATAGGAAATATGATAAAGGTGCTCTGCTACCGAATAGAAAGGATCACACATGCCCCCGAATCTACAGGTTTTTCCTAAGGCATGTGCGATATCTCTAATGTCAATAGCGTCTATTTCGGGATTAAGAAAATAAAATTTCTTGCCCGTATAAGTCTGAATGTACATATTTTCCAAATTCATATTCGTTCTCCATTGTTAGAGTTACCACTCATAGAACGAATGTAAACAGGGTTTTTGTTCCCTTACCCTTTTCCGTTGGCACAAAAGCCTACGCTCAGAGTAGCAATTCCTTTGGGATTAGAAATAGCCATTCCCAATTCTAATTCATTTTCTCCGTCTTCATCTTCGGAACGGATAGCGAAAATTCCAAGAAATTCTGGAGCAGGTAGAACATAAACGCTGGTGGGGGGCATTTCTGCATGAACATAGACCGTCACTCCTATTACTTGACCTTCATGTGTTACCCCTGACGAAAATTCACGGGTTCTTACCAAAGCTCCAGGGAACTCGTTTTCAAAATCCTCTAAGAGTCTGGACGGGAGTAGGACATTTTGGGCTATAAGGTCTTGCTTCTCTAAGGTTGCTATGGCATCATAAAAAGAAGACTTCGTAAAATAGCCAGAAGTAGTGTGAAGAGGGGAGTCACTCCAGACTCGGGCGGAATTTAATAGGGAGAACAATGCTGCATCTTCCCTCTCTACTTGATTAGATACGGTAGACAACCCCACATCGGAATTCTGAATCGGATTCGGTCCTTGAGAAATATTTAGAAAAATTTGTAAAAAGGATCTAACCAGGGTATATAGGGTGTAAGAGAGAGGAAACAACCGAAACCGACCTCAAAGGGAAAAGAGCCGCTTAAGAGCCAAACGGTCCCAACGAGATTCGGTACATCCCGCCAAATAGAATCAAATGGCATGTGTAAATTTCTATAAAAGGTAGATTTATGATCACGAAAGATGTAGAAAAAGTAATGAAGAAACTCATTGTTCAATTATTGGAATTTCCCGATTCCAAGGTTTGTAAACACTGGGCTGCTTGCAATATCCTCTCAGAAATGGAGCAAATGGGATCTGAGGTCGTAACAAATGAGTTGGCTGGGGCGGTAATTGAGGCACGAGATGAGGACGCAGTTGCCATTCTCAACGAAAGTGACAACGAAAAGGATTGAACATCATGTTAGATTATTTTCTGTACAACGAAAAAGTGAAACCCCGAACTTCACTCGAACAGGCCATTCAGATTATGGCAGGTCATGAAGAGGAACATGAGTACGCTTCTGTGGCACGAAACTTCTTGGATGCCTATCTTTCCCTCTGTGAACTCTCAAACCAAACGCCAGACACCGTAGCGGAAGAGGAAGAGAAATTGGATATCTATCAAGAAGCGTATCTCCGAATCTATAAACACCCAACCAATCGAGAAGACATTTGGCTACCCGAGAGTGTTCCTTCGGGACCAGTGCCGGTCGAAGCTTTACAGAAACTTGGTGCCATTCATGGTGGGAGAGATCGACGTCGGCTTAGGGCAATTCAAAGTGAGGCGATGCAATAGAACTCTGAAACAAGAAATAAAAAACCCCTCTAGCCGGTAAAGGTCAGAGGGGTTTTTATTGCAGACTATTAGTTCTTATTAGAACATGAAAGAGAACTGCAACTTACCTTCTTCATCTACAGAAACGCTTAGTGGCCAGCCGTTGTTTGCTGCAAACTTCAACAAACCTTCTTCCTGTGGTGCCAGGTGGAATGCTCCATTTTGAGAAAGAATACCTGTTGAGGGACTAGACGATTTTTTAAACTTCTGAAACCGTTTTCGAGACGGGTCCTCAAGGGTCGTATCTTCGTCATCCTCATTAGGGAATAACTCATCTACTGTTTCAAAAGAAACATTGAAAATATCTTCATCATTCTCACTGGAGACTACGTTAGCCAGAGCTTCTTGGCTTGAAGTTGCCTCCTCATCAGCGTCATTATCCGGGATGTTGAATTCAAAAACAAATTCAGCACATCGAATAGGACTACGATCTTTTCTAAGAAGGAAACCGCTCTCTTTTAGTTCTTTCAGCCCTTTTTGGACTTTCCCACTAGTGGAATCCAAAACTTCAACAATATCCTCTCGGGTGAAGTTTTTGTCTTCCTCCTGAAAAACAATGATCTGAAACAAAACTGACCTAGCATTGTCATTAAGATGCTGAAGGGCGAAGGCACTCATTTCCCTTTTAGCAGTCTCTACGTCGCGCTTAGACGCTCTTAAGAAAGCGGAAACCAGTCTGTTATGAACCTGAGAGTACGCCAATGCATTACGATAGGGCAGATCATAGTTTTCATTACGCTCCGAAATGGGGCCAGTAGGAAGGTCAAAAAGGATCTCAGACTTCAAAGCTTGACGAGCAAAGGGCATCAGTCTTTCGATTAGATAAGGGAGATGTTTGATACTCTTAGCCCTAGCTTGATTACTTCCCGTCATACCATCAAAGGCATTCTCCAGAATTTTGCTAATTCCATTAGCATTGATATTCCGAAACATAATTCGTTGCGGCGATAGGAAATTATCGAGATTTCCATGAACCAGACCAGGGATATTCCACACTTTCTGGAAAATGGTAGATCTGTCTGGGGAGGAAAGGGTAGGCTGTCGAAACACATTATGAACAAATTCTGCAAGACCAATCGCAAAAGCTAAGGCTCTTACTGGGTCTTCCGTTTCCAAAATGTCCTGATATTCTGCAAAAAGTTCATCACCGTATTCAGTTCTAAATCGGTTTTCATTTACTGTCGTTTTCATTGTAATTCCTCTTTTCTAGGTTAACAAGAAGGCTATTATTTCGCCCATCTTTGATTAATGCAAGGTATTCAAGGTAGGAGCCTCGTCATAAATTCCATTGGGATGAGAAAATGTGATCTGAAATTGAAATTCTGAATACCTATTCTCCATTAAGCACAAAATCCTAATTGTCTGTAGAGAGGATCATCAGACGACATCAACACACGTCCTGCCCCAAGGAAAAATAACAATTTTAGAGGCTTGTGTAATAAGAGTAGCAGCTTCTTGTATTTTTGTAGTCATGATTGACTTAAAATACCATAAGTAGAAGTAATAAGCAATAAAAAACCTCACTTCCTACGTGAGAAAGTGAGGCTCTTAAAACTATATACTAGAAATTAGTTTCACAGATTCATAAGTTGAGAAATAGATTGTCTATTTTTCACCAAATCCCTAACTGCGGATTTTAGTAAAGGTTGTAGAGCCCTACGGATTTCAGACTCATCGGCATCCTGAGGCAATACTACTTTCTCTACCTTACCTGCGACCATACCATGACTTGACTCTGGTCGATGTTGTGGATGTTCTGCCAACCAATTAGGGACAATTTTGAAGGTAAAATCGCTGGAATTTCCTGCTATGACCTCAACAAAAACCCTAGCTTGGTAAGTAAATTCCCCTTCACTATCTCCTAATGCACTAACTCTAAGGATCTCATCTCTCAAGAGATCTGCCTCTTTAGTGTAACCTCCCTTCTCTAAATTTTCTAGATCGGGATAAGAAGGTCTCACACCATCAAAAACACCTTGTTTCCTTAGAGATTTGATCGCAGCATTTTGAGCATTACTTAGATCACTGTCAATTGTCATTCCGCTATTAGGTGGATAGCCCTTGCGAATAAGGTGAGCAAGGTTAACTCGTACCGAGGCTTGTTTAATCCAATGAGCCTTATTAGTGAAATCAACCCCCAATGGAGTACCTTTTAGGGCTTGTGCAAGATCGCGGTGAGCATCCTGTAATTCAGAATGAACAATATCATGAATGAACTTATTTTTTTTCAAATTCAGATGAGCCACTTTAGTCTGCGAAGACAAATGGTTTAATACAGGGATAAGATGCGGACGTAGCTCTAGATCCTCAGAACCAAGTCGAATAAGTTGTTCTTTTACGGAAGATTCTTTATCCTTAAACTTATCATCGTATTTTTCGTTAAAATATTTCCACTTAATAGCATCTTCCTCTGACATATTCTCAGTGGGGTCAGCAGGTTTTCCTTTTTCAAAGCGAGAATGCATATCGAATTCGGAATTGACCTCGTCATTACTTATGACCACATCAAGGACGGGTCTTAAATGAGTTCTCAATTCAGGTTTTTGATGACCAAGGCGAATAAGCTGTTCTTTTAAATTTTTCATGATAAGGTTTCCTGTAAAAGGTTTAGTATGAATCCCAGGTGAAATCTGCAATAAGGGCAAGGTCTTCTAATTCTCCTTCGTGTTCCCCCCCTAGAAGGACCGGCTCATCGATTGCAGAATTAAGTTTTTCTTCGGTGATAGGATAAAAAGAATTACGAAAAGTGACTGCTTCCCTACCTTCCCTAGAATTAAGGACATCTGCTAATTCCTTTAGGGAATATTCCTCTAGATGTACCGCCATGTACGCTTCTAGTGTCCAACCATGTGAGGTATGTTCCTCATTTGTAATTTGAACGTCTTCTCTGAGGTTTCTTAGCCCCATTCTTTGGAGTTTGGATAAAAAATGGTTTGTATCTCTAGCTATCCATTTTTTTGCCTTATCCTTAGAAGCGGTTTTGAGAATATCAAGGATCGGTCTTAAATGATCCCTGAGATTGGGGTTCGAGTTCCCTAACTTAATAAGTTGGTCTTTCAGGTTCGCCATCGCACTCTCTATAATGAGAAAAGGTCTTTGGTATGATCACTCACTCCTACAATGAATAAAAAGAATAGTGATAAAAATAAAAACGCCCCTCGCCAAATTAATGGGAGGGGCTACACCGTAAAACCGGGAGAAGGTGATTTGGTGTACTAATACTAATTATAAATAGATCTTCGATATCGATATCTAAATTGTTTCCGAAACCGAAACTTTGAAAGGAGGTTAGGAACGTCACTATATTTTCCCGAACGGGATTAAGTCCGAAAGTGACGCACCATTGGTTTTTGGATCTTCGAGAACCTGGGCTATTTCTTTTTTGTTTCGGAAACAAAAAGGCAGCTAGTTCTTGGAAATATTAATAAGTACCCTTAACTCGACTTAACTGGCGAGTTAACTACGAGATTAGCGTGACATTGTCACGAAAAGAAATGAGGGTCCAGAAACAAAACCCCTTTAGCGTGACATTGTCACGAAAAGAAATGACAAGGATGATAAGGAGGATAAGACACTAAAGGGATTTTTGAAATAGAAATGAAGCAGGATTATTTCTTAGGAGAGGAAGCAACTCGGGAAGCAACTTTATTTGCGATCTTGGAGGTTCTAAATGACTCCGTGCGCAAGATATTCAAAAAGGAAACAGGAATATCACTTGCCTGATTGAAGATAGGGATGCCGTAGTCATTATATCGTTGAATAGATTCATCAGGCAAGAGAGCCCTGAACAATAGGTCATGAAGGTGTCTAGCATCAGCAACGTTAGGGTCCTCTATAACTTTTCTAATAAGGAATTCTGTTTCTTCTCTTCCCAGTAGACCTCTTAGAGGGTCTTCGGATACTCCAGATCTGGGAATATTCAGAAGAGTGTTGATCCATTTGAGAGCATTATCACGATGCTCTCCCTCCCGCAAGATGTCTATATCAGACACATGACAAATAACAGAGGGACCCCTAGTAAATTTAACGAGGGCAGTCAAACGGTCTACACTAACAGACTCAACAACGTCACCCTTTTGGGGAAGGTTAAATAGACCTGAAATCATTGCAGCTTTCTTTTCCATAGTGGGGAAGAACCTTTAGTAAAGATGTAATAGTTAGGATCAGTCAATAACAAAAGGATTATTATACAGACGATCCTAACTATCCTCTAAATTATGGAAGACAGGAGGTTTTAGGGGAAGTATTTGAAAAAACTTTTGTAATTCAGATGAGACCAGGGTATATAGAAAGAATTGACAAACCGATGGATTGGGGTAGGACACCATGAAAAACCCCATGACTATTAGAAAGGTCACGGGGTTTTGTGCAAATGTTATACAGAAGATAACTAGTGAGAACTTAGTTCGGTCGGAAAGTTCTCAGATTATTTGTCCTCTTTATCCTGTGCCTCACGGATCATATCAGCATATTCGTTTTTCCAAGAGGACGGTCTTTTGTTTCCCTTTCCTAAATAGAGAAGTTTCCCTTTGGCAGGATTGAAAGATCGATATTTAAAACCTCTTTGAGCAGCAATAAAGCCCAACTGAACGCCACTAGAGCGGCTTACCATACCAATGGGAGGTCCCGTATAGTACTTAAACGACCTGTCTTCTCCCCTTCTCTCCCCCCTCAATACATAGGACTCTGAAATAGCAATCTGTTCAGGGGAGGGTTGACTCGATGGGTCACTACTATAAATGGCTTCTATATGATCTCTACCATCATCTTGAAAATTGAATTTAGGCTTTTTGATGCCGATATACCTACCTTTCTGAGCTTCAGGCAACCGAACCTCTTTACCATTGAAACGAGCCATAACATCCCCATATTTCCCTTGCTTTAGGGAAGGATCCTGCTCTTCGGTTTCAATAATGATGCCTTCCTGACCTTCAAACTCTTCATAGATGTCAAGAGTCGTTTCATTATTATGGGATTTTGTTTCGATCAGACATTTATCCCCTTTCTCCCACCTCAACGCACCCTTAGGTTTCTTTCCTTTAGGCTCTTTTACCTCTATCCCCCAACCACGCTCAATAAACTTAACCATGTCCCTTACCTTGGTAGCCTCGTCCCTCATCTGCGCCCATCTAATGAATCGTTCCGTCGTTTCATTAATGGCTATCTTTTGATGTACAGATTCTTTAGGAATAGAGGAGGCTTTCTTTTTCGCAAAGGACAGAAATTCATCCTTAAATTCAGGATGTTTACGGGAAAGCTTAATAAGTTTCTTTTTTAGTTTCGACATAGGAAAATCTCCAAGGATTTAAATTGCAATAAAGAGAGTGCTTCTCCCTATTGGAAATATAAATAGAAAAGTGATAGAATTAGGAGGTCTAGGTGAAGGGTTAAAAAGAAAAGTATCTATGTTAGTCTTAGGGGTTCCGGTAGTAGTGGTAGTAGTCATTACTAATTTCTCTACCCTTTTTCTTAGTAACTCACTTCCTGAATACCAGAACAGGCTCGTATCCTCGGTAACTCAAATTAGACAGAGGCATTCTCAACGTGTCCTCGTGTACAAAGCCCAGAGAAACAGCACAGGAAGTCGTAAGAGATACTAGAGGAACTGTTTCTTTCGTTTTATTGCTGTCATTCAGATCCGCAATATTAATGACTAAGTACCCACCCTCCTTTAAGTGGGTAAGGGCAGTCTTGAAAATAGGCTTCAAAAACCCGTCAGTCCAATCCTGTGCTGTCGACCCATAGTTTAAGTACGACTGACCATCTGCAGAAGAGTATTGCTCACGATCGAAATAAGGAGGGCTTGTGAATACTAGATCCAAAGGTCTGGATATATCAAAAAGTTCAGCTTCTTGATGTACTATCCTAGCTTCTAGATCTCCGACCTGACCCAATCTCTTCAAGTCTTTATAGATTTTCCTATTGCCTTCTACCGTTTCCAAATCAACGTCAGTACCTATATAGTTCATTTGAGAAGACATTGCTCCCAAGAGACGACCTCCATAGCCGCAGCAAGGATCCCAATACCAACCTCCGGGTTGACCATAGGTATCACAAATGAACTTAGCTTGTGCAGGTTTGAATAGGGTAGGAGTCCTCAGATTGGCTTGTAAAGCTCGCCTTACTCTCTTAGGGGTAACAGGTGACCCATATTTTAACTGAAAGGTTACAGCTTGTTTTAATTGATCTCGGTCATACCATCCTTCCCTGCAGGACATTGAAGCTTCTGAATTTAACGCTTTGTACCGATTAAGGAAATAAGGTCTGCATAGTTCCAATCCATAATAAGAATTAGGTCTTATTTCTTTTTCTTCGTTAAGCGCCATCTCTTTTGTGGATAATTTTTGAAACTCTAAACGAAACTGTTTATCTACTACTTGGAAAGGTTCGGGAAAAGGAGTCCTTAATAGTATGTCAATAGCCCTTTCCCTGTCAAGAATCTGTTGTTCATTATCAAGGTCATTCCACCCCTCATAGTCTATGTCCTCCAGAAGACTCTCACTTGCCTCCAGGGATAACACATTATGCGAGCTATAATCGGTGTCACACTTCTTTGCCCGTCTCCAACACGTTACTTTGGGGACGCCGTAAATCGTTTCCATTTGGTCAAAAGACATGCCAAAGAATTGGTTAAGGAGGGCAGCTTTTTGTGGGGTGATATCTTTTTTCGGCACTTTAACCTTTAATTCTAGAATATCAGGAAGAAAAGAAATGTCATCTGACTCCAAGGTATAAGCCTCTATTCTCTTCTTGACATGGGAACCTTGACCTTCCATAATAATGAGGTTACCTTTTATTTTGGCTTTTTCAAATCCCAGGTCCCGTAATAGTTTACAGAGACGTTTTCGATCCGCTTTGCTATATGAGTTACGGGTTGGAACATGAACATCTAAACCGTCAAACGTCCAATTCCCCTCTACGAACCATGTTAAGAGAAATAGGTCTTCTTCTACAATATTTACAATTAGTTCGTAAGGTATTTGGCGTCTCCCTATTTGGTTTGTCGAAGAGGAATAAAACTCACGAAGGGGTTGAATGAGTTTAGAACTAACACTCATCAAGCGATACCCACCTCCGCTGTTGTCTTCTTTAAGAGAGGATACCAATGAGGGTCCTAACTTCTTTTCCTTCCATTTTAACCAGTCTAGATCATGGGAAGTCTGAATAAATTGTGCAGTCTTATTAAGACTTACTTCCCGGACGGTAGACCCACAGATGAGAGTAGCCATTAAGATAGCTTTCTGCTCCGGAGTAAGAGAGTTGAGCACGGGCGCTTGAGAGGTCTGAATAAATTGAGCAGTAGATTTCCCTACTTTCATGATGGTAGAACCTGATAAGAGGGTAGAAGCTATTAAAGCTTTTTGTTCAGGGGATAGATACTTCAATATAGAATCCTTATGATTTTACACCAGCACAATAAGGGCACCAATGTCCTTGCCTGATACTATTAGGAACTGCTTTCCAGACATGTCCTTCTTTGCATTGCCATTCTAATTTAGTTTGGGAGTTTACGTATACAGAGGATAAACACTCACCTTCGTTCTTTGTTGCGGTTTTTACCATATCTTCTATAGACAACTTAGCATATCCTGAACATTTTCGACACCATTTCCCGCTTAATATATTAGCGGGTTTTGATTTCCATTGATGACCCTTCTTACATTCAAATTTCATTTTTTGATGAACATGTACATAATTAGAGGATAACACTTTACCTCCGAGTTTCCTAGCTTTCTTTCTAAGTAGTGTTAGGCGCTTCGTAGAATGGCTAAAAACATAAGCATCCAGAAAATCTATTTCTTTTGCCCTCATTTCATTTGAGATGTTAATACCTGATGTTTCTAACGTCTCTAATGCGTAATTCTGGAGATTAGAAATTGAGGTATAAGAAGGTATTTCTGGTATCTCTATCAATACCACAGAATGCTCATTACACAATGCTTTCTTTTTCTTATCCCTTTTAACTTGTTTTTTAAAAGCTGCTTTGTCCTTATGAAAGATTCTTGTAAAAGAAAAATGCTGTTCCCCTTGGTGTTCAAAAGCGATGCCAAGAGATTTATTATACCCGTCTAACTCCATTTGAGTATTTCTTTTGGTTTTTAACCACTTTGGGTATGAAGTAGGAAACTTAGCATCAAACACTTGCTCAAATACACACCTAACCAAACGTTCTCCAAGACTAGTATAACACTCGGGGCACCACCTTCCTCTCTTTACGTTATCTGGAGTGGCTTCCCACTTATGACCCTCACTACATTGCCATCTAAGTTTTGTGCTTGTGTTGACATAATTAGTAGAAATACATAGACCCCCACGATCAATAGCCAACTCTTCCATTTCTTCAATAGTTAAACGAATATTTCCAGCACAGTGAGGACACCAAGATCCTAAGTCTTGCACACAGTGGAAAGTAGATTCCCACTGGTGTCCCTCTGAGCATTCCCATAGTAAGGGCCTTCTATTATTTATGTATTTATTGGAAAGACACTTCCCTTTGTTTTTGGAGGCAAGATCTTTTGCATCTTCAATTGAATTTTTAGCCATTCCGGCGCAGTGAGGACACCAGCTATTTTTATTTCGGACATTATCTGGAGAAGCTTTCCATTGATGTCCCTGTGAGCATTCCCAAGTAATAGGTGTTTTGGCACTGTTATAAACCTTTGCTAGACATGTACCTCCCTTAGAATTAGCAGTTTTTTCAAGATCGTTAAGAGTTAGTTTTCTAGGCACTACAATATCCTATGTTTGGAATTTAGTATAATGAAACATTTATAATTTATATTGTTTCATTTATTAAATATATGAACATCTTTTTAAGTTTTCTAGTGGAGTAATTAAATTCTATTTACTATAAAACAATAACGCTAATTTAATAATTTCAATTAATTTGTATTTGCATGTAACTTTAAGACTCTAGTACCCCCTTTCACGTATTAAATATTGTAAAATTCCGCATTTATTCCGAAAAGAGGGTTTGAAACAGATGCAGGAGCGGATCGTTTCAAATGATATTTTCATAACATAATTTTGTTTCAATATAGAAAATTCTGAACATAAAAAATCCCCCAGCCCGTGAGGACTGGGGGTCGGTAAAACCTACTCTCAGACTAGCTGAGAGGGATAGTTAGCGCTGTACAACCAGACGACAAAGGCCGCGTGGGTTGAAGGCACCGATACCTAGGTTTTCAAAAACTGAAAATCCGATGGTTCTAGACTTCGGGTCATCAGCCGAAAGTACCGTCAATTCGGTACGAACGGGGATACGCCCAAACATTTCCGGATCGCAGCATACATAAACGTATCCGGGTGGTACAAGCCGAGAAACGATGATCTGAGCGCCCCAAAGGGTAGCCATAAGACCAGTTTTCAGCAAAGTAGCCTGAGATTCGATATCGAGGATTTCTCGACCGAACTTACGAATATCACCGTAATCACGGGCATTCATGTAAATTCGAGCAACACGAAGGTCGTGTCTTTCGATTTCTGCAAAAGCATCAGCTAGTACAGAAGAGTTGATTGGTGCAACAACCTGCTGGTCAGGGTTAGTCTGACCGCTCATGTTATCGAATCCGGAAACTGCGATGGAATCGAGAACTGCAAAAACTCTCTCGTCTTCAGCAGCCTGAATCTGTGCTTTCGCAAGATCCTGGGCTCTTTCAATGAGGTCGAAACGACGCTCTTTGATCTGAGTCAAAGGAATTTCTGGGTTGGAAGCGATTTCGAATAAGGGAAAGATTACTCGACGTGGCTTCTGAATAGCGAGAATGTTCTCGCCTTCCTCACCTACGACATAAGCCGTTACGTCGGGATCTTTGTCATAAATTGGGAGAGCGCCATCGGGGAGTTGCTCGACGAGAAAAGTCTTTCGTCCAACCGAAGTGTAGTCTCGACGAGTTCTCAAGGGTTGAATCATCGAAGCTGCGAGTTTGGCACGACCAGCAGCGGTTTTAATATACTCGCTGATGATCTTTTGCTTTACAGCATTATCTAAATTTTGAGACATGTGGATTCCTCCAGTCTAAGATTAAACGCGCAGGTCGAAGAGGACTTCTGCGTGTGCGTTATCAGGGGCGATTTTAACAACTCCGAGTACCGTTGCGTCAGCAGCGGCTCCACCGTCAAGTTCAACGTGAGCATCACCAACTAAGTTAGTGAGGTACCCGTTCTGAGAAGCATAGAGGAAGTCCCCTGCGCCATACTCAAGAGCGTCTCCAATAGTAGCAACTACAAGCTGCTGTGTTTCATACAACATGGAACCCATGGTTCCCTGAGATGAGACATAAGGACCTTTGCCAGAAGCGGGTCCAGGAGTATTTTCATAAGCGTTGCCAGCAGCATCGTTAATGAAAAGACCAAGAGGACGAACAGCTCCAGCAGCTGCAGTATCAGCTACGGGACCCCCGACAAAACCGTTACCGGCATCTGGTCGGGTGAAAGCGACGGATCCTGAAAGGACACCGTACTTGGGAGTTGTTGCAAGTCGCTCGGAGCGGGTACCCGCTGCGTCTACGACGGGAGGATTGGTTTGAGTGAAACCATCAGTGGTAAGTTCAGCAGCAAACGAGTTGCGATGTCCTACATATAGAATACGGAGGGCCGAAGATGCACCTTTGAAATCATCACTCGCCTGTCCAGGCATATTTGACATGATATTTCTCCTTAAAAGGATTGGGGTTTACTTTACATTTGTGAAAGCGGAAATCCGCTTCTGGGTTAACGGGACCCGAAGGCCCCTTTACATCGTACTACTTAAAATACGTCAGAAACGTCGGGATCGGACTGCCAGAGTTTCGAGAGATCAACATCATCTCTCCCTCCGTCAGACGCTGCTTTCACCCGCCCGCCAAGACTTTGAACTCCTTTGGAACCTGATGCTTGGCGTTGGCCTTGCGTAGATTCTTGTTGTGGAGCCTTCGTCTGTGCTTCTTTTGGAACCGTGCCAGAAAAAAGATTTGCGAGAACAGAGTCGTCTTCAGCAATCGAAGCTCCTACTGTGTCCATCGTTGGTTCAAGTTCGATGTCCATGTCTGTGGGGGCATAGCCATCCATATCCATGTCGTCATGATCTTCAAGATGCTCATCAGCATCCATCATTTCCGCAATCATCGCCTCGATCTCAGGGTCTTCCTCTGAGTGAGTTCCCATATCCATTGGGGTACCTGCTTCTTTATCTTCATCTTCATCATCATCATCTTCGTCATCTTCGTCATCTTCATCTTCGTCGTCTTCGTCATCTTCATCTTCGTCCTGTTCAGACAACATCTCACGAAGCATTGCTTCTACTTCGTCATCATCATCGTCCTCTTCATCTTCATCATCTTCGTCTTCTACTTCATCATCTTCAGCAAGCATCTCACGAAGCATTGCTTCGATTCGATCTTCATCAAAAGAAGAAGCTTTTTTCTTGCCTTTCTCTTCTTCGTCTTCCTTAGCGTCTTCCTTAGCGTCGTCTTCTTTCTCTTCTTCGTCGGCATCAGCCAATCGAACAATAGTAGAAATAACAACTTCGTCGGGAAGGCTCATGAAATCAAAAGCCTGCGCTTCAATAAGGGATTCAGGTGCGCCGGGAAAAAGGGCGTCTGCGATTTTGACACATTGAAATGCTTTTCGCTCCAAGTGTGCATATACATCGCGACTTGCTTCTCTTTGCTGACTAGCAGACCGGTTACGATCGCCACCATCAAAGGTGTAAGCATTGTCATAGGCATCATCGGAGTTCCACTCATTCACATCTTTGTGTGTAAGATTGGACTCTGACATATTAGGTTGACCAATTTCATTTCGGCCAAGTGCGGGGTCGTCAGGAAGAGGCTGATGTACATCTTCAGCCCAAGCACTGGGGTCTCCAGCTTGGTACTTGTCATGAGCAGGTTGCTCACGTTCCTGATTCATTTTATAAGGATCTGCTTTTTTGTTCCAAGAAAGTCTTTTTCGACTCATGATTTTTACCTCCAAACCACGGTGGGGTGGGTATTGTCTTACGAACTAGCGCTAGTTTGTTTGACTTACCCTCTGCCTTTATGGTAAGAAGGTAAGATAAGTGAAGGGAGAAGGATCTAAGCCTTCCCGCAGTCGCTTCACCTAAAGGGTTTCTATAAATAGAATAGCGAAATAAACCCTAGTTTTTCTTTGTTTAACTGGATTTAGTCTGAATTTTTGGTAATAAGAGATAGTAGCTCTATTCTCAATTCAGGATTTTTATGTGCAATTCTGATAAGGGAATCTCTCAACTGAGTAGAAGATTCTTTCTCCAGATCATCTTCTACCTTCTTTTTGCTTTTAGTCTCAGGCTTTTTCTTATTACTCTCGTGCCATTCTTTTTGGATCCTTATTCTGTCTTCCATAGGCAAAGAATGATATTTAACGTCCTTGCCGGTTTCAGGATGTTTGAACTTCTTTCCTTCCATAGCATCCAAAAACTTACTTTTTCTGCCCTTAGCACTCGCAAGAAGTGATAGAACTTTGGGCTTGAGTTCAGGGTTTTTATGTGCTACCTTAATCAAGGTATTTCTTAGCTTTTTATTCATGATGGAATCTCTCTTATTTTAAAAGTTTACTTCTACGAATGAGAACCTTAGATTCCCCTACGGAAGTTTTTCTACCCAAAGCCAAGTGACAGGCATTCAGAAATGAATGAACATTGTTATAGTTGGAAGACCCACCTACCTTAGATAAGCAAGTATATAGTTCAGAGGGTAAAGGACTGGATCCATAGTCTCTATCTTTCAGGTACATAGCAGCAACAATGTCTCTATTAGATACCTGATTCATTCTAGCTACCTTGTCCCATCCTCCTTCTTTAGCTTCATAGATAACAGAAAAGACTTTTCTCAAACGAGTGCTATTCTTAATCTCAGATGAGTATCGAGAAGAGAATGCTTGAAAACCTGAAATGATATTATCATTCACGTTAGGCTTTCCACTGTCTCCTTTGTCCTCAAACAAAACTTCCCGTGGGTCTAAGCCCAACTCGTTTTTCATATCCTCAGTGATTTCTTTCTTGATATCGTTATGAAGCTCTTTCTTGATATCGTTTCGAATTTCTTCGATAGGAGAACCTTCATCTCCTCCTTCTTCGTCTTCCTCCTCCTCATCATCAAAACCAAAGGACTTTTTAGATACGGAAGCTAAACGAGAATTCAATTCCTCTTTGAGAATACGAACAGACTCTAGTTCTTGCCCCAGTATTTCTTGGGCAGCCGTTCTAACATGTTTGTCAATGTTCTGACTTTCCAGAAACTCTGCCAACATAGGAGAAGCTGTAAGCAACTCAGCTTGCTTCTCAGCGGTTGCTTCTCTCTCTTCAGGGGTGATATCGGAAGAAGAGTTAAGAATGCTTCTAAGGACCGCTCCTTTGAATGCAGGGTTAGCTACCCAAGAAGCTTCAATGAAAGTAACGGATTCTGGATCAGTTTTATAACCACAGAGTTCTGCAATTACACGCTTCTTTCCTTTGGCATCATGAAAATAATTGCCTTTCTCATACTTGACATGTTCGCAAAGTTCTGTTTCGTCCGCAGCTACGTTTCCACATTTCGTGCAAATGCTGTATTGAATAGAGCATCCCATACTCAAGGTATTGATTTTTCCCGCTTCGATATCTGCAACAAGTTCACCGTGCTTACGGTTAGTTGCTACCAAAATATCAACATAGACGGTATCGCCCAGGTCTCTGGATACTGCATCAATTACCTTACCTTTTGATAAATCTGGAATCTGAATGTGTTCTACATAGTTTTCGGCACCAATGAAAGTACGATAGGTACCCATGAGAAGTTCTCGCTCCCACGCATCTCCATTGCAATTATGAACTGCGAATCCATTAGCTAAGTACGAATGATCCTCTTCTACCTCGATATTATAGACTTTAGTGTTTTCGGGTCTTGCCTCGACTTCGGTGATCATTTGGACACAATAATCATTAATGAATCGATGAGAAGGGGCTGTTTGCACTTTCACGTCAAATAAATCCTCATAGATAGTGTCTTTAATTAATTCAGACACCCAACAATATCCAACGAGGACTTCCCAACATTCTAGGGTAGTACTAAGGTCATTTATAACAGATCCCGTTACAGGGTCTTTGATACGACCAGGACGTTCTCGGTGAGAGCGGCGGGACGAAATTCCTAATGAATTTAGAATTTGATGAACTTGATTAATCAGGGAAGCAGAGGCCGAGGTACCCTCTAACCTAGGAGCCTTTTCTCCCGTAGGGACGAAAAAGGATCCATCTCCTTCAAACCAACCTCTGAGAATTTCAAAAAGAATTTCAGAAGACTCTTGTAGAAGGTATGGATGTAGGTATTTTGTTACAGACTCATTACCTTTTACCCATTTTTGGAAAAAAGATACCATATCTCTATTAGTGCGGGTCGTGGTGACATAAATACCCTTATGGTCACTGGAATCACGAACTACACATTGGACCCCAAATTCGGACTCCATTAATTCTACGACATTTTGTGCTAAAGTATGACGCTCATTTTCGTGAAATGCCCACAGTACCCCTACTTTGGAATTATCATTATAGCTATCAAGTTCATAATGACCTTCGGCAAGGAAGTATCCTATGAGACGAGCTTGTCCTTTGGTAATTCCAGTGTTATATACATCTATAGGGATAATAGGCTGCGTAGCAAAATGCTGTTTAGGAGTTAAATCCTCTGCTTCCAAAAAAGTCCCGTCTTTTTCTTTAAGAAGGGATTTATTAGAAGCTCCCTTTTCATAGTAGCACCACTTAGAACAATAATGTCTGCCTAGTAAATGAGATGCGCTTTTATTATTTCTATCAATGTCGGAACCACACTCAACACATTCTTTATTAGCCTCAAAGACAAAGAAAGGATGCTCGGGAGTGGTACTAAGACGCTCATTGGATCCCTGGATTTTAATGTCCAGAATATTTCCCTCATAATCATTTTCAAAAGTCTGTGTAACTTTTCTAATTCTCCCCTTATGAGTTCTTACCTCATCTCCAACTCGAACATCTTCGATATTTTTGACAGTACCATCACCCATAGTAATATGAGTACCGCTTTCAAAACAGTTCACAAATTTTGAAGTTTCTGGTGTGATATAATAATCGTTGTGGAGTCTCTTAATGGACTGACCACCGTCCCCCTGTATCTTTTCCCCTATCTTTACGTTAGGAACTTCATCAACGTCTACAGACGCAATGATAGTACAGTGAGTAAGGAGGTATTTGCTGGGATCAGCATACTCTCCTAAATTAATAGAAGATCCTGTTTTGTTAAAAGGATCAGTGGAAGAAGCCTGGCGGATTTGATTCCACTTATCTTTTCCCACATTAGATTCTTCAACGATAGCTTTTGCAAATTTTAAGAAGGCCATTATTGGATCTCCAATTAGGATTATTCGTTATTTCGATAAGTGCCGCGATAGAATCTTTCGAGCACGTTGTTAGTGGTAGTATCAAAATACCCAGGAGTTCTAACAACTTTTTGCTTAGGTACGTCATCATCCTCTACAACAGGGAGTGGACCTGCGCCTAAATCTTCGGGGGTATCTTCTAATTCTTCTATCCTATCTTCATCAGCTTTTTTAAAAATGCTTGATTCACGGTCTCCATAAACCGCTTGAAGAAGGGGATCCTTAGGGGTGAAGAAATCCACAACGGTTCTTTGTTGGTCCAAAGGTTCTGGTTCTTCTCCAGGATTTAATAAATCCGCAGGAGTGATCATCCAAAGACACTGTGGACAAACATAGAGCTTTGTTCTTTTCTGATAACAGGCTTTCTGCAATTCAGTTTTGCACTGAGGACAATGAAAACAGCTTGTTTCTACTTCGGATTGAGTAGGGCCATATTGACGACCTTTAGCTTTCCAGTATAAAGAGTTCTTGACTCTTGATTCTATAAAGGCTACTCTAATAGATCTCTGAATTTCATCGTCACTATGCGTTGAAGCAAAACGAGAAAAGAGGAAGTTATAGGCATCCATTTCTTGCAAGCCTTCTTCCCGTAACCTATTAGCTTTTGATACTAGATTAGAATACCTTTTATGGTAAAAAGAAGATGCTACCCTCTGAGCGCGTTCGCGCTCCCAAGTATTATCTCCAGTATCTTCCAAATCTGTATCTTCAATATCCCGTTTCGTTACTTCCGTAGGAGATAATCGAAGTGTTCCAAAAGATGTTTCAACATCCAGGAACCCAATCTTATCTAAAACAGCAGTAACTCTACCCATAGAAGGAGCATATCTGTTCCCCCTCGTGAAAATAGGTAGGAGCACAATGTCTCCTATTGTAAACTGTTGACAGAGCTTCCGCTCATCTATGTAGGCTTTTTTAGTCACAAGAGGGCTCCGTAGTTAAAATGAAAAAGAAAAGCCCGACCGCCTTTCTAATAAATAGGAAAGACGGTCGGAAAACTTTTCATCCCCAATAATCGTCGGAGTCTTTTCCTGCGACTTTGGAATCATTCCAATAATCATCGGTAGAAGAAGTCTTAGACTCTCCCCAATAATCAGTGGAGGCTTCCTTTTTCTCTTCTTCCTTTTTCTCTTCTTCGTCCGCATCATCTGCAAAACGATACCAAGAAGCAGACTTGGTATTGCTTAGTTCGGACTGTGGCTCTCCTTCAAGAGTTTCTTCATGGAATTGTCCATGAGGATCCTTTTTCATGTGATCCATATAAGGCTCATCAGTGTCGCCTTCGCCATCTTGAACCCCGTGCTGGTTGAACTGATCCATATAGGGTTCGTCAGGCTGGGTTTCAAGTGTCTTAGCTTGACGATCAAGTCCAACTAATCTTTCCAAACGATCGGAAAGACTGTCGACATGAAGACAAAAGTCATAAGCAGCTTTTTTTGACAAGCCATAAGAGTTCCAGTTTCCTTGAACTTCAGTGGCGATTTTATCGAGACGCTTAGTATAAGCGATGATTTCTCTTTTGGTTAGCATATTCCCTTCCCTCTGTGGGTGGTTAATGATCTGTCGGTGAAAATGTCTCAACGACCTGCCCGCCATCAAAGGCGGAAATAGTCGTTACAAACAAACTACAAAAAGATTATTTCAATTTTCGGTAACTCTCAGTAATAAATCTAAGAGAGCGTTATAGGTTGGTGCATCAATTGTGTTGTCATACTTCCCCTGATCACAAGTATAAATAGAGTAATCAAGAGCAATTCTACATGCCATGTCTGGATTATATCCAACCAGGTCATTAGATAGAAAAGGCTTTTTTAAACATTCCATTGCTTCATGTATAATAACAGCAAAATCTTTTTCATCTAGCTGTCTGGGGTCTTTGAGACGCCATTTAGGTGAAAGAGTCTTAAACCCATCATCTTCATGGAGGGGTCCAGGTAGACCACGATATTGTGCCCCTTTCCTAAATCCTGATCGGATAGCAGAGGCGATTTTTTTACCTTTTTCATCTGTAGTGGTTTTCTTCATCTCTAATGCCCCATCAAGGATATATTGCAAAGTGGTGATCCAGGCTGCCTCATTAGACAGATGGTTTTTTATTTGGTCCGAGGCTTCTTTTGCGGTTTCTATAAGAGTTTCTGTTTGCTCAAAGCCTGTTCTTCTTAACCTTTCTCTCCATTCTTTAGCCTGTTTCTTCAGTTCGGATCGGGAACCCTGATCAAATTCTTCGTCAGGTTCCTCAATATTTCTGAGAATTTCATCTAGATCTAAAGGGGGAAAGTCCTCTTTCTTAAAATTTTCCCAGGCATTTTCTACTAGCTGTATCATGACCTGATAGTAACTTTCATACCAACCCCGACTCTCGGTGAGGCTTTCATTAATATACTTTTCTTTAAAATAGGTCAGATTGTCTGCGAACTGTTTTGCGTCCCAATTTTCCATGTGACGGCGAAACCGATGCCTCTCTTTGAGCTTGACCACTCCCTCTTCAAATACTTCATCCCGATCCCATTCAGGGGGCTTAGGACGAGTCTTTAATCCAAGGGCTTGCTTTATTGCTTTCTTTTCCCCAGCACTATAATCACTCCCCAGCATGTGTTGTAGCTCTGCTGCAGGTCTTTCGTATAGTTTGATAGCAGCATCTAGGACCGCCTGCTCTGTTGCAGGACGATTCTCTTTTATGGGTTCCTTCTCTTTTTCTGATTCTTCTTCTATCTCATCAACGTCTTCTTCCAGATTGTCTTCTTCAACTTCTTCTTCATCTTCGAGTTCTAATTCGTCTTCATCAAACTCAAAAGAAAGTATAGTTTTGAGAGCTACCCTCTTTGCAATAGAGGACCCTCCAATGTCCTTATAGTTTAGAGAAAGATCCTTATCATCACTATCGAGATCGGGATCTTCTACTTTAATACGGTCACGATTCTTGTCAGTTCTTGGAGGTTTCTTAGTCGGGCTTTTCTTAACCAGACGCTCTACTTCCTCGTTCTCTCTTTGGTATTGGTCCTTTGTGGACGTTTTGTATGGAGAAGTTTTCACCACGGTTTAGCCTATTAGCAAAAAAGAGGATAGGGGATGATAATCATTACTACTTAATATGAGAAGATTATCATCCCCCCACCACTTCTTTATTCTTCTTAGAACCTTCCGCCGCCCTCTTCAGGTTCGATATACTGTACATCGAACTGAGATACCTGTGACAGATACTTAATGAATAGGGGAAGGAAGTCAGACTTCTCAACCATTCCCCTTCCTACTTCACTGAGAACGCCTCTAATGGCTTCGTTGAAGGTAGCATCGTTGACGGTGAACATATCATTCTCTAACTGCTCACGAACCGCGTCAGGGTCCAAGTTAAATAGTTCAAGAATATAGTTGACAGAGAGGGAACCTTTCTGGTATAGATTGAACAGAGAGTCGAAAGTGTCTCTGTTATCTCTGACTGCCAAACGAGTGAAAGATAGTTTGGGGTAAAGAAGTACCTCATTACCAAATTCATCCATCTCTACAAAGCCTTTCCTTCTTGCAATAGGCTTAAAGAGATATTCTTCAACATACCGTTGGATGTGGTCTCTATATAGAAGGTATCTATTATTGATTATCTCCAGATTGATTTTTTCTGCGCCAAAGGAACCATCTCCTGTCAGCATAGATTCAGTCACTCCCAGTCCAGCGAACAACTGACGATCGGTCATATCATATTCACCACTCAAATTGAGCAGCCTAGAGTCCGCAGATATCTCTTCCCAATTCACCTGATAGTTCGTGATAATGGAAAAGTCAGGATCGAGTAGAGCAAGGTCAACCTGATCTCGTAATTCTTCTACATCATGAACATCCAAATCTTCTGCATAAATAAGACGCTTTGGAGTCATTGCTCGGGAAGCGATACTTGTCTGTGCCTGTCTCAGTTTGTCTCTGTATACCAGAGTTCTAAGACACCTCTGGAGAATAGAAACTCCATTGGTTTGATAGCTCGGTTTTGATCTAGCCAGATGATAGACAAAAGACCCTTCATGGGGATCGGTTCCTAGAGGAATGTTTTGTCCCGTTTCCAAATACTGCCGAATCTCTTTAGGGATATTCAGGTATTGTTTACTTGCCTGGGGATCCCCTTGCATAGCTCGTTGTACTAAATTAGCAGTTCTGGCATCGGGAATGAGTTCAATGATATCTTCATCACTAAACTGAAAAGCATTTAGTTGTACTTGATCCGGTGGCAAAACTTGAAGTCTTTTCCAACCTTTATAATGCTTTCTTTTATACTCTTCTTCAAGCTCACGCCAATTTGATCTATTCTTCTTCGTTACAACAGCTTCGCCGTCAAGTGTAATCTCATGTTCATACTTGAAATAGATTTCTTCAGGGACCTCTACGGGAGTATCCTCTGCAAAAATAAAAGCCTCTCCGATCACATAATACTCACGAGTCGCATCAATGAGAACTTGAAGTAAATTAATTTGATCTACCATATCCGTAAAATAGGTTAAAATCTTACGGTTTTGTTTAGGGTCTTTCCCTTTAGGCAAAGTCAAACGAATCTTAGAAAGAGGCAACTCAGTATGGAGATCAATTGCTTGACCTACATAAGGATCATTATTATAGAAATGCCTGTAATAGGACCTTTGCTCTGTTCTATTCTGAGGAAGCTCAAGGAAGTCTGGAGACAAGTGTGGGCTATAAATATTAGTCCCCTGTCCATGCATAAAGCCGCCTCCGAAAGCACCAGCTCCCATTCCACCACTACCTGTTCTAAGGTTCATAGAAGCTACTGCGACCTTCTTACGGCGAGACGCTTCTACTTTCCTGCCCGGGGTTATCTCAACCTTACTAGGAGGATAAGAAGACCTACGCACCTCTGAAACTCTGGATACAATTACACTTTGATCATCATTTGTTCTTGCCATATTTGACTTACTCCTGTACTTCCTCTAAATATCGTTTAAGACGCTCAATCTTTGATTCAACTGATCTTGATTCTTTAACGATAGTCTCTTCTATTATTTCTTCCCTTTCAGCGTCCCGCTCAAAGGCGTAAAGTCGCCTGTTCAATTTTCTTAGAATAGGCATTTCCCGAACTCTACGAAGGACATCTCCAAAGAATCTCTCTTCGACTTCTGCGATCTTTCTTTCATGAACCTTCTCTACAAGAAGATTCTTGATTTTTTTGCTAGTATCCCCAGCTAATTTTAAATCACGTTCCAATCTGGAATACGTTTGTCTTAGGAGCGACATCAACTCTTTCAATTCTTTTAGCTCATCCTTATTCATGTTCTTCCTCTATTTTTTATCTAAGAAAGGGCGATCTTTCAGTTCTTTTTTTAGCTTCAAGAAACTTTTACACACTTTCCGCATTAACTGCCATTGATCCAAAGATCCTTCCGCAAGACCTACCCAGCTACCTTCTGATTTTTCAAAAAGATCCTTTAGTAATAGGTAGTCTTCCTCCTCCATTCTTTTATAATGATCTCCCATTTTTCGGATATAAGTATGGATGGTCACATACCAAAAGCGTTCTTTCAGGGGGAGTTTATCTTTTTCTTCTTCTTTGCTCATTACCTACCTCCATTATTACGACCACCACCGGATCCTCTGGGGTTTCGCTTCGACGTATAGTTTCTGCTTCTTCGTTTACGACGATGATATTCAGTCGTAGTTCTAGGCTGTCTTCCTCCAATTCCACGGGAACCTACCACCTGAGGATTATGAGAATGATTCTTCTTATTCATAAGACGATCCATAGCAATCCAGACTGCCCGTGTAAGAGCATCAGAAAAGTCATCATATTTCCCTCGAACTTGTGGAGCCTCTACCATGATCATTCGTTTTCCTCGGGAAGTGGACTCAAGCTCTAATAGCTCCTGAATGTGCGGAGAGTGACCTTGTCTCTCTAAACCGTCATCATCAGTGAGAACATAGTCATAGAGTTCGATTTTTTCGCGGTACATAAGGTTCTTAAATCCTTGATATATTTCAGAAGTTGTACTCCGGGTAAAATTGTTCATTTTGATCCTTGACAAATTACGCCTTTGAAGAATCTGATCAAAACCAATACCTTCAAATGAGTCATAAGCTCCTTCTACGACATAAAACCGTTTACAGGCTTCTTCGATCCAGTTAGCAATCTGTTCGTAATCCAGAGTTTCAACAGATCCCAAGTCCCTAGCATAAGGAACCATAGGCTTTTCCAAATGAGGATTCAGTAAATGCCACTCTGTTTTAGCCTGCCATTGCTCATGATAAGCCAACTGAATCACGTCTTCCTTTAATCGTGTAAGTACCAAAGCTGTGCGGTCCCCTTTCGGGGCCAGGTCAAATCCAAGAAAATGCCGGTCCCTAGTTTTCCCTTTCTTAGCCGGTCTTAAATCGGGATTAATGCAGGCTAGGAGATCATCATCTCTTTCAATCCAGGACTTGACCTTATCTGTAAATTCAGCCCCGAACTCTGTGGTGAATGCAATGGGATTTTTTTCGTACTCTTTCTCAAAATAATTATGAGGAATAGTTGGATTCACTTCCCAGGTAGGAGCCTGAATCATTAAAAGACCCTTTGAACCGGGTCCTCCAGAGAGAGCCATCTCATATTGCTCATAGAACAGCCCCTGCTTGGCGTAAGGGGAAGAGATGAGGATCATCCTACCCTCTGAGTCTCCAATAGGTATGGAAGCGTCGTCAGGGTCTTTGGGAGAGAACTGCGCCAGAGAAGGGTTGAGAGCCTGATAAACTTCGGAAGCGGAAGCTTGACCACTCGTATTAAAGAAAGCGACCTCGTCCATGATGGCCACAATATTAGCAGAACCACGAATACCTTTCGCTACAGAAGAGTAAAACGTAATTCTAACAGAGGGCGCTCCCTCATTATCTTGATCCTGAGGGGTATGAAATAGAGCTTGCGTTTGTGTCTCATTTCCCATAAACTGGGAGAAGAAATTACAATTATTGAAGTGACGGCGCACCTCTTTATATAACAAAGCAGCCTGATCCTTCGAGGTAGCAATTGAACAAATCTGAATAGGGGCGCCCTCAGGAGTACCGTAATAGGCTTGTGGGTTATATTTCTTTAGCAGCTTATACATTTCATAAGCTGCAATCATAGCCGAGATCGAGCTATTATGATTGGTCATTCCATTAGCTACATATTGGTGACCCTCAGGAACACTAATATCCCCAACTTCAGTTCTAGTTTCTTTCACAGACACAACTGGATCAAAGAAATAGTCTTTTTCTAGGAATTCTTCACCTTTCGATATTAACGTGTTAGATGCCCCATTCTCTTTTGCAGACTCAAGGGTATTTACAAGTCTTCTATACGTCATCTGGTCGGAACTTGAGGGCTTACAAACATTTCCCAATTCTTTTCTTACATGACTCCTGCGCCATCCTTTTTCTGAGGATCCGTGGCATAAAGGATTGTTCTTAGGAATAGAATCTAAAAGGGACCTTGACCATTCTTTTTGGTGTGGAATTGAATTCAAACGAGATTTAGATTTCATACCACAAGTTTCTAGTCGGGTCTTAACCTGACTATTTTTTCTTTCCGTAAGAAATCCAATTTGTTCACTGAAAATCCTAGCAGATCGAATCCCAAAAACACCTAAATCATAATAGTCAGTGCCCTCTATTTCTCTAGTTCTAACTCTGGATACGATACCGAAATTTAGAAGAAGTAACTGAACCTGTTTCGCCATTTTCGGAGATGCAGTACAAAAACTAATCCTTCCGTTATCTGCGCAGCCATCGGTTTCAAACAATCCCTTAAGAAAAGCTGAGACAACCTGTTTGGGGGATCTCCGAATCGACCAAGGTATTTCCTTATCATTGGATTTAGCATCGTAATTCCAACCCAAGTCATGTAGAAACTCTCGGAATCCTGTACTATGATAGCGTAGCGTTCCTGTTCCGGATTCCAAACCTTCGAGATCTAATTTCTGAGTCCAAAGACTTTCCCCCATTAGTTCCTTGAAAAGATCTTCACAAATTGAAATCATTTCTGGATAGGGACCTACCGTAACTCCAATAGAGGATTTACTAGTCCAAGATCCGTCGCCCACCAATATTCCCATAAGGGTTGCAAAGTCTTCTGTTAGATATTCTGGGGTTGAAAATTCTTTATGACCCTTTTCATTGTTAAACTCAGAAAGGTCTAAATATTCTGTAGGCCAGAGATCAGTATTTCTATGAATACAGAGATGGTCCCCTTCCTTGATTTGATCCCCGTACTTCCAATCTATAGTCCCATCGGATCCTAATACCTTGACCCTATGTTCAGCCGTGCATTCTATGTCATAGCCGCAGTGTGATTCGATCTTATAGGTATCTTCAAACCCGTTATAGTAAAAAGCGTCGGCTTCTGCTCTCTTAAGTTTCCCTTCCTGTGCGACCTCAAACCCTTTAAGGTCATACCATGTGTCTGAGGTCATTTTCTGGTCAGGAGCAAGCTCACGAAGCGTCTGGAGACCTTGAGAGGTAAGAAGAAACGTACCGTCTAGCGATCCACATTTCCCACTACGTCTGCCAATCGGAAGGATCAATTCTCTTCTATCGTGGTCCTGCTCTTTGATATTACAGCGGCCCTGACTATATAGATATTCTAGATAGCCAACCTCAGTGAATTCCAGCATTCCTGCGCCATCCTTCTGGGCATACCTCCAGGATTTAGGGACTTTGACATAGGGATCCGTGTCATCAAGTTCCAAATTATAGAACATTTTGAGGATAAATCTCTGAACAGGGAACAGGGCTTGTCCACAAATCTCTTTAGCGAAACGAAGTCCGAAAGGAGATTCGATGAATTCGATGATATTCATTACATCATCGGTCTTCTTCTTACCTCCAGATCCGTCCTCCTGTTCCCTACCTATTTTTCTAGCTAAATCAGATAATGACACGGTGTGATTCCCCTTTTACTTAGAAATAAATTTAGCGCCGAATTCCGAATCAAACCTTTCAGGTTTAGTTTTCTCATGAACCTGTTTATAATAATCTAGTGGAATAGAAGGATTCATTTCCCAGGTAGGAATTTGAAGAGCTAAACTAGGCAAAGGAGATGTCTGAGGAGACATAATTTTTTCAAACCGATCATAGAAAAACCCTTCTTTCTTATAAGGAGAAGAAAATAAAAGTAGTTTTCCTTCGCAGGGTCCGATCTCTACTAAGGGATTAGAAGGGCTTTTCGGTGTGAAACTTTGAAGAGAAGGGAGTACTTCTTGGAGTTTATGACGAGCATCATTCTCTTTAAAGAAAGCTATCTCATCAAAAGCTGCTACAATAGTAGGCAATCCATGAAGACCCTTTTTCACTGAAGAACTTTGGGACTGAAATCGCAAAGTAGGATCTCTCTGTTCCAACCTATCCTGATGGGTATAAAAAGTAGCGTGACTCTTACTAGACTCTTCCAAGAACTGTGCAATGGGAGAATTTTTAATAAAACCCATTACACCTTTATGAAAAAGTCTAGATTGGTCTAGATTCACAGAAGTCAAAATAACTTGTAATGAAGAACCCTCAGGCATTCCATAACAAGTCTGGGGATTGTTCTTAGATAACAATTTATACAACTCATAAGAAATCATCATCTGAGAAAGAAGAGATTTACCTCCCCTACGTCCCGCTACCAGCACTAATTCAGAACAATATTTTTGATAGCTGGTGCTACACCTTCCCTCATTATAAAGGTAAGATAAGTACTCCTTTTCAGTAAAAGAATGAGTAGTAATACCTTCCCAGGTTTCGGAAATAGAGATACAGCGATCCGTATCATCTAACGGAATGCCATAAGTCATTTTAAGGATGAACTTTTGAACAGGAAATAGAGAGTGACCTTGCTTATGAAATCCTAAGCCGTTGGTACATTCTATAAATTCAATGATATTTTTGAGGGTTTTAGACATTATAATCTCCAGTAACTTAGGAAGGACTGGAGATCATCGTTTTTATCGTAGTCGTTGTTAGGTCATTTCGTAAGAAGACCCAACCCTTCAGGTATGAGGGTGTTGATTAAATAAATAGGTTAGTCAGCTTTGATATAGGCCATTGCTTCCTTGTCCCATCTACTATCATCATCAAGCTTTTTTCCAATCTCGTCGAACAAAATCGAAATCTGTTCAGAAGGTAAATCCATCTCTTCGGCGGACTTGCGAATTACTCTAGTAAGTAACCATGTCATAAATTTTTCAAATCGCTTGGACTTGAAATCAAAAGACTGGTCGAGGACCGCATCCCGTTTACGAAAATAAATATCAGCAACACTTTTTAAAGCAGTTACTTTCTTTGACGAGAGAACCGAAGTATCTTCCCCCTTTCGTTCGCTCTCCCCTCTTTCAAAGTGAAGAGAAGCAGCTTCCTTGGCCAGTTCGATCATAAGCATATCTAAAACATCTAACGAATCAGGATTCTCTCCCAGCATAGACGTAAGATTATCTTTTTGAAGATGCTTAGACTTCTGTTTTAGGACCTCCCTAATCTCAGGACTTTTGGGAAGGAGCTTAATTTTCCTAGGTCTGCCCCTTCCCCGTTTGGTTTTCTTCTTTAAAGTTACAGAAGTAACCGGCTTTGGATATTTAGAACTCATAATTTTTACCTCTAGTATCTAAACAGACTTGAATTACTGTCTATTCAAATAAGATGCAATACGCTGAACAGTTTTTCTAGCAGGGTCCGTCATAAACATACGGATCTTATCTGAGAAGTTTTTAGATCCTCGGGCACCTTTGATGTCAATATTGATATACTCGGGAGCCAGAGAAAAAGAAACATCTGCGAAAAAGGTAATCTTCTCTCCATCCTCATCATGCTTAGTAAAACGAAAGCCCAGATCCTCTTCACCCCTAAGCTCAAAAGACATTCCGTCAAGTCCTTCAACAGAATCCTTTAGCTCACTAGAGATATGACCAATATAGGAAGAAAGAAGTTCTCCCAATGAAGTTCGCTTTTTGATGCGAACCATTGATCCTTCCCTAGACATAGAAGAGGTATCAGTTTTGGAAGGAGAAACCGAATAGGGGTCTCCTTTCCGAATAAAAGCAGATGTCTTTCCCCTACTAGTATCACTGGAAATACGAGTCAGTACGGGAACAATATGCTGCCGTAACTCAGGTTTTTGATTTCCTAGACGAATAAGGCTTTTCTTTAGATTTGACATAATTACTCCGTTGTGAAACCACCAAATGAAATTCCTTCCATCGGGGCTTGTGTAGATTCTTTGTTAAATTCAATATTGCCCATCTCAGAATTGACATGGGATGCGGTCATTTCTAACTCTTCCATTTGCTCCAGACCTGTTGTAGCATTAAGAGTTCGCTCATCCATCAAATCGCTCATATGGTTTTGGGTTCTCTCGATAATTTTATCAAGGTACACCGATCCCATTTTAAAGACTTGACTTCCGAATTTAGACTTGAGATTTTCTTTAACATCCTCAGAGGAATTACCTTTCATAAGGAGTTGTCTAGCTTCATAGAGCATAGAACCAACTTTCTTTTCAGATTTGGCACTCTCTAATGAATTTCCATAAAACCCTGTGGTACTGATATCAGCTTCTAGGGTATCTGTACTGGAAGATTGCGTATGCGCCATTCTAACCTTATCTCGAAGGTTCATGTTCTGGGATACTAGAGATTTAGCGTCTCTTCTATTGATTGATCCGGACCTGACTCGATATCCAAGCGCTTTTTGAACTTGACGTTCATTGTACTTGGGTTCAGGTAACAAATCTTTACCGTAGAGGAGACAGGATCCACTCTTATTATAAACACATCCTCCACATTTAGAGCCTTTTACGATCTGAGACAGTGTCTCATTCATGGCTCTCTTTCCTACTGCGCAGTCCGCAAAAGAATCAGCGGTACTATAAGACCTTCCAAACAGACCTTCTTCTTCTCGCATAGCAAGGATAAGAGGAGCATTTTTGACGATATCTTCTTCTGAGAAAGTTTTTCGTATCTCAGAAGACAGTTTGGATCCATAAGATCCTGAGAGCATTCTATCCCGAAGCCAACGGCCAATTTTTGTTTCAAAAAATTCAGGAAGTAAAACTGACTCAGTGCCTACAGGTTGAAATTCGGGATCCGTAACCGCAGCCAGAACCACTTCTTCTAATTTTTGACCTTGTGCATAATTACGCACATTAGAAGACGTTTTATTTTGGGAAAGCCAAACTGTCTTGACCAGATCCATTCCGAAACGGGCATTAAGAGTTGCTATAATCTTTCTGCCACCATTCTTTTTAAGATAATAGCGGAGGTCTCTAGTAGCAGTTCCGGCTTCCTTAGAATTGATCTTCGTTTTAAAAGATTCAAGATCCTTGGGGCTTACTTCCATCTCACTCTCTTTTACTTGCGTTGTAGAGTAGATAGCATGTCTGTACTTCTTCACAGACAGAGGAAGAATCTTTCCAAAAGTCGCCTGTGCTATCTTATGAACGGTAGAAACACTATGATTGTGCATCTCAGGTAGTTTTAACTCTACCAATGCTGCAATTTTGTCTTCGTCATCCACAGGATGGAGACCTTTTGCAAGGGCCATTCGTCTAAGGATGGCAGAATGTGTGATCTCCTTAGAGAAAAAAGCTTTCATATCTTCCATCACAGGAAGAGATTGCAAATGAGCATTCCTTTGTGTAAAAGCAGCTTTCTCTTCTTCTTTAGTGAAAGGAAAAGAAGCGGTGTACAAACGCCCTAGCAGGTTCATATGAGGCTTTAAAGGGAACAGTACGGGGTCAGTATCAATCAAAGCTTTGATAGCCGGTCCGTGGTCCCCTGCAAGCATTCTACGAGCTACTTTATTGCGAGCATTAAGATCTGCAAAGGTTTCCCCTTCCCTAATATTTGCTGTCCTGGGATTGTTCTTGACCACCTTAGTTCTAGTTACTTTCTTAGATCGTAACTTGGACTCCGCTTGGTCTGGGGTAAGGTTAAGAGTTGGGTCATCAGGATTCTGGTCATAAGAATGGTATTCAGCAGTTTTAGAAAATACAGGTCGTGAATATATCATCTGTGTAAACGACTGAAACTCGCTGGTAGGCATTTCTTGAATCTTTGGATAAAGAGACGCGATAACTTTCCGCCCTTTAGTAGAAGTTCCGAAGCCTTTGACCTTCGCATATCTTTTTAGAACCGCTGCCTTAGTAGAATCCTTTTCAAAAAATTCTTCCAATTCAGAGGATGCCAGATAAGGTAGGCTTGACAATTTAGGATTTTTGAACTTCGCCAATTCATCTTTTGTAACGTAAGAAGATAATACATAGAGACGACCCATCAAGTGAATGTGAGCCTCTAAGGTATCAAAACCTTCCGAAGCCAACCTTGAAGCCATTGCATCACTATGGTCTCCCTTGAGCATCTTATGAGCAAGTTTACGGGCTATCTCAGGACGATACCTTGAGTCTACCTTCTCTCTAGTAATCTCGGTCTCTGCGACGCTCTGACGAGCTTCTGAGGATGAAATACCACGAGTGGGGTCAAAAATGGACGGTGCTAAATGTTCGTAATGTCGAATTTTCTCGGGAAGAGGGGAAGCATAAACACTTTGCGCAAAAGAACGTAGCTTGTCCTCATTAAAGGAAGCTACTCTTTTTCCCATCTTCGCAATGACTTCCCCTTTGGTAGCTTCATAATCAGGACCGTATTGCGATAACGCATATCGGTGTAGGATCCTATTAAGAGCTTTTGGGGAGTTAAGGGAAAATGATTGAAAAGAAGAAGATGCAACTTTCTCATCAGAAGGCTTACCATAAGTAAGCAATCCTTTATGTTCCTTTAAATAGGCATCCGCAGCTTCTCTAGTATCAAAGAAACTAAGGTCAGCATATAAACGACCCATCAAATTAACGTGAGGCTCTAAGGATGCAAGTCCCTTATCGGATGCAATTGCATCACGAACTTCGGGACCGTGGTTTCCTTCCAACATCGCCTTACCGATCTTCTTCAATTTTCCAGATCGATAAACGTTTGCAACTACTTCCCTCTGAATTTCAGCACTTTCAAGGGACGTGAGAGCTTGCTTAGAAGATACAGTAGCAGCAAGGTTCCTGACTACAGGTCTGCCGTCGATAGCCTCTGTCCCTTGCTTTAAGGGAGCTAGAGAAGCATTTCTAATTTTCTCTTTGACTGGAAAATGTTCTGGTATTCCAGAAAGGTCTTTTCCTAGAGATTCAGCTTTATTTCGATAAAAAGCCCAGGTATCTTCGGTATATTGAATATCAAATACCAGTTCCTTTTGGAACCTAGAACATTTTTCTTCTTTTGCCCATACACAACCGGAGCATTTGTCTTTCGCCACAACAAATTTAGCGCCCTTATTATGACGTCCTACAAAATCCTGTCCTTCCCCTTGGTCACAATTAGGGAAAAGAGATGAATCTACATAGACCGTACCAATAAGTCCACGCTCGGAAAACGCTTTCTTGATTGTGTCGGTTGCTTTTGCTAAAACACTCTTATCAAAATGAGACTTGAGAAGAGTAGTAGCCTCTTTAGCCGTTGTACCTGCCATCAAGTGCTTTCGTAGAAACTGCTCTACTACTTCCAATTTAACATCATCGGTCAGATCATTAGAGATTTCTCTCTCAGACCAGAACGGTGTGTTAGGCTTGGACGGTTCTCTATTCTCAGGGGAAAGACGATACTTGTCTTCATCTGTTAAATATCCCCACTGTTCCTCAAGATCCGGGATAGCATCCAAGTTCTGTTTTGGTAGTTTTTCATACTCACGGTACTCTTCTTCATCGACGTTAACCCAATCCAAATCGGAAAGGGTTTTCGACTCGTCAGAAAGAAGCGTTGTGAGATCACCTAAATCAGCCATATTTTTTACCTGGGCTATCGCGAAGTGTTAATCTTGAAGATTCTCTTCCATTTCATCAACTTCATCATCCCCAAAACCTTCGGGATCCGAAATGATGTCTTCCGCTTCTTCCATAATCTCATCTACTTCGTCTTGATCATCCTGCGACATTGTTTCAATTGGTTCTTTCCAATGATCCGCACGAATTTCATCTGAAATCGTATCAATACTGTTAGTAATAATTTCGATAGCTTCTCCAAGACCTTTTCTCATCTCTCTAATTTCTTGAATATACCCTTTACCTCCCAACTTTCCATCAGGAGAGATATTCACACTTTTGATCTTAGTGAATCTATCCTTTGCAGAAATCAAATGCCCCATTGCAACGGACAGCGACCACATTGTTTTGGAAAGAGGCTTGACATATTTCGATTTGAACTTAAAATCAGAAGGGATTTCTCTCTGTTCAGGTCCTTGATCCTTAATGAATCGAATCTCTCCCGCTGTTTTAGTTCGGGATACAGGTACTCCAGCTTTCTTAGCGAAGACTCTTTTCGCCACTTTTACATGTAAAGAGTCTCCACTGGAGATCGTAATTCGTTTCTTTGAAGACATTCGCATTTCTCCTACATAAGTACCAGTGACCTCTACCCATTCATCTACATAATCCGCTTCCCATTTCCACTCAGGAAACTCGGACTTTAAAAGTTTTCGTAATCTCTTAGCTTCTAGTAAGTCTTCCCTACCAGGAGTTTCGGAACCTACGTTGCCGTTATCTCTGGTAATAAAAGTTATTGAGTTATTAGATAGAGAGTCTATTTTAAACCAGGTACGATTTTCCCTGAGAAATTTTTCAAATCCTAGCATGGAAACCATATGATCACACCTTCAAGGGATTACCGGTTTCATCGAAAAGACGTTCGATAAGGAATTCCCCATCATCGCCTTCTTTGAGAGACCATAGGTCCTGTTCTGACTTACGAACTAAGGTGTTGGTATTCGCAACACGGGTAAAGCCTGATAGTTGGTCCACAGAAGCTACCCTCATTTGATCAGGCATCTCATCTGCTATAGTAGCATGGCGCATATCATGAAACCGTTCGTCGGCTTCAATGGTGTCGCTAAGGAAATAGTCCATTCCGGTCGACTTAGTGGCGACCTTCGAGACATCAAAATTAGTAAAATTATCGTACCAGTTGCTCATAGTGTAGCCCTCGGGCTGAATTACATTTCAGTGGATTCAAGGCCCAATTTATCAGCCTTGGATACAACATTATGAATTGCGTCCTGATCAGTGGACATAAAAGTAGCGTGGTCAAACCCTTCGGTTACTGACACGCTTGATCCGTATGAAGCCACCTTCACGTCCTTCACAAAAGATCGCATTACACGATCGTCTGAGAAGTATACGGTCAAAGTTCTTCCTACTTCAGCAACTGAGTCTATATACTTAGCAGCAACCCTTTTTGACATTATTACTCGATGATGGATGCTGTCTTTCATGACGTTGCTCCTTTCGGATGAGTTAAAGTGATTCCGTATGCTATACGATAAAAAAGGAATACCGAAAGTCTACTACATCAAGTAAGGGTATTTTTAGCCCGTTTACTCCATTTAGGAAGCTTCACTTCTCTTAGGATATTAAAATTGTAACGGATTCGGACGAAAACGCGGTAGATAGCCGCAAATTGGAGAGTTTCTTCGTCTTGTAATTCGGAGGGGAGGTCTTCTACAATAGCAGTTATTGCATTTAATTCCTCTTCAAAGTCTTCAGGTTCCATACCATCCATACGATGAGAGATACAGTCGAGCTTTTCTAATACATTTTTCGCCTCAAATGATGTAGGATCTAAGGTATTAGCCCAAGCATAAAACCTATCAAGAAGGGTCTTACCTAAATGATGCAGGTTTTTAATAAAACGATGTCGTACCCTTCCTTGAGTAATCTCAAGCCTATTGGCGACTTCGGACTGACAGGTGGTTTCATACATTTCCTTGAAAATAGAAGCATCTAATTCAGTAGGCATGATATCAATCAGGATATCATAAATATCATGTTTATCTAGGTCTGGCATATCTACTAGAAATCTAATCCTTGACAACGCTCTCTTAATTCGATAAGAAACTGCTGCTTGAGTAATGCCGAAGATTTCCGCAATGTCGGTCTGTTTCTTATTTCTAAAAAAATAAAGACGAATCAGATCCGTCTCTCGATCTGGAAGACGGTCTAAAACGTCTCGGATTTTATCCAAACGGGGATTCATCCATTCTTCATCTTGTCCATGAATGGGGTCTAGTATATCTTCCGTCGAAAAACGTTGGGCGAGTTCTGCGGGGTCAATCGGTTGAATGTAATAACGACTCATCAGTGTACCTCAGGAAACCTTGATTGGGATTATTAGCTTCAAGCAACTCTGCTCGAAGAGATTTAAATTCTAAAAGATCGCACATACCGTTAATTTCGTCTTTATTCCAATTTCCTTTTATACACTCGTAGTCGTCTACAGTTCGTAATGTCATAATTTGAGAATTAATTTGAGCCTGATCTTCAAAGGCTGCAAGTTTTTCTGTCTCCTTATCAGACAGGTTCTCTATATCAGAATTATAAATAGATTCGATACTTCCGTCGTTGTCATTGACTATGCGGGCTATCACTTTTTTACGGAATCTAGGCAATCCAGGGAGACAATCACTGGAATCTCCATCAAAAACTCGAAAAGTTAGAAGGTACTCAGGTCGAACACCATAATCTTCTGCAACCTTGTCCGGATCGTATGCCTTGCCTTCGGGAGTCATTTGGATAGTCTTCCAGGTCACCAACTGCAACATATCTCTGTCACTAGTAAGGATAATATTATGGTCATCCTGCATGGGACCTCGCGCCAAAGTACCAATTAGATCATCAGCCTCATATCCTTTAGCTTTTACCTGATCTACATTCAAAGACTTCAAGAAATTTTGAAGGAACTCAATCTGGAGGGTGAAGATGTCGATCATTTCTTCCCCTTCTTTATCAGACTCTACTTCTTTAAAATCCCGATCGCGATTGGATTTATAATCTGCAAAAACCTTTTGACGTTCTTTCTTCGCAGTAGGACAGTCCCAGGCCACTGTAATTTTATGCTCGGGGTATTGTCTTTTCCATTTAAGGACTCTCTTTACGAATCCATAAACAATACCTGTAGGGACGCCTGACGACGTTTTAAGACCCTGCTTTACATCATAGATATGATGGCTCCGAAATGCGATGTTCATACCGTCTACAATTAGGTTCTTTGACATATCTTTTCCTTAGTTTCGTGTTAAATTTTTCGTAAAAATTGCAAAGGGAGTTCCACAATGGTTTCAATACTAACCAATTCGTGAATCTCCACTAATGCGTGATCTGTTTGTGGGTTAAAATCTAGGACCGTACCTTCTAAATTTTCATAAGCTCCTTCGATGATCTCAACATAGTCTCCTTCTCCAAAATCTCGAAGGGTTTGAGTACGGAGGCGAGCTTTTAATTCATCTACCTCTTCTCCTGGAATGTAGACGATAAATCGACCATGGGGTTCATCTCTAGTCAATACCCTCTGAATATAGGCGGATCTTTCCAGATCGAAATAAAATCCGGCAGCTAGTCCTCCTTCAATGAAAATATAACCTTCCATAAGACAAATGGTAACCCAATTATCCCTCCTATGAAAAGAAGCAGAAGGCACAAAGATCTCTACCTTTTCATCTCCGATATCCCCCTTTAATAATTTAACTAAATCTGGAGGGCTTTCCTTCTCCCCCATATGAGATAATTCAAGAATAACCCACTGTTTGCTGCTGCTTTCAGTCATCAAAAAATCTCCGATCAAACTCTCTTACATCCTGTGCAGAAAAGTTCCGGAGATCGCTTTTAGTGGGGTTTAAAGGTCTTATAGAGTTCACATCATCTTCGTCTCCCAATTCTGGCTTTGCAGGCATATCAGGATTGACGAAATGTGAACCCGTCTGTGAAATGTCATTTGCCAAATCTCGGGCAACGTCAACATTATATCCAGACGGAATCGTAGTCGTATCGTCGTCTGTATCATCAGACGAGCTATCATCAGAACTATCTTCACAAGAATCGTTAGGATTAACTTGCTTAGGCGCGGTGCCTCTACCCCCTTGAACACTAGATGAGGAAAAAATAGTCCCATCATTTAAATAACGATGTAAAATAACCAACTCACAGGTCAAAACATTCTCATCTATTTTTTTGCTTGAACCCAAAATACGATCTGCTATCCAAAGAACATTTTCTCCCAATAGGTCAAATACCTTTTTAGCTTTTTCTTGGTCTACATAACCAATTCCTTCTAAGATATCCCAGGAGGCTCGATAAGAAGCCATAGCTGCGTCCGCTAGTCCTTCGTAGAAAGCGGGAGGGTCAACCATCCTTAACGTCTCTTCTGCCAATGACAGTGCTTTAGGGAGGTCGTCCTGAATATGCTCCAAAATGAGGTAATAATTAGAAACTGCACCAAGGCCCAGATGCTTTCTCGAATTTGCAGAAGTAACAGGTCCCGCCTGCGATACCCTTTCAAGGGCATTTACCATATCACGGATCTGTCCTCTTCCAAAAGAATAGATGATATCTAAAGCGTCCTCTGTATGTGAGATATTTTCCTGTTCACAGATCCATCGAAGACGATCAACTGCTTCCTCCCTTTCAGGTTCTTTGATTCCAAACATCATACAACGGGCTTTGATCGTGTTTCTAATCTTCTCAGGTTCCGTAGTACAGAACAAACAAACCAGTCGTTTGTCTTTGCTCCCCGTTACGTTATCTTCCATTGGTTTGAGAAGAGCGTCCATGGCCTGCGCTGAAAGACGGTGGCATTCATCTATCAGGTAAATCTTTCGATCCTTTCCACCTAAGGTATAATAATCAAGTTCATCTACGATCTGACGAATTTTATCGGCCCCCGAGTTATTGGCAGCATCCATCTCAATAAAAGAGAAGGAAGAGGTGCCATCTATGATCTCTCGACAAGACTCACATTGATTGCAAGGCTCTCCGGTATCCGGATCTACATCATCACAAAGCATTGCTCTAGCCAAAATACGAGCAGTAGTAGTCTTGCCCGTACCGGAAGGACCCGCAAAGATATAAGACTTATGAAAAACCTGATCTGTTGTAACTAATTTTTTAAGAACATCAACTGTCCCTTTTTGACCTACCACATCTTCAAATTTAAGTGGGCGATATTTCGTATCAAATGACATATTCGTAACCTAGCTCATTTTATATTAGATAAACGATGAAAATATAGAAGAATCGTAAGAAGCATTGCAAGAAGGATTTAACCAAAGACGCTCTTTGCAAGCGTTTTCCTTGCCCCTAGTTGTTCCTCCCTCCACTCGTGATATATTACCATATCCACCCATAGTTTTCCAGGGAATACACTCCCAAGACTCTGGTAATTCATAATCCCCTTCGTAACCCGCAAGTATAATCTTCACGTCGGGATTATCCCCATGCTCTAAACACCACTCACCAACCTCAGAAGCCACTGAGTAGCTTTCATGAGCATAAGTGTCGTGTCTATCCTTATTCGCATAAGGAGGGTCTAAGAAGACTGCTACCGGAGTTGTATTGAGAAGAATATTGTCTCCAACAACTCTTTTCCAATTCCCACAAGTTACTCGGGTATTTCGGAGACGAGTTTCAAATTTAGCAAGCATAGCATCTACATCGAAAGTTTTACCATGCACACCTCTAGGAGAATAGACGCAGGGGATCGCTTTTTTCTGTTTTACAAAAGCATCTCCAATAGCAGCTCCCATTCCCCATATCCACCATGCTGCTATTTTTACATCATGGAAATGTGGATCTGTCCTAAGAATATCCGTTAGGTCTTCTCCATGTAAACGTGCCTCTAACTCTCCCCTTTGAGATTCTACCCATTCGGAACGAGCATGAAGATCCAACTCATTCATGGGCCAATCAATTATAGGTTTTAATTCTTCAGGATTCCACTTCAAGGTTCTCCAGGCATTTGTTATCATACCATCGAGGTCGTTTAGTATTTCCAATTCTAACGCTTCCGGTCGTGGGTTAGCCAAAGAAATGGCGGCGGACCCTACGAAAGGCTCGATATAGGATCGAACTTCTCCAAATCGATCCCAGACCAAATCCGCTATAGAGGATTTACCTCCAAAATAAGGGAAGGGCGCTTTAAGTTGTGGCATGAAAACCTCTAAAATCAAAAGGTAAAAAGGGGCGACCCATCTTAATGAGCCGCCCCTATGATTCTAGTTGGGAAATTAGAGGTCTGACATTAGATCGTCAAAATCATCGGAATTACTGCCTTTAGCTGCGGCATTTGACCCCGAACTTTTCTTGGCAGTCTTATTCGTGCCCTTACCGGATTTAGAGGTAGGAGGAGTTGGGGTATTCTGAGGGAGTTGGAGCGTAGCAATTTTTGCCAGGCCAGTTTTCCAACCCAACCCATGACGATTCACGGTCGTAGGGAAAACCATAAGCTCAGGGCTCCTAAGCTTCCAGGACATGTCTCCGGTACGCTCGTTCTCAATACCGTAAGCATGTTCTAATAGATGGTCTACCCATGCCTCTCGTTGAGACATATCTAGGTCAGCCCATGCATCTGCGCCAATCTCCATCATATAGTCGAAAGGCTCTTCCATGAAAGGCTTGTACTTGGCAGTAACTTTGCCAATCTTACCAACGATGGGGACTCCATCACTTTTGGAAGCTTTTTCTTTGAAAACACAACAAATCTTAGCTCCAATAAGATCTGCGTGGTACTTCATGTATGATTGAACAATATCGTTGACTTCGTCTGCAATCCAATAATCTTGTGCCATAATAGTGGCTCCTTGTTTTTCGGTTCGTGTTAATTATTACCCAAAAAGGGGTCCTGCTCTATTTGAACTATTGAGAGAGTAAAAAAGTTCCGATCCAAATTGTTGCCGGAAACTTTCTTCTCCCAATCTCTCCCATGAATCGGAAGGGTCACTTCCGCCATATGAGACTTTCTCAATGATATCGAAATCTCTCCGATATTCTCTATAAAACTTGTTAAAAAACTTCTCCCCCTGTTCATCATGATCGAACATGATATGTACTCGATCTACATAACGTTTAAGAAATGTGATCTGTTCAGGGTTCAACGTAGCTGTACCACAACACAGTGTATTTGGAAAGACCCTTTGCATTGGAAACAGATCAAAGATCCCTTCCACCAAATAAACTTCTCTAGTCTCCCATATATGAGGCATGGCCACATTAGTCCCAAAAAAGAGAGCGTCTATGTCTGCCCTCAGTGTATACAACTTCCAATAGTCTTTGATCTTGGGGTCTGGAGTTCTAATCTGAAGAGCCTTTTTAATTCCGATAGCATTGGTCATAGGGAAAAGGAGTTTACCTTTCAGCTTAACTCCTTTACCAGACTGCTTCCAATAATGCAACTCTTCTTCAGTTGCTTTCTTAGGATCTATATAAGGAGGCCACTCATCTTCTGGGATGTATCCTAAGTTGAGGTCTGTAATTTGATCTTCTGAAACTCCTCGGGACGCCAGATATCTAAGAGCTTTTTGGCTTTTAGATATGTGTTTTGCCCCTTCTTTAAAAATTTGGTCCAGATAAAACTTGCTCATTTCATTTCTCTCGTACTAATCGTTTTAGATATTCGTCTAATTCTTTTTCTGTCAATAACCTTTTCTGTGACTCTAACAACTCCTTCCAAGAAAGTAGAAGAATTACTGGACCTTGTGAGAAGTTTTAAACTGCATTCGTTATTGGGTTCTAAAACCATAATACAGTCTTTGATATTTAATCCTTTAAGGCGTGCTTTGAACCCTGTAGCATCTATGCTAGTAAGGTCTTCTGTATTTTGGAAACGATAATTACTCATTTGCAGACTCAGTATTATTATCCTCTTCCTCTACCTCTTCCCCTACTTCTTCTTCGGTTTCGTGCTCTGGCTCGGGGAGACGGACTACGACCACCCCTCTTTCTGCATTATGAAGGAAAATAGTAATATTCGTGTCAATTCTAGTTAATATCCCCACAAACGAGGGGTGCGCCGAAAAAACAATATAGGGTCCTAGAAATTCATTTAAGAATACTGGTCTGGTATCTAGCATCCCAACAACAAAATGCTCTTTTTCCCACTCTTTTAGAGTATTCAGATCCGGAAGTTCGGAAACTCCACCCTTACCTGAGGGATGAACCAATATACCAGTTTCTTGAAGGGCTTTATATCCTCTAGGACCACACATGATTTGAAACATGGAGAGATCATAGGTCAAAAAATACTCTTTGATGTCGTCGATCTCATTTCGAGTAAATGAATCCATCATGGCTACGCCGCCCCACTTATTTTCACAACCCTCTATAAATATCTGGTCGACCAATTCTGCATGAAACGCATCTTCATCCTGAGGCTCTAATTCAAAGAAATTGGTAGGGACACCTACCTTAGCGTTTCCTACACACTGAACCTTACCACGGGAAGTAGACACAAAAAAACTGTCTAGATCCTGATGAGGATTCATACGCATAGTGAGGGGAGTTTTTAATCCCGCCTTCTTCTCTTTCATTTTCTTGCGATGAACTTCCGTCGAAAGAAATTTAGTGAGTGCTGACATTAGTAATTACCCCAGTCCCATATTTCGGATTGCACAACTTATTCGATGAAGTTGAAAAACGAACCAGACCCAAAAGGCTTGATACCATTTTTGGTCCCAACTATAAACCTTCTCTTCTAGAACCCACTGTAATGCAGCTATGTCCTTATAGCTGTTGGCCACCACAACTTCATCTTCCAGTTTTTCTTCAAAGTCACTTTGAATGCTTTCCCTAGTATTTTTACAGGAAAAATAAGGACAGTTCTTGGCGGTTTCTTCATCATCGCAGATAAAACCTTGCCATTCCTCTGGGTTCTCCGCAGCAAGTAGACATAAACCTATCTCCACTTCCTCTCCCTCTTCATTGGTGGAAGTATGTCTATAGTTGTTTACACAGTTCTTAGGACACTGGCTCAATTTTTCCTTGTACTGACGAGACAGATACTTTCTCTTTACGGTTCTTAACTTCTTTTTAACTTCTTTATTAGAATGCATCTTATCCCTTTCATTAATTTGACTGTTTCGATAAAACTAAGGCTCCAGAATTATCTAAAGTAGCTTCATAGGCGGTGTCTGCATATTCCAGAAAACTTTTGTTGTGCGTTATCAGCAATACATCTATATCTAACTCATCACACATTTTCTGAATAAATTCTCCGGCATTTGGAACATAATCAGAAGATAAAGCCGCAAGACTTTCATCCAATATCAAGTATCGTGCTAATTTCTTTTTCAGAAGCACCAGAAGGCGCAGGAGAAGACTTTCGACGCTTGTTACCCCACCGCCAAAGCTTTGAAGACACTGACCTCTAATACCATCCTCAACCGTTTCAAAATCAACCCAGACCTTCCCCCTTTTCTGGTCTACGGCAACATCAAAAGATATATCCTGATCATGGAAAATTGTCTGTAAACCTTCGGTGACGATTTCAGAAAAACTCTCTGCATATTTATGAACGTATTTGTCAAGTAAGAATTTGAATAATTCTTCTACTTTTTCTAAAACTAAAATCTCTTCCCTAGATTCTTCTATCTCTTCTTTATAGGATTTTTCTTGTTTTACCAATACATCATAGGTGGCCGAAACTCTATCAGACCGCTTTATCAGATCTTCGTATTTATTTAGGTCTTCATCAAGCATTATTATAACTCCAAAAAAGCCCCCTCCCACTCTTTAAAGAAGGAGGAGGCCATTCACTTATAGTATGATGTCTTCTCTGAGAGTCATCAAGCAAACCTTAGTATCGCCTTCGGGAGTTTCCTCATAGAATTTGAGGTACTTCTCTGTAGGACTATATGCCAGATGAAAATCTTCTCCAAAAGATCCCAGTGCTTTCGTCAACAAAGGGTGTGCTGCTGAAAATTCCAAGTCAGCCTGACCTCTGGACCGATTACAGGGAACAGAAACCGTTGCGTTTTTTCTTTCCGCAAAAGTTCTCATACTCATATTGAGTACCGCAGTGTCTCCCGTACCCGTAACTTTTAGCTTCAAATACTTATCATTTTCATCTGCGGTAGCTAGAAGAGCGCCGATTGCTTGCTTCAGACGATCTTTATCTAGCGACCAAACATCTTCCTCTACCAACGTATCAGGAATTCCTTTGAACAAGGGAAGGTCATGACGTTGTTTAGAAAAACCAAAGAAAGAACCGGGGCTAGTTTCGAAAAAGAACACGGTATCTGTAGCTCGGATTTTAACTCGAAAGTCATCTTCTTGCCTTTTCAAATAAGTACGGGCAGGAGCGATCTGTTCTTGACCAATCTTCCAACCTGTATCAAGTTTGGGGCAACAATACAGCGCCATTAGTTTGGCGTCCGTACCAAAAAATTGACCGTCCCTTACCTGTGCTACTTTCAACTTTCCAGTTGGGTCTGAATTCGTAATAGAATCCGATACCATAGGAGAAACAAAACCAAGGGACTCTAGAATGGTTCCTACTTCTATCTCAGAAACAACCTCAGAGTTCTTATAAGCGGTTTCAAATCGCTTGGAGGGGAACTTGTTGTGGTCCTTAATGGAAGGGAAAGGACTTTCTACAGAGCCACATTTGAAAGTAACTTGATCCCCATTCAACCCAATCTCAATAGTATCTTCGATGACGTTAGAAATCCATTTAGAAAGACGAGACTCTTTTACCGCAAAAACTCCCTCACCTTTGGTTTCTTCTACGCCATCTTCGTCAGTGAGAACGATATTGGTATAGACCTGATTATTAGAGGCTTTGATTGTAAGCTTGTTTTCTTCTACTTTAAACAGGATCGAAGACGTGATCTCTCCATCTTTTTGTACAGATGAAGACAATACTTTCAGGCAATCCTGCAATACATTTTTATTAATTACTACTCTCATGGTAGTCTCCTATGCTTCTTTTACTAGTAATGATGATGAGGGGTTTAATTGTCATATTTAGACAAGGAATCTTCCACTTCGGAAAGGGCAGTCTCGAAAACTGCGATCTTTCCATTCAAGATCCTCTTTTTCTCTACGATCAAGTCCGGTAGGTCTTCCAATGAGAATCCCTTTGCCTCTGCTTTTTCATTGAGCTTTTTCAACTTTTCTTGGGCAGCATTAAGGACTGCCATTTTCTGAGCACGATCGTTAACCAACCGTTCTCTCTTTTCCTTAGCTTTTTTGATTCTATCTTCAAACTCTTTCTGTTCACTCATTTAGTATTCCTCTTCATTTCTTTGGGGTAAATTACTCGGATTTCAGACTATCAAACCCAATATGTGTTGGGCCTTTCTTCTTAAAATCTGCTTCGATTTGAGGTTTTTTGCTATTACTAGCCCTCTTTATCTTATTAGCTCTCTTCTGACTTTGACGCTCACTACAGATTTGTTCATAAGGACACCATTGACAGTGTGAATAATGTGGGTTAGCCTTGAAACGTCTTTTACGGATATCTTCAATGACTTCCTCGATTTCCATTTTTAATTCTTTGATCTTAGCCCGCTCTACTGGAATCCAATCCATTGCTAGTTCGGGATCATCTGCAAAACGATAAAAATAAAAACCCATTTTATCTGGTAGCTTTTTATAGCGGAGATAAAACATTAGGGCATAATAATATAGCTGTTGAACATCTACATATTTTTCGCGATGCTTCGAGGCTTTTCCATCAAGTAAAAGAACTTGTCCATCTTGGCGGCGGATAATAAAGTCGATATATCCCAACAAAAAATCCGAGGATCCAAAACGAACTTTAATATTCACTTCGCTCTTAGCATAAGGACCTAAGAAACCTTCTCTCTTGATCCCTTCCAGCACTTTTGGTACAATCTCATAACACTCTTTAAGAGGTTCTGTTGAAGTAGCAAAACGACATCGAGGATCATTGAAATCCACATAATTATCCGCAAGGAACTCATAGTAATACTTCTCAGTACGTTCAATTAGCGTGTCAGAGGTTTTTCCACCTCTTCTCCACAACTCATCGTTGTAAAAATCTTCATAAACCCTCTGAACTACCGATCCAATAATAGCATTATGCTTTGAATCCTTGACAGGAGGTTCTTGTTTTTTTACACGCTTCAAGTCATATTGCTTAGAGCAAGTTTTATATTGTTTAAACGCGCTATATGATAACCATATACCCATATTAGTTTACCTCTTAAAAGACACTTCCTAAACGTATAGGCGTGCCGGTTCAATTCCACTCAATTATCTTTAGGACTGGTCATAAAAAATTCTCCAATTCCCATTTCATCTGGTAATTCTTCTTCTGACTCCAAAGGAACATAGCGATCATCCCATTGATCATAGGTTTCCCTAGTATATTCTGCTAATCGTTCTTCTGCGATTTGGGCATACTCAGGATTAAGTTCTACTCCCACGGAATCCCTACCTAATTTTAGGGACACAAGTGCTGTGGTAGCTGCTCCCATAAAAGGATCGAGTACCGTACAAGGGACTATCTTGTGGTCTTCACAGGTACAGGTAGGTTCCCACCCTTTCTCTGTTCCTTTATAATTTTGGGAAGCAGAGTGCCCTTTTTTAAGTCGAGTGCCGTCATCGTTTTCGAGATCTATTTCTGAGGTTTCAAAACCGCCACCCTTGGTTTGAGGGGTAGGAACTCCTTTTTTACCAAGGATACCTTCAGGGTTTCCGGGATGATCCATTTGACGGACATAAGGTGCGCCGCATTGAGAACAACATCCTTTCTCAGAAGTTCCCGCTTTCACACAAGGTTCTACTAACGATTCAGGTGCCGTTGCGAAATGAGCACCCCTATAAGAACTTGTTCCTATACACCAAACGTTTCTTCGGTTCCGTCCCCCAGCTACAGGAGACATAGAGGGCATACTTACTCCATTTCCTGAATACGCCATATTTTCACTGTCCGCATAACTACCCACGTGTCCCATCTCTTTTCTTTCTTCCCAGGATCCCCTTCCGTCAATTGCAGTAGCGGGTGTTTCCCTAATAGCAACATGGTCGTAGAAATATTTTTCAGACTTGGTTAGGAGGAAAAGGGACTCCGAGGATGTAGTGCATCGATCCTGGACTGATTCCGGCATACAAGTACCAACATGTAAATTCATGTTGTCTAATGCTGCTCGGGCTTTTTCGGGAGAGATTCCTGCCATTCTCATGGCCTTCCAAGCTTCATCTTGAAAATCATCCTGACCACTTATACCCTTTGCCCATGTTATTTCTTGTCGGAGATACCAACCGTCTGCTTGTAATGCAAAAGCAGCGCGCCAGGGAATACCAATGAGATCTTTTGGTTTGATCACACTGTGCCCCCCTAAATTGGCAGAGGCGGATTCAAAATGATATTTGCTTTCATCATTTTTTCCACTTACATTTCCGTTATGAGACTTGACTGTCTTACGGTTTCCCCTTGAGTATGAGTCCCCTATATTCAACCAAAGAGTTCCATCCCCTCTTAGAACTCTTCTTGCTTCTCTCATTACTTCTGTGAGTGCAGCAACAAATTCTTCGGGGCTTGGCTCCATACCTATCTGAGCATCGTTTCCATAATTTCTAAGCCCAAAATACGGTGGGCTTGTCCAAATCATATGAACACTTTCATCTTCCAGAGTCTTTAACTGCTCTCGACAATCCCCTACCAATATTTTCCAGTCTTTTTTTGTCACGATAATCTCTCTTAATCCTTTAAAGCGAAAACAGCATGTTTATGTCTCCAAACTTTATAGTTTGATCCGGTGAGTGTCTGGAGGTTTTTGACAGTGAATCCCTTTTGGAACGTTCCTGTTCTAGTTAAAATGCCATCATTGAAAGGAGTACCATTCCCTGTAGGGATATTTTTTGGATGTCTGACTGCAATTAATACCTTGGTTCCCAACTTATTGAGATCCGATATAACTTCTTCTCGTTCCTGAGGATCCTCTATGACGTTAAGAACATAAGAACAAAGGACCCAATCAAAGTGACCTTTAGGTCGATCTGGAAAGTAATGAGGATCATATCCTAGAACTTCCCAACCGCCCTCAGAAAAGGCTTCGATGTCTTTGCCATGTCCACAACCATAATCCAAAATAAAGGAAGGTTCTTCGTTCTCCATAAGCCATCGACAAGGCATTGAGGCATTGCTTCTACGCATAGCAGTTTTGTATCAGGGAATAATATCAGTCATTATCTAACATCGCGTCTTCGAGATACTTAATTGCTTTGCTCTGTACTTCACCTCTAAAAGATGAAAGCGATCGGATGGTGGTAAAAATATCATCCTCATCCTCATCTTCTGCGCTAGCAGTTAAAGAGGAGATGAATTGGTCGATATCTCTTTTCTCATTTTCGAGACGGCGGTGTCTCTCTAGATCAAAAATGTTATCGCTATCTTCCACTTCATACTCAATAGCTTCAGTATTAATAGAGACAATTCCTTCCACATCTTTGCCTATCTCAATATATCCGAAACGTGGAATGCGAGTCAGGTTATCCTGTACCAAAGAACCCCGAGTCATTGACCCTAGATTCATAAAGGTAGTTCCCTGAACCTTCTGAATACCTTGGTCCACATGAAGGTGGCCAAATACAAATAAGTCTGGGCTGCATTCCGATAGGTCAAAATAGGAAAGGCTTTCTTCTGTGCCCGCAAATAGTAACTCTCCTTTGGGAGTTGCACTTGCATGAACACAGGCGATCAAAACATCCTCATCTCCCCTATCAACATCAAAATCCTTTGGTTCATAATCGCTTCTATAGGGGAATCCCAGAACTCTCACTTTCAGATCCCCATCTTCAAAAAGGTGATCTGTCATCTGCGTAAAAATGCCTGCGGAGAAAAGAACCTGTAGAGGTTGCCTTTCCAAATAATTGATATTGTTATAGGGAAAATCATGGTTGCCGGGATTCTCATAGATCGGACAGTCATAAAACTGACGATGCAAATCAATAACCCTTCTCACCATTTCATGCGAGTTCTTAGTAGCTGCTTTAGCATGGAAGAAATCACCATTGTCTAGAACAGCATCACAGCCCTTACTAGAGGCAAAGATCCCCACTTGCTTGAGCTTGTCTAGGCAAGTGGTTAAGTAATCGTCTACGCGGCTCTGAGGGGCTTTGTCATGGACATGACAGTCTGTACGCACTGTAAATTTAATCATTCCCCTACCTCAACTCCACAGACGGGACATTCTCCCGCGTCTACTAATATAGAATGTACTTCGTTGGCTACATCTTCTATATCCGAATTCAACGTTTCAATTTCGGACTTTAATTGGGGTATCGAATCCAAACATCGCTGAGAATCTTCTAATAATTCTTCCAATTCTTGATATTCATCATAAAGCTCTTGAATATCATTAGGCTCTGGGATATCAATATCAACTAGGCCGTCATAAATAGCCACATCTTTTTGAGCAGAGGTAACATGACTTTGGAAAACCGTTAACGTTCTTAGGAGGTTGATCAAATCAGCTTCATCGAAAGTTGGAATTTCAATATTGGAAAGACCCTCATATCTCTCCACAATCAAGGTCTGTTCTGACGATATATCGTAAAAAGCTTCAAAAGCTTTGAGAGCAGAAAGGATACTGTCTCCATCCCATTTAGGAATAACTAATTCTTCTAATCCGGTAAGGGACGTTACAATGAGATCAGCTTCATCTTTCTCTTCTTTAAGGGTATCTAGGTGACGAATGTCTTCTTTAAATTCGCCTATATCATGATGCTGTGTTTTTAATTCTTCTACTTGTCTCATATCGTCCTCTAACTCGTCATAATTCTTTAACTCTTCTTGCGTGGACGCCAGATCCTTTTCTCTTAGTCGTACTACTGAGTCCAGGTTCTTACGGTCTTTCTGGCAATTTCGGAAAGCTACTTGAACCTCAGACAGACGCCCAATATCTGAAATAATCTCAGCTGCTTCGGATCCTGTAACTTTTGAAGGGTCCAAAAGAAAAATTGGATTAAACTGAGAAGCTACTTGAACACTGATCTTGGACCTACTAGATTCGATATCTCTAAACCCAGCTTCCCCAATATGTTCGGGTGATCCACGTCCAACATTTTCTAATTTTTCCCCATTAATTTCATAGTCGTTATGCCCTCCCCCTTTTTTCCAAAGGAGATCTATTTCAGGACATTGGATATGAACTTCGGTATGGTGTTCATCTTTACGAACAAAGGAATCACCTTCCAGATTAGTAAGAGCGCCGTCTATGGCTCTAACAATTGCACTTTTCCCTATATTAGAACGCCCTACAATGGTAGTGAAACCCTTGATCTCTAAGTCTACTTCTTTGATACTTTGAAAATTTTTAATCTTTACTTTCATGATAGTGATCCCTCTTTTCTAATTACATAAAAATCCCCCACACCCATAAAGGCATGGGGGATTTAAAAGAATCACTCGTCCTGATCTTCATCGTCTCCCATATCATGTTCTTCTACCATGATATCGTCATCGCTTACCTTACCCGCCTTCTTAAAACCTTTGGAGAAGGAAGCAACTTGCTTAACGATCTCCTGGAAATCATCGGGATTTTCCAATAGATATTCACGAAGGTTTTCCTTACCTTGTTGCTTGACTTCTTCGCCTTGCGCGTTGGTGAACGTGTACCAAGCTCCACCTCTCTGTAGGACATTTCGAGAGTCTGCGATGTCAATAACAGAACGGACATTATCAATACCCTCTCCATAGCGGATTACGAACTCCCCACTATGTCCCTGATGCCGACTAACTTTGTTCTTGACATTCTTGGCACGAACAATATTGGAAATAGGCTGCTTGTCACTTTTACCTGTCATCTCATTTTCAACCTGAGAATATTCAGTTCTGCAACGTTTGACCATCAGTCTCAGAGAAGCATAGTATTTGAGAGCACGCCCTCCACTAGTTTCTTCGTCAGGACCCGTATCATACATGGAAGTCTTGATTCTTGACCTCAACTGATTGATATAAATTAGAGCAGTTCCGCTTTCCTCAATCCCTTTTACAATCTTGGGAAGAAAGGAACTCTGGAGACGGGCAATGTGACCAAGCTGACCTGTAGAAGAAACGTCGTTATCTTCAATGTCTTTTTGGGGCTTCATAGCAGCCACAGAGTCAACGATAATTAAATCAACCCCACTCTCTGCCATCGCCTTGATGATCTCGGCACCTTCCTCCCAGTGAAGAGGCTGGACCAATAGAAAGTTTTCACTTTGGATATCCAAACCCAAATCCGCAGCATAAGTAGGAGCGAAAGCGTGCTCATAATCTAGAAAACAAACAGACCCTCCTTCTTTCTGACATTGAATGGCAGTGTGAATGGCAACCGTGGTATTATGACTAATGAATCCATTGGACCAGAACGAGTGAGTTTCTGGAAGGCTCACGTCGAAAGTGGGAACATCTTCTTCGGTATCAATAGAGACAACAGGGGAAAAGAAATAGTCCTTATCCAAAAGATCCTGCAACTGGCGCGCTACTCTCATCCCTTCTGGATTAGTTCGACCCTCTAAAACTTCCAATATAGAAGCTAGACGAGTTCGGGAAGGATTAGCTCTTCCTGACATATAGTCACCAAAGAGACGATTATCGCTTCTATTGGTTCCCTCAGTATGAGTATAAAGAGTTTTCAGAAGACCACTAATATTAGGTACGCCGTCAACATTGGAATTGAAAGGTCGATCACTAAAATTAGCAATAGACTCTTTTCGTTGTTCCGAAATGAATCCAATCTCTTCTGCATATCGAGAGGCATATTCTCCTGCCCAGGTCAATCTCCAATAGTCATTATCCGGGTAGTTTTTCACCTTCTTCTCACTGAGGACACTAAGGTATCCCATAGAAAGGAGAATCAATTGAACTTGATCCAAAAGCTCTTTGCTAGCAGAAGTTACTTCGATAGCTCTCTTAGTAGAGTCAATATGGCATTCTAAGTCCACATAAGCTCTCAGAAACGCTTCCTGAACTTTGCGAGTACCTTGACGTACGCAAAAGGGAACTTCCTTTTCAGAAGCTACCACGTAGTCCAGACCATATTTGGTTGCTACCTTATCTCTAAGAGATGTAGAATTGATATGATGGTCAATTGTATCGGAATCAGATTTGGAATAGGAAAGGATCGGGGTAGAGGACCCAAATAGATTCTTAGTAATCTGATAATAATCCGAAATAATGTCTTCGTCGCTATTGGAAAAACCAATGCGATCTTCAGAAGTAAGGGAACCGTCCGCTACCAAGTATCCCAACCAGCGAGATTCTTCTTCTGAGATTTCACATTTGGAAGGAAAATTTCCTTTGGACATTAGGACCAAAGCATCTCCTACTCTAATATCTTCTGCATTCTTCCAGACGATATTTCCTTCAGGGGACATAACTCTGAGAGGATGATTTCCAGTTACTCCAACTTTCATTCCCAGTTGGTTCTGGATGTCAAAGACTTTCTGTTCACCATTCCAGGTCAAATGAGAAGTGGATTCCATTTCGCCATTTTCATTTAGAAGACGAACTTCGTGTTCTTCGATCTTCTCAGTAGTTTCGATAGGCTTTCCGCATTTCTCGAAAAGTTCTTCGATAGTAAGCATTCCATATTCGGAATGAACGTAAGTGCCCGCACGGACGCATTTTCCCGAGCCTTCTGGGCCGAAGATCTCAGTGATCCTCCCCCTTGGGATTCCAGGACACCTCTTCTCACCGCCTTCGGTTCGATATCCACCAATAAGGTAATCTAACACAATAGAACCCGTAGGAATGCAAGGAATTGGCTCTGTGCCATCCCCCATTTCTACAACGGATTTTTTCATGTCAACAATTTTACTTTTCTTTAGGGATTTGAGAGCTTTTTGAAGATTGCTCATAATATTCCTCGTTTCGTTTTAGTTCTGTGATGGGTTCTTGACTTTTGCTGTCATTACCCTTAACGTATTAGACCTATCTAAATATGCCAATCTTTATTCATCATCTTTATCAGTATCATAAAGATAATCATATTTAGATGTGTCTAGTTGATAATGCTTGTCTCCTTCTTGATAGATAATTCCCACTTTATCTACCCTTCCGGTATCCTGTTTAGTTACAGTCTTAGCAAACATGTGGTGTTCTCGGGGAGTCAAGTCTTCTTCTTCGATTTCTTCTAAAAGAAAGAGCCTAAATCTCCATGCAAGCCAACCAATAATAATAGCATCTGCAATATTATGGTTCATTCTAGTTTGAGCATCTAAAAGCATCTTAGCTGCATCTACCATATCGCTTTTGAACATTTTTCCGGAATCGTCTAAAATACCTCTAGCATACGATTTAATTCTTGTGGGAAGAAACGTTGCAAAAGGGATTCGATGATTAAAACAGATCTCAGAAAATGAGATCCAAATAGGGTATAGACCTGCGGACCATGAAGCATTATGAGGAGGTATTTCAATCCCAACATAGTCGGGCTTGTATTTCTCTACTACTTCCTTTATTCCTTCTCTTAGCTTGGCATAGCGAACAACAAAAAACTCTTTGGACTTCGTTTTAATACGGCCAGAATCAATGAGACGATCCTCACCTTGTTTGGACATATCAAGTACCGCCCATCCAGTGTCCGTTAAACTTGGGTCTATCCCCATTACGATCATAAATCAGATCCTCATAACTTCCTGAAAGCTTTGCTAAACAGGTTAGGTTGGTTTCGGCGTTCCCACTCTTCCCTCATAAGGTCAACGACCTTGTGTGTAGGATGAAAGGGGAACTCTCTTTCCTCATAAGAATCTTCCAGTGCCGAAACTGTCTGATTATATAGCTCTTTATCAGATATCGCAGCGAAGCGAAGCCTCTTATTGTACTCTTCTTTTAGATGATTAAGATGAGAAGGGTTGGTCGCGTTTAGTATCGTTTTGGGCATAATAGTGGCCCCTCGTATTTGTTTTAGGATAAAAGAAAAAGGGGAACCCGGTGCGGGCTCCCCTTAAGAGTAAACTTTAGCTTACTCAATTCCCGCCATCAGGTCGTCATAATCAACGTCTGAGGAGGCATCTGGGGCAGGTGAAACATCGTCCCCAAAGTGGTCCTTCAATTCGTCAATTGGAACTTCTCTCCCGATAGAGAGACGATCTTCCATCGCCTCGACAGTTTCGAGAATCTCCTGACGGAGTGTATCTCGTTGCTGCCAAATTGCTTCTTTTGGCGAAATTCGGAAAGTTAATTTCTGAAAGGTGTCATCCTCGCAGTCGACTTTCAGATCATATTTGGTAAGAGGGAAGTCCCCATGTAGATTTGCCATCTTACGGTATTTATCTTCCCCGAAAGTCCATGGCTTAACATCGTACTCAAAAGGCTTAATAGGATTGCCTTGTCGATCCGTGCGATATTGCACGATAAAGGTTCCAATTTTTCTTTTGGGGGGTCCCAACTTAGATCGAAGGTAATCATTATCTAGGATATATCCTTTACCCTTAACATAATGAATCTCCTCTGCTACCATCTTTGGAGTATCCTCGTCACTCATTCTCAATTCGCCGGTTTGTTCATCCTTGTAAAACCAGCAAAACGAAATGAGGTCGGTTCTGTTACGCTCTCCTCGATAGTATTCAATGTCTCCACCAGACATAATCTTTTTGTCGTTTTTTCCAAATCCAATCAAATTGCTACTCATGGTTCATCTCCACGAAATGTGACTTTGCTAGGTTAGGACGGGGCATAGTATGCAGGTCTTTACCATTGCTTATTCACTTGTTTTTTATTATCCTCTTTCGAGGCTGACCAACCTTTTGTTGGTCTATTATAGTAACTATCAACACTTAATTGATATTCACTTTTTATGACTTTTTTTACACTTTATTTTAGTGTCATGTTGGAAGTCACTTCAGGGATCAGACTTCTTCTGTTTCCGCATCTTCTTCAGAATTTTGATCTTCTACGCAACATGCGAGTCGAAGATCAACATTTACGGGGTCTTGCTCTCCCTTAGAGATAGCAAGGACTTCGCCCCTGGCTGCGTGAGCAGCTTTCTTAACTGTCATAAGAGCTTTGCGTGCTCTAGTAGCAGAAACCTTCGTCTTAGCCGAGTAGGCGTCTCTAAGGTCGTCTGCTGCTTCTTCGAGTGCTTCGATCAATTGTTCCACTGATGTTGCCATGGTATTACTCCTGTTGTTATTTTAACTTTTCATTATATGCTCTACACAGTTTCTATGTAAGCACTACCCGAACGATTCAATGACATTCGGATATTCCAAATAAACCTAAAAAACTGCTCTTAAATGCCGCTTAGTAGGTCTTCTACATCTACTTCATCTTCAAATACGGCAGACGATTCCTTACTGGGATTAGCATCCATCCCTTCCAAAACCGTATCGAAATCCGTATCATCTTTTTCACCTTCGCCCCCAAACAATTCATCATAATCTTCGGGAACTTCGGAGTTCTCTTCTACGGGCAGCATGGTATCAAGATCAATATCTTCATCCTTCATGGGAGTTGAGGAATCTGATTGGTCTCCCCAATCTCCACCGATCTTAATCTCGTCCTCTACCAATCTAATTTGAAGTCTTACATCTCTGTTAATATCTTTCAGTTCTCTAAGTTTAGATTTAATGATCGTTTCTACATGTCCCAAATCCGTCAGGTTGGCATTACAATCATTAATCTCATCTTTGAGATCTTGAAGAAGATCGCCTACTTTGGCTTCTCGGTCTCTAACCGATGAAAGAGAAGTGACCTTAGTGTCATTAGACATTAAATCATTGGACTTCATTTCATACTCAGCTTCCAACTTTCCAAGTTGTCTTTCATATTTAAGCTGCTCCCGGCTTACTTCCCGCTCAAACTTCTGAATCGTATTTGTCATATTGCGAGTTTCTGCTACCATGTTGTTTAGAAATTTTGGACCCCTTTGAATCGGGTCATAATCTAAATCAACATTGGATTCTTCAATTATTTCAAAAATATCTTCTATGCGTTTATCGTCCACTCTCTACCTCCATCGCAGTTTCTTTCAGGGCGTCGGTATTTACCTCTGATTTCTTCTGCAAATTTTCAATGAGCATCCCATAATTTTTGGACACTGCATTCTGTTCCACCTGAATTTCTCTGAGATCAACGGATCTTCTAGATCCTAAATCTGCGTACAAATCTTTAGTTACTCGTTCCGCTAAGATAGCCTCTGCCATCCTAGCTTCCTCCATTGACCAACCCTCATCTTCACCACACTTAACCGTGTATGAGACGAATGAAGAGCTCTTGATACCACTATTACGGGTTTCAAGGGAAAAGGAAGACGTTATTGTCTCCACTCTCATGCTATCTTTAATTGTATTGGGGTCTAAAGGTTTTGTAGAAGTCATCTTATCCTCTCGTTATAATTCGTGTAGTGACGCATCACCACAGGAACGAATGAGAGGGGTTGATTACTTCCCAAAAAGTTCAGAAAGTTCTACTTCTTCGGGGATCTCATCTTCGCTTTCTAAGGGTATATAATGTTCATCTAATTGATCATACGTTTCTCTAGTATATTCAGCTAAACGATCTTCTGCTATTTGAGCGTACTCAGGATTCAATTCAATTCCGATCGAGTTTCTACCTAACTTCTCAGCGACAAGTGCAGTTGTAGCTGCTCCCATGAAAGGGTCTAAGACTGTACAAGGGATAGGTTCATTAGGTTCACATTCGCAAGTAGCTTTCCAACCTTTTTTAATAACCTGCTCTAAAGGTGCTCCACATTCAACGCAGCATCCACCTGCTGACGTTCCTATCTCGATGCATTTCGTTACTAGTGCTTCGGGTGCCGTAGCAAAATGAGTGCCCCTGAAAGGCTTTGTGGGGATACACCATACATTGCGTAGATTTCGTTTTGGGGTCATTTCACATTGATCTTCATTTCCTCTAACCACATTAGCACCTTTATAGGATAAGCGCGCCTGTCTCTTAAAACCATTTCCAGAAGGAGGGTCACTTACGCTTGCTTCTTTAGCTGCGATATAGTCATAAAAATATTTGCTTGACTTTGAAAATAGGAACAGATGTTCATGCGCACTTGAAGGACGATCTCGGACTGATTCAGGCATTGGGTTTCCAGCGTAAAGATCAAGATCTTTCGTCATTCTAGTAGCTACTTCCGGACTGACTCCGTTATTGATAGCTACTTCATAAACCCTTTGAGCGAAGTCATCTTGACCACTAATTCCTTTGGCCCATATAATATTTTCCAGCTTTTTTTATCCGTCACTTGAACCTTCCGGGTTTAGCATGTGTTCTAGTACCTCAATACTTCTTTTGGTATTAGACGGAGTGTCGCGCTTTCCGATCCGGTCCATTAACCCTTCAACCACTTCTGAAAAATTAGGGTGTCTTTCACCTTCAGAACTCACAGAATACCAATGACTATACCCCTCCCTATCCCTATAAAGGGAACCTCCAAATAATTGGAGAGATCCTGCCCAGGTTTGTGAAGCGATGTGAAAATCTAAACTGAACTTAACTAACTGGTCCAGTGTTACATTATATATTTCTATATTACTAAATTCTAGGTTTTCTTCTATTGTTACTCTACAGTTAGGATAGTGATCTTCCCTGTAGTTTTTGATCCTATCTTTCATTTTCCCTCACTTGATAAGTTTTCTTAATTTCTCTCCGAATGCGGTATTTCTTTGGGACACTTCGTCATTTTGAATTGCTCTTCTCAGCGCCGACCATTCCCCGAAAATAAATACCTTCTTTTTGGCTCGGGTAACCGCAGTATAAAGTAGGTTTCTTTGAAGCTGAATGGAGAACTTGCGATGGAAGGGGAAAATTACATAGTCATATTCTTGTCCCTGGGCGCGGTGGATTGTGACTGCATATGAGAGCATAAGCAGACCTTTCGCTTTCTCATAAGGTATGTCGAGAAGCCGGGGAGAAGGCTCATCAAAAAGCTTGGTTCTGATTTTCTTAGCTTTTTTGTCTACCTCATAAATCTTTCCCACTTCTCCATTGAACACATCCAGATTATAGTCATTTTCCACGATCATTATTCGATCTTCCTCTCGAAAGAACTTGCCCTTACCCAAATTGACTTCTCTTTGACTCTGTCTTGGATTAAGAGACTCTTTAATCTTCTCATTTAAAATATCAACTCCCAAAGGACCTTTGTAAGTAGGACTAAATACCTGGAAAGTGGCGTCACCTTTACCCTTGTAAATCTTCTCTACTACATGAAGAATCCCCGACACAATTTTATCAGGGTCACTTTCTTCGATGAATCTGAAATCGGTTTTGGAAACCGTTGGGTCCCCAATCAACAGTTCCTTTCCTTGTTTGATTCTATGAGCGTTAACGACAATATCCGAAGCGCCCTGTTGACGGAAAATTTCGGTTAGATTAACTCTGTGAATTTTTCCGGAGTTAATCATTTCATGCAAAACATTGCCTGCACCCACTGAGGGTAGTTGATTATCATCCCCCACAAATACCAGAATGGTAGAAGGTTTAAGGGCAGATAACAGATGATACATCAAGTTCTGGTCTAACATTGAAATTTCATCAATGAGAACGGCGTCCGTAACATACTTGTTTTTCTCATTGAACTTCCAGCTTCCGTCTGGAGAATATCCAAGGGTCCTGTGAATGGTACCTGCGTCTTCCCCTACGACGGTAGAGAGTCGTTTAGCAGCAATTCCAGTAGGACTCATCAGTTTGAATTTCTTGCCGCTTTGTTTGAAAAGGCGGACAAGAGCCTTGGAAACGGTAGTTTTCCCTGTGCCCGGCCCCCCTGTTACTAGCAAAACCTTGTTCTCATTTAAGTCTCTAATAGCGCTTTCTTGCTCGTCACTAAACTGGAATTTATAAATCCGTTGATATTCTTCAATAAAATCATCGGTATTGATTTTGAGATCGTGGTCGTCGTCACTAAATTCTGAGAGCATACGAGCACAGTTCATCTCTACTTCATAATTCCATTTCAGATAGACCCGATCATCTTCCAATACAATTCGGTCTTTTGCCTCTCTTTCTTTTAGTGCAGCTTCCACATCGTTCTGTCCTAAGAATCTTCCAAAGGGCTCTATACCCTTCTTAGCAGGCATTCGATTAAGAGCCTTGTGTAGACCACTCTTATTTAGATAAAGGTGCCCTCGTTGCTCTGAGGCCACTGTGATAAGGTATTCAAGGAGGGAAGCGATCCGAAACTCTGAATCGGGTGCAAATCCCATCTGCAAAGCAATCTTATCTGCGGCAGGAAATGATACGTTTTCAACTAGGGCTAACTCATAAGGATTATTCTGGATAATATCCAGTGTCTTCTCGCCCAATGTAGCATAAATGCTTTTGACTAAATACGAAGGTAAACCCATTCCCAAAAGAGCCTGAGATACCTTACCAAACATTCGGGCTTGTCTCCATTCCCTAGCAATGGCTTCTGCTTTCGTATCAGATAGAAAATCTAAATCCCGCAAAGCGTCAGGTTCATTATCAAGGATATCAAATACTTCATCCTCCCCGAAGTGCCCAACGATCTTACCTGCTACAACAGGACCCACTGAGGGCAACTGTGCTGCAATATAACCTTCTTTGGCTTCTCGACCGTCATAGATAGGTTCATAGGATTCTGCTTTAAACGTATATCCATATTTCGGGTGTTTTTCCCACTCTCCTTTAACTTTTATTTCAACTCCAGGATAGATACGAGGGCTGAAAAAATAGCCTTTGATCTTGGCATTTTTACCATTACCTGCATCAAGGTTGAGAGCCTGAAAAATATAAAAGTCCGAATCCTTATCTGAAAAGTAAACTTTAGTTACTCGGGCGCGAAAAGATTTGGTACGGGTTTGTGATAGGCTGGAAAAATTCATTTAGTGACCATTACCTGTGAGATCTTATTGGAGATGTTAAAAATATCTAATTCTTTAACGCTTTAGAAAGGGATCCTGTTCCAAAAAAGGGTGAAGACCTTTTCCAGATCTCCACCCTTCTTATCCCCTCATTCCTGTAGTTAAATCTTAACGAGAAACACTTACACTTGTACTTGTATTTGGAGGTACCAAAAAGTCTTGACCCAGATAATAGACCGTACCCTGTCCAAGTGAATCCGCAATGGCCATTTGAACATCAGCATCTTTATGAAGACGTAAATATTCCAAATAGGTGGGAGTCAACTGTGTTCTAATGGCTTCGATACCTTCTGCTCCTTTTTAATTATACTCAGTTGCTTCGCCACCACGTACCAGATAAGATTCTGATACGTTTTTCAAAATTACACGTCCCAGTCGCGGGTGCTGGCGTTCCTTGATAGGTTTAATTACTACACCTTCACGGATATGAAGTTCATCCCCTGTAACTTGTTCTTGACCATCAGTGATATCCTCCAATACTTCTTCGGAGAAGGGACCTCTATAGAGAACAGGAACTCCAGGAATATCATACGTTTCCAGAAAAGCGTCTAAGTCTTCTACGTTCAAATAATGACCATCGCTTTCGTATCCAATATGAACATCGAAAACTGCAAGCCCGATCTCAGAGGAGTTTCCGCCGTATGAGAGGTCCTGGATACCATAAACTTCGCCAAGAATAAAGACCGGTTTTCCGTAGAACTCTACAGCTTGTTCTAATTTCTTGGGAAGACCCTGCTGTCGGGCAGCTTTCAGATACAGGTTATCTTTGTTTGCAGTAGAGTTAGGCTTGAATACCAGACCTTTAGAACCTAATCCTTTAGAGGCGACCACTAGGGGACCATACTCGGGATCCTGATCTTCTTCAAGAAGAAAACCTGCTTGAAAATTTGTACCGTGAATTTTTTCTGTAATACAAACTTCTTCTCCGTCTTCCAGTACCTCTGGAAACCGTTTGATATTTTCAAGATCGTATTTCATGGTTTTGGCAGGTCCCAAGGCATATACCTCACCACCCATATCCAAAGGAATCTTCGGGACGTATTTTTCGATTCCCAGTTCTTCGGCCACATCCTGACCTTCCTCCCATTCGGATCTGGCTGGGTAGCAAAGTCCCTGTGAAAGAACACCACGTAATCGAGCAGCCTTAACTCTATTGCCCTTAGATCCAGCTAATTTCCCTTCCAAACCCATTTCTTTCAAAATAGGATTAGGGACAATAGATCCTTCTGGAAAATAGGCAACAAGATCCCCATCCTTGAATTGGTCTTTTCCGACAATAGACTTGAAATTGGTACCAACGATTTGAGCAATTTCAAGTCGGTCAGCATTGGGATGATTTTCAATACGAACTTTAACTACTTCTACTACAAATTCTGCCATTTTACTACCTACTATTATCTTTATGTCAATAAGTTATTCAAATCTCCACTCATCTCCCTAAGGAACTCTTTTGCTCCGATGACCGCCTCTTTTTCATTTTTATAAGAATTACTAGTTTCTAAGGCATACGTAGGGAAACTTATAGAAAGGACCACTTCATCCTTCCTCCTCTTAAATCGAATTTGAGGCATCAAGGTAGAAGACCTTACATCATATTGTCCAGAATTACCAGAGGAAAAATTAAATCTAGCAGGATCCATTTTTCCATTCCACAGAGCCAGCCTAAGATTTTGGATCTCCGTACCGTTTTTAAGGTCTTTATCATGGCTTCCATCTTCTCTCATGACTAAGGTAGCTTCTCTAGGATATATAATAGTACGGTTACTATCCTTGGGATCTCTAGCAGATAAAAGACCCTTTATCCATTCACCACTTACCACAAGTAAGGTTCCTTTGGATAAATTTTTTGTCTTTTTCACTAAGCAAACGATATCATTCCTCTTGGGATCCTTAGAACCGTCTGCATACAAAAGATCATCTCCTTCTGGAACATAACTATACCAAGTAGGATGTCCAAAAAAGATTTTATGACATTGAGTACAGATAGTCTCCATTGGTGAGCACCAACCATAAGAACAGCGGATACATCTATGGTGATAAGGATTTGTCATAGGTTGCGATCCCTTCGTTGGACCTCTTTTACCACACTATCCTCAGGTAATCGATCTGCCATGACTCTGGGGCATGAGATATATTCAGGAGGGTCATCGCTATATCGTGCGATCAAAGAACTATGACACGAATAGAGGTCATAAGTTAGGCCTCCGTGTTCATACTCACCAAGGAAAGTACATTTATCACAATCATGTTCGTAATTCTTTTTCATTCAACTTTTCTCCATCATAGCAAAAAGCTCATCTTCTCCAATGATGGGAGTCTCATACTTATGAGCTTTTTTAGCCTTGGATGAAGTAGAAGTCTTATCATTACATACTAAATAGGTCAAGCTCTGTGAGACACTTTTCTTCACATCCCCACCATTATCCTTGATCATCTTCTCGATGACCTTACGAGGCTTGTCCAGCTTTCCAGTAATACAAAAAGACATACCTTTCAAAGGACCTGCATTGGAAACGATGCTCACATAGTTTAGCAAATCTTCAATCATGTCTTCCCGATCTTTTAATCCTTGAACCAGTGAAGAGGCTTTCCCTTCCCCAACTCCTCGGGCGGCAGAAATTTGAAGTACCGAAGAAGTTCGGATTTGGTCCAATGTATCCTGACCCGATTTCATGACCTTCTTAATGGTACTATTTGAACAGATTGGAATATTGAGTCCTCCCAAAAACTGATCCAAAGTGACCTCAGTTCTGGAATGCAAAAGGTCCAATAGCTTATTGGCAGTTTTCAACCCTACAATAGCTCCTCCCGTATTTTGAAGATTAGCAATGTCATCAGGATCTAATCGGTAGAGATCTGCAATCGTAGTAACCAAACCTTCTTCTACCAGAGCGTTTAAGACGAACTCTCCCCAGTCCAAAAGGTCAAGGGAAGCTACCCATGCCTTTAGAGTGCCGGATACCCTAGAAGGGCATTCAGGAGACTCACATGCGAGATATTTACCGTCTACTACCAACGTAGAAGAACAGGACGGACAGTGTGTAGGGATATCAAGGATCCCTTCCGAATTTTTCTTAATGACTTCTTGAACTCTGGGGATCACGTCATTAGCCCTTTTTACCAGAATATCATCTCCAATATTCAACCCTAATTGTTGGATATAAGAAACATTGTACAAAGAAGCTCTTTGCACTTCAGCGCCTACCAACGTTACCAGGTCAAAAACAGCGACAGGGGTTACTCTTCCCGTATTACCCACTTGCCAGATTACTTCTTGGAGAGTAGATGGTGCCACTTCTGCGCTAAATTTAAGAGCGACAGATCCGTGTGGACGTCGGTTTCGATCCCCTGCCCGATTAAAAACCTTTTGGTCGTGATATCGAATGACCAGACCATCAATTTCATAGAACAATTCATCCCTGTGATGGTCTTCATAGGCGACATAGACCTCTCCAATTTCTTCCATAGACAAAGGACCTCCATGTCCTGGAGTCATTAGATCACAAGAATCAATGAAGATAAACTTTTCGGTTTGATCTTCAAAGTTGTAACCGTCAATGAAAGCTTCGTAGACATAGACCGAAAGATATTCGCACCTTTTTGCTTTTTCACGAGACTCTACTCTGGCCAGACCTGATGCAGCATTTCGGGGATTAGAATAATCTTCAAAATGAACATCAAACCAGTCGTGCGTTAGGACGATCTCTCCCCGAAAAGTGCCGGTAATGGGTTTAGACTGTGGATTAGGGGGTTCAATATGACGGGGAACTCCACGCATCAAAACTACGTTGGCTATGATATCTTCTCCAAGGTGGCCGTCTCCCCTAGTAACCGCAGAAACCAATTTACCTTTTTCATATTGAAGAGCAATAGAAATTCCATCCATTTTCTCGGACCAGAAAAGGACTTTTTCTTCGGAAAGATCTGAGGCTTGTGATCTTAGAGCAGGGCCGCTCGATTCCAACCATTTGCTCATATCCTCTAGTGAGTTAGCCTTGTTTAGCGAACCCATAGGAATAACATGAGGAACTTTTTTCCACTTGGTCTTAGTGTCTGCTTGCGCTCCGACATTAGCGAGGATTGAGGAATCGGGATGAAGGTCTCGGAGTTCATCTTCTAGAGCATCGAAAGCTTGGTCACTGATCTCAGGATCATCGTTATAGTACGCTTCTCGATGGTACTCAATCAGTTGCTCTAGCTCTTCAATTCTATTTTGATCACTCATTATAGATTTTTCCTTTATTTTGAATTCAATTATACCTGTGCCCTATATACCCTGGTTCTAGGAAAATTACAAGCTCCAAATAAAAAACCGCCCCTCATCCCTAAGGATGGAAGCGGCTTAGTAGGTATAGACTCGAAAACTTTAGATGCGAGACTGTTCTTTATACAGTTCAATCATATCCACGATCTTACCTGCTGCGAACGTCTCACCAGTACGGGAGGGATCATTCACACTTCGGGGTCCGGTTCCGGAAATCTGTACGATCACGGTGCCTTCGTCGAACCGGACAGAATATTTCATCTGACGAGGATCGAAAGATACCTCAGTGTCCTGACCGCGATAAGATACTATATAATGATGTCTTCCGACCTTTTTAACGGATCTCATAGCCTCTTGTTTCTTTTCCTCACGATATTTGATATAAGCGGGATCCCAGTCTTCTTCTGAAGCGTTAACTTCGACCGCTGCAATAATTTTTTGGAGATGAGGTCTAAGTTCAGGGGTATCAGAACCCAAACGAATAAGTTGGTTTTTCAAGTTTGACATAGGAAGCGTCCTTTGGTTAAGTATAAAGTAGTACTACATAAAAGCTAAATTACAGGTTCAATAGATCCATTATTTCATCCACCCTATTAGAAGTTTCAGGATCTTCATCGTCATTAGAATCATCGTCTAACATTTGATCGAAAGTGTCCTTGATTTCTTCTTCTTTTTGATGCGCATCAAATTCCTTCTGGAAGTCATCAAACCACTCATCTTTCTCCATAGGTTCCTGAGGAACATCGACCACTTTGTGGCCATCTCTAACTTCTTTATAGAAAATATACTTGACAGGAACCTTGCGTATTCTTAACTCTCTCGCAATGGCTAACCTGTGGTTTCCTTCTCCAACTTTCGCGTATCCGTTCTTTCCGAAAATAACAATAACGGGCTGTTGATCTTTTCTCCATCCGTTCTTAGCCATATCTTCTTTGATGGCATCCCATTTCTGAGGTCCCGGCAGGTCTACGTCTTTTCCGTCAACGAGCGCCCACCCTGCTCTTGCTGTGGATCGGGTCCAAGTATACTCTCGTAACTGCCAAAGCTCTCTGGGGGAATGATAGGCATGGATATGAGCATCATAGGTTTGATCAGATTCTAATGCCCATCTCTCCGCAACTTCCTCCAGTGAAAGATTCTCTTTGCGTGGATCATAATAGTCGTTACGGGCTACAATAACCCTTTCAGCTATTCTGGTAGCCATAAAATGTTGGGAAGCAATCCTAGAAGCTACAGATTTCTTATTTAGAGTTCCCATAGGCTTTCCTTCCTTTATATAATGCTCTTCAAACCCAGGAACAAGATACTGATTCCGTAAAGTTGCATCTTCATGGCCTAACTCTTTGCAAACCTCTTCAAGGGCTTTTTTGAACTCTTGTTCTAGAAGTTCTTTTTTCTCTTTTTTATCAGAAGGAAGATTTGGACCCTTTTTTCGCACTTCTTTAAGAGCCTCCCGCATTAGATCGTTCGCATGATATCCTCGAATATCCTTGGCAGTGATATCAAATTCTTCCAAATAGTTGTTTACGTCGGCAGCGCGAATACAAAGAGAATCGTCTTCGTCTCCCTCACATTCAAATATAGAGTCATCTTTGGACAGATTTTTTAAACGTTCTTTCAGTACCTTAACTAGCTGTTTATCATTAACAGTTTTGTCCTGTTTGACCCCTGATTTTCCTACATATTTAATCTTGGCTTTACCCTTGGAAAAAGTAACATGCTTCTTTCTCCAGGTCGTTGTTCCAAAATGACCATGATCATCTGCGCTATCTAAATTACCCACCCTAGAGTAGGTTTCATCCATGAGTCCTACTGCCAGTGCTTTCATTCGCACCTTCCAGTCATCTGACTTCAGGTCTTCTTTTACCTTCTTTCGGATCTTGGAAATAGATGAATCAAGTTTTTCCACTTGATCTGCTTTTGCCTTATTACGTTCTTTGATCTGGTAATTTGAATACTCATAAACAGTATCCCCACTTTCAGTGGTCTTTTTAGATTTGTATTGGGTCTTTGGCATAATAAATTTACTGGTTGCGGAGTATATCTGCCAAGGCATCTAGCTCTTTTAATCCAACAACGGTACAACGGACCTCTTTATCGAGATACTGGGCTAGGACCTCTTCTAAGTCTACCAGGGTTCCGTCTACCTGTTCGATTTGATAAGGGCCATCTTCTTCTTTTCGGAGATAGCCTTCTAATAGATGTCCTAATGATGAGGGAAACTGACTCATAAAAATTCCTTTACTTGTAGTATCTAATTAGTTGTAAACTTCAATGCTAGGCAGCTGAATAGCCATTTTAGCTGTATCTCCCCTTTCAATTAAGGTAACAACATCTTTCCAGGCGGAGTCTTCGATCTTCATGTTCGCAGCTTTTTCAATTTCCGAACGAAGACCTGAAAGCCCTTTAGTTGTGATAGTAGTTTCCGAGCTATTATGTGTAATTCTCCATTCCGCATCTTTAGGAATAGGATCCCCAATTCGATGATCTCGATTCATGGGACCTCCAATCCAAATATGTATTTGGTTTTGTGAATTTACTCTTAAAGGTTTAAGAGCAGTCTTCTCCAGTGTAGCTAGAACAGGACGGAGGTGATATCTCAACTCAGGGTTAGTTGATCCTAGTTTAATAAGTTGTTCTTTTAGATTAGTCATTTTAGCCTCTTTTTTAGGCACAAAAAGGAAAGGAACAGTATTTCTACTGTCCCTTTAATATTAATTCTTTATTCAGCATCTTCCGCTGGTAGCTCAGGTGCTTCAACAACAACTTCTTCTTCGCTATCAAGAAGCTCCTCAACTTTTTCAAAGGCTGCATCAAAAGCGCCAAGGAAGTAGGAAGCTCCCATAACAACTGCTACGACGATAGAGGCTAGAAGTTTACGAGATTTGATTTCCTGTACTATTTTACTGAGATTCATAATATCTCCATAAGAGAAAAGGGAAGTGGTAATACTATCCCTCCCTCATTATGAAAAGAATATCAAATTAGCCACAAGAGCCATTTCCACAATCTAGGCATTTGTCGCAGCCTCCCTCGTAAATCAGATTCGGAGAGCCACATGCCTCACACTCTTTTCCAACCACTACCGTACCGTCCTCGATGTGAGACGTAAGAAACTTACGGGCGGCAGTGAGGGTAGAGGCGATATAATCGCCTTCGATGTCTGTGAGTGCATGTACGACGGACACAATACCAATATTATGCCTGAGAGCCATACCAATCATCTTACAGAGACGAACATGATGGAGATCGTCTTTGATCTTTTCCAACTGTTCATATACCAGATCAAAGTCAACCCCTTTTCCAATAAGGAGCTTGGTTACACTTTTAACAGCTCTATTTAGAGAAACATATTCTCCATCTGCCATGTCATTTGTATGAACCCAAAAAGCAATTGGAAACTGATCATCATCGGGGAGATAGGAAAGATGAAGATAATATTTATTACCTTCTGCTTTTACTTTTACCGTATCGCCGTTACTGAATTTGGGAGGCAATTTAGTATCCCTTACGATAACACCTTCGTCGGTAATCTCAGCGTCTTCGTCCAGTAAGCCCCTCTCTTTAAGTAATTCAGAGAGTGAACTAGCTGTAGATTTAGAGGTTGGTTCGGATCCCGAAACTGCCAGTACGTTTTCCATGATCCCATCTCTGTAGGTAGTGAAGCCTACCAACTTGGCTTTCCATGCCTGAACATAGAGATCTTTGAACTCATCAAAGGGATAGTTCTTTGGTAAGTTACAGGTTTTAGATACTGACTGATCACAGCTTTCTTGGATAAGAGCTTGGACTTGAACATGCTCATTTACTTTAAGGTCTTGCGCTGTTGACAAATATTCTGCGTCCTGATCGATATCATTGGGAAAATGTTTTAGGACCCAACTATATCCATAGTCCTGTACTTTCTCTACAAAGCACAGTCCTCGGTTATGAGGTTCATAGTGCCACATCCTTCCGTTATACTCCCCTCTCCATGCGGTAGAATCTCCAACTTCCACTTCTTCAAGGATGTCTTTTACATTGTCCCTTGTCAGACCGTGGGGCCACTTATCTGAAATTACAGTTCGATCATATCCGAAAGAGAAGACCGGCTCAATTCCATTTGATACCATATCACAAATAACTGATGAGTTCCCTAGAGGCGGATTCGTCAGTCTTTTAGCATTCCTGAGACCATATTGACGAACCAATTCTTTGGTGCTGTCCGCTGCGGTACAGTAGTCCTTGAAATAAGGAGTATCCAGATATTTTTCCTCATACATTGGGAAAGGACCACGTTCTCTAGCCAAAAGAGCAGATGCTCTAAGGGTTTCATCATCCTTAGCCTGTTGAATTCTACGGACAAATTCATTACCTCCATCCCCACCATAGCGGATCCCCATCATAAACATGGCAGATCCCAGACCATTCACTCCCATTCCATATTGACGGATGTTTTTAAGTGCCCAATCATATGCAGGAAGAGGAACCGCGCCGATATCATTCACATTATCTAACATTCGTGCAAAGGTATTAATAGCGTCTCTATAGCCTTCATAATCAAAAGACCTATCATCCCTTACAAATCTAGTGAGATTGACTGAGCCTAGCAGACAGACCGTTGTAAACCCGATGAGGTGGTTATCAAAATCTCCCATATAAGGTTCTAGATAGGGGGCTGGTTTGTATCCTTTATCCAAGTAGGAAGTTCCTGGAATTTCGCCACACCCTCTAGATACAATACCGTGCGTATTCCAGTCATCAGACTTAGGTTCATATAAATCGTAAACTGTATCCTTTCCATCTAGTTCAATGGATTCTATTTTCACCTTCCACTTTGTTCCAGTTAACTGCCTACCGCATACAATACTCTCTAACTGATCATGTTTATCCGGGTGTGAAATACCTCCGGTAAACCTATAAACAGCCTCAATACAATCATTAGTTAAATGACCTTCATACACATCGTGATTCCGAACAACCTCTCTACCATAGATCGACCGAAGATCGCCCGCCTTAGCCACCTCATACAATTTATAATCAGCACCAGAGATCAAGCAAACTTCTCTAAAAAAGTTGTGCAATTTTTGACTAGTGCTTTTAAAACGGATGGACGGATATCGACTTGAACGATTAACATTACCATCAGAACTAATTAATCCATCTAGAACCCCAGAGAGAAACTCTGAGTTACTATTCAACCACCATTCAGGGGGACATTTCTCATGAGAATATTGAAGGTTATCAAGACCTACTTTTTCAAAAAATTCAGAAGCTGCCTTAGACTGCACCCTCAAGTGCATCGCATTTCCTTCTGCGCTGTGGTCTTCACAAAAAGTCATTCCTGCCTTTTCCAAAGCCCCCGTAAGATAAGAATTATCTTCGACTGAATTGGCAGACAAAATAAACCTTTTAAGTTCCGACCGACAACCATCCCCCAACCAATATCCCGCTAGAAATCCATCGTTCCTAGTAAGATCTATTCTGTTAGTAGTTTTAAACCGATAAGGCTGCTTTCTAACATAATCCCCGACTTTCAAATCCTTTAGGCGGACGGTATTATCCCATTTTTTACGGCAATTTGAATTCTGCATAACATGGAAAATATGTCCTTCAGTTACACGAAGAGAAGTACCGTCTGAAAACTTCACTAAATACACGGGACAGTCCTCATGTACTTCTATTTCCTGAACAGGATCAAAACCTAAAGATGTTTGGATTTTATCTCCAACCTTAACATCTTCAACAGGGACAAGACCTTTCTCCGTAGCAACTAAAGTACCTTTAGCAACGCAGGGATTACTTGCAGTAACAGGACCTAGATACACCAGGGGATTTTGACGATTCATATTGTCAAAGAAAAGAACGCCGGGTTCTGCTCGGTTATAAGTAGACTCCATAATAAGATCGTAGAGTTCTACTGCTTTTACCTGCTTATAGGTCTTTCCTTCAAAATGAAGGTCATACATGGTATCGTTTTCTACAGCTTCCATGAAGGCATCATCTACCAGAACGCTGATATTGAATTTCGTGAGCTTTCCACTTTCTTGCTTGGCTCTTACGAATTCTTCAATGTCGGGATGCCAGATAGGAAGGGCGGCTAACATAGCGCCTTTCCGGGGCATAACTTTTTCGATTCGATCCTGCGTATCATCGTCCAGATGATTAGTTAGACGATCCTCGTAGCCATCATTATCTCCTTTAACGATCATAGCAGACATTTTGTCCCATAGTTCCATATAAGAAACTACTCCGGGATGACGAATGCCAACCCCTTTGATCAGAGTTCCACGGGGACGAATGAATCCAAAATTGATTCCGTATCCGCCTTCGCTTTTTAGAGTGTCTGCTGCTTCCAGTAGAGACAAGAAAATATTAGTGAGAGAATCCGGTGTTTGATCCGTTTCCATATCACAAACGATCTTAGCATCTGTATTAGGAACGCTCTTTGCGTAAGAAATCTTAGCGTCAGAAACAGGAGAATTTATGAAGCAATTAAGTAGAGTTGCTTTATCAAAGATTGTTCCTGCATTCGCAGTAATACGTCCCCCTGTGGTGCATTTAAGGCCGTCTGCGACCCATCGTTCCCCTTCCAGATCTACATAAAAGTCTTCACCACCTTTGTCAGATTCCTTAGCAGGTTTAAAATCCACCAACGTTTTCAAAAATCGATCGTACCATACTTCTACTTCTTTTTCTGTAGCTTCATAATGGGATCTTTCCACTTCTGCCAGGGCCCTAGCAACTCTTTGAAAAGTTTCAAGGGGTGTTTCGTCTCCGAATCTATATTTAGTCTCCCAGTTTTCGCGTGCTAAAAGGGTTTTAAAAATCATACGTGTGACTCCGTGTGGACAGATTTTTTCTACTGCCCTATCTATATAAAGGTTGTCGTTCAGTTGTGAATAATGAAACTCTGGAGTAAAAGGCGTCCGGGTTTCCCCATTTTGGACTTCGCTTCTACGTCGCAGATAGTTCGATATGCCTTAAGCAATTCTTCGATGTTGCGGGTACTAATCTGGTCAGATACTTTATTGTCAAAAATCCATTTGGATAAACCAAGTTCTGCTGCTATCTGACTGTCACCTGTTCCTGCATCTCTTAGGGATCTAGCTTTCAGGAGGTTCTCTATTCTATCAAAGAATCCTCGAATTATTACTAACTCGGATCGGACCCACTGTGTCTCAGGGGTCTTTTCAAAATGACGGGCCATAAATTGGAGGGCAACATTCTTATTTCCCAATCCCCAATGCCGTACAATCTCAAAAGGAGATAAAGCACTTTGACTATAAAGAACCGCCTGAATATCCTCAGGCTCGATGATTTTCCTCTCGCCACAATAGATAGCTACTTTATCTAATTCATTAGAAAGAGAAGGGAGAGAATTACCGACATTCATTACAATGGCTTCTGCAAAATCCTTTTTAAGTCGTAACCCTCTTTGGTTTGCTTCTTCCACTAACCATTCTCCCAGATTCCAGTCTTTAATCGTGTCACATTTAAGGGTATCAACGACTTTAAGAGACTTAAACCATTTCGCATCTCTCCCCCGATCGGTAGAGACAAAAACTACCACTTTATCCGTAGAAGGATTTTTGCAGTAGGCTTTTAGAAGTTTCTGGTTTTTTATTTTATTAGCATCCCTAACTACTATTAGTTTTTTCATAGAAAGAAAAGAGGCAGTTGCCTCTAAAAGGGCAGGTTCTAGCTCCTCATCGTCATCGCCGCCAACATAGGATTCATAATGGTGATTCGGAAGAAGAATTTTGGCTCTAGCTAATTCTCTATCCTTAAAAAAAGATTCATTACCTAGAAATGAAACGACTTTAGGTTCGGAACTCCAATCTATTTTTTTAATTGTCATCATTAAGCCCCTCTCTTCCTGTAAGGATCGCATTCTGTAATTGATGAGAAAAAGCCAACCCTCGTCGGTCTCTTAGATCATGCAAATTTTTGAAAGCATCAAACACTCGATAGGATTTATCTTCCCAGTCCTCTTTAATAAAGAGAACGTCTTCTAGACGATCTTGATTCAGGATTTTTTCTATATTTTCTTCCAACAAAAGAACATCGTGAACGATCCCAAATAAGAAATCAAAAAATAAGGGTTGGTCATCTTCTGGAATTTTCCCTATAAATTTTAGAACTATGTGGACGGGAGTCCTTCTTAGATTTTTGAAAAGACTGAAAGCTCGATTCCTTAGTTCAAACCCCGTAAGGGATTCCTCTTTGGAGGGCTGTACTAACCTCAGGGCGCGATCTAAAGAACCCGAGCATAATCGAGAGGCAAGTATCTTTTCGTCTTCATCGAGTTCTTCTGGAGCGTCCAGAAGGTCATAGATGATGTCGTCACTCAATGGAGCGAAATGAGTGGTCACTGTTCGGGATCTAAGAGTAGGGAAAACCAGTTCCAAATTGGTTACCGTGAAGATAAAAAGTGTATCCTCGAAACCATCCTCAATCGTTTTTAGGAGAGCATCACTTTGTTTATGCGAAGGAAAGTCCTGAATATCACCAAAAATGATAACCCGCTTTCGGGCTTCTGCTCTGGGCTTATTAGCCTCCTCCAATGATTCACGAATTACATCTATCTTAAAAGAAGATTCATCCTCTTCTTTTTTGAAAACATGGATATCAGGATGTGTGCCAGAATCAACCATTGAAATTAATCTCTGGTCTGTTTCAAAATCTCCGGTCATATTAATATGCTTTGCGTATTGCAGGGCGCAAAATAATTTCCCTGTACCCTCTCTACCGTAAAAAAGTAATGCTTTTGGCCATTTCTTATTTGAGTGTAGATCTTTTAGATATGAGACAGTTTGGGACTGTCCCTTTACCTTATCTAAAGGGTAAATATTTTTTGAGGATGATGAATTCATATTCGTAGGTCTTAAAGAGTAATATCGTGGGTAGTGTTCTACTACCTCCAGAACTACTCAGACCTACCCTTTGTTCCAAACCAAAATACAAAATCCCAAGCCGTATATGACTTGGGATTTCTAACTAGATGATATGTAAAAAGATTTTACATACTAAATGAACCACCTTTGGAAATGGTCCAGGACCCATTGCATTCACTACATCTATATCGTACCCACTTCCGATCCCTAGGATCTTCCGTCATAAGAGCGCTATCACCTTCGCAGTCTGCCCTGGCCCTACAAGATACATGTACAATTCTCTGCTCAAGTAACTGACGCTGACCAAAAATCTTCTCAGGATCTTTGGAGGGTTCCTCTACCTCAGTCTCTTCTTCAGTTTCTTCCTCAATTTCTTGCGATTCTGTTTTATCTTCTTCGCTCATAATGGATTATACCTCATAATTCCTCAAAAGGAGGAAATTTTTGATTAACTGCATCTCTAACTAATTCTTCAAAAGCCTCCATGTCCTGTCGGTCCCAGGCCCTTCGGAGGCTCGCATTAAATGGAGGGTTTTCAAAAAGGTCTAAAAGTCTATCAAAATCTGCTCGGGTGATCTTCTCCTGCTGGTTAGAATTAGAGGGAGAAAATAAAACAAATCCTCTTTTGGGAGAAAAATTAACCGCCCAATCTTCACTAGACTTAAAAAAAGATTTGGCAAATTTTAAAACGATCGGATATGCTTTGTCCTGTGACAAGGACTGCGTATATCGCATTTTTTTAGATTCGGACATAAAAACCTTGCTCTTATTTAGATACCTAAGTATAAAATTAGAACTTTATGAATCATTGTCCGGTCTATTTTTCATTTCCTGGAGCTTTTCCTCAGCATGTGCGTACAGAATCTCTGCCACTGCAATATATGAAATTACTTTTTGCTCGTCATCCCAATGCGAGGTTGAATAAAGAAATTCTGCGGTGATTTCCGAAATAGATTTGGCCGCAGAATCGAGTCTCTGCTCTAATACTTTTTTCACTTCCAGAACGGTTTCCATATTCGAGGTATGAATAGGATAAACGCCGAAAGGATATTGAAGTCTGGCGAGTGTTAATTGATCCTCGTTTTCAGTATCTTCAAATTCTGAAAATATATCCTGAAAAACGTCTTCCCTAATTTCGGGAGTAATGTCATCAAACCTGGTATATGGATCCCCTCCAATATGAGACTGCATTAGATGATCAAGACGATCCAGTGTGTCTTTTTGAAGGAAAACAGGAACTCGATTATCAGAAACGTGTGAAGGAATGAATGGACGTTCTCCCGAGGATGCGATGAAAAAAGAATCAGGGAAATTATTATAAATATCATTGACCGCAGTCAATCCTAGATTGAACTCTTTTACCATTCGTTTCAAAAGGGTAACTCGGTCGCCTTTATAATTATCTTCCCAAAACTTCATCTGTTTGGGGCTAACTTTAACTTTTAATGAACTGGACATTGCCTAACTCTCCGTAGCAGGTGATTACTTAATTTTTCTGAGATTAAATTATCATGATCGAAGGGAAAAATCAAGGATCAATAGAGGATCAATCGACAACCTCAAGAACCACCCTCTGAGTATAAGGAACTCCTGCGCTACTATCATAAACATGAAGATGATCAACCACCTTAAACAAGCCTTTAATTTTTCCAAAGGTAGGAATTGTAAAAGATAAATGGATTCGATCATCCAGATATAGGGCGGGAAGCTCAATAGTATAAGCTTCCTCACCCCATACCGTTGGGGATAAAATCTCTGTTTTAATTAAAGCGTTCATTTTTTAATAAAGACTTCAGACACATCAGGATCGGTCTTCCAAAGTTTCTCCAAATCCTCGTTTTGGTATTCAGTAAGGTCATCTTCGTCGACACCCTCAAAACTTTCGGCAGTAGAGCTTGGGGTTGTCGACTGATTTCCTTCAAACAGGAAGGTGAAATTGCCGTCACCGTCTTCCTGGATCTCAGTAACCGACATGGCATATTGAGCGTCTGCTCTTTTCCTAGAAGAGAATTTAGGAATCTTGATATCCAACATACCTTGATCGATCATATCATTAAGCATGTTGACCATCTGTTCCCTACCAACGGTCACATTGGTAGTTACAGTCGAAGGTACGATGGTAGTTACAGGACCTTTCTCTACAACTTTGGGGGCGCTTGAAACTCTTTCCAAGAAAGGCTTGTTCTTACTTTCACTATTTCCAAACCTTGAATTGGGCGAAGTAGCTTTTACTCCTTCCATCGAAGATGTGAAGGCCTTCTCATTTTTAGCTTCCTTCTTGGGAGTTGTGGGGGCAGTAGGGGTAGCGACGACGCTTTGCCTTAACTCTGAAATGGAAAAAGTGTTTCCTTTTCCATTGAATTTTTTATTGAAAAGTGTCTCCATCCTATCTTCAAAATCTTTTTCGGTATCTTGAATCCCTTTGATAAGGTCTTCACTCTGAGAGTCTATATCCCCTTCAGTAAACAGTTCACTGAACATTTTTCTAGCTTTTTCCCCTGTATATGTATAAACTTTAGGAGTCTCTACGTCTACGTCTAACGTGTCTGAAAAGAACTGAAGGGCTTGGCCTTCTAATGCTTCTTTAAGTCGGTTACGGTTTCCCTCAGAAAGCCCAGGAACATTATCAATGGTGTTTCGAAGGTCCTGTTCATGGTCTACATCATCACCTTCAAATATAGCAAGCTTTTCGATGAGAACAAAATCTTTGAGAACGTCTAATAAGACCTCCAGATTATCTGCATCTTCATAGTTTCTCAGATGCTCGATTTCGATAAACTCGGCCACTTCTTCAAAATAGGAAGATAATTTCTTTTTAAGATCCCTGTGCGTCTTAGGAATTCGTTCCAAAGACATTTCCGGTACTTCACCTTTATAGATGCCCAGGTTATTATAAATTCTCTTAAATTCAAAGACATTATAACGAATATCCTCCATGTTGACAACATTGATTAGAGATTCTAGTTCGCCCAGAAAATCTAACTGTGCTGTACTTACAGTGACCTTATCATGTTTAAGTTCATCTACGGCTTCTACCAGGTTTTCAGTGTCTCTTTGCATAATATCGTACTCCTTTCTATTTTAGGATAAATTAAGATTCTTCATTAATGTGAACTGGGTCGGTCACAGCTAAGTTCGTTGTTGCTTTCTTGAAAAGTCCTCGGTCTTTTAAGTGAAGGACAAACTCCTGAACACTCTTAGCGTCTCTTAGAGACGAGCTTTCCTGACGCAACTTTTTAAGAAGGTCAATAGAAAATACGATTTTATGCTCTTCATAAATAAGAGCGGCTACATCTCTAACTAAATGATCTTCTCCATCATTTTCCTGAGAAGATATGAAAGTAAAAGGTTCTTCAACCCCCCCGCTTTCAACTCTCATTCGATCATAACAAAAAACGATCTCGTTATGATCTTCATTTTTATCAATCTGAATCTCTCGAAAAACAAAGAATACATCTCCATCACATAAACGATCGGGACTGGGAGGAGTTTCAGGTAGGATGGTTAGATCAACAGGACATTCATTATCATTAGGATCTGTATTCCTTTGTAACCACATAAGTAATTGTGCAAACCTACCCTGTGAAAAGGGAACTAATAATGAACCCACTCTTTTGACTTCTAAATTTTTTCGTTTGGATTTAGATTCCTTCATAATACTAGTTACTCCTTGATATCTAGAATGATCGCTCGATTCCTTCTACCACCAATAGCGTTGAAGATAGTTTTCATACTTTCAATGATGATTCCACCTCTCCCAATAATTTTTCCTCTATCATCAGGAACTACATCAATAGAAAGAACTGTAGTAGAAGAAGTTTCTGTTACTTCTATCTCTACTTCCTCAGGAACGGCTACTAAATTTTTAATGATATTTTCAAGCAGAAGCTCAGGACTTTCAGGATCTTCAAATTCGTACATCATTTTGGACTCCAAGTGTAGATTATTTTCGTCTTATCAAGAAGACTCATGTCCTCTCTCACTATACTATACGATGAAATTTAGAATAGCACCTGAAAAAAGACAAAATAATCCATCTAACTTATCAAAAAATCGTAAAATCTAATGATAGCACATACATTTAACCCCAACCACAATACTCTCTAACAAGATCCTAGTTTTAGAATCTTGTTTTTATCTATCTTCTACTTCGATACAACCTCTATCAAAACTCATTTTCATTTCTATCTACTTCATTACTTTCGAGAACAACCGTTTACTACTTTTACTTCATCTACTTCATTTACAACTATAAACACCGTTAACACTAATGCTACCGCTGTTATTACTATTTCTACTGTTATACTTACTTCTGGTTCTACACTTGCTTTTACTTCTGGTTCTACTTATACTGCTGTTTTTACTTTTGCTTTTACTTCTGGTTCTACTTATACTGCTGTTTTTACTTTTGCTTTTACTTTTGCTTTAGCTTCTATAGTATTTACTGTATTTTTGGTAATGGAAAAAGAGTTTCACTCTCTCTTTATATTCTATATTACTATCATATATATTAGATATAATATTAGATAAGTATATAGAAGAAGGAAGAAGGTTACTATTATTAGAATAGAATCCTTCTCTGATAAAGATACTAGGATCAATCCTCTTAGTTGTGTTTGTATATGTTGTCATATTACACTCTGTTAGAAATTGACCTGAATTACTTAACCCTTAGAAATTTCTTCTTAGCAGTCTACTCAGTCCTTACTGAGTTCCATGTCCTAAAAAGTTTTAACAAGTCATGAAAACTATTTTTCAATGCCGGTCTTCTTCTTACGAAGATCCATGCGGCCTAATTCTTCTTGTCTGATCTTTTCCTTATTACGAGAAAAGGATAAACGAAAAGAAGATGAGACTTGAAATCTCTTTGGGAGTCACTGAGAGGATAATTCTTAGTAAGAAGACTCTCAGTCTCTCTCATCGGTTTTTTTCTGAATTAGGGAAATCGGTAAACCCTTTAACTCTGATTCTTCTTACTAGGGATTGATCAGAGCTGCTTCTATGATCTTAGAACAAAATGAAAGGGAATAAACATTCCCACTAAATTCCAAACTACTTACTAGAACCTTCTGACAGGCTTCTGAAGCTATTCTTAGTAGAAGGACGATATAGGAGCCCCGTTTTCTATAGAAAAGCGTTAGAAGGGACGTGAGAGTAGTTATTCTTTTTATATCTAATCACTTCTAGTAGTGACGGGAACCCCTTTTTCTAAATTTCATCTATCTAGAGTTTTCTGAATGTCAAACCTAAAAGAACAACTTATTCGACTTGGATCTAAAAATCCTGAACTAAGGGATCACCTTCGTTCTGTCTTATCTGCACTTCCTTATGATTTTGAGGATTATGATGGTACTATCGAAAAGTTCGAGGATAGTGTCCATGCCCTTAATGCTCTGGTAACTTATATGAGAGGACAGGAATGGCGTCGAGCTATGAAATGGTATGAACGTCTTCCACGATCTACTCAAGAAAAAGTTCCTTCTAAAGTCCTCAATCGTATTCGTGACGGAATTGAACAAACCGAAATGTCTTTGGATCAACCACGAGCTTCTTTGAAACAGTCGGTGAGTTTGGTAGGAATGAAAACTCCCTGGGGTCCTGCACAAAACGTTAATGAGATCGACGGCACCAAACTTTTCTTTGTAGATACCCTAGGACACGGGGGAATGGCTGTAGGAGGTTCTTATTTGAAAGGACTAAGTTCTCAGGCGAAGACAGAAGGAATCCTTCAGGGAGGTTTCTACTGGTTTGAGGAAGATATTGCCTGGATGCTTCCAGTTTATGAAAGCGATGAAATCCTAAGAGCATGGCACCAGAAGTTTGGGTCTACCCTTACTAGGGATAAACTAGAAGAACAAATCGCACGGTGGTTTCCCAAGTACCTTGAAAACCATAGAAAAGCTTCTAGGAGAAGAGTAGCCATGAAGATTCCGAAGTTCGGAGATAGATATCTCGATACGTTCTTTCGTGAAAAGGATCTTAGAGAGCGTAGATATGAAGTAGAAGCCCCAGACGGAACTCCACACTCCATTCCCACTGGCGTTGTACTAGAGTATATTGCACAGACTCATGGGCGTGAAAGAGAACAGATCAAAGATATTGTTAGAAATCTGGATCTAAGAAACGGCGATTTTTACCATTTCTTTGAGCACCTAGCAAAAGCAATTGCTGCCAACTACTAAACTCTATAGCGGTCTAAAATAAAAAACCCCGATCCTTTGAAATGAGGATCGGGGTTTTTATTTGTGAGATTCCTAGTCTAACTTAGACGTTCGGAAACCTAACTGAGGGGGCCGGAGAGACGACCGAGATGACATCCTCTACTCGTTCCCGCTGCAAAGGTGTGAGGGCACTGAGCGCCTTCTCATAATCTTCCTCGACCTTAAATGAAGTTACCTCCCGGAAGATGGCATTGAACTCGGTTTCGGACAGTACATCATTGTCCCGAATTTCCAGAACCGTTTCCGTATCATTCGACCTCACCATAATACGATCGGAGGTAAAGACCACCTGGACATTGCCGTCCGGAGTTTCGATCTCTACCGTTTCACGGGCTTCGCCTGCGATCATACTGGCATAGGACCGAAGTTCTTCTTTGGCTTCGTCCAACTCTTTTTTGAGCTTCTTGATCTTCGAGTTGACTCGAATGCCTTCCTGAGCAACCGAAATAATATCGGCACTCTCGTTTCCTTCTACTTCGTTTCTGTTCATTTCGTTTTCGTTCAGTTCTGACATGTGCTTCTCCTTTTGATGTGTTAACAATATCAAGGGGGAACATCCCCCACGACGTATTGTAAGAATACAGACATTTTTTAGAAAGTCAAGCCTTTTATTATTTGACCCATTCTTCTAGATCGGTGCCCATCACATTATCTCGCATTTTCTTAACATTTTTCATTTTACTTTCCATGTCATTAAATTTGAGAGCTTTGGCATCTTTCTTCTCTTCTTGCTCTGCCAATCGGGTCAGGATTTTATTACGAGCTTCTGCACAGGCAGAAGAAAGTCTACAGTGTTTCGTACATTCCTCATCTGTCTCATCGAAATATCCCCAACACTGGTCTTCTACATATTCCTGTTGACGATGAAATTCCGATTCAGTAATATCTAGGTCGGGATCTCGGGCCACAATAGTAGCTACGCCTTCCCGAACGTTGATCACATCCACGCCCACCACTGGGATTCCATCTCCATCCTCAGAAGACGAAGGCGATTGTCCAGTTACAATCCGAAGTACCTGATCATATTGACTAGTAGATACCAGAGGTTTGATGTCCGAAAGAATTGGCTCATCCCCTTGCATCAGATCCCGATCTTCAAAAATTGAAGAAGGCCTGAAACCCGAGTCAAGCCTGACCAAGAATTTGACGATATCAGGAAGGGAATAACCACTTTTTCTTCCATCATCAGGATCCTTCACCTTCCCCATAAGGTTGGGATAGTCGTGAGAGAATCGGCTCACTTGACTATAATTAATACCCAAGAGTTGTGAAACTTCATCAGGTCGTACAAAGTTAACGCCATTTTTTTCAAAAATCGTGCTCATTTTCAATACCTCTATTATGCTTTCGTTGAATTACCTCTGCCAATATCTTACAGGAACTCGACGGTTACTGCAAGGTGATTTTATCCCTCAGAAAGAAGCCGTCTCATCTGGTCAAAGATGAATTGTGTCATAAGGGCGGGAAAACTATCCATATCAGACACATACAAAGAGTTAGGATATTTTTCAACATACCTAGCTTCATATCCAACCCCAATAAACATGACTTCTACGTCTTGTGTTTGTAGGGTTTCAATCTGACGCTCCATAATGTGGAAATAGTCTTCGTGGGTCCAGGAGGTATCGGTATAGCAGGGATACCCGTCTGTAACTACAAACATGATCTTCTGGTCTTCCAACCTCTGCATCAATCTATTTCCGCAGAACTCGATAGCATCGGGAAGCGGAGTCAAACCGTAAGCTTCCGTTTGCGTCAGTTTACGGTAAGAGTTGATATTGAAAGGTTCATCAAAGGATCGAAAGACACGATATCGACAACCATTGGTTCTCGAAAACTTTTTATTAACGTTTCTCCTAAATTCGCGAGTATCTTTCGACGGATTCTGTTTGAGATAGTCCCTGAGAGCATTATTTTCGTTCGTGGTGAATCCAATAATCTCAAGGGGAACTCTCAGTTCTCCGATGGTCAGAGCCAGAGTAGCTAGAATCTGTCTTGCAGTTCCCAGGTATGAACACATGCTTTGACTTTCATCCAACACTAGAGATACCGCAGAATTTCGACGATTTGATTTGACTTTTTTCATAAAAGGTCGTGGTCGTTTTTTATACACCACCTCAGAGATAGATCTTGACGAGAGCCGCCGACCTTTTTCCTGACGATGTTTCATTCTACTTTTTTTCTGTCCCCGGAAGAAACTCACCATTCGTGGACGAATATAGAGGGTATCCCTTTTCGTTTTATCTGCAATTTTATTGTAGATATCGATCTCTCTCTGGGTTCCTTTAGGCTCCAGATGAATAATGGTATCTACATCTCTGGAAAACGGCAGAACCGATGGAGGCGCGTCTGGCGTAGACTGGTCATCCCACTCTTGCTTAAGGGCAGAATTGGTGTCCTTCATCCCATTGAATTGAGCGTCGTTATCGCTGAGATCGTCCAAAATATTTTGGTCAATATCCTCTAGATCGTCCTCATCCTGATCTTCTGCTTCTTCAGGGTCCCCAGATTCAATGGAGTTTTGCTCATCTCCATCTCCCCCTTTCGGAGCTTCATTATTTGCGTCGGGATCCTCTTCTGCTTCTGAATCCCCGTCGCCAGTGTCGTCTCCATCGTCATCTCCATCAGAATCTTCTTCTTCCTCATCATCGCCAGATCCACCGGATCCTTCTTCTTCCTCATCACTTTCCTCATCATCGCCAGACCCGGTATCTTGCTCGTCCCCCTCTTCATCACCCTCACCATCCTCAGGATCCCCAGGGTCCGGAGAATTGCCCCCACCAGAGCCGGGCATAGGTTGCCCTTGCCCATTTCCACTGGGCCCTTGCCCCGGCTGAGTAGGACCTTGCTGATTTTGCTGTTGCTGTTGAGCCTCGACAAGCTCAAAAAGATCTGCAATAATCGCAACGGACCTTAGAGCCAACTCAAAAACATCGTAAGAAGACGTAGTTTTATCCGAATCCTTGATGATATCTTTGAATAGAGTGTCTACAATACGAACTACATCTTCATTATAATCATCAAAAGGAGCATTAAAGAGATGATGCTCGATTTTGTCCCGTAAGTAACATGTCAGGTGATCCATGGCACTAAAAGACTTTAAGGGCTCCCCTGTATAGGGATTAATCAAGGGTTCCCCATCATCATCCTTGATAGGATGACCATTATCGTCAACCATAGGACTGTTTAGAGGACGATATCGACGGGCATATTTCTCCCGTTCCCAGACCAATTCATGAACCGCCTGAATTCGATCTTGCGCACCTCTAAATTCTTTGATACCCAAACGCTCGATATAGGCATCCTCAAAAATATTATTCAGCTTTTTGAGGGTATTATGTCTGGCACCATAATTGACCTCTGGATCAAAATACTTATCCATGATCTGGGCCATTTTTCGCGTATTAAGCTTCGTCCCTCGTTCTGTGTAGAGAGAGTGAAAAGCTTCATGAAGAATGCCGCCGTCCAATTGATTAATATACCGCTGAGTGACCCAGGTAGGGGTCTCAGCAATTACAATTTTGTTAACTCTTTGAATTTTCCCCTTAGCATTTCTCCAGACTTTTTCGACTTCCTTAATTCCAAAAGTTTGCGGATTTTCTTTCTTACAAAATTTGGTAAATTCAACCATCCAATAGATGGTTGGAAAATCATTGGCATTGTAGAAATCCGATCCGACACTTTGAACCGTGACATCGCTATCTTTCAAGATTCCCCGAGTCAAAGCCTGGTGGCCCGACTTGAAGATCGATCCCCGCATTTTCTTTTGTTTTGGCATTATTACTCCACTTCACTACACAAAATTACAACTGTCTAGCGCCATATTTGCATAAGACGGTCTGACTGTCAAGGTAAGATGGTGAAAAGTGAGATGATGAGAAAATACTTTTCACCATCTCACTTTTCGTTTTACATCATGATATCCATGGCACGCTTAATCACCGCTTGTCGTGTGGTAAGATCATACCATTCTAGCCAATCCTTCGCAGCATCTTTCATCATATCGTCATAAGGCTTATTGTCATTTTCGGCGTAAAGCTCTTCTGCGCTCTGCATCCATTGCACAAGACGACGGTGAGAGAACGATGCGAAAATATCATTGTTTTTGATCATTTCCCGAATGGAAGCGGTTACTTGCATGACACGCCCAAATTCCTTAGGAATGGTATCTGCCAACACCGGGAATTTCTTTTTGAGAATTGCTTCCTCTTCTTCCGGCTCCAGAAAATGAAACTGGATAACCCGTTGGAAACGATCCAAAATCGACTCGTCCATTTCCTGTACAGAAGAGTAATATCCCGTCATATCACCACGACCCGCAGAGTTGGCGGTTGCGACAATTCGAGTGTCAGGGTGAACCTGTACGTTGATTCCCAGTTCTGGAATGAACACGTTCTGCGAATTATCTTCTAGAACGTGTCTCAAAACCTCGTGATATTCCGCAGGAGCGCGATCAATATCATCAATCAAGCAAACAACCCCTCGGCGTTCGCCATCAGGACCAACCCGACCCTCAAGGTCTTTAAGCAGTTTGCCTTTGATAAACTTGGTAACGTTGTTTCCAGTAGCTTTATCAATGACAACGGCCTCTTTCCCCAGATAAAGTTCGGGGTCCAAACCTTCCCGCATAGGATAGTGGGAAGCTTCCATGTTCAGGTCATGGGTCAGAGCACGCACAACTGCGGACTTACCAGATCCTGCGGGACCATAGATGAAAATAGACTTTCGATTGTATTTGAGAGCGCGTGCAAAACGCTCAGTAGACGCGGATGCGTCTCCCTTTCGGGGATAGGAATATTGAAAAGGTCGATTGAATTTGTCTAGAACTTCACCTTCGTTCCGTTCCAGTTGAATTCCTCCCACTTTAATGATATCATCAAAGCGTTTCGTACCTTTTCTTTCAGGTGCATTATTATTGAAAGCTTCCCATACGGAATTGGAAGCGATAGGACTATCACTTCCAAATTCCTCCAAATAATCTCCTAAAACCATCGAATGTGCATCATTCAGGTGGTCTTTCAGGAAATGGTATTTTGTGAGGGGAAGACCTTTCTTCGCACAAACAAGACATTTAACTTTAGGACTAAGGGCGCTTAAACTCATTACAAACTCCACAGCTTTGATTTCTGAGGCAACTTATTACCTCAAGTAGTACCAATAAATACGGACCACTATCTATACCCTGGAGTTTGCAATATTTCAAGTCCTTTTTACAAAAAAGACCAAAAAAGTTTAATTAGTCCTAAAATTCACCCGGCCATCAGTTCCATAGCATGAGGTTTCAGGTCTTTTAGAAGGTCCTGCAATTTGTCTATATAGTAATAGACTTTTCGGGGGGAATCCACACCAATGGCTTCATAAAGAGGTAGGGTCTGGACTCGTCCCTTGTCTCTATTGAAAAACGTGATTTCTCTTCTCGCGAGATCTGTTCTACTTTTAAAATCTGGCTCTTCCTTGATCGCTTTCCAGATTCGTAGGATTTTTTCATCGCCGCGACTTTGAATATATTTATCGATTTTTCTCAGAAAATCTCTAATTTCCGCACTTCCTTCCGACAGACTCATCCAAGAAGACGCTTCGGATCTGGTCATTGGGTTCATTTCTAAAAGGTTTAGAACAATATTAGAATCTCCTCCTTCAGGATTTGAATCGAAATTATCGGAAGTATCAAAAGGAACCTGGTGATAACCTCCATCTCCCATAGGTCCTCGCTGCCTTTGCTGAAATTTACGATCTTTATTATGTGCTTTATCGTTTACTTGCTTTCTCAAAAGCTTTTCCATATCAAGTGCATCTTTCCCTTCTTCTCTCCAGTCTTTAATCTGTTGCGCTAAATTTCCCTGAGACCATTGTCCTTTACTAAAGTCAAGATTCCCCGTATCCTGGTCTACGTCAAAGGAATCCAGATTTTGACCTAACAGAATATCCTGAAAAACTGCGGACATTACTTGCTCTTCATATTTGGTGTCCCATTTCATTTCAATGGCGATCCTTTTTACGGTATTAATAAAGATGGATCCCCAAGGAAGGTCCGGAGGATTCTCCAGTCCTGCACTTCTAAAATGTTGCGCCACCGCTATATTAATGGTGTTTTTATCATAGTCCGCAGTTTTCATGCGACCTAAGTGAGCGATCCTCATAAGAGCATAAGCCACTTTCACAGGCTCGTCGATAGTCTGTGAAACTTGAGAAGTAGCTTGTCGAAGCATCTGTTTAATTTTTAGCATTATCTATTCCTATTGAGAGCGTAAAGCGATTGACAGGCAACCCTCTATCTGTTAGTAAAGGATGACGAAGTGTTTTCATACCTACCCTAATAGAAAAGGATTACCAAATGTCAGATGTTCAACCGTTAGCGCCTTATATCAAATTAGAGGATGGATTAGAGGAAATGAAAGGACATAAGACCTCAAAATCCTATATTACTGCTCTAATGAATATTTATGTTAGAGATACTCCCTTTCAACAATTGCAGATCGTAGATTTGCATCAAAAGGTTCAGAGTCTTGTCCCAGGGGAGATTACTTATTCTTCAAATACCATTAGTCGGCAACTTCGACGATTCCGAAAGGAAGACTTGGTAGTTATTTTCGATGATCATGAAGATGATTTGCCTCAGGAAAGGCTGTTTGTCTGGGCACAGGCTGTGCCAGATTTTGCAAAGGAAGTACAGGAAAAAGAAAACGAGCAAGAAGCAATTGATAATGAAGAATTGGATCGACTTTTGGAACAAGCAGAGCAACAAACCAAAAAATTGGTGCTTTCAGATGATGACTCTTCTGAAAGCAAAAAATATTCTGCTAGAAAGAGAAATCCGGCCACACCTTTTTTCAAAGCTCTTTTCCGTAAGCTACTGGGCACTCCTTAATTATTATGTCCGGAAGCCCACAGAGACGCTGTATCTTTGAGTTTCTTTCGTTCCTTATCCACTCGATAAAACGAAACATTCAGGATTTCAGCGATCTCTGTTTTTGTGTATCCCATAGAGGTTAGCATTAATAATCTCTTTGGGATCACATCCTCATCATCGAGATTCCTCTCGACATAATCTACAAAATCTGAAACGTATCCGCCTTCCTCGTTTGGAGGGGAAACCCATTCTTTCGAGGAAGGAACTGCTATCTGATGTTCAAAAGATAAGGCATTTTTAAGGGGGGATCTTTTATCTTTTCGCAATCCAGAGCTAAATACTCCAGAAGCTACTAGATAGATATAATGGGAGATTGAAGATTTTGAGGAATCGTAAGGCGCAGATGTATTTAGTTTGACGATCTTTTTGCAGACATCCTGTACCAGATCGTCTGCGTCGGACCCCCATACTGGAAATTTTGCTCTCACAATTCGGGAAACATCTTCGTAATGTTTGGTTAAATCTAGTCCTAATTTTATGGTCTTCATCATATAGTTCTTGTTTTAGAATGTAGTTGTTGCTTTCACCTGAAATAACAACTGACTAACCAAACATAATTCAAGAGGACTAAAATGAGTAAAGTATCCCAAGAAAAAGTTGATACCCTCCTTGCAGATATGAAGGAAAAGCTCCCCGACTATAAAATTATTTATAAAGATGAACCCTTACCAAAAGTATGGTACGTCCGATTTATAATGTTTATGGCATCTCTCTGGGGATTTTTCAATCGAGGTTTCCGAAAAGCCTGGAATACTAGAATTTCCAATGGGATTGGAGACTATATTATATTCCCTTCCCGAGAAACGCACGGCGACTTGAGAGATTTTAAAACCTACATGATTCTCAGGCATGAATATGTTCACCTATTGGATTCTAAAAAATACGGTCTTTGGTTCCAACTGACTTATGGTTTATTGCCTTTACCTATTTTATTGTCGGGCAGAGCACACTGGGAATTAAGGGGATACTCTCAAAACTTGATTGTTCTTCATGAGGAAGGTAGAACGATTTCTGATAAATATCTAGATAGTGTTGCATCCCAATTCTGGAAACCTCTTTATTTCTGGATGTATCCCTTTCCAGGCTCCATTAAGAAAAAGCTCCGTAAAATACGAGACGGCATAGAAGCCGGGGAGATTAAAGGTTTCAATCCTGACATTAAACTCTGGGATTGAACCCCTACATTCAACCCATTGGATCCGTGCCTCCAAGGCTATTACTTCTTTTAGAGGGCTTTTCTTTCCTCAGATTCTTTCATGGATTCTTGAATTGGAAGTCGCGATACTTTTTCGGCGGTAAGGTATTCGCTGGCTTCCTTTTGAGAAAGAATTACCAAACAAATAGGTTTAGGACGTACCCATTTTTCCCATTTATTGAGGATCGTTTTAAACAGTTCTTGTAATTCTTCCAGATTATCGGAAGTTTCATAGAAATTATATTTGTAGGGAAACCAGGTAGGGAAATCCCCATTCCTTTTCTTAATCCTAGCCAGTGCATATTTCTTTCCCTTAAAGTCACTTTCTTTGACCTCCATATAAAGGGATTCTTTTTGCTGATCCTCGGTAGTTATGTCAACCTTAAGTGTTTTGATTAAATCAAACATGGTGGTCGCCTTCTCTCAATGGTCAAAATTCAAAAGGAACTCTATAGGAATCTAGAGTTAAGGTCAAGCTTGCTTCTCACTCTAGAACCTGATACATTATGAAAAGGCATGTAACTTTCTATAAATGAGAAGTAGTATTATGACGACAAGCAGAGATCCGATAAAAGAATGCTTTAACGATAGCGCTGAATTTGGTCTTTTCAAAGATGGAGATCTGATTGTAAGTTCCAGTGATCCTGAAGAATTAGAAATGTATATCAGTGTCCGCAGTAAAATGCCTTTTCCTGTTCCAACCTTTACCATAGAGGAATTAGAAACTTCTGAAAATGCGGTAGAAGAAGACTCTCAGGAACCTGATGTAGAAAAAGAAAAGGCTATCCTAGTAGATCCTGAGGAGGATAAGGAAGAAGATAGTACTTGACATAGGAATAAATATCCTCTAATCTTGGTTGGAAGTGACAAAGGGGGTGTACTGGTTTCGACTTGGATGTTGAGGCTAATGTAGCATTCAGGAGTTGATCGAACGGCTCCTTAAAAAATCGATCCGTTTATAATTGCATCAATCTTCGTTTCCTCCCTACCCGGGAGGATGATTCTACCTGTTCAAAAACCAGTTTATAATAAACCAGACCTCATCCAACCCTAGGATGGGGTCTTTTATTAGGGGCCTATTATACCATGCTATTTGAAAATAAGAACTATCCCGACACTCTCCTATCTGTACGGGACCGTCTTTTTGTATTTCAAAGGTTCTTTCCACCTCCTCGGGTGGTGTTCCAAACTCCGTAACGACTTCACCACCTCCTTGAAGCGTCTTATACAGATCGATATCTGTAACTTCATCGGGAGAGGAGGAATACACCTCATTTATGATAGCGTCTAGGATAAACTCTCCTCCCACAGTCTGCCCTCTCAGTAGGATAGAAAAAGCATCGTTTCCGTCAAAAGCCTCCTTAAAAATAGCAGTACGGTGTTGGGATGTGCATCCATTTGTAGTGATTACAAGGTCTTTTTTGGACCGATCAGTTGGGGAAGTTCGGATCCTCATTACAAGTCCGTTATTCCCTGCCTTGAAGATCTTGCAATTGCCTTTTATCCTACCTGATATAAATATTGTATATTCTGAATTTGCTAAGAGAGACCCTAAAGGAGCAGTAGAACCAATCCCATCTTTTGGATATTGTAGTGCAGGGCCTCCTCCATAATAATCTTTTCTATACTTGGGCCTCAACTCCAAATCTACATGAGAAGAAAAATCTCTATTGCTATCTGAATTGGAAGCTATTCCTTTCCATGTGGGAACTCGATCGCAGTCGTCAAAATTTTCCTCAGAAGGGTTTGTGGCGGTGTGCCAAGAGATAACTCCCAGAAGATCTCCAGGATCGTGAGTAGGAATAGCTGTACTCGACGACAAGCTCTTTGATGTCTGCGCACCTGTTCTGATAACTCTTCCTACAGACTCCGTATCTGAAAGGCTCTGAAGAGTTGAGGAAGACCGAAATTTACCCTCCAAATTAGATGCTATTTGTCTTAGTTCATATTGATATGGCTTTTTCCTGAGAATTAACATATCTGCAATGTCAGCATCAAGCAATCCATGCCTATCGTGATACCCTAATTGGACCAGACCCGCAGTATTTAATTTTAAGGAAGACCCTGATACCAAATAAGGGGCATGAGCTTTTAAATCAAAATAAGCCTTTTCATTTAAATTAGGACCAAACGAAAATGAATAGAGTTTCCATTCTCCAACCTGAGCCTCAGTTCGGTAGCGGGCACTTCCTTCCCCGGACCTTAATTGTAATTCTACCATATCTCCATTTAGAAAAAGATCTGCGGACGCCGTCCCCACTCGAAAAAGAGTTCCTATCCTTATTGGAATCCTAAGTTGATCATTTATGGGATAGGGACGAATACGTACTAGAGCCAGAACTGTTATACTAGTAGTGGAATTCTTAACGTGCCTAGCATCTATAATTTCATTGGAGGATAAAAAGTCACCCCTTTCAGAATCGAATTCTAAATAGGACAATGCTTTATGATAATCTCGAAGAAGCCGTGGACCGGGATTTATGAAGGATGTTAGAGCTAAAGGACCTTCAAAAATTTCGGAATCTATATGTCCGAAATTCTTTTCTACCTCATTTACATTATATCGTGCTAGCATATTTCCTGAATATGTGGTAGATATAGTAGTAGAAATAGATCTTGTGGAGACTGAAACAACCGATCCAAAGTTTTCAGAAGAGGAGATCGAGATTAATTGGGATTTACCTGTAACATTTGCCATGATGAAAGATCCTTATAAAATGACTTGCAAATGATAAAATTCTAGGATATGGTACCAGAATCAGAATAATACTTCCTTTACTTATAGGAAGAGACCTGGAATTAAATAATAACGTTGGAGAAGTTAATGAAGTGGAGTATTGCTCTTAGTCAGTATTTGGGATCGAAAGCTGTGGTAGACAAGATCAATCTGCCTCAGAAGTATTATAATATGGTCGATTCCTCTCTAAAGGAGTTGGAAAAATGGTCCACTACATTCAAAGGTCTGGAGGTCGATAAACCACACACTTATTTCCAGACAGGATTAAATGTGATGAGGAAGATCTCCGTTCCCGAGGAAGAGATCAAAGTCCATACTAAAAGTCTAATTGTCCGGTATGCAGAGAAAAAAGACTTTGTACGTCTGGAAAACTGCAATACTTTTTTATACTATCAGGATATCATCCGGCGTAATTATAAAAAAGCGGTCCCTATTATTGAGGGAGACAAGGGAGTTTTCCAGGTAATCCCCATGGACAGCGGAGAAAATTTCCATTTCTATGAACTGAATAAGAAAGACTCCGAAATGGAATACCTTCCTTTTCTTCCAGATATGACAAAAAAACCCAACCGAAGGCTCGCAGTAGAAAAGTCACTTGCCTCTTTATATTGGGAAAATAGACAGATCCTCAAACTTGATTTGAGAAATGATGTCATTGAATTCGATGATGTAGACCACATTGATAGGAAATATGAAGGGGAACTCACCAGCGTTTCGGGTAATCTGCTTAGGTGTAGAGACAATGGGATACGGAGGGCTATGCTGTTCCAGGGACCTCCTGGAACGGGCAAGAGTACGCTGGTAGGAAACATTGCAGAGGTAATTTCAAAAAGAACAGTGATTCTTACGCATTCCTTTATGGAATGGGTTAATGAGCACCAATGGGATACTCTTCTACGGATTCTTCAACCCGAGATGATTATCGTTGATGACATTGATCGCATTTCAAGGGTTATGGAACGGAAGTTGTCTCTTTTCGAGGATCATTACTGTAAAGTTCCTTTCATTCTTATGACTTCGAATCATTATAATTTGCTGCCCGATGCTTTTAAACGGCCCGGAAGAATTGATGAGATCATTGAAATGCAAAATCCGGTTCGGAAAATTAGATACGAGGTTATCCGTTCGATCGCAATGCAGGAGAATATGGAAGTTCCAGATAATCGAATGTCTATTCTTGATGAAATTCACGAAGAATATGCAGGTGCTTATATCGTAGAGCTTTTGCGTAGAGTAAAAGCTTATGGGTGGGACTATCAAATCCCCGCATATGACTTAACTTTCCGGGAATTAAAAGAAGAAACCCGCGAAAAATGGAATCGGGGTCCAACAACGGTAAAGATCGATTCGGATGATGACGAACTAGAGGGAGTTGAGGAGACAGTATGAGTTATTGGACATCATTTATAGGATGTATAGTTGCGTCAAAAGTGTTAGTAGACGAAACCAAAATTCCATATCAGTTTTATGAAGCCCTTAAACCTACTGTTTCTGAGATCGAGTCGTGGTCTCAGACTTTTGGTTCCCTTGAAATAGATAAACCTCACACCTGGGTCAAAACGGGTATGAAAGTGTTAGAAAGAGTCTCACATGTTCGGGATCCTTATAGTAAAATATCAACCGATTTGATTTCAGAGTCCATGCGTAGATTAGAACATGGATACATAAATTTTGAGGCGGTATCCGATATCATTAGGGAAGCCGTTTTGGAGGCAGACATTAAGTTGATTTTTGAAGACAAACCCTACCGTCTTTACCATGTGGCTCTTCCTAATAAAACTTCCATGTTTATGAGAACTAGTTGGTCTTATAAAGAATATATGACCAATAAAAAAGATACTACGGGATTGGAATGTAAATTTTTTCTTCCTTCTAATATCAAGAAACTTAAACCGGTGTTAGAAGGAATTGGAGATTTGTTCTGGGAGACTAGAAAGCATCTAGTTTTAGATAAGGTGTCCAGTTACAAAGAGATCTCTTATAAACCTCTTGAAGTAGAAAATAGAGGATATGACGGCGACGCTTTCGACTACATAGAAGAATGGAAAACTTTTAGGGAAGCTGGGGTTCGCAGGTGTGTACTACTTCAAGGCGATCCAGGGACAGGTAAAAGTACGCTGGCCCGTGACGCTGCAGCACAGCTCTCTAAAAGAACCCTTCACCTTACCTCAGATTTCTTACTAAACATCGCACGAGATGAATGGAGCATTCTAAACCGAACGTTACGTCCTGACGTGATCGTAGCAGATGATATTGACCGCATCAGTCATGACCACCTTGCTAATCGACTTCATCTATTTGAAGATGCCTATCATCAAGTTCCCTTGACTATTTTCACTGCTAACCACTATACTAACCTTCCTGACGCTTTTCTAAGACCGGGAAGGATCGACCAAATATTAGAGCTAGATGGCCCCGATGATAGCAGAAAAGCGGAAATATTGAAATCCTTAGCAGCAAAAGAAGGAGTTTTAGATATCCCTAAAGAGAAGATGAAAATACTTCTCAGGGTGTATCAGAATTACTCCGGTGCTTATGTGGTAGAATATCTTAGAAGAGTTAAGGTCCTCGGTTGGGATTATCAGATCCCTAAAAAGGACTTGACATTTCAGAAGATCTATGGTTTTGAAAATGATTTAGAAAACGAAACTTCGCAGGAGAACCTCGTATCTTTTAGGGTTCATTCTGAAGAAGATCGAGACTCAGGACGGAAAACTCTAAATATCAACCCGGTCACACTAAATTAAACCTTGACAGAAAAAAGGATGTATGATATGTCGAGCCAAACTGAAGATGAAATTTTAGAGTTTTACCAAAGAAGGAACGAACTGCAACATGAGGTTATATTAGCAGTTCAAAATGGGGATCCCTTAGCTTATATTAATGTTTTTTCGGATAAAGTCCCAGAGATCGTTGAAATTGATAAACAGATCTTTGCCTGGGAAAATCAAGGCAATACCTTGAAAGACTTGATTACTAAGGTCAGTCTAGTATCCTCTAGTTCTAATACCGAGTTTGATGATTATGAAGGTAATCTTTGTGTAGAACTTATGAATCGGGGTTTCCATTCTTTAACCCCAGATAATAAAGATCGGAAACGAATTGAAGATATGCTGAAAAAAAGTAGTCCCGAAAGCGCTGCATCTCGAATGCAGCAGGCTACTTCTCATAAGGATAAACTTTTCCGAAGGGGAAAGGTGCTTATGGAAGTGGATAGACCAGATCTGGCCAAAGGTTTTTGGACTCAATTGGGAACTGCATTCGGAGTTCCAGCGCCCAAGGCGTGGGGAGGTTCCGGGGTATCTCCTACAGGTCCTAGTAGCGTAAAAATAAAATCAAAATCTGATTATTCAGATGATGAGAAAATTGATTTTTTCGATTCTATGATGGAAGAGGTAACTTTCAGGTTTCGGGAAGTGGTAGAAAGAGGGGATGAAATAGAACCCAAAGCAATTTCTACTTTCATTAGGGCCACAACTATGTTAGGGTCAGAAGCGTCTAAGATTATTAACGAAAAACTCAATTCGTGAGAAATAAAATGAATAGCTGGAAAAACAAACTTAAAGATAGTCTTAAGAGCGGGTTGAATAAAGCAGTAGACCACGGTCTGGTTTCTACAGTTAATGCTGTAGGTTCTTTTAATGACAGACACCCCCAAGCAGGAAGAATTGCAGCACAGGCTGCGGGGTCAGTTGCTATTGCAGGACGCAAGGTAACTAAGGATCAGATTTTAGGTGCCATGGGAAAATGCGGCAAAAGTGGTGCGGTTGGGGCTGTCATCGACGGTGCTCTAGGTGCGAGCCAAGCAGGAAAAATGTACTATAATGGGTTGATTGGGAAAGATATTGTGTTCAAACATATCGCCCAAGAGGCAGGATGTGGTCTTATTTCCTCTGCCGCAGGAACCGCAGGAACCGTAACTTTTACCTTGATAACCGGATCAATGGGACCCGCTGCTTTAATTACAGGAATGGGTGCTTCCATAGGAACTCGATATATTTACCGTAATATAGTGGACACTGCCCTCCCTACCGTAGAAGATTTGGAAGAAGAAGAAAACGAAGACGATCTGAATGAGATCTTAGAGAAAATCGAGAACTCGTATCAGCGGCCTCCCTCATTAGATAATGATGATGATGATGATGATGAAAAAGAGGAAGTAGACGAAGCAGTAAGGGAAAAGGACGGGGCAGAAGCGACGATTAAGGGTATGATGTCCGAATCAGAATAATGTTTCAAAACTTTACACGAAAGGTCCTAAATATCCTTGACTCAGAAATAATAGACCGTATTATTGATTTGCAACATGGAGATGAAAGGAAGTTGAGACTTCCGCTTAGTTTTTCTGTGAAAACAAACCTCACTTAATAAATGACTAAGCCTGAGCTTAGTCATGACTCTTCTAAAAAGGATACACCATGAAGACTCGTGAGACTGTTAATCGTCTGTTAAAAGCCGAAAGTGAAGATGAAGTGTCGCAAATTATCCAGTCTGTTCCTGAGATGCGCAATGAGGAAAACTGGAATCCCTATGGCAACGTCGAAAATAACTTCGGGGTCATCGCCAACCAACAAAGCGATGCGCTCTCTGCATTGGTGGAGAAATTTGTAAACACAACAGATGCTCTGATGATGCGCGTGTGCTATGAAAGGGGAATTCACCCGGAGAGTCCAGAAGCTCCAAAGTCTTTGCAGGAAGCCGCAGAATTTTTCTTTGGAGTTCCTAACGGGAGTCTGGCTAATGTTCCTGACCAGGAACGTCGAAGGGAATTGGCAGATAATGCCTTTCTGGTAGCCACTGGATCTCGTAGCAGGCCCACCTTGTCGATGATCGATAGAGGAGAGGGTCAGCATCCCCGAGACTTTGAAAGAACGTTTCTGAGCCTCCAGGCGTCCAATAAGCTTCGGATCCCTTTCGTACAGGGAAGGTTTAATATGGGAGGAACAGGCGCGCTTCCTTTCTGTGGACGTGAGGGGTATCAATTGATCCTCTCTCGTAGACATCCTAATACGGTGCTGGAAGGCGAAGAGAACCGATGGGGCTGGACTCTGGTAAAACGACGACCCCCTGCCAAAGACGAAAGATCTCCCTCCTATGTGTATTTTCGACTGAATGGCGAGATCCCTTCTTTTAAGGCAGGGCCACTTCCTCTTATCCCCCAAGGGGAGGATCCACATGTTCGGGAGTTGGAAGGAGGATCCTATATCAAGATGTATGAATATAAGGTATCCCCTGCCACAATCGTAACTGCGGATCTTTATCGTCGATTGAATCTTAAGCTGTTCTACCTACCGGTCCCTATCACGATGTATGAAGCGAGGGATTATCAGTCGCATTCAAGGGCGGCTCTTCTGAGCGGACAACGAAATCGGATGGAAGATGTTCGTTTTCGTGAAGATGTTGTGGTACGTCCCGATTTTCCCATCGAGTCTCGCATTCAGATTCAGAAAGGAGAGTTCATCAACGTTAAGGCATGGCTTCTTAAAGAGGATGTGGTCACTTCTCGTTGGACCCGTCCCTCGGAAGCTATCTGTTTGACGGTGAATGGACAAACCCATGCCACCTATGATCGTCGTTTTTTCTCTCGCGATAGCGTCCAGAAGGACTATCTCAAAAATCATTTGATGGTTGAAGTGGATTGTTCGGATCTTTCTACGGATCTCATCAGTGATATTTTCATGGCCTCCAGAGATCGCATCCGAAACATCGAAGAGACTCACAAAATGGAGAAGGCTCTGGAGCGTATGTTTCGAGAAGATACGACGCTTCAAAAGTATGATACCCTCTGGCGTGAAAAGAAGTTGCGGGAGCGAATGGACGAAGGAAAGTCTGCTATCGAGATCCTGAAAGGTTTCATGGAAGCAAGTCCCGAGATCGCTGCCCTCCTTGGAAAAGGAAATATGCTGGACATCCCTAAGGGAATGGAAACGGATGGCGTTACCCGCCCAGACGATCCCTTTCGGGGGGAGAAATTTCCCAGTCACTTGACCCTGCGCAAGCCGGATAACGGGGTATTAGAAATCCCGGAAGGTAAATCTCGAAGCATCATTTATGAAACGGACGTCGAGAATTCCTATATGTCTCGACCTTTTAATCCTGGAACCCTTAATATTGTCAAAGGTTCCGATTGGGTCCAGACTTCCAGCCTTCGGAGTGGGAACCTTATTCTTAAAATTGTTCCACCCAAAGGATCAGAAGTTGGAGATCACACCGAAGTTGTTATTCAACTATCCTCTCCACATGCGGGAGAAACTGGATATTTTGAACGGGCAGTCCAAATTGGAATTGTGGCGGTCATTGAGGATGAAGACAAAGAGCCGAAAGAACCCAAGGATCCCAAAGATAAATTGAACCTTCCCTTGATTACGGGTATTCGAGAAGATGAGTGGGAGATGTTCGGGTGGGATGAATATTCGGTAGCTACTGTTAACACTTATGAGGGTGGGGCAGACATCTATGTCAACTTGGATAATAGGAATCTTCAACACACCCTCCGAAGTCGAGAATACGCGGGAAGGGAAGAACAGATCGAGAACCTATTCAAAATCGGAGTAGGACTCATCGCCTTCGGTTTGAAAAGCAGGGTAGGAGACGAGTTGCTGGAAGAGACGATGGAAAATGTTATGGCTACCATCGCATCCGTATGGCTCCCCACGGTCCTCAAACTTCGCCACCTGTTGTGAGAATATTAAAAAGAGAGGGGGTTTCCCCTCTCCCTTTTTTATTTTCACTTGCACTAACCCTCACAATATGTTATACTAATTAAGTTAGTAGGAGACAGTGGACGTCTAAAGATCCCTCCTAACTCTGAAGTAAAAGGCGTATTAGTGGCGTGAATAGTTTACGTCGTTATTTTAGTAAATGGAGTGTTGTATGAAGTGTTGGGAGATGATTTTTGGAGAAAATTGTTGGGATCGTGATATTATCAACATCGTACAGAAAGAGCAGGTGCTAGATATCCCTAAATTGAGAATGAAAAATGCTTATGACCTGATAGCTATTATGAGGATTTTTCTCAAAATAGCAGTGAAGCATAAACTGGGATTTGATCGGTGGATTTTTCTTGTGGAGCCTGTGACTAAAGATCCCCGATCCTATCGCATGGAAGTGGAGTCTTATCGTAAGATCAAATTACTAGCAGGACCCAGGAAGTTGGTCAAGGCTTCAACACAGGTTCAGGCAAACCTACAGGATATCCCCCTTACCCTCCGGTCGAAAATAAAACAGGACGTGGTGAACAGTATTCACGCCTACGATCAGATCGATAGCCAAGAGATTTATTCCAACAGTTCTAAGGCCATTTTCCAGATCAAACCTCCGTCCCTAGTTAAGAGAGAACGGATCCTTCGACGCCGGAAACAAGAAGTAGGACCCTCATAAATGTGTTATACGATATTAGTGAAAAGTGCTGAGGAGGAGGAATACTACCATCTAATGCCGATGGAGTGGGTTCATCATGTTCAAATCCTCATAGATCTCGAAAGAGAATCTGCATCGTACCTGTCTGACTATGTCAAAAATATATTTGAAAAGTTTTTCCCTAATAAGTGGAAAGAGATAACTTTTTATACGGAATGGTCCTGGTCGGTATTGATAGTTGGATACGAAGGCACTAAGATATATCTACCCAAGGGAGTGCCTGAATGTGTTAGAACCTATGTCATTGCCTTGCTCTATATGTCCAAGGGTAGTGTAGCGGATTTTAATGAACTGTTAAAAAATGAGAGAGCGAATTTCGATGTATGACTATGAAAAAAGGTCACTCTGTATTCTTGAAGAAGGAAATGAGGGCAGGGTTATAAACCGCTATCATATTTTACCTTTTCCTTTGTTAGAACAGATTCAGGAAATCACAAGCCTTCACCAGTATTTCAGTGAAGCTTTAGACGAGTACGATTTTAAGATCCGGTATGGAAAATGGAACTATAAATCTATCCAAGGAAAAGGTTATCAAATTGAGAACGTGAACTGGAATTCTCCTATTTATATTTTAGAGGAAGACCTTAATTTTGTATTGAGAAAAAATAAGGGAGATACAGTTGTTTATTGTTGGGATGCTAGAGTTTCTTTTTATCTGGCGGCAATTTACACAATGGCAGACAAAGATGAAGATGAATTTCAGAAATTGCTAATATCCGATTTGAAAAATTATCAGCACCTAGGTTGAAAATGTATTTATGGTAACTGTATATAACGCTCCTCTTGAAGATGCTCCAACTCTTAAGAGGGATAGCGAATGGAGCCTTACATATCAGGGAACTATATTTTCGTATCCACTCTGATCGATGTAAAAATATCCGCTTACTATGTAGATGATTTTATAAGATATGGATATGACGGTTATGTAGCCTGGTCGGCGGGTGCCATGACTTGTAGAAGGTCGAACCCCCTAACTTTTTACTTGTAGTCTAGGGCGGAATATGATAGAGTAACGTGTCGGTTCCTTTTAAATAAGGGGAACCGACATCTAGGCGCGTAGCTCCAATTGGTAGAGCATCTGATTCCAAATCAGAGGGTTGTTGGGTTCGAGTCCCACCGCGCCTGTTTAGTGACTAAAGTAAATGGAGTAAATACGAAATGACAGTAAGACAAATGTTTATCCCGACGATTGGAACTGAGTTTCGAGTGGAAGAAGACTGGACCTTCGATCTCTACGCAGAGAGTCGCAACAACCCCCTCCGAAAAGCTCTGGGTTTAAGTAGAGCCTCTTATTCCACTTCCCCCACCTATGATAAGGTTACCCTCAAAAAAGGAATCACGTTGATAGTGGATCGGATCTATATCCGAAATAACGCTAAACAATATGATTCTATCACTTTCCGAATTGGAGATGTACCTGACGGCGTACCGAAAAAATTTCGCAAGAAAAGATTTTGGGCCAAATTAGGGGATATCAATAATATTCAATTCACTCCCGTATCTGGAGTGCCTAGATCGGATGGGTTGTTATTTGTTCTGTTGAAAGTATCCCCGAATACGTATCAAGCGCCTTCTAAGGGCTATGATAATACTTTCACCGAATTAGACACTGCAAAAAATCATGTTATCGAGAAACATGAAAATCCAGAGAAAGCCTATATTTTTCAGGTACCTCCCGGAAAAGAATTCCCTGACAGTTACCAAAATCGAACATGGGGCGCAGGCATTCCTGGATACGATGTTAAGGGCATCGAATCTAAATATGACCTTGTATATGAACCCGTAGGTCCTTTGGGCAAAGGGCGGTCCGTAGACCTTCGTAGGTCACTATATAAAAGAAAGCATAGAGGAACCCCTAATGACCCCAGAGATTTTTTTATGGAGTCAGAAGATCGGGAAGCGATCGAAGAAGCGGACTCTATCTATGTGATGGTAGATGACCTAAGAAGATCTTCAAGAAGCGATAAATCTAGCGATGCGTTCGGATCTGTCATATTTAGATCAGGATCTAAATGGCAGGCGCGCCTTACAGGTAAAATGCGGTTGGAAGCTCCAGATCTTCACAAAAAGATTTGTGATATCTGGGATACGGAGGGTTATATTCCCCTACGCACATTATCAGAAGGGGTATCGTTGTTGGAAGATTTTTTTGAAGAGAACCTAGACTCTTATGGTAAAGCTTTACCTCCAGTGGAAAGTTATAATTATACCTACTGGCGATCTTAGTGTTACAGATCAAATAAGAAAGGGAAGATGTGAGATCGAAGTTGAGGATTTTGTAATGCAGTCCTAGCTAGAACTCTTCTAATTGAAGATTCTTTCTTATCCTCATTGTCGCTTTCTTCCTTTTCTTTGTCATCTTTCTTTTTTTGCTTTTCTACGGTATCTTTCAATTCGTCGGGAACTCCTTTTGCTAAGGTAGCTCTCAACCTTTTTAGGTCTATTTCTCCATTACTAACAAAAAGACGTAGGAATTTCATATGGCCTTCTGTGATCTGGAAGAAAAAACTTAAAATTTCATCCATCACGTCATCTGGAATAGGTTCGCCGTCTTTATCTGTATCCGTAAGCCATTTTTTAATTTTATCGTGATTGGTATCTTTATTTAAAGGATCTAATCCTATTTTCTCCATCATTTTTTTGCTTTCCTCGCTAAGAGTTGCAGAAGATTCCGCAGCTTTTAATTCTGACAGCGCCTCTTTGAAAGTTTTATCATTTCTAGCGTCAATGGTGTCCATAAGATTGGTGAGTAGTTTCTCCCCTTCTTTTTCATTGAAAAGGGTGACAACCAATCCCATACACATTTCTGCTAGTTCTCCAAAGGAAACTTCGTGATTGGTAAATTCTTTGAATTTCTGTTTAATGGTTGCCTTGGCCTTATTGATAGCGCCTTTTAATTTCCCTTTATTTTCTTTGATAAAATTCTTGGATTCTTCTTCCGCCTTTTCATCTTTCTCGTCAGTCTCATCGGAGTTTTCTTCCTCATCACCTTCTTCTTTATCTTCTTTATCTTTTTTAGACTCTTCAGATTTTTCGCTTTCTTGCCACTGCTTTTTGATCTGTAAGTACCTCTTGTGAGCGCCGGAGTCCCTGGGACTATTCTTCAGGGTTTTAACCAGAACCTTATCCGAACTATCTGTATCAGGATTGTTTACCTTCTCATTTAGAAGTTCTTCATAGGACATAGATTTGCTGGTTTTATTTACTAGAGGAAGTAAATGTGGACGCAACTCTGGAGTCTTATATGCCAGCCGGATAATTTCAGTTCTTAATTTGGACATAAAAAACACACTTGAAGTATAGTGAAGTCTCCAAGTGTGTTCTTTATCAAAACATTAATTCAAAGATCTATGATGTCCCTCCAGTCTTCGCCGGTTTCAGATCCCCACTGCTTACGGGGTGCAAGCAGGTGACCGTTCATGTTGTAGTCTGCTCCACAACATGTACAGGTGTTGGTGAATTTCACCAGAGCAACCTTAGACCCGCATTCTTCACACAAACCAACTTTCGGGACCTTCGTTACCCGGACCTGACGAGTAACCCCTTTATTGACGATAGGCTGACTATGTGAGTTGGAAACGCATTTCTCATAGGCAGCTTTGGCAGCATCGGGAAGGCTGTCTACATCGACATTTCCGTTCTCATCGCAGCTAAAAGAGAACCCCCAACCCTCTTCCCCTTCCCAGTCGAAAGAGAGAGTATAGCTAATATGTTCAACTTTCTTTCGGTTTTGGATAATTTTGATTCCTAGGGTGATAGAAAGTGATCCTTAACAACTTCACCCTATATACCCTGGAGTCCTAGAAATTACAAATCTTTTTTAAATAATTCACATTTCCGGGAATTTATTATATAGAATCAAACGCTTCGATCAATGACCGTCCAAATATGGACCCGTCATATGAATATATAACTTGCTTACAAAACGTAAGCCAACACGAAACTACACTAGTAGGTCTTTAGAATGGCTGTAAAGAATACCACACCATCCTCAGTATCATCCTCCAAAACAACCCTAAGTTCAAATTACGATTTGAAAACCCTTCTCTCATTCGAGACAAAAGAGGAAGGTAGGCACCTTCAAAAATTGATCGAAAAGAATCCAGGGCTGGTTCAACATAAATATTTTGGGGATGAACCTAATAATGCGGGAAATATCCATTTAAATGGAAAACCCGAAGCAAGTGCAGGGGAACGAATCACGAACGGATGTGATGCTAAAATTGAAGAAGCCATCTATAACGGACTGGCTGCTCAGTATGACAACCCTTTTGATATTGGAGAAGCAGTTTTCGACGCCAATAAAACAGGGGTGTCCGTAGCATCTAGGCCAGTACACCTTCGATTGAAAGGAAAGTACGATAAAAAAGCGAAGTCAGTGACGATGGATGTGCGGGATTATGGAATAGGAATTCCAGTCAAACGCATGTTGAAAACTATTCTTAATTCCAAAAGTGGAACCAAATCAAGCGATCCTCGTTATATTGGCAGGTATGGTCATGGAGGGTCTACTACTTTCTCACATTCAAATTTCTCGATGGTAGTAAGCCGTCATATTAATTCTAAAAAGGTGGGAGTAGCTTTTGTCAAGTATTGCGCCCCCGGAGATATGAATCCCATTACGGGAGAGGAACAACGAAGGAGCGGGACATATCTAACATTAGTGGACCCTAATACGGGAGAGCCTTTCGTGTTCAACGCTTTTGATACCAATGGCAATGAGATCTTCAAGCCCGGCACGCATATTCGACATTTTGAATATGAGATGGATCCGAGGGACCTTGTTTTTTACAGCAAACCCACCCGTCAAAAGTCTTCTCTTTATAAAACGATGAGGACGATGTTCCCTAACCCTCCAATTCCTTTTGCGGTTTTTGACGACCGCATGGGAGCAAAAGGGACTCAGCTTCATTATACGGTTTACGGATCCTTTCGTTCCCTTAGTAGTAATGTAAAAAAGAAGGTCGAATATGACAATTCCGCTACTGTTCCAGTTGGAAAGGGTAATATCAAACTCTACTGGTTTATTATCGACGAAGATTCCGTGCGTGATAATTATATCAATAATTTCGTCAACTATGGGTATTCGGGTAACGTATTTTTGAGCGGTCAGACCATCGAAACATTGCCAGCACAGATCGTTAGAGATTCTGGGATTCCCTTTTTGGAAAAAGGAATCGTTCTCTTTGCAGATCTCGATGGTCTCGACGATCGGACCAAAGATCGCGTGATGACTGCGACCAGAGAAAGTCTAAATACTAACTACCGAAATCTCATTCATGAACATCTGGTATCGCATCTCAAAGAAGATGATAGAGTGCAAGAAATCCATCAAGAAAGACGAAATAATCTAACTTCTACGCCTTCCAATCAGGATACCATCAAGCAGTTGAAGAAATATTTTGAGAACTACCTTACGGGTTCTGGAAATAGTAGAACTCCAAATCCTAATCCCAAACCTAAAGTTTCTCCTACCCCTATTGCGGTAGCAAATAGCTATATAAAGGTTATTTCCCCTAGACGGGCTTTGTATCCGGGCCAGAAATTTTCCATTAGGTTTCAGACCGATATCGATAATTCAAGGTTCGATCAGAATTTCTTTGAAATTACTGCTAAGGACCCTCAGGTTCTTGAGGTATCCAACTGGTCGATCAGTGATAACCAGAATGCAACACAGGGCCATAAAACACTGGCAGGTCTACAGGTTAACCCCGGCGCACAGGTAGGGGATTTCTCCACCATTACTTTGAAAGTGAAGCTACCTAACCAACAAGAAGTGGAAGTGGAAATAGCTTGTGCCATCGTGGAAAAACCGGATCCTAAGAAAACCAGTCAAAAGGTTCCGGATTTCGATGTGAAATGGGTTAATAAGAATCAAACAGACCTGATTAGAAATCTGGACCTTTTTGACGAGGATGGAAATGTCATGGAAGATAAGGTAGGTCACGTCGAGAGAGGTGGAGACGGTTCAATTACCGTTTACTTGGCGAGGTTCAACGAAGAAGTAGTTGCGGCGCTCAAAGCGATCGAAGATAATGGTACTGCTAAAACCCGATATGATCATTACCAGGAGTTTTTCCTGTCAGGATATTTTGACTTTCAGGTAGCAGCAGCTGCATCTGCATTTCTTCTCAAAGATGACGGGCAGATTCAAACTCCAAGCCCCAAAGATACCCCAGATACCGAATTGGAAACCGTAATGAAAAGCGCTGCTAGGAGCGCAGTAGCTTACTGGAAAGTAAATCTTCTAAAAATTGCAAATTAAATTTGTAATTTAGGAAAGACCAGGGTATATAGGGTGAGTCGAGGGGAAACCCTCTTAATACTGGCAAGGGATATTGGCCATAGGAATAGATAAAGGAACTCTGAACATAGTGGAGTTCGCCAATGGCATCGACCCCAAACAGGCTAAAGCCCAAGGAGTCTGGTATGAAGTGCGCGGGATTGAAAGATCCCCTTTGGTCGACCCAATATGGACGTTAAAATAACGGACCATTTCAAAGTCTTGAAAGGAAAAGGTCAAAATCCTTTTGAGAGTGGTAACCGGATAATACCGAAGCAGCACGCTATTTTTACTTGATATACAAAACACCTCTCCTGCGAGGTGCAGAAAAATATGATTTTATGCAGGCACCTTCAAGATAGAGAAAAAAGGAAGATCCTTAGCAGATAGTTAAGGATCTTCTTTTTTGTTCTTATAAATAGATCCAGTGTTAACGTTCCTAAGAGGCACTTACTATTATGGTTAAAACAAACTCAAAATCTTTTCGTGATTTTCAAATGAAGGTTGATTCCTTTGAGGACCAAATCGAAGAATTGATTGAAGGCATCGATTTGACCTCGGATAAAGTCAAAGACCTGAACTTTGACTTTGCCAATCTTATTCGAGAACTCAAAGAGGTCAAACATAGCGATGATGACTATAATATTGGAGAGTCGATTATGGACCATATGAAAATGGACCTCCAAAATGTTAATGACCTGACCCAAGGTTGGGACAAACAAAAAAGAAATATCCTTCGCCTTCTTTCTTTCCTCCACGATATCGCCAAACCCGAGACATTTGAAATGCGAGGGGATAAGGCAACGTTCTATGGGCATCCTGATAGGGGCTATGAAGTATCTAAAGTTATCCTTGATCAGTTTACTGAGGAAACCGAAGAAATGCGAGAGTATGTAGCCAAGTTGGTGAAATATCATCACCATATTTATCAGTTGGCGCATTCAAAGAAACAACTCAAAGACCCTAACCAGCTTTCCTACTTGAAAAAGTTCATTCAAGAAGGTGCCGAAACTCTTCAAGACCTAGCTCTTTTCGCAAAAGCAGACTCTATGACTCCGCAAGGTCTGGCAGAAGTCAAAGAATCCATTAAAATAATCACTGAGGATATCAAACGATATCGAGAACAAGAAAAAAGAGAGAATGAAAAAGAACGTAAAATGGAACAATTGGCAGATGAACGGGTAAGGGATGAAAGAAAAGTCCGTTCTATTTTAGAAGAAAATTCTTCTCTTTCAGCGGAAGGGGTTCAAGCAGTATTAGATCTAATACCGAAAGTGTCTGATATTAACCGTTACTTAGGGAAAAACAAAGAGTACAACGCCATCAAAGCCCTCCAGAGCTATTTGCAAGGAAAGTCTAACGTAGCACAGGTAGTTGCCTTAAGAACCCTGTATGGTCGTTGACCTTTAGTCTTATCTATGTTAACGTTTTGTAGGCAATCAATAAAAGAGGTAGTTATAAAATGAGTAAAAAAGAATTGGATGTTTGGAGTGCCCAGGGTATATTAAGCTGAAGGGTCCTTTTTTATTTGTAAGGAATTGAGATGTCGATATCGAAAAAAGAAGAAGAAAGACTGATTAGGGATATCAAAAATTATTTCAAGGATCAGTGGCCAAAAACACAATGGAAATTAATAGATAATAGTCTTCACGAAATGTCCCCTTACCTTCAATTTAAATCCAAAACAGGCATCACCATACTTTTGATTTATAAAGGATCCCTTGATAAATGTTGGGGTTCAATTGCTAATTTCCAATCTACATTGTCTGATAATGACATACCTTTATCGAATAACGTTAAAGCTACCGACTGGGAACCTGCGATAGACAATGCTCTTGAGCAAGCTGTCAATGTTTTAGAGAGAGACACCGAAAGAAGCTTGAAAGCTCTAAAATCCTTACTGGAATCGGATCATATTCGACAGGCTAGAAGACGTTGACACCTTATGAGTTGGGATCAAAAAGAGCAGGAGACATGGTTAGAAGAAGGTAATGTCTGTATGCTTTGGACAGTGTAGTAGTAGCTACTGCTCAACATTTCATGACGATGCCTGGAGACAGGGAGATACCTTCTATTTTGAGGGAAGGAATCGTAGAAACATTTGTTGAATTGCCAGATGATCATTGGGAAAGTAAAGGGAATTAAAATGGTTGAGGAAGTTAGGTTAGTACAAAGGATGACTGCTAAAAACAATCCTGCAAAGGACCAGAAGGGAATTGATAACTATTTCCGTATGGATTATATGGGGAGCGCTGAATTTGAATTTGGTGCCCTCCCCAAAAGTTTGCGAATTATGCGGGAATCTCAGGAAGAAATTGTTATTTCGGAGATCAACCTTCCCTACATGAACAAACCGCTCTGGTATGTAGGACCTCAAAACGAATATGGAAGGGCCGTGAATGTGGTGCGCCGCTCATACGACCCTGAAGAAAGTTATTCTACTTTCAAAGAACCTACTTTCATTCAAGAAATGCTGGAAGGCAACCTCCATCGCTATAATGGTTGGTGGGCTATTCAATACGATCATGGAGGTCCTGAAAATTGGACCCCTTTCGCCCTTTTCATAACCGAAAAAAATGCTTCCCTTTGGAGAAAAGGAATTGAAAATGCTTGAATTAGTTATCGTCTACGTTATCGTCTACATTATCGTCTACATTATTGGCGCATTGATTTATCGAACTATTGATTCTAGATTTCCTTCTGATACCGCTGAAAACGAAGAAGTGACCCAACACGTCGAAAAAATGAGAGTCTAATACTCTTTGAGTAATAGCTAGGCCAGGGAATTTCTATTTATAGGGTTTTATCATTAGACGTTGATAACACTTATAACAAGGAATTCCTATGTTTAAATTTTTACGTTCCCTACTGGAACAATATCGAACCCTAGTGAAAATATCACAAAAACCCTCAGAGGTAGCTCCCCCTATTATGTCTAAAGAACCTATCGAGATAGACCGTTTAGCTTCAGCGGTATCGTATAACGCATTGAAGGTGCCTATCTTAGCCCCAGACGGCTTTCCTAAGTGGGCCAAAATAGAAGCCTTACCTGGCACTGAAGAATTCGCCTACGACGTTGCTAGGGCGCAAAAACATCTGGGACTTAAAGCGGATGGTTTTTGTGGTCCTTCTACTATTAATGCGATGGCGGAAGAGGACCGAAAGGATCACAGATCTATTATCATCGGTCCCAAAGCCTATCCAGTATCAAGTCAGGTTATTACCTACCTAGATGACCCAGAAATTGTAGATCTTTCGGGAAGAAATAGAACTCTGAAGATACGTCAGGTTTGTTTGCACTATGATGTAACGTTCAATTCAATGAGCACAGTGTCTATACTCCGATCCCGAGGACTTTCCTATCACTTTTTGATTGATGGGGATTTAGATGCTACTATCTATCAAACACACAATCCTACGATTACTGCATGTTTTCATGCAGGCACTATCAATAATTATTCGGTGGGCATCTGTATCAATAACCCTGCGGATCCTTCCTATCAGTCAAGGGATGAAAAAAATAGAGGGAGAAAAAGAGAAAAGAAATCGGATACGGTACATGAAGAGAATATAGAGAGACTGGAGTTTTTTGAAGAACAGTTGATCGCTTCGCAGGAGTTAGTTTCCATTCTTTGTCATTCTCTTGATATCCCTAAAGTTGTTCCTAGGGATAAGGATAACAAAGTTCTGAAAGGAGTGATCCCAAACTTCGAAAAATTCTCAGGTATTCTTGGTCATTATCATGTGAGTAGTACAAAAACAGACCCTTCTCCACTGGACTGGGAAGCTTTCCTAAAAGACTAAACTTGTAGAAAGCCTTTAAATATGGTAAGGTTCTGTTTCCTTTCAGGAAACTGGACCGTCCCCTTTAGGGGGACCCGCCGTGGATTTTTGGTACCCCTTTTTATCGTCGTTAAACAGGGTTTGCTGTTATAGAAAACGAGAGGTTTGAAGATGCCCGAAATGCCCGTAGAGTCCGTGGAAATTTCAGAGTGGATATTAGATTATCTGAATAAAGAATATCCACCCACATCCTCAGATCAGAAATGGAAGATAGACCGTTTCTGCGACGAATCTGAATGGAGTTCTATTGCGGGATCCCTCATATCTTTTGGCGAGATGTCTTTTGCTTACTCATATGAAAATTCCCCCTTTCAAATTGAGGTTGGAAGTGTTAGAGATGAAAAAGAAGAATGGTCCGCTTTTATATTCTATAAAAAAGGCTACCGTTATGATGATCAGGATCATCAGTTTCTATACAAAAGCGATTTTTTTAATGAGTGGGAAGATTCTATAGATCAAGCAATTTCACATTTTTATGAAAAACAAAAATTGGATTTTGAAAAGTTCTACCTTAAAACAAAAAGAGCCAACGAAGTGATACAGATACTTAAAAATAGTCAGGAAGGTTAAAATGAATAATGCTCAGATCTATCACATGGGAAATGTAGTAGACAAAGGATTAGAAATACAAGAACCTTTGAGAGAGTTGGAAGCGTGGAGGTCCCGTGCGCTTCGATGCCTTAGAACTATATGCCCTTCTATTTCCTGGGTTAGTGACCCCTTTGACGATGCTTACCTTTTGAAAAAAGAGGATGGATCTGCCATCCTTGGTATACGAATTTTTGGAGATGAGCCTCATTCTTTTACCTTTACCTTAAAATGTATAGTTCAAGATCTGGAAGCCTCATTACCAAGCAGTAATCCAGAAGTCAGAGCCGAAATTCAATATTCTGAACTGAAAGATGATATTCAGTTTAACATCACGTCTATTCCTTTTAATGATACAGAGATAATGCTCACTTCTATAATGAAGGATGCGCGAACCTCCTTGGTAGCTAGTCTTAATGAAAAATACGAAAATTTCATGAAACTGGCTGAAATAGTGAAATCACTGGGCGGCGGTGATTAGTAATGAATGTGAAAAATCCAATAGAAATAATCACGACATATCTAAGGGAGGAATGGCCTGACCTCAAATGGAAAGAGGAACCTTCCTTAGAAGGAAGTGAACTCCATCGGTATGAAGAAAAAATAAAAGCGAAAGGTCTCTATTTTAAATCATCACTGCCCCGAATCAATTGGCTACGAATGAGATGTGGACCTTCCTCCACTTTTAAGAGAGTTATAGGAACCAAGTTAGTGGGGCCACCACCGTCTAAAACCAACCCTTTCGGGAAAGGCACGAATATGTTTCAGAATGGACAGACGGTATGGGAAGCGTGTTTTGAATACCATGCGGACCATCGAGTTACTTATGCCTCGTTCATGGCGATTGATCCCCTCCTAGCCATCGAAAGTGCTATCGAATCTTCCATCGAGCCCCTGCGAAATGACATGGATCAATACTTCAAAGAATATGAAAAAGTTTACACCACCTATCAGGCTTTATTGGTATCTTCTAGTCGTAAAAAATAATGAGTCAGTTGACAGGATACCAGGATCTTTGATAGGATGATTTTACATTTTTAGGAAAGAAGAGGATTGTTATGAAGAAAATTGGCGACGAAGCTGAATTGAGAAAAGAATTAAAAAAGACAGAAGACCTAGCAGATGAGTTGAATGACCGATGGTGGAAATTGGATACGATTACGTCCTCCTATGTCATTTTAGTTTTTCTTCCTCTTTTCGTTTTGATCCTTCCGCTTTTCCTGACGCAAGTAACCCTGCGCCTTATTTCCCGGGGCTGTGAGTTTTTGTTATGGAAAATAGAACGATTTGGTAACCGATTGGTATCTATTTTGGATGTGGCCGGAGATTTCCTATTGAGCAAAACTCCCTTCATTAGAAAGGTCAAATCGGATATGGAAGACCTAGCGGTTCGGAGGATGGAACTTCATCATCAAGCACAGATCCTTCGCATGAGACTCCCGAAACCTAGCTTTCTGGTGGATGAATGATGATCGTACTTTTTATAATATGGGGGATCCTTACCGCAATTTGTTTTATTGTCAACATTCATTCTGCTTTTAGCCATGGGAAAGAGGAAGGTTTTAAAACCGGCGTCAAGTCTTTTTCGGTGGGAATGGCTGTGACTACGTTCTGGCCTTTATTAGCTCCTATTGCTCTTATTATGTTGGTAATATCTCCGTTTTACGGCATCTGGTTGATGGGTAAGGAATATTTGGCTTATCGGAGTTTAAAAAAGAAAGAGAAACAAGAAGCCATTGAAAAGGAATACAAAGCGATTCGGGAGGAAGACCATAAAGAGCGCGCAATCCTAGAAAAATCCCTGGCGATCTTAGAGGAAAAGATACTATTACAATGAATGTGAGCTCAACGAATGAGTGATATTGAAAAGATAAAAGAGAAGTCTCTCCTTGTGCTTGCTTTTCTGAAAGAAATGTGGCCCTCATTCCGGTGGGAACTGACTGAAAAAGTGAGAGCAAGTGCGGATACTGAAAAAGTCAAAATGAAATTGTGTTTTAAGGGAGAACCTTTCTCTAGGTCTAGAGAGAAGAACAAAGACGTTTTACTTCTTTGTATAACGGGTCCACATCGAAAAATTTTTAGAGGAGGACAAACCCTTTTGAGATGGAAATGCCACTCTCTTTATGAAAATGAAGGGAAGAACTCAATCAAGAGGACCTTGATTAAAGTTGAGGGAGAAGGGCGAAATAGCAATCAGGCGATCAAAACCGTTATGGATAAAATAGAAAATGAGATCAAAAAAGTGATTGCTAACGCCTATGAGGACATACAGGATCTATTTCGCATGTATCAAAAGATAGGGGAGGAAAGGGGAGTGAAGATTTCTCTGGAGGAGAATGATAATAATAAGGGGGAGAAGGACACTGCAAAACGTTGAAAGTACCACAGAAACCGTAACATAAGGAATTTAGGCTCATCCACTGGTGATGATGAACATCATTTCCTTCCAGTCTGTTATACCTGAAAGCTAGAACATGAATAATTTCATGTTTAAGGATGTCTTTCCAATCCTCATCTGCTTTTAATTCGATGCGATTCCTACCTGCGCAGCCTCTTATCTCTTTGCTTTGGCTTATCTCCCAACAATATTTCCAGGGTTCTTCCTCTTCTAAAAATTCAATAAAAATATTACGGAAAGAAGTGGTAGCAGGATCACGGTGAAGATGATGATGGATATGCGGTTGCGAAATGACTGTCTCATAGTCCTCACAGGCTTCTTCAATTACAGATAGAAACCCTTCCGGTGGATTCAGGGCAATTACACGATCTGAACAATGAAAAGGAAGTTGAACCGAGGATGATTCTGAGGATGATGGCTCTGGACCGGAAGTAACGTAGAGGCAGGAACAGGACAGAAATAGAAAGGTTCCCAAAATTATAAAAAATAATATTCTCATTTCCCTTACTCCTTCCACATCTTCTTCCCTGTTTCTAAAAAACACATATGAGAACTTATCCTTCCTTCCCTAGATGCCCTAAGATAGGACGGAGGTGAGGTCTTAATTCTGGAATCTGGAATCCTATTATTATCAATTCCCCCTCCAACCAATCCTTTTCTGTATTGATAAAGGAAAGGATCTTCTGTATAGAAGGTTGCAACTTTTTATTATGGAAGGCGATTTTAACTAACTGTTTCTTTGTTGATTTCATATTGTTATTTGATAAAGAGAACATTATTATGACTATGAGGATATTTAGATTTCAATGACTTCCAGATCCTCTGTGCGTCCCCCGTGGTGCCGCCTATTGCAAGGCATGACCATGGCACCATGAAGAAAGACCCTTGGGAACGTAGTGTCTCTATGGCTTTCTGATACAGAAGCTTGCCTAGTTTCTTTCCCCTCCATTCCTCTTTGAGATAGGCCATATAGACCGACCAGATTGGAATATTATTAGAAGGAACAAGACCTTGGTTCTCTTGTAGCTCTTGAAAGGAAGGTCCACAGTTTCGGATCATAGGAGAAGAATCGTTGAATCCAATGAGTTCGATGAACCCGAGATGGTTTTCCTCCTCTCCATTATACAGGACCACATTCAAAGTAGAAGATCCTACCGGGGCCTGAGAGGAGGAAGAGGCCCATGATATTTCGATCCTTGGACTGAAGATGTCTCTTTGTAAAAGAAGAGCGTCTGCTACTTTCCTTGCTATCACTATTCGTTTGTGGTAAGGGAGCTTTTTCATGATACTTAGTCCATGCGGACTTTATCAGAAATTGCAGAGATAAATTCTTTGACCGCTTTTTTCCATTTTTCAGGTTCACGGGTCTTCAAGGCTCTAAAGAACTCCGCCGTTTTGATTCTATCGTTTCTCTCCAAACGAACGTTCACTGCGCGATCCAACTCTTTAAATTCAGCCTTGTTGAAATCTCCTACCCATACACGGGCAGCAAGCCGTCTCCATTTCTGTGGAATAGTTCGTGCTTTCTGAATGAACCGATCCACTTCGTCCTGGATACGGGTATAAAACTCTACTTCTCTGAGGGCATGTTCTTTCCGTCCTCTCAAAGGACCTCCTTTCTCTCGAATGGAAAGAGAAGGCGTCCCAGGTCTTCCTCCACGCAAGTCTTTGAGTTTTTCCAACACGCTCTGTCCAACATGCTGACATTCATGCCGTGCAATTCGGATGATCTCTGTAATATTGTTCTCAAAGTCATCGACACTTAGAGCATCTTTCCACATGTCCACCTGAAGCTCTTTTTTTGTGTGGTGCCACTGACCTCCCCTTTTACTGTGCCCCTTGAAGTCCAGGATCACCAGAATCTCATGAAGCGATACCGATTCAAGGGAGGCATAGATAGCAGTCCAGTTAATATCTTCCAACGTTTCTTCGGTAAATTCGATTGATTCCTCATAGAGCTTTTCTACTCGTTCAATCAACTCTTCCAGATCTTCATAAAGAGTATCTTTAGAGGTTTCAAAATTAGACCCCAGTACATAAGATCCTTCTTCGGAGTAAGTGACCTCTAGGATGGTAGAAGGTTCCCTCATCATCTCGATGGCAATACCCTTTCCCCTATAGGCGTCAATGTGAAACGCTAGGCTCTCTCCTTGACCAAGAGCTTCTAGTTTAGAAGAAACTTCCCCTTTAGCTGCCTGCAAATAGGCAATCAGGTCCCTCACTTTCTGTTTGCTTTCTTTCATAGACCGTTCGACAGGTGACCATCCACTCAGGTCTATTTCGATGGTGGTTCTTGCAGTTGTCTTATAGGATTTGGCTTTGGTCGTATAGTCGAGACAAGTTTTTTTAATACGGGAGAGTTCTACCAATGAAGTGTCAGGACCTTGTTCCCTAACCTTTTTAGATTTTCTTGCTTTGACTACGAGTTCCCCAATCTCTTTCTGGTAGATCTTTCGCATTTTATTCCATATTTTAGCCACAGTAAACAAACCGTACTCTCTCCCCTTACTTCGTCCTTTCTTTACATAAGCATAGGAAAAATGGGGTCTCCCAAGAATTACTTCTACACCGATCCAGATCTTTTTTCCTATATCTGGTTGAATTTCAAACGTTTCCTCTTCTCCGTCTCTAAAATCTTTCCTATTGAGGAAGTCGAAAATGGTGGTGAATTTTTCCCTGCCTATCGCTTCTGCTCTCTGAGGATCCATAAGGGAGGAAGATTCTCCACTTTCACTTTTCAGGGTGGCGAGTCTTTTCTCTGTGAGAGCCAGTATATGTCCTGCATATTTCTTTACCATGAAGGTAGAGACTTCTTTAAGAAGGGCGGGAGGGGCTTTGAAGATACCTGCCTTTTTAGAGTAGCTACTAGCAATGCGACGAGATAAAAGGGTTTTATTATAACTCATAATAGACCAAATAGGAAAGAGAAATACTATAAGCTATAAGGTACAAAACGAATATTCCACTTTGACCCCCTCTTCACTGATCTGAAAATATATATGAAAACGAGATATCGGGTTTTTTCAAAACCAAAATCCTCTCAGAAAGAGGGGGGTCTGATCACGAAAGGACTTGTTTTCTAGCTTCTTCTATGATATAACCTAGAACGGGGGGGTGGTGGGCAAAGTTTTTTAATAATACTAAGGAGAAAGAAGATATGAACCAAGAAACACTATTACTAGAATCAAATGCTCAACTGAAATTGGGAAATGAGGCTTTGGAAGAAGCCAAAACCTGTTTGGACTCCAATAAGCTATCAGATCTTTACCAGATGGCTTATATTCACTTCGATGAAGCCGAATATTACTATCAGGTATGGGCTGATAGCTTTCAAGAGGGATCCCCAGAGTATATAGAGGGTATGGCCCTCAAGCGGAAGTCTCGTGGTCTTAGAATCAAAGCAAAGAACTTGAGAGACAGTTGAATATTACTATATGAAAATATATATGAAAACGACTTTTTGTGTTTTTTGAAATGAAAAAGGCTCTCAGAAAGAGGGGGGGGGTCTCTCATAAGAAAGGCTTGTTTAGGGTGGTGGTAGCGCTTATGGTGGTAGTATGCTATGCTGTCATTAAATGAGAATAGGGACAGGTTAAAAATGATGATGCTATCCGAAAAAGAGAAGAGAGAGATATTAGATACATTGTCTGAGGTATCTAACAATTCTATTGTAAGGAGGTGGTGGTGGAAACCCACTACTACCTTGTGCAATAATAATGATGATGCGGAGGGATGGGCCGTCCAAGAACATAGGGAAGATGAAGAGGGAGCTAGTAATGTGAAGTACCACCTTATCCTTACGTTTGGTATTGACCCTATGGAGGGAGGCTATTGTGTCCGATCCTATTTAAGACCCGAAGGTAGGGATGATCTGACTCGACAGCTTTCGTATAGAAAATTTAATGGAAATATGAATTGGCATCAAAGGCTCGACGATTTCTTTTCCCATACTACGGATAATGTAGAAGAAGCCTTTGAAGATTGTTATATTGCTCTCCACTTGTTATATAGTTAAAGATATGAATTTTAGAGAAGAAGATAGAAAATACGATCACGATATGGAAAGGAAAAAGGAAAAAGGAAATGAGGGCGGTAATATTAGAAGCTCTCAATGCTGAGGATGATGAGGATGATGATGATGATGATGATGATGATGATGCGCAGCATAGTAGGGACAGCATACAGTGGAAACAGGCGTTCTCTTTATTAGACGGCGCTACCCCCACCATGCCTTTCAAGAAATAAGGGGGAAGGGGAATCACACTTCCTTTTGACCCTTGAATCGAAAGGATCTACTCAGTACTGGCTCCGATTGTATATAAAGGAGAAAGGGAAAGGTCTTGATGCCAGAAAGATATCAGTGCAAACAGTTGATTGTGACACCCCAGACGACTGGTCTTCTACTATAGATAAGTTCCTTTGTCAGACAAATTGCAGGACCTAGAAGACACTTTCCATATCTGCTATGAAGGGATTCATTTGCTGGAAGACTATAATATATAAGAGACGGGGCAGTTCTCCTTTGTAAAAGAGAAAGCTACTGTAGAAAGGACCCCCTCTCACACGAAAAGGGTTATTTTTCTAACTGCTGCTTAATTTTATACCGGCTACAGTTACATTCTTCAGCAATTTCCTGTAGAGTCCACGCTTTAACTAAGTACATTAAATTCCTCTCATATAAACACCCTTACCTGACAAGGAAGGCTGTTCTGATCATTTTTCCACTTTGCCTCTCATTTTTTCCGTATGGACTCAATACGCCTTTTTCGGAGGGTAGGGGGTCCTTTTTTTGAATAAGCGCGCGGTTCTGACATATCTGATCGAAAGGGTGATCTTAGGCTTAGTAAATCTTAGTAACATTTGTTTCGGAAACAAAAATAAGGCAAGCTTTATTTTTTACTGAACAAGCTATCAGCTTATTATACATCCTCATTGAAATTAATTTTGTAATCTTAACATCACCAGGGTATATAAGAGGGAAGAAGATACCTTATACTAGGAAGCTAATCATGAAAGCCCTAACCTACCACCATTGACAATACCACCGTCTCAGATTAGAGCCTACTTGATAGAAGTACCAGTATCAACCGTTGAAATTTAAGCACACTCTTTTAAGAAAGGAAACCAGATTATGACTACGAAGAAAGCCGAACGTATTGTGAATCAATTTTTGGAAAGTGTACAAGAGAACCTCAATAAAGAGATGGGTTCTCTTTATCACGCCATTCTCTCTAGCATCATAGGACCACCGCCTGCCATAGCTATAGAGAAGGTAGGGTCTCCTTCTGTGGTCTATTATGATGAGGACGCTGCAGAAGAAGGCTGTGTAGGCATGGTGGTGAATGCTAAGGTACTGGTTCAATGTAAGGTACCTCCTAGGTTGGATATCCTTGAGACGAAGCTCAACAATGCCTATGAACGGCTCATTGCTCAACGCATTCCGGATGCGGAAGGTGGTGAGTTGGACTTACCCAATTGTCAGGTAGAAGTGTCTTTCTCTCCTGACAATAATTGTCATTTAGATTTGGAGCTTGTTTTTCACCTGAGGTGGATTTAGTTTCCGAAACAAAAGGGTACCTGATAAAGTTAGTTACTGAACGCTTTTTCAGAAGAGGTTAGATATGCGAATCAAAGCGAAGATGGTATCCTTGATATAGGACTACGCAGCGATTCGTAATATTGGATTGGGAGTGGAACGCTTGGCTTGGTTTCGACGGCGACGGACCTTCGAGAGTAGAGCGTATTAAAGTGGATCAGATACGGGAACTATGTCACTCACATAGAAAAACCCCTCTATGTTACAGGGACATAGGGGGGTTATCTGATTCTTTTAGTATTTCCAGTTGAGTTTATTCAAAAACCCCCGACTTCCTTTCTTTAATAGATATCTGAGATGGGCAATGGGGTCCGCCTCGTCTGTTTCTAGGATCTTGATGGCAAAAGCAGCAGAAGACAACAGAGCAATTCTAGCACCCCTCATCAATGTCCTGTATGAGCAAAGGGGTTACTTCCCAAGATGCTTTGAGAGTGTGGAAAGTTCTTAAGAGAGAAGGTTTAAAAGTAGTTGTCCCAGGACTGTCAAACTCACAGAAAATTTTATCATATCATAAGGCACAAACAATGAAAGATTTAAAGAAAGAACTTATTCGTCTAGGTTAGCCTACTAATATATACCAGAGGGTTTTATTTTTTCAAATCTTTTTTCGGAGGAATCAATGTCTCATTCAATTTCACAACTAGCACAACGAGTGGCTAATCGCTCTTTCCACTTTGAAAATAAAGCCATGGAGCGAATGGCGGCTTCAAATAAACTGGAACTAAAAGGCTAAGATCGTAAAGACTATGCGGACGAGGTATTTAATATGGTTAAGGTAACTTATGCCAGTATTGGAGTACCTGCTTCCAGTGCTTCTTACCTCCTTAAATATTCTTTATGGTGGGTTTACCTCAATGCGGATGGAAAACCAATAGCTTTCAATTGTTTTAAAGAGACTAAATTTGGTTTGAAATCAGGACTTGCAGGTAGCGATGGCACCTCGGAAGGTAAAGGGCTTTTGGTAGACCTTATTAGAGTTAAATTTAAGAAAGAAGGTATTTATGGCGAAGTATCACACAGTGTAAAAGGCATTGCAATGGCAGCAGGTGCTCCCGTTGTTCCTGCTAGTTAAGATACTAGGAAAGCCTGTTGACATCTCAGAAGATGGTATGCATTATACTCGAAATATCACCAATGTAGGTACGGTTGAGAAGATTATGCTAGGTAAACCTCGCGGTGTTTCTACGATAACCGCTGCTGGTGCTTCTCCTATAGAGGATGATCATTCCGATCGGGACGCACACCTTCAATGCTTGATAATGTAAGAGACTTTTTCAACCATTAGATCGTGAGAGTTTCTCAATCGATGGCTGTCTTCAACTTCAATTACGTTGATTCCATGTCCTTCACAAAACGTTGTTACTGTATCTAGAGGTACAATTTCATCAAGGGTACCGTGGATTACGAAGGCATTCTCAGGATCCGGCATCGACGTGATTTCACTGGCAGCTTCATTATGAAGAGCAGGAGCCAGTAGTACATACCCTTTGATCCTCTCAGGATGTCTGGAGTAAAGTAGCGCAGCCAGCAGCCCTCCATAAGAAGATCCTACCACCACTAGATTTTCCATTCCTTCCGTAAGATCCTCGATTACCATCAAAGATCCACACCTTGGAAGTCTGGAGAATCTACAGAAAAATTCTGATGTAGGGTTCCGTACTTCGATCCATGAGGACCGCTTTCCTTTCCATGTAAAAACAGGACATGGTTATCCCAGTCCTCAGGATCATATTCTAAACCTTTTATGTCAGTCATATCGTACTCCTTCCTAGTAGTGGTTGTCTATCTTTCTTCCTTCACCTATATATACCCTGGTTCTCAGGGAATTACAAAACTATTTTCATGATAGTTCAAGTTAATTACGCTTCAACAAATTCTCCCTTGTCATTTAACTTGTACGCAACATCTGGCAGTAACCCATCTTCTCCGATGTATCCAACTTTTGTTCTCCTTCTGCCCTCACAATAATACTCTATCATTATCTGTCCATATTCGCCAGCTTTGGCAGTTCCATACTTGCCAGCACTGGCTGATCCAAACTTGCCAACAGTAGCGGTACCATGTCTTCCCGCAGTGGCAGTTCCATACTTGCCAGCACTGGCTGATCCAAACTTGTCAACAGTAGCGGTACCATATTCGCCAGCAGTAGCTGAGCCATCATATCCAGCACTGGCTGATCCAAACTTGCCAACAGTAGCGGTACCATTATCTCCGACAATGGCTGTACCATGTCTTCCCGCAGTGGCAGTTCCATGGTCCCCAGCAGTGGCTGTGCCACCCTTCCTAACTTCAACAGTCGCCCCAATGACATCTGTATGGCCTCTATCTAGCAGGTAGCTAGTGGCAGAAGATTGATCTCCTACATGAACAACTCTGGCCCAAGGGGCCTTCACTTTACCTACAAGATCTACGATCAGATCTGTTGGCATCTCTACGACCATCCAGATGGCACTCTCACTCCAGTCTAACAGGTTGCCCTTCCCCTTACCGTATAGGGCACCCTGCAGTCCACCTCCACAGACGGCTTCATCTGTCCAGTCATCGCAGGCAGCTACAGACCCAATTTCCAAGGGCCACTGGAAACCCCTGTCGGATGTTCCATCCGAGTTACAGGTTCTCAATACTAAAGAAGTTTCCACATCTAGGTTAAAGTCTTCCATTTTTGCTTCCTTTGATCTCAGGTTCGTTAAGTTGTTTGCTCTCTCTTACACTCTATATACCCTGGAGATCTTGGAATTACAAATCTATTTTCATTCCCAATGCCCCGCACCTTTGAAACAAGTAACGCTAATTTCGATGAGGGTGGGGACTCCGTAACTATGAATTGTGGTAATATTGAAATTGCACCGTAGAAGACGTTCGATACGTCGCCGCTCTTCTTTCGACTCCAGACTCACATAAATTCGGGAGTCTCGTCCATACGTCTCATTACTTAGGACCTTCATCTTAGGCTTACTATTAGTCATCCTCAGCAGAAAAGAATTTATTCCCGAAAACCGAATGCTGAAAACACGGATGATGATCCTAGCTATCGACACGACTAAAAGTCTCCTTGACTCTTTGTCACTTCTCTGCTAAAAATAAGATCCATTATTTTCCTGTCAGAAAAACAAATGAGTAAATCAGCCTATGAGTACTATTCCCTCATTTCAGGAAGTCGGTCAGCACCTCCAGGAGCGCTATCCTACCTTCAATTGGGACCTTGACCCTCCTCACGCAGAGAAACGTCTCCTGGGTCCACAGGACCATCCTCTGGGCGTTATCTATTGCTTTACTGCAACCCCGATCAGGGTACAATTCCTTTTTCATGAGAAAAAAGAGAGCGTTAGCTTCCAGATCTGGTATCTAGCTCCCCAAGGATCAGGAGAAGAGAGGTGGTCTTACTTAGTTGTAGAAGGGGGTGACCCTCCCTCTAATTGGATTCAAATCGCTGAGACGGCATTTGAGAGGGTCTACAATGAGGTAATACCCGCAGTTGATAACCTACTGGACATCTGGACCAAATGTCATAACAGTTTACCCTTTAAAAGAGAGAAATAAGTATCATTGTCAAAGCCAGAAAGGTACTTCACGTAATTCTAACACATAATACATACCAAATGCTAGTTACCCCGAAAGAAAAAAAAGCTATCTCTCAAATAAAGTACCTTCTCAAGAAGTCTCAGAATTATAAGGACAGATCCAAAACTGCCCTTGACAAGGAGACTAGTAACCAGCTATTATATGCTAAATCCCAACAGTATAGTTCAGAGGCGTATAAATGAAGATCACTATACCTTTCAAAACAGAATACGAGAAGAGAGTTTGGAAACTACTCGAAAGTTACTTTATCTTTAATAATAAATATGCTACCATGATGGAGGAGTATATATGATCATCATTGGAAAAAAACGGTTTCCAGTACTAGACCCTCCTTCGATAACTCGCTAGGAGTTCCCGGAGGTTATATCTATAAGAAGGTCATAGACGCTAGCCCTGGAGATCTTGGAAAATATTCAAAGGGGATGCATCCATAATCTCCGACAGTGGCAAAATGATGTAAATGAAAATGAAAATGACGAAGTAGAGCCAATCACAATCAAGACCCCGAGCAAGACCACGACCACGACCCAAGACACTTTCCGATCACAGACAGTAATACCATCTCTTATATTGTAGAAGACCTCGTTACCCTTGTCCAAAAATTCAGATCGGAGGATCCTGACCTCCTTCTAGAAGAACACGATGATAACTATTTCCAGATACGGTACTTGATGTTGAGGTCAAACCCTAAGGTGCAAATAATACGGTCATGGTCCAATCCTCATGATCCCGAAGATGATCCCCCCCCTATCTTCCAATTCACAATATCTAAACAGACTAATAAAGAGACATTTAGTGTGCAAAGTGATGTCTCCTTAGAAGATGCTATTGCCAAAGCTATAGAAATGGGTTTGGTTATCCCCTCTTAAGTGTCTCTTACCTTGTATACCTTCCTCACCATCATCATTATAACTTTATACTTTACCAGGGGTAAACCTCTCTTAGCGTGTCTCATAAGGGATCTTGGTTACTCATCGTTTCAATATTTTAACACTTCTTACTGAGATCTTCAATATTTTAAGATCCATATCGTTCTATTTCTAGGGATCTTAGGATCATTATCATCATCATCATCATTATAATCTAGGATCCTGCAAAATATGAAGACCTCCTCAGCACTCTCCTAAGACGTTTCTATAGATGATAACAGTCCTAGTACCAATGAACCCTCCTCTTGTCCTTACGTTCTCTCTCCCTTACCCTCACAATGGGTATTTAATTGAGTACTCTACCTACGATAATAGGAAACTTACGGCGTGCTGCGATCATCTACCATCAGACCCACATCATGAAGACCCACATCATGACTGGCTTATCCACACAGACCCCTAGTATGCAGTCATTGAAGAGGATACCAAGGATACCAAGGATAAAGATGATGTCTCTTCCACTATCACTTGACCATGTCCCGAATTTCCAGAACAGGATACTAATAGAGTTGAAAGTGATGTCTCTTAGAAGATGTAGCCTTATGTGCAAAAGAGTGATACCTTCTAATATGGAGGACTATATAGAAACCTTGCAATATGGAGGACACCTAGAACCTCCCATCCTAGAGGATGCTGTCAAACAAGCTATAACAGATCGCATTGTCATCCTATAGTGTATCTTGTTTTGTATGATAGTGCGTATTCTATCCTGTATTGTAACATATGCCTTTAAAACGTCTCATAAGGGTTCTGGCTTTGTTGTTGCACTCTGTTACTCATCGTTTCGATTTTTAACACTTTTTTACTTGACTTTTCGTTTCTTCTTACTGGGATCTTCAGTGTTTTGAGGTTACCCCTCTCTTCTTCCTGATGATCATACTTCCCCTAACGGGATCTATACTCAGTGCCCTTTAAACCAGGATCTTCTTGTTCTTTCCTAAGATCCCGAATAGCGAACATCGCACTTCCTGTTTCTTTTTCTAATCTGGATGAACTCAGTTTCTTCAGTGTTTTGAATAGTCAATATCTGGTTAATAAGGGGTATTTTATTCAAGAAAAAAGGGGTTTTTAATACGCATTTAAAAGAAGAAGGGTTGAAAGGTGCTTTTATCCGTCCTCATCGTCATCCTCATCATCACCCTCC